>Ga0335076_10003282_pt1 | contig 16244 bp, 12 predicted proteins | sample Lox_Sample_25_FD_206717 | JGI IMG/M metagenome (GOLD analysis project Ga0335076, IMG submission 206717) | Soil microbial communities from Loxahatchee National Wildlife Refuge, Florida, United States - Lox_Sample_2.5 | ecosystem: Environmental > Terrestrial > Soil > Wetlands | place: USA...
CTCGTCCCAGAGGAGGATGGGATGGCGCATGTAGCGGTCGTTCGAGTAGACGACGCGATCGAGGTGGCGCTCGAGCTCCTCGGCGACGCGCGGACACAGGCTCGCGGGCGTCGGCCGCTCGGGCCGCGCCGAGAAATCCCGGATGACTTCCTTGACGGTTTCGGCGAATTGCATTGCCCGGATTCTAGTCGGATTCTTGGGGACGAGGGGGAGTGCGCGACTCGGCTGCCTTGATCCCCTCTCCCCCCGCGGGGGGGGGGTGGGGGGGTGGGTGGGGGGGGCGGTGACGGAGAGCCGCGGCGGATCGAGACGGAGGGGGCCCCGCCCCTCACCCCGGCCCTCTCCCGCCGGGAGAGGGGGAAAGAGAGGAGAAGGAGTCACCCGGGCCGTTCCTCGGCGCGACGGTGCTATCTTCCGCCGCGCATGAAAATCGCGGTGATTCCGGGCGACGGCATCGGCGTCGACGTGACGGCCGAGGCGGTGAAGGTGCTCGGTCGGGTGGCCGAACGGCGCGGCCTGAGATTCGAGCCGGTCTTCCTTCCGTGGAGCGCCGACCACTACCTGAAGACGGGCGAGACGGTGCCGCCCGGCGGCTTCGACGACCTGTCCAGGAACTACGACGCGATCTTCATGGGGGCGTTCGGCGATCCGCGCGTGCCCGACATGAAGCACGCGGCCGACATCCTCCTCGGCGCGAGGTTCGTGCTCGACCTCTACGTCAACTACCGGCCCGTGCGCTGCCTCGACGACCGGCTGTGCCCCCTGAAGGGCTTCGGGGCGAAGGACGTCGACTTCGTCGTCTTCCGGGAGAATACCGAGGGCTCCTACGTCGGCTCGGGGGGGCACCTGAAGAAGGGAACGCCCGACGAGGTCGCGGTCCAGGAAGACGTCTCGACGCGCAAGGGCGTCGAGCGGATCGTGCGCTATGCCTTCGAGTTCGCGCGGAAGCGCGGCAGGAAGCGCGTCGTGATGTCGGACAAGTCGAACGCGATGCGCTTCGTCGGCGACCTCTGGCAGCGGACGTTCCAGGAGGTCGCCGCGGCCTTCCCGGAGATCGAGGCCTCGCACCTCTACATCGACGCGCTCTGCATGCAGATGGTCAAGGACCCGCGCCAGTTCGAGGTCATCGTGACGAACAACATGTTCGGGGACATCGCGACGGACCTCGGCGCGTCGCTGCAGGGCGGCCTCGGGATGGCGGCGTCGGGGAACCTCCACCCGGGCCGCGTCTCGATGTTCGAGCCCGTCCACGGCTCGGCGCCGAAGTACGCGGGCACTGGCAAGGCCAATCCCTTCGGGGCGATCCTCACGGCGGCCCTGCTCCTGGATCACCTCGGGCACCCCGACGAGGCCGCCGCGGTCGAGGCCGCCGTCGCCGCGTGCGTGCGCGAGGGGGCGGCGACCGCGGACGTCGGCGGGTCTCTCACGACCGCCGCCGCGGGCGACGCCGTCTGCCAGCGCCTGCGCCTGTGATCCTGGCCCCCGGAGCGCACCGGAGGGGCTGGTACAATCGATTTCAAGGAGACGAACCGCTGATGTCACACTTTGCGCGCAAGCTCTATCCGCTCGCCACGGCCCTGGTGTTCCTCCTCGCCAGCTCGACCGCTCTCCGCGCCGATCAGAAGTTCCTGAGCTCCGACGACGCCAAGGAGAAGGACGAGCCGCAGAAGTTCCTGCCCGACTACGACAAGCTGGTCAAGGGCAAGGACGCCGACTGGGTCTATTTCCCGAACGGGGCGCTCAAGGGCAAGACGGTCGTCGTGAAGGAGTTCGAGCACAACGGGAAGGGACGCGAGGCCAAGGAAGCGGCCTCGTACGGCAAGGAGTACATGGAGCAGTGGCTCCAGAAGCAGGGGTATGACGTGGTGGAGAAGGGGCCCGCGGACTACACGGTCGAGGGCAACATCTTCAACGCCTGGGAGCCGAGCGGCGCGGCGCGCGTCTGGGGCGGCTGGGGCGCCAACCCCGGGGTCGGCATGGAACTGATCATCAAGGACAAGAGCGGCGCGATCGTCGCCGAGATCCGGGAAAAGGCCAAGGGCTCGACAATTCACGACGCCGTCGAGAACGGCCTCGAGGACTGCGCGAAGGACATCTCCAAGGGGAAGTGAGGAAGAGCGGGACAACTCCTTGTCCTGCAGTCAGTTGACGACCCGGAGGGGGCCGGCCGCAGGGGCCCCCTCGGCCGTGGTACCGTTTTCCCCTTCAAGGAGTGGCGCCGATTTCTGACCCTCACCCGGCGGTCGCGCTTCCCGAAGCGGACCTGACCGCGCTCTTCGGTATCGCCGACGAAAACCTGCGCTCGATCGAGGAGGCGTTCGAGGTGCGCCTCCAGTCGCGCGGCAGCGAGATCGCCGTCCTCGGCGAGGGTCCGGGCGCCGAGGGCGCCCGCCGGCTGCTGACCGGCCTGTCGGACCTCCTCGCGAGCGGGTACCCCCTCCAGCGGAGCGACGTGGCGACCGCGATCCGGGTGATCCGGGAGGACCCGGCCGTGCCCCTGGTCGAGTTCTTCACGGACAGCCCCTTCGGACCGACGCTGAAGGACGCAGTGAGCGTCCGCAACATGAAGCAGCGCCTGTACGCGCAGACGATCGACCGGCACGACCTCGTCTTCGCGATCGGACCGGCGGGAACCGGGAAGACGTACATGGCGGTGGCCATGGCCGCGGCGGCCCTCGTCGAGAAGAAGGTCAAGCGCATCGTCCTGGCGCGCCCCGCGGTCGAGGCGGGGGAGCGGCTCGGCTTCCTTCCGGGCGACCTCGTCGAGAAGGTCAACCCCTACCTGCGGCCCCTCTACGACGCCCTGTACGACATCCTCGGTTACGAGAAGACCGCGAAGCTCCTCGAGCGCGGCATCATCGAGGTCGCTCCGATCGCCTTCATGCGCGGCCGGACCCTGAACGACGCCTTCATCATCCTCGACGAGGCGCAGAACACGACGTCCGAGCAGATGAAGATGTTCCTGACGCGGATCGGCTTCGGCTCGAAGGCCGTCGTGACCGGCGACATCACGCAGATCGACCTGCCGCAGGGCAAGACGTCCGGGCTGCGCGAGGCGCAGCAGGTTCTGTCGAAGATCCCCGCGATCCGCTTCGTGCTCTTCGACGAGAAGGACGTCGTGCGCCACAGCCTCGTGCAGTCGATCATCACGGCGTACGAGGCGCTCGATCGCGAGCGCGAGGCGGCCGCGGCCTCGGGACTCGCCCGCAGCGGGCACGGCGCGCCCTCCACCGGGCGCTGAGGCGGCGCGCATGTCCACGGGCGCGCCCCCCGGGCGCACGACGATCGATTTTCAGAAGACCCCGCCGCCGCCCTCGCGCGAAGACGGCGAACGCCCCGGGGTGCGCGTCCGGCCGCTGCTCTGGGCCGTCGCGTACGTCATCGCGACGACGCTCTGTTTCTCGCCGACGCTGTCCTTCCGCGATCGTCCCGCCGTCCCGGGCATGGTGGCGCAACGCGACATCGTCGCGCCGCGGGACCTGATCGTCCCCGACCCCGACGCGACCGCGCGCCGGCGCGCCGAGGCTTCGGCCGAGGTCCTGCCGATCTACGACTACGACGCGGGCGCGCCCGCGCGCTTCGAGTCGCAGCTGCGCGAGTCCTTCGAGAAGGCGCGCACGACCTTCGCTCACACCCGCCCGAGGGGGCGCGTCACGCCCGAGCTCGCCGACGCGTTCGCGCTGCCGATCGGGGACGAGGCCCTGGCCGCGCTCGCCCGACAGGGCTTCTCGGCCCGGCTCGAGGACCAGTTCGCGGTGATCGGGCTCGATCTCTACCGGGGCGGCGTGATCGACCATCGGGACCTCGCGCCGGAGGCGAGGAGCCGCGGCATCACGGCGCGCGACACCTCGTCCGGCCGCGAGAGCCGCCGCCGCGAGAGCGGGGCGATCGAGTTCGGCAACGAGGCGCGCTCGGCGATCGCGTCGCGGCTCGCCGACAGCCCGTTCACGCCGCGCGAGCGCGCCGAGGTCGCGGCCTTCCTCGCCGCGACGCTGCGTCCGAACCTGGTCTACGACGCGCCCCTGACCGCCGAGCGCCGTGCCGACGCCGCCCGCGGGGTCGAGAGCGTGTTCACGCGGCTGCCGCGCGGCAAGGTCATCGTGCGCCGGGGCGACGAGATCACGCCGCGCACCGCGCAGTGGATCGCCGCGATCCGCGCGTCCGCCTCGGACCCGTCCTCCTGGGTGAAGGTGACGGGGATCCTGATTCTCCAGGTCCTCGCCGCCGCGGCGTTCTGGCTCGACGCCCGCCGGCAGCGGCGCCGCCGGCGGGAGCGCTCGCCGGGCGTCGTCTTCGGATCGGTGCTCGCGACGGGGATCGTCTTCGCGTTCGTCACACGGGCGACCTACGCCCTCGCGCAGGCCCTGTCGCCGAGCCTCGAGGGGGCGTCCGGCGCCGTCAACTTCGCGATCCCGTTCGCGGCCGGGCCGATCGTGGTGAGCCTCGTGGCCGGAATGGGCCCCGCGCTCCTCGTCGCGCTCGTGTTCTCGCTCGGCGCCGGAGTCCTGATGGGGCTGTCGTTCCCGTTCGCGGTCTTTTCGGTGGTCGGCTCGCTCGCCGGGATCTACGGTCTCGGCCGCGTCGGCGCGCGCAGCGTTCTCCTCGCGATGGGCGGCATCGTCGCCGCCGGCAATCTCGTCGCGATCGTCGCGCTGCACTTCCTGAACGCGGGACCGTGGGGCTGGGACTTCCTGTTCGACGCGCTCGCGGGCGTCGCCGGCGGTCTGACCGTCTCGATGGTGGTCGCGCTGCTCCTGCCGGTGTTCGAGCACCTCTTCTCGGTCGTGACCGACATCCGGCTGCTCGAGCTCTCGAACCAGAACCTGCCGCTCCTGCGCACGCTCGCCCTCGAGGCGCCGGGGTCGTACCAGCACTCGCTGATGCTCGGCCACCTCGCCGAGGCGGCGGCGGAGGCGATCGGCGCGGACTCGCTGCTCGCCCGCGTCTCGGGCTATTACCACGACATCGGCAAGACCAAGATGCCCGACTACTTCATCGAGAACCAGGCGAAGGGCTACAACCGGCACGACCGGCTGGAGCCGTCGATGAGCGCGCTCATCATCGCGGCGCACGTGAAGGAGGGGGTCGAGATGGCCCGGCGCGCCCGGCTCCCCGAGCCGATCGTCACCGCGATCCGCGAGCACCACGGGACGAAGCTGATCCGGTACTTCTTCCAGAAGGCCGTCAGCAAGGCGGCGCCCGGCGAAGAGGTCGCGGAGACCGAGTACCGCTACCCGGGGCCGAAGCCGTCGACGCGCATCCTCGGCATCCTGATGATCGCGGACGCCGTCGAGGCGGCCTCGCGGACGCTGATCGAGCCGACACCCGCGAAGATCCGCGCGATGATCCGCCAGATCGTGGACGACTGCCTGCGGGACGGACAGTTCGACGAGTGCGACCTGACGATGCGCGACCTCTCGGTGATCGTCGAGGCGCTCGAGCGCACGGTCACCACCGTCTTCCACCACCGCATCGACTATCCGGGCTTCGACTTCAATCGCGAGCGCTCCCGCCGCCGGAGCGCCGACACCGCCACGGGGCCGAGGGCGGTCTGATGGAGATCGACGTGCGGGCGACCGCGGCCGGGGCCCCGGGCCCCCTGCGGGTGCGGCGGCTGCTCTCGAAGGCGGCGCGGGCGGCGCGGGCGGCGGGCTCGGGCGTGTCCGTGCTGTTCTGCTCGGACGCGCGGATGAAGACGCTCAATCGCCGCTGGCGCGGCAAGGACCGCTCCACGGACGTGCTGGCGTTTCCCGCCGGGGGGGCCGCGAACGGCTTCCTCGGTGACATCGTCATCTCGGTGCCGTACGCCTCGCGCGAGGCGCGGCGCCGGCGCGAGCCGGCCGCCCGCGAGATCGACCGGCTCCTCGTCCACGGACTGCTGCACCTGATGGGCTACGACCATGAGACCGACGAGGGCGAGATGGACGCGCTCGAGGCGCGGGTGCGGCGGCGGCTGGGAATCGCGGATCCCGCGGTTCGTCGGAAGGACGGGCGGAAGTGATCGCGATCCTGTCGGCGGTCTTCTGCTACGGGGCATTCCTGCTCTTCGAGTCGTTCGCGCTGGCGCTCGACCGCCTCTCGCCGATCAAGGTCCGGGGCCTCCTCGAGGAGCACCCGGAGCGCGCGCGCCTGCTCTCCGGCGCGGGCGAGGTCGAGGTCGTGCGCACGACGACGAAGGTCCTGGTCCAGGCGCTCCTCCTCGCGGGCCTCCTGACGACCGTGTCCGCGCTCGAGACGTGGGAAGTGCACCGGCCCTGGCTCTGGGGCGGCGCCTCCTTCGTCGTCGGCTGGCTCCTGACGGAGATCGTGATCCTCCGCCGCGACGCCAACCGCGACCCGGAACGGATCGTCGGCAGCCTCCTCCCGCTCGTCACCGCCGCTGCCTGGCTGCTGTGGCCGATCGGCTTCATGATCCGCCGCATCTTCGCCGGCCGCGCGCCCGCTCCGGCGCCCTCCGAGGCGACGGAGCAGGAGGTCCGCGCCTACATCGACGTCGGCCGCCAGGAGGGCATCCTCGAGAAGGACGAGGAGAAGCTCCTCATGTCGATCGTCGACTTCGGCGACACGCGCGTGCGCGAGGTGATGACCCCCCGCACCGACATCGTCTGGATCGACGTCGCGGCATCGCTGACGGTCCTCTTCGACCTCTTCGTCGAGTCCAAGTACTCGCGCATCCCGGTCGTCCGCGGCTCGATCGACACGGTCGTCGGCGTCGTGCACGTCAAGGATGCCCTCGAGGTGGTCCGCTCGGGCGCGACGGGCACCGTGGCGGCCCTGATGCGCGAGGCCTACTTCGTGCCCGAGACGAAGAAGGTGTCCGAGCTGCTCCGGGAGTTCCAGCGCCGCCACCTCTGGATGGCGATCGTGGTCGACGAGTACGGCGGCGTGTCGGGGCTCGTCACGGTCGAGGACCTCCTCGAGGAGATCGTGGGCGAGATCTCCGACGAGCACGAGGACGAGCGGGAGCCGGTCACGCGCTCCGGCGAGAACGCGTACTCCGTCTCGGGCAAGGCCAACATCGAGGTGGTCCGCGACCTGTTCGCCCGCGGCCCGGAGGGGGAGGAGTTCACGACCGTGGGGGGGTTCCTCGCGAGCCGCCTCGGGCACATCCCGAAGCCGGGCGAGACGTTCCGCGAGTCGGACCTCCGTTTCACCGTCGAGGAGGCCGACCGGCGCCGGGTCCACCGCGTGCGCATCGAGCCGGTCGGCGCGGCGCCGGCGGGCGTCGAGGCGCCCGTCCGCAAGACCTCCTAGCACGATCGAATGAGGGTCGGGGAGATCGCGGTCGTCGGCCGGCCCAACGCCGGCAAGTCCACGCTCGTCAACGCCCTCGTCGGCGAGAAGGTGGCGATCGTCTCCGACAAGCCGCAGACGACGCGGGCGCGCATTCTCGGCGTGGCCCGGCGTCCCGACGCGGAGATCGCCCTCGTGGACACGCCCGGGATCCACCGCCCGCAGTACCGGATGAACTCGGCCATGGTGCGCGACGCGACCGACGCGCTGTCCGGCGCGGACGGCATCCTCTTCGTCGTCGATGCCGCCGAGGAGCGCGGCCCCGGCGATGCCGCCGTCGCCGGCCTCTGCCGGAACGCGGGCACCCCGGTCGTGCTCGCCGTCAACAAGATCGACCTGCTGAAGAAGGACCGGCTGCTGCCTATCCTCGCCGCGCTCGGCGCCGATCCCGTGTACCGCGACTTCGCCGACCTCGTGCCGGTCTCCGCGAAGACGGGGGAGAACGTCGACCGGCTGTTCGCGGTGATCGCGAGCCGGCTGCCGGAGGGCGACGCGGCCTATCCGGCCGATTTCCTGACCGCGACCCCCGAGACCGAGTGGATCGGCGAGGTGATCCGCGAGAAGCTCCTCGAGCGCACGCGCGACGAGATCCCGTTCGCCCACGCCGTCGTGATCGAGTCGGTGCGCCCCGGCGCCGACCCGGACATCACGGTCGTCACCGCCACGATCGTCGTCGAACGCGAGGGCCAGAAGGGGATCGTGGTCGGGAAGGGCGGCGCCATGATCCGATCGATCGGCCAGGCCGCGCGCGAGGAACTCGAGCGCGAGCTCGAGCGGCGCTTCTACCTCGAGCTGACGGTCCGGGTGCAGCCCGACTGGCGCAACGACGAGAGGTTCCTGTCGCGGATCCGGGGGAAGGAAACCGGGAGGTAGCCCCCCTCACCCTGGCCCTCTCCCCCCGCCGGGGGGAGAGGGGATTTCTTGGGGAGCAGCCTCCCAGAGAACCTATCGCCCCCGAAGTGGGGAGAGGGGAATTCCTGGGGAGCAGCCTCCCGGAGAACCCTCTCGCCCCCCGAAGGGGGGAGAGGGTTGGGGTGAGGGGGCAGGCCCTAGCGGACCGACTGCCGGATCCGCTCCGCGAGGTCGTGGAGCGACTCGGAGAGCGACTCCCGCAGGCGCTCCATCTCCGAGAAGAGGAGCGCGTCGGACTCGTGGCGGCGCACGCGCTCCTCGAGCAGCGGCGCGATCTGCGACCGGATGTCCTCTGCCTCGCGGCGGCCGAGCTGCGTCTTCTCCTCGAAGCTGGACTCGAGCTCGCGATGCTGCCGGACGGCGTTCTCGAGGCGGCCGTCGACGTCGGCCACCTTCTCGGGGATGCCGGAGAGGGCCCCGAGACCCGACTCGAGCGTTCCGAGCCTCTCCGGAAGCGCCGCCAGCGCCGTCACCCTCGCCTCGAGCTGAGGGATCGTCTCGGCGAGCCAGCGCACCGAGCTCATCTGGTCCTCGTGCGACCCCGTCTGCGAGAGGAGGACCGCGACCTGCTGCTCCATCGCCTGGAAGCGCTCGTGCAGCGAGGACAGCGCGCGGAAGCGCTCGTCGTTCTGGAACCGCTCGCCGAGGGCGTGGAGGGCCATGCCGAGGTCGTCGGCGTCCTTGCGCTGACGCGTCGCCTCGGCGCCCATCCGCTCCTCGACCCCCCGGAGCCCGTGCTCGAAGGCCTGGATCGCCTGCTGCATCTCGTCGTGGCGGCTCGCGCCGGCCTCGAGCGGACCGAGGCGCTGCTGGAGCGCCGCGAGCGCCTCGTGGACGCCGCCGACGCCCTTCTCGAGCGCGTTCAGGCGCTCGGCGAGGGCGGCGATGTGCTCGAGCGCCGCCTCGGCGCGTTCCTGGACCGAGGCGATCGCCGACCCGAGGCGCTCCGAGGCCTCGCGCTCGCCGTTGGCGCGCCCCTCGGCCTCGTGGAGGCGCTGCTCGAGCAGCTCGAGCCGCTCGTCGCTGACGGCCTCGCTCGGCACGAACGCCGCCTCGGCGCGGGAGGGCTGGGCGGGCTTCGCGATCTCCTCGGGCTCGATCGCCTCCATCTCGTCGATCTCGTCGATCTCGTCGGCGGGCGTCAGCTCCTCCGGCGGGTCGATCGTGCTGCCGATCTCCTCCATCCCGATGACGTCCATCTGGATCGTCGCCGACGGGCTCGGCGCGAGCGGCATCGGCGGGCCGGGCTCCAGGCCCGGAGGCTCCGGAACGGCGTAGGGACTCTCGTCCTCGTCGTCGACGCCGCGGCCGAGCTCGGTCGTGTCGAACGGCGCGTCGTCGGCGACCGGCGGCACGAGCGACAGCGGGCGCGCGGGCTGGCGCGGGATCTGGATCGTCGACGACGATTCGCGCTTTAAGAGGGAGTCCTTCCACGTCTGGAGGTCGTCCGGGCGCTCCTCGCCGGGCGGCTCGACCGCCCCCGCGGCCGCCTCCTCGGCGCGCTTGCCCTGGAGGCGGCGCAGCAGGTCGACGAACGTGAGCTTCGAGATCAGCTTGAACGTCTCGGTCACGCCGCGCCCCGCCGAGGCGACGGCCTCGACGAACGGATACGAGGACAGCCCGAGCGCCTCCTGCATCGCGTCGACCGCGAGGATGTCCCCGAGGTCGCGCTTGTTGTACTGGATGACGACCGGGATCTTCTCGAACGAGATGTCGTTCGACTTCAGGTTGTCCTTCAGGTTCTGCCAGCTCTCGAGGTTCTTCGGGAGCATCGTCCACTGCGAGTCCGCGACGAACACGACGCCGTCGACGCCCTTCAGGACCACGCGGCGCGTCTCGTTGAACGCCGTCTGGCCCGGAACCGTCGCCAGCTGGAAGCGGATCTTGTAGCCCTTGATGTCGCCGAGCTCGACGGGCAGCAGGTCGAAGTAGATCGTGCGGTCGGTCTGCGTCTGGAGGTTCAGGAGCTTGCCGGCGGTGCCGGGCTCGAGACGGTCGTGCAGGACCTTCAGGTTCGTGGTCTTCCCGCACAGGCCGGGGCCGTAGTACACGATCTTGGCGGTCAGCTCGCGCGTGGCGGCGTTGTAGATGACCATGGGACTCCGTTCTTTGCCCCGATTTTAACGCCGAATCGCCGGGCCCGCGCGCGGTTTTGGCCGTTTCCTTGACGCCCCGGGACCGACCCCATAGACTCGCGCGGATTTGAGCGAAGACCTGATCCGCAAGGCGCGCATTCTCGACGCGGACCGCATTCGGCGGATGGTCGACCGCATGGCCCACGAGATCGCGGAGCGCCAGAAGGACCTGCCCGGCCTCGCGCTCATCGGCATCCGGACGCGCGGCGTGCCCCTCGCGACCCGCCTCGCGACCCGCCTCGCCGACCTCGTCCCGGGGGGGCACTTCCCGGTCGGCACCCTCGACATCACGCTGTACCGCGACGACCTCTCGACGGTCGCGCCGCAGCCCCTCCTGAAGAAGACCGAGATCGACTTCGACTTGAACGGCCGCACGGTGCTCCTCTGCGACGACGTCCTCTACACCGGTCGGACGATCCGCGCGGCGCTCGACGGCGTCATCGACCTCGGCCGGCCGCGCGCGATCCGGCTCGCGGTCCTGATCGACCGGGGGCACCGCGAGTTTCCGATCGAGGCCAACTACGTCGGCAAGAGCGTGCCGACCGCGAACCGCGAGACGATCCAGGTCCTGTTCCAGGAGACCGACGGGTCGGACGAGGTCTGGATCCTCGAGCGGCCGCAATAGGAACGGATTGACGGTCGCCGCTCTCCGCTCCAAGGACCTCGTCGGGATCGAACCGCTGACTCCCGACGAGATCACGCTTCTCCTCGACACCGCGGAGTCCATGCGCTCGATCGGGCAGCGGCCGATCAAGAAGGTGCCCGCGCTGCGCGGCCGCATGGTCGTCAACCTCTTCTTCGAGGCCTCGACGCGGACGCGGTTCTCGTTCGAGACGGCCGAGAAGTGGCTCTCGGCGGACTCCCTGAACTTCTCCGCGAAGGGGAGCTCGGTCGAGAAGGGCGAGTCGCTCCTCGACACGGCGCGCAACCTCCAGGCGATGTCGCCGGACCTGATCGTCATCCGCCACTCCTCGCCGGGCGTGCCGCACTTCCTCGCGCGGCACCTGAAGGCGGGCGTCGTCAACGCGGGCGACGGCGCGCACGAGCACCCGACGCAGGCGCTCCTCGACGCGCTCACGATCCGCCAGCGGCTCGGCCGCCTCGAGGGGCTGAACGTGTCGATGGTCGGCGACATCGCGCACTCGCGGGTGGTGCGCTCGAACATCTGGCTGCTGAAGACGATGGGGGCGAGGGTCACCGTCTGCGCGCCGCCGACGCTGCTCCCGCCGCGCATCGAGGAGATGGGCGTCGTCGCGACGACGGACTTCGACGCGGCGCTCCAGGGTGCCGACGTCGTGATGATGCTCCGGATGCAGCTCGAGCGGCAGGGCAAGTCCCTCTTTCCGTCGGTGCGCGAGTACTTCCGCCACTACGGGCTCGACGCGAAGCGGCTCGCGCGCGCGAAGAAGGACGCGATCGTCATGCATCCGGGGCCGATGAACCGCGGCGTCGAGATCGCCTCCGACGTCGCCGACTCCGGACGCTCGGTCATCCTGGAGCAGGTCGCCAACGGCGTCGCGGTGCGCATGGCCGTTCTCTACCTGCTCCTCGGCGGGCATCCGTGGGAGGGCGAATCGTGAGCCGCGCGCTCCTGGTCCGCGGAGGGCGCGTCGTCGATCCGGCCGCCGGCCGCGACGGGCGCGCCGACGTCCTGCTCCGCGACGGGGTCGTCGCGGAGGTCGGGGACCGGATCGAGGCCGGCGACGCCGAGGTGTTCGACGCGTCCCGCCTGATGGTCTTCCCGGGATTCATCGACCTCCACGCGCATCTGCGGGAGCCGGGCCGCGAGTACGCCGAGACGATCGCGTCGGGATTGGCCGCGGCGGCGGCCGGCGGCTTCACCGCCGTGTGCGCGATGCCGAACACGACGCCGGTCATCGACACCCGCGAGGTCTGCCGGTTCGTGAAGGAGCGCGGCGCGGAGATCGGCGGGACTCGGCTGTACCCGATCGCCGCGATCTCGAAGGGACGCAAGGGCGAGGAGATGACCGCCTTCGGCGAGCTCGCCGAGGCCGGCGCCGTGGCGCTCTCCGACGACGGCGACTGGCTCGCGGACGGCGCGCTGCTGCGCCACGCGTTCGAGCACGCCTCGCTCTTCGGCCTGCCGATCGTCCAGCACGCCGAGGACCGGACCCTCTCGGAGCGCGCGCCGATGCACGAGGGCGCGGTGTCGACCCGCCTGGGCCTCTCCGGCCAGCCCGCGATCGCGGAGGCCGCGGCCGTGGCACGGGATCTGCTCGTGGCGGAGACGGCGGGGGGGCGCCTGCACGTCGCGCACCTCTCGACGGCGCGCGCCCTGGAGCTCGTCCGCCGGGCCAAGGAGAACGGACTCAGAGTGACCTGCGAGGCGACGCCGCATCACCTCGTCCTGACGGACGAGGAGGTGGCCGCGACGGCCTTCTCGACGCGCGTGAAGATGAATCCGCCGCTGCGCGAGGCGTCGGACCTCGCGGCGCTCGCGGCGGGACTCGAGGATGGGACGATCGACGCGATCGCCACCGACCACGCGCCGCACCACGCGGACGAGAAGGCGGTCGACTTCGACTCGGCGCCCTTCGGCGTCGTCGGCCTCGAGACGGCGGTCTCCGTCGTGTACGACCGGCTGGTCGCGCGCGGCAAGCTGTCGCTCGGCCGTTTCGCGGCGCTCTTCTCCGCCGGGCCCGCGCGCGCCTTCGGCCTGCCCGGCGGCACGCTCGCGCCCGGCTCGCCCGCCGACGTCACGCTGTTCGATCCCGAGGCGCGCTGGAAGGTCGATCCCGACCGCTTCGTCTCGAAGGGGCGGTCGACGCCGTTCGCCGGCTGGGAGCTCGCGGGAGCGCCGGCGGCGACGATCGTCGGCGGGGCGGTCGTGTGGCAGCGCGTCGAGCTGTAACCGCGGCGAGAGAACGCCGCGCCTCCGGAAAAGAACAGTCCGGAGGACTTCTCTCGTCGCGATGACCAATCACCGGTCATCCCGAGGAGCGCAGCGACGAGGGATCCCTTTGGAGTTCGAGTGAAGCTTCCTCGGACACTCTGTGTTGCCGTCCTCGCCACGGTCCTGCTCGGCGCCAGGGAGCCCGAGCCTCGCCGGATCGCGCTCCGCCTCTCCGAGGGCATCACGGCGGCGCCGGCGCTCGAGCGCCTCGCCGAGCGCGCGAAGGGACACGGGGTCGAGCTCCAGGAGGCGCCCGAGGGGTCGTCGGTGCCGCGCGGCTTCGACGTCGCGCACCTGTCGACGCTGCCGCCGTCGGAGAGGCTGAAGCCGCTCCTGTCGCGCTTCCCGATCTCGTTCGAGAAGGGCGGCTTCACGTTCGACGGACGGACGTACTCCGCGCCGGGCGACGCGATCCTTCTGGTCGACCCCGGCAAGCCCGGGGATGCGTTCGTGCTCGGGAACTCCGAGAAGGCGGTGGTCGAGCTGACGGCGTCGGCGCTCGTCGAGTCGCCCGACCGCCCCGCCGGCTACCGCGTCGTCTCGGGCGAGCTCGTCAAGGAGGGCCGCTTCGCCGTTCGCGACAGGAGTCTCGAGATCGACCGCGCGAGCGACCGCGACCGCATCGCCGAGAAGGAGGCGTTCACCCGGGCCCTCCGGCGCGAGAAGCGCGGCGCGGTCGAGTGGGAGTACCGCGACGCGGAGGCGCCGGCGGTCGCGCGCTGGGACAAGGCGGCGGCGAAATACGCCGGCAAGGCCGGCTTCCTCGTGCGCGTGTTCCCGGACGCCGCCGCGAAGGCGCTGTACACCGGCTCCTCGCGGCCGGCCGACCTCCTCGCCGATGGCAGCCGCATCGTCGTCGAGGTCGACGCCTCGACGCCCGCCGAGCCCGAGCTCGTCGAGCCCGTGCTCGCGGCGGCCGGCCTCGCGGCCGCCAACCCCGCGCTGCTCGACCGGCGCTTGCTGCTCCTCTCCGAGGGGGCGCGCCGCGTCGGGAAGTGGTGGGGGAGGGACGTCAAGAGCTTCGCCGCGTTCACCCACGCCGCCGGCGTGGACCCGTCGCTGGAGGACGTCGTCCGCGGGCCCGAGGACGCCTCGCCGATCCTGACCGTGGGGGCCGGCGCGGCCTGGCTCGACGCGGGCGCGCGCCTCGAGGGCGAGCCGGCCGTCGCGAAGGCGCTGACCGACAAGGAGGGGGTCCTCGCGACGAAGCTCTCGCGCTGGCGGGACGCCGCGTGGCGGCAGGCGGTCGCCCCGCCGCCGCGACGCCCGGTGCCGGAGGGTTTCCTGCGGGGCATCGCGCTCGCCATGACGAACACCCTCGAGGGGGGCTACGCCACGCCGGCGTCGCTCGCGACGCTGAAACGGCTGAAGGACCTCGGCGTCAATTCCGTCTCGGTGCTGCCGTACGCGTTCGTCCGCGACCCGTCGAGCGAGGCGGTCCTCTTCGTGCATCGCACCGCGCTCGGCGAGACGGACGAGGCGATCCTCCGCGCGGCCCTCGACGCGCGGTCGCTCGGCATGGCCGCGATGGTCGCCCCTCAGCTCTGGGTCGGCGGCGGCGCGTCCGTCGGCGACCTCGCGATGGCCGACGACGCGTCGTGGAACCGCTGGTTCGACGCGTATCGGACGTACATCGTCCACACCGCGGTCGTCGCCGAGGCCGCCGGGGCGGCGCTCTTCTGCGTCGGGACGGAGCTGACGCGCGCCGAGGTCCGCGAGCGGAACTGGCGCGGCGTCATCGCCGCGGCGCGCCTCGCCACCGGGGCGCCGCTCCTGTACGCGGCGAACGGGGCGTCGAACGCGCCCCGCGTCCCGTTCTGGGACGGGCTCGACGCGATCGGGGTCGACTTCTTCGATCCGCTGTCGAAGGCGGAGAAGGTGAAGGACGCGGCGCTCGACCAGGCGGTGCGCGACGCGGCGCGGCCGGTCGCCGAGCTCGCGGGCCGCCTGAAGAAGCCCGTCGTCTTCACCGAGATCGGATACCCGTGGGAGCGGGCTCCGTGGATCGCGCCGCATACCGAGGACGCCCGGCGGCCGGCCGGCGGCGAGGACTCGGGCCGCACGGTGACGGCCGTCTTCCGCGCCCTCTCCGGCCAGCCGTGGTGGAGGGGCGTCTACTGGTGGAAGGCGTTCTCCGACGGCAGGCCCGCGCGCGCCGGCGAGCGCGGGTTCAACGTTCTCGGCACGCCGGCGGAGCGGGCGATCGCCGAGGGTTTCCGGAGCCTGCCGGCGCCGACGGAATCCCGATGACCGCGCCCGGCTCCCTCGTCGACGCGGCGGTCGCGGCCGCGAGGGCCGGCGGCGAGGTGCTGACCGCCAACTGGCGCAACCTCCCGCGCGGGTCCGTCGAGGAGAAGACGAAGAACGACTTCGTGACGCACGCGGACCGCGAGAGCGAGGAGCGGATCATCGCGGCGATCCGGGAACGCTTCCCGGACGACGCGTTCCTCGCCGAGGAGGGCGGCGAGCGGAAGGGTGGCGAGGGCGCGCGCGTCTGGATCATCGACCCGCTCGACGGCACGTCGAACTTCGTGTCGGGCTTCCCGTTCTGGTGCGTCTCGATCGCGGCGAGGGAGCGCGAGGAGCTCGTCGCGGCCGTGGTGTGGGACCCGCTGCGCGACGAGATGTACACGGCGGAGAAGGGCGGCGGCGCGTGGCGCAACGGGACGCGGCTCTCGGTGTCCGGCCGCTCGACGCTCGACGGGGCGTTCATCGCGACCGGGTTTCCCTTCCGCAACCGCCATCGGATCGACGCGTACCTGGCGCTCTTCAAGGCCGTCTTCGTGCACGCCCGCGCGATCCGGCGGGCCGGGTCGGCCGCGCTGGACCTCGCCTACGTCGCTTCGGGCGTGTTCGACGGCTTTTTCGAGTTCCGCCTGGCGCCGTGGGACATCGCGGCGGGCGCGCTCCTGATCGAGGAGGCGGGCGGCGAGCTCACCGACTTCGGCGGCGGGAAGGGTTACCTCGAGCGCGGGAACGTCGTGGCGGGG
>Ga0335076_10003283_pt1 | contig 16241 bp, 11 predicted proteins | sample Lox_Sample_25_FD_206717 | JGI IMG/M metagenome (GOLD analysis project Ga0335076, IMG submission 206717) | Soil microbial communities from Loxahatchee National Wildlife Refuge, Florida, United States - Lox_Sample_2.5 | ecosystem: Environmental > Terrestrial > Soil > Wetlands | place: USA...
CGGGCGGGGGGCCGCGGGGGCTGCGGCGAGAGACGCCACGAGGGCCGCGGCCGGCGCGAGGATCGGGTGGCGGGCACGCATCAGTAGATGTAGACCGGCGTGCCGACCGGCGCCTGACGGTAGACCTCGCGCAAGGGCTCCTTGCCGAGCCGGATGCAGCCGTGGCTGACCGGCCGGCCGAGCAGGCGCTCGTAGAGCGTGCCGTGGATCATGTAGCCGTTGCCGAAGTAGAGGGCGTACTCGCCGAGCGAGCCGTACTCGAGCCGGTCGTCCGGGTCCTTCGGGATGGGCTCGCCCTCCTCGACGAAGGCCCAGTCGGGCTTCCGCCAGACCGGGTTCGCGAGCTTCGACAGCACCTCGAACCGGCCCCGCGGCGTGTCGAACACCCACACCCGCCCGCCGGAGCCTTCCTTGAGGACCATCCCGGATCCGGCCGAGCAGGGCGCCTCGAGGACGACGTCGTCCCCCCTCATGAGGCGCAGGCGGTTGTGGGTCTGGTCGATGACGATCCAGGGACCGCGAGGCGTCCGGTGGCGGAGCGCGGCCTCGAGGCGCTGCCGCTCCGCGAGGAGCCGCACGGCCTCCCTCGAGGCGGGCCTCGGGTGGGGAGAGACGCCCACGCCGGCCGGAGGCGGGGGGACGCTTCGGAAGTCCCAGCCCGTCCCCGCGAGGGCCAGGAGGACGAGACCCGCGGCGGCCACGATCGCCTGGACGCCGCGACGGCCGAGGGCCGCCCGAACGGGCTCGATTAGTCGAGCCGCGACGAACGCGGCCGCGCGGGACGCGGGGGGGGCGGGCTCGTCTCCGTGCGAGGCGCCGGGTGCGGGGTCGGCGCTCATGGCGCGGCGTTCGAGGCGCCACCGACCCGGGCGAGCAGGTCGGAGAACGCCCCGTCGCGGCCGTCGCCGCCCACGATCGTGACCCGGGTGCCGACGTCCACCCGCGAGAACAGATCGTCGATGTCGGGGTTGGAGAGCGCGACGCAGCCCTCCGTCCAGTTCCTCCCTCGCCCCCCCTCTCCGTGGATCTCGATGAGCCCTCCGATCTGCTCGCCCTTCGGGATCTCGCCGCGCCCCTGCGCCGCCGCGAAGCGGGCGCGGTCGGCGGCGTTCGGGTAGTCGAGGAGGAGGGCGCGGTGGTAGCCGCTCTGGCCGTGGTCTCTCTTCTTCACGATGCGGTACCGCCCCTCAGGGGTCGCGCGGTCGCCCTGCCGCTCCTTCACGCCGAGGGCGTTGCGTCCGACCTCCGCGTCGTAGGTCCGCACCGGGGAACCGTTCTGGAGGAGCACGAGGCGGTTCTTCTCCTTGAGGACCAGGATCACGGTCTGGCCTGTCGATCGGGAGAACGCGCGCGTCTCCTCGACCCAGCGCCGCCAGGACGCGATCTGCTCGCGGGAGGTGTACCGTCCCGCGGCCTCGAGCGGCGGGCCGAGGGCCCCCCGCAGGTCGGCTGCCGCACGATCGGCGCGCTCTCCTGCGGCCTCGACCTCGTCTTCGCGGAGGAGCCCCTCCGCCTCGCGCACGAGGAGCCGGGCCCGCTGCAGGTGCTCCCGCTGCCCGTCGGGGAGCGACGTCGCGGCCAGGAGCGCCGCGGCCTGGACCTCGACGGACCGGGCGTCCGCCACCGCCTTCTCGGCCGCCTCCACGGCCCGGGCGCGCCTCTCCCCTCCCAGGCGTGCCGCGTCGCGGGCGACGGCGGCGGCGGCGGTGAGCCGGGCGGACACCGGACGGAAGTCCCGCAGCGGCAGGAGCCGGCTCTCCTCGCGGCTCCAGGCGAGGAGCGCGTCCCGGAGCGCGTGGCCGGCGGCACGGACGGCTTCCGGCGCCCAGCGGGCGGCGGGGCCGCCGCTCGCCGCCTGGAAGGCCTCGACGGCCGAGAGCCGGACCGCCGTCGGCGGCCGCGTGCGGCCGCTCGTGCGGACGTCGATCCTCACGACGAGGACGGCCAGCAGGCAGACGGCGGCGAGCGCACGGAGCCGGTGGCTCCGCGTCGGGGGCTCGGGCGGGGACAAGGAGGACAGGAGAGGAGCGGAGAGGGCGGTGGGGCGCGACCGTGACACGGCCGCGCCCCTCGGGGACGCCTACTTCTTCTTCGCGCCCTTCTTCGCGTCGATCGCCGCCTGCACGTCGGCCATGATCTTGTCGAGAGTCGCCTTGGCCGCCTGGGCCTTCACCTTGGCGTCCTTGTACTTGCCCGCGGCGAGGGCCGAGTCCATGTCGGCGAGCCCCGTCTCGACGGTGGTGACGTCGCCCTTCATGGCCTCGATGTCCGCCGCCGAGCCCTTGCCCTTGGGCGCCTTGGCGAGAGCGGCCTTGGCCGCGGCCACCGAGGAGCGGACGCCGGCGATGAGCGTCGTCGCCTCCGTCTTCATCTGCTCCTTGCCCGTCACCGCCTCCGCCGCCGCCTTGTCAGCCGCGGCCTTGGCCGCGGTGGCGAGCTCGGCCGCCTTCGTGTAGGAGCGGGTGAGGGCGAACTTCTCGCCCTGCGCCTTGACCTCGGCCTGCAGCGCGGCGGACGCCGTCTCGGCCGCGGCCAGGGCCGCGGGGGCGTAATCGGCCGCTTCGGCCGTCTTCGCCGCGGCGAGGGCGCTCTGGGCGGCGGTCAGCGCGTCGGTGGGCTCCTTGGCGCAGGAGACGGAAAGGAGTGCCAGGCCCGCGAGAGCGGGCAGAACAAAGATCCTCTTCATGGGTGTGCAAGAACCGGCCCCGCGATCGCGGCGCCAGCCTCCAGTGTCCGCGTTTCGGGATCCCCGGCCACTGCCGCGGACGACGCGCGGGCCGGAGCCGCAGGACGAACCCTGCGCGGTGCCGTATTCTATCAGCCCGGGCAAGACCCGCTGACAAGCCGTGGCCCCCAAGCCGTGGCCCCCCTCGGCTATCATGCGCCGACCCAGGGGGTTACATGCCCAGCCTCTTCGGCCGGTCCTACGGCGCGGACGAGCTCCGCCGGCTCGTCGGCGGGATGAGCCAGCTCGCGGGCATCCGGCTCGTGGAGCTGGCCGACGGGCGCGCGAGGGGGATGCGCGCGGTGGAGGTGTGGACCGGCTCCGGCTTCCGCTTCCAGGTCCTCGCCGACCGCGGCCTCGACCTCGGCGCGGCCGAGCACGCGGGCCGGCCCCTCGCGTGGCTGCATCCCGCTCTCGGCCCGCCCGCCCTCCACGAGCGGGCCGGTCTCGGCTGGCTGCGCACGTTCGGCGGCGGGCTCGTCACCACCTGCGGCCTCGACCACTTCGGCCCCCCCGACCCCGAGGGCGAGGGCTACGGCCTCCACGGCCGGGCCTCCCACCTCCCCGCCGAGAGCCTGCGCCTCCGCCAGGAGTGGCGCGGAGAGGACTACGTGCTCGAGGTCGAGGGCGAGACCCGGCAGGCCCGGCTCTTCGGCGAGAACCTGAGGCTCGAGCGGCGTCTCTCGACGCGCCTCGGCGCCGCGAGCCTCGTCCTCGAGGACCGCGTCACGAACGAGGGCTACCGGCCCGCGTCGCTGGCCGTGCTCTACCACTGCAACTTCGGCTTCCCCGTGGTGAGCCCGGACTCGGAGCTCCTCGTGCGCGACCGCTCGGTCGCGGCCCGCGACGACGCGGCGCGCGACGGCCTCTCGGCCCACCTCCGCTTCGGCCCGCCGCAGAGGGGCTTCGCCGAGCAGGTCTTCTTCCACGAGCCGCGGGTGGACGCGACCGGCCGGGCCGCGGCCGCCATCGTGAACCGGGCGATCGGCTTCGGGGCGTTCGTGCGCTGGCGAGCGGCGGAGCTGCCGGTGCTCTCCCACTGGAAGATGGCCGGCGAGGGCGAGTACGTGTGCGGCCTCGAGCCGTGCACGCACGTGATGGCCGAGACCCGCCGCGAGCAGCGGGAGAGAGGGTCGCTGCGGGATCTCGCCCCCGGCGAGTCGGTGTCGCTCCGCCTCGAGATCGGCGCCCTGCCGGACGCGGACTCCGTGCAGGCCTTCGAGCGGACGCTGGCCCAGTAGGCGGACGCGGGCTCTCGGGAACGCGGCCCGCCCTACGGCTTGAGGATCACTCCCTCGTTCCTCTTGCCGTTCATGAGCACGAGGATCGGCTCCTCGAGGCGCAGGTGCCGGACGTGGGCGGCGCTCGAGAGCGCGGGCTGGGCCTCGAGCCACGGCCAGTCCACGGTGCCGTCGCCGGCCTCGGGGTTCACCGTGAAGTAGCCCACGTTGAACGAGGTCAGGTTCTGGAAGAAGTGCGTGCCCTGCGAGGGCGTCACGTTGAGGTCGCGCAGGCCGGCCTCGACGATGACTTGGGCTCCCGACACCTGGTCCCAGGTCACCGGGATGCCGAGCCACGGGTCCCTCGAGCCCCAGCGGCCCACGCCGACGAGGGCGTAGGGCGTCCGGGCGTCGAGGAGGAGGCCGTTGAGCCGACCGACCTCGGCCGCCGCCTCGTGACTCCGCGACCTCTCGAAGCGCTGGAAGTCCACCACCACGAGGTCACGGATCCCCTCGAGCCGCCCGTTGCCGAGGACGCGCTGGCTGCGGCACAGCACCGTCGCCGGGTCCACCTCCCCGATCACCACCGCCTCGCTCTCGTGCATGAGCGCGAGCGGCCGCATCTGCACGAAGCCGAACTCGCGGGGGCGGCCGGAGGCCGCGGCGAGGCTCACCGCGAACTCGATCTCGACCGGGCTGCCCATGCCCCGCTCCCCCTCGGCCATGAGGGTGGAGAGGAGCTCGGCGAGAGGGAAAGCGTCGCTCTTGAGGATCGGCGCGAAGGTCACGAGCCGAGGGCCGGGACGAGAGAGGCCGTCGTAGACGGCGTCGTTCTCCGGCGAGTAGGTGGAGGCCACCGCGGCGAGGGCGCCGTCCGCCTCCGCGGCGGCCAGGGGGAACGGCTGCTCGCGCATGTCGCCGTCCCCCGTCCCTCCGTCGAGCGGGAGGGCCCAGAAGTCGCGCTGGGTGGTCTCGAGCACGTCCGAGACGGAGGCGAACTGCGGGATGTGCCGGGGGTAGCGCGGGCAGAAGCGGACGCAGGCCCCCCCCTCGACGATCGCGCGGCCCATGCCGAGCGCCGCGGCCACGATGCCGTCGCCGGCCTCCATCGGCGGGACGGGGTAGAAGTTGTGCGAGCGCGCGACGCCGGAGAGGTCCGGGTAGAAGCGCCCCCCGCGCGGGGCCCCCACGATCCTCTGGAGGATGACCGCCATCTTCTCCTCCTCCAGCCGGTAGGGCGTCGCCCGCAGGTAGGCCTTCGCGTGCCGGGAGAAGGTGGAGGCGTAGACCCGCTTGATCGCGGCGATCGCGAGGTGGACCCGCTCGCCGAGGCTCCACGCGTTGTTCGCGAGCATGAGCGTGTCGTACACGCCGGTGAACGGCTGGTGCTGGGAGTCCTCGAGGAGGCTCGACGAGCGGACCGCGAGGGGCCAGGTCGCCCTCTCCAGGAAGGCGGCGACGTCCTGCGCCGCCTCGGCCGGGAACGGCGCGCCCTGGAAGTGCCGCTGGATCTCGGCGTCGTCCTCGCACTCGATCGCGAACCAGCGCAGGTCGTTGTCGTCGAGGAAAGTGTCGAAGACGTCGGTGCCGAGCACGGCCGAGATCGGGACCGCGATCTCGACCCCCGGGAAGCGGTCGCGGAGCCCCTGGTGGGCGAGGAGGCGCCGCACGAAGGCGAGGCCGCGAGCCTTCCCTCCGAGCGATCCGCCGCCCATCCGGTAGAAGTCGCCGGAGAGGTCGAAGTCCCCGCGGTCGAAGTCGGTGACCAGGATGCGCGCCTGCTCGAGCCGGTAGGAGGCGATCGCCCGGATCAGGCTCTCCCGCAGGGCCTGGGGGCTCGCGTAGTCGTCGAGGGTCCGCGGCCGCAGCTCGTGGGCCAGGGAGAACTCGGTGCGCGCCTTGAGCCAGCGTGAGAAGTGGTTCCGGCCCGCGTGGTGGACGATCGACTCCTCGGGCACCGTGGCCAGCATCTCCTCGAGGCCCCGGAGGTCGGCCGCGCGCCCGACCTCGGTCCCGTCGGGCCGGCGGAAGACGAAGTCCCCGAAACCGAAGTGCTCGAGCATGACGTCCCGCAGCTCCTGGAGGAGGACGGGCGACCCCTTGAGCAGGAAGTCGGCGCCCACGCTGTAGGCGAGGGCCTCGTTCTCCGGCCGCGAGGAGTGGAGGATGATCGGCACGTCCGGGTACGCGGCCCGGACCTGGCTCGCGAACTCGGCCCCCGCCCGGGGCACCTTCTCGCCCGCCCGCGGGAACTCGACGTCGGAGATGATGCCGAGCACCTCCCCGGCGTACCGCTCGAACGCCCGCTCCGCCTCCTCCCACGTCGTGCAGAGCAGGATCTTCGGCCGGGCCCGCATGCGCAGGATCTTCTGGGACAGGTTCAGGCCTTCGACGATCACCCGCTGGGAGTGATGGAGGAGCTCGGTGTACATCACGGGCAGGAACGACGAGTAGTACCGTACGTTGTCCTCGACGAGGATGATCACCTGCACCCCGACCGCGAGGGAGTCGTGCTCGGCGTTCCGCCAGTCCTCGACGGACTTCACGATGCTCACGAGGGTCCGCGCGTCGCCCTGCCAGAGGAAGGTGCGCTCGATGGCCGATGTGTCCTTGCGGGCCTGGAAGTCGGAGAGCTCCCGCGTGTCCCAGGCGAGGAGCACGACCGGCACGTCGAGGCCTTCCGCCTGGATGCGCCGGGCGAGCTCGGCCGCGTCCATGTCCGCGAGGTGGGGCGTCGTGATGATCAGGTTGACCCGCCGGTCCTCGCGGGCGATGCGCAGGGCCTCCGTGCCCGTCGAGACTCCGGTCAGCCCGGGCGAGTAGTGCAGGTCGAGGTTGCGGAACTCGCCCAGCATCCGCTCGGAGAGCTCCCCCGCCTCCTCGAGGATGAAGGTGTCGTAGGGGGTCGACACGAGCAGGATGTCCATGATGCGGTGGCGCATCAGGTCCTGGTACTCGTGGAAGCGGGGGCGGACGTCCGGGCTCGTGGCGGTCACGGACGCCGGCCTTCGAGAAGGAGGGGCAGCTGCCGGGCTCCGGCCGGGGTGAGCAGGAGCAGCGCGCGGAAGAGGGCCCGGTGCCGGCCTTCGTCGGGCTCCAGATAGAGGCCGGCCAGCAGCTCCCGCCAGCGCCGCAGCTCCCGGCGGAGCGAGCGCGAGGGCTGGGCTTCGGTCGTCAGGTCGGCGAGGCGCAGGACGCGCTCGTAGGCGTTCCGCAGCCGGACGCGGTCCTCCGGTCCGAAGAGTTTCCCCGCCCGGTTCATCTCGTTGGCGATCATCAGGATCTGCTGGTCGCGGGTGAACGCCGACCACCGCTCGAGCGTGAGCGAGGCGTGCTGGGTCACGGCAGGGGCTCGCCTTCGCCGAGGAGGGCCACGGTCAGCTCGCGCACCCGGTCCCGAATCGCCGCGTCCTGGATCTCCATGCTGCGGTTGCCGGCCGCCGGCCGGATGTTGATGAGCGACGTGTACTCGATGCATTCCGCGGGCCCACGGCCGGGGTAGTAGTTCGCGCCCCAGAGGTCCGCCTGCCGGCTGCCGTCCTCGAGCAGGGCCTGCTCACCGTCCGCGTGCATCTCGCCGCCCACCGCCGCGATCCCCCGCTCGACGTCCACCACGTACTTCACCATGTCCTCGAAGACCTCGTCCACGAGGCGGCGGAGGCCGGCGGGGTCGATCCGGCCGGCCCTCACGATGACGACTCCCGGTGCCATGATCGTCCTTATAGCGGCGCTGTCCCCGGCCGGCAAGGGGAGTGACCAGCAGAGCCGCGATCCTCCCCTCCCCCTTGCGCTCGCCGGCCGATCTGGCAGAATGGTCGAAGCTGAGGAGCGCTGCGACCTCGAGGCGAAACGGGGCCAGGCTCAGCGAAGAAAACGGCGCTCGCGAACCAGGGCAACGGTTTGGAGCGCCGCTCGCATTTCCGGCGCTCCCCAACGAAAGCGAGGAATGAGGAATGTCCGCAACCGTCCAGACGAAGGGCGTCGACTTCCACGTGGCCGATCTCGCGCTGGCCGACTGGGGCCGTCGGGAGGTCGCGATCGCCGAGACGGAGATGCCGGGGCTCGTCGCGGTCCGCGAGGAGTACGCGAAGGCCCGGCCCCTCCGGGGCGCGCGCATCTCGGGATCGCTCCACATGACGATCCAGACCGCGGTCCTCATCGAGACTCTCAAGGCCCTCGGCGCCGACGTGCGCTGGGCGTCGTGCAACATCTTCTCCACCCAGGACCACGCCGCGGCCGCGATCGCCGCCTCGGGCACGGCCGTCTTCGCCCGGAAGGGCGAGTCGCTCGCCGAGTACTGGGACTTCACGCACCGCATCTTCGAGTGGCCCGACGGCGGCCCGACGAACATGATCCTCGACGACGGGGGCGACGCCACGCTGCTCCTCCACCTCGGCGCGCGGGCGGAGAAGGACCCGTCCGCTCTCGCGAGCCCGGGGAGCGAGGAGGAGCGCGTCCTCTTCGCCGCCATCCGGAAGCGCCTCGGCGAGAGGCCCGGCTGGTACTCGAAGCAGCTCGCCTCGGTCCGCGGCGTGACCGAGGAGACGACCACCGGCGTCCACCGCCTCTACCAGATGCACGCGCGGGGCGAGCTGAAGGTCCCCGCCATCAACGTCAACGACTCGGTGACCAAGTCGAAGTTCGACAACCTCTACGGGTGCCGGGAGTCGCTGGTGGACGGCATCAAGCGGGCGACCGACGTCATGGTCGCGGGCAAGGTGGCGGTCGTGTGCGGCTACGGCGACGTAGGCAAGGGCTCGGCCCAGGCCCTGCGGGCCCTCTCCGCCCAGGTCTGGGTGACCGAGGTCGACCCCATCTGCGCGCTCCAGGCGGCGATGGAGGGCTACCGGGTCGTCACCATGGACGAGGCCTGCGGCAAGGGCGACGTCTTCGTCACCGCCACCGGCAACTACCACGTGATCACCCACGACCACATGGCCAGGATGAAGGACCAGGCGATCGTCTGCAACATCGGCCACTTCGACAGCGAGATCGACGTCGCCTCGCTCGAGAGGTACCGCTGGGAGGAGATCAAGCCCCAGGTCGACCACGTGGTGTTCCCCGACGGCAAGCGGATCATCCTCCTCGCGAAGGGACGGCTGGTGAACCTCGGCTGCGCGACCGGCCACCCCTCGTACGTCATGTCCTCGTCCTTCGCGAACCAGACGATGGCCCAGATCGAGCTGTGGACGGAGCGGGACTCCGGGAAGTACCCGGTCGGCGTCTACACCCTGCCCAAGCTTCTCGACGAGAAGGTGGCCCGGCTCCAGCTCACCCGGCTGAACGCGCAGCTCACCGAGCTGACCGAGAGGCAGGCCGCCTACATCGGCGTCCCGAAGGAGGGCCCGTACAAGTCGGACCGATATCGGTACTGATGCACCGGGGGTGTTGCGCGCCGCTGCGGAACCGCGCAACATCCCCGGAACTGAGCCGGTCCGTCCGCCCAGCCGTTCCTGAGCCGAACCTCCGTCTTCTGGTCGAGCCCGCGTGTCCTTGTCCCTACGCGAGTCCCCGCACGTCGGCCCCCTCGCGAGCTAGAATGCTGCCTTCAGGTCTGTAGTGCCCCTACCCTGAAAGCAGATCGAAGACCATGAACAACGAGCTGATCTCGTGTGTCGCGCGTGCCCCTAGACGCCGTTCTCGAGCGCCCGCCGCGGCGCTCGCGATCGCGGTACTCGCCGGCTGTGGCCGCCAGGCGAGCCGGGCCGCCGGGCCGCCGCCCATGCCGGTGGAGGTGATCACCCTCGCCCAGCGGCCCGTCGAGCAGTCGACCGAGTTCGTCGGGGTCGTGAAGTCCCGGCAGGCGACCACCGTGCAGCCCCAGGTCGAGGGATTCATCACCCGCATCCGCGTCCGCTCCGGCGACCGGGTCGGGCCGGGGGCGCCGCTCGTCGAGATCGATCCCCGGATGCAGGAGGCGGCGGTGGCGAGCCTCGAGTCGCAGGTCGCGTCCCGGGGGGCCGACCTGCAGCAGGCCCGGCTCCAGGCCGAGCGGTCGAAGACTCTGCTCGCGGCCGGCGCCACCAGCCAGGCGGAGGCGGAGCAGGCGGAGACCGCGCTCGCCACGGCCCAGGCCCAGCTCCACGTGGCCGAGGCCCAGCTTCGCGAGCAGCGCGTGTCCCTCGCCTACTACACGGTGAGCGCGCCCACGGCCGGGATCGTCGGCGACATCCCGGTGCGGGTGGGCGATCGGGTGACGCGCTCGACCCTGCTCACCACCATCGACCGGAACGCGGGGCTCGAGCTCTACATTAACGTGCCGGTCCAGGAGGCCGCGAACCTGAGGCTCGGCCTGCCCGTCCACCTCGTCGACGATCAGGGCGCCGTCCTCGCCACCGAGGCGCTGTCGTTCGTGTCGCCGTCCGTCGACGGCGCGACCCAGTCGGTGCTGGCCAAGGCTGCGCTCGAGAAGGGCGAGAGGCTGCGGACCGAGCAGTTCGTCCGGGCCCGCGTCGTGTGGAGCGAGCGGCCCGCGCTCACCGCCCCCGTCATCGCCCTCAACCGGATCGGGGGGCAGTACTTCGCGTACGTCGCCGAGGGCGCCGACACGGGCACCGTCGCCCGCCAGCGCGTGGTCGAGCCCGGGCCCGTGGTCGGCAACGACTACCTCATCCGGTCGGGGCTCAAGCCCGGCGAGCGGCTGATCGTGTCGGGCGTCCAGAGGATCGCCGACGGGGCGCCGGTGAAGGTGACACCCGCCGCTTCGCCGGTCCCGGAAGCGAAGGGCAGCTAGCCTTGTCCTCCGAGGTCTTCATCCGCCGACCGATCCTGGCCACGGTCTGCTCGCTCCTCATCATCCTCGCCGGCGCGATCTGCATCCCGACCCTGCCGATCGCACGCTATCCCCAGCTCACGCCGCCCGTGGTCACGATCACGGCCCTCTACACCGGCGCCAACGCGCAGGCGGTCGAGACCGCGGTGACGACCCCCATCGAGCAGGTCGTGAACGGCGTCGAAGGCATGACGTACATGCAGTCCTCGAGCACCAACAGCGGGATCTCGACGATCAACGTCTACTTCGCGATCTCCCGCGACCCGGACCTCGCGGCGGTCGACGTCCAGAACCGGGTCAACCAGGTCATGGGGCGGCTGCCGACCGACGTCCGCAACCTCGGCGTCACCGTCACCAAGAACGCGGCCGGGTTCATGGGCGGGCTCGGCTTCTTCTCGAAGGACAACCGCTACAGCTCGGGGTTCATCAGCAACTACCTGGACACGAACGTGCGCGACGCCCTGAAGCGCGTCCCCGGCGTGGGCAACGTGGTCATCTTCGGGGAGCGCAAGTACGCGATGCGGATCTGGCTCGACCCGGCGCGGCTCGCGGCCCGCGCCGTCACCGCCGGCGACGTGGTGGATGCGCTGCGCGAGCAGAACCTGCAGGTGGCGGCGGGAGCGCTCGGAGACGCCCCCGCCGACCAGGACCAGGCCTACGACCTGAGCGTCCGGGTCCGCGGCCGCCTCACCGAGCCCTCCGAGTTCGAGAACGTCGTGGTCAAGGCGGGCCAGGGCGCCTCGCTCGTGCGCGTGCGCGACGTCGGGCGCGTGGAGCTGGGGGCCGAGACCTACACGGCCAACCTGCGCTTCCTCGGCCTCGAGGCGTCCGGCATGGGCGTGCAGCTGCTCCCCAACGCAAACGCCCTCGAGGTCTACCAGGGCGTGATGACGGAGATGGCCCGGATCGAGAAGGGCTTCCCGCCGGGGCTGGAGTGGCGCCTCGCCTTCGACAACGTCGGCGTCGTGCGCGAGTCGATCAAGGAGGTGCTGGTCACCCTCGTCGAGGCGATCGCTCTCGTGCTCCTGGTGATGTTCCTCTTCCTGCAGAACTGGCGCAGCACCCTCATCCCCGCGATCACGATCCCGGTCTCGCTCGTCGGCACCTTCGCGTTCGTCAAGCTCTTCGGCTTCTCGATCAACACCCTCACCCTCTTCGGGATCGTGCTCGCCACCGGAATCGTCGTCGACGACGCGATCGTCGTGATCGAGAACATCGAGCGCCACATGAGCGAGAGCGGCAAGCGCGCCCACCGCGCGGCGATCGACGCGATGCAGGAGGTCATGGGCGCCGTGATCGTGATCGGCCTCGTGCTGGTGGCCGTCTTCGTCCCGGTGGCGTTCTTTCCCGGCACCACGGGGCGGCTCTACCAGCAGTTCTCGCTGACGATCGCCTTCGCGGTGGTGCTCTCCGTCTTCAACGCGGTGACCTTCACCCCTGCGGTCTCCGCCGTCCTCCTCGACGAGGAGAGCCACGTCCGCGGCCGCTTCTTCGGCTACGTGAACCGCGCGATCGAGGGCGGAACTGCCTTCTACGTTCGCTCGCTGAAGGCGGCCCTCGGCCGCCGGGCCCTGATGCTGGCCCTCTTCGGCCTCGCCCTCCTCGGCACCTTCTGGCTGGTGAGGGTCGTGCCGTCGGCGTTCGTGCCCGACGAGGACGAGGGCTACTTCATCAGCGTGATCCAGGCCCCCGCGGGAGCCTCGCTCGCGTACACGACGAAGATCGCTCAGCAGGGCGAGGCGATCCTGTTCAGGGACCCCGACATCTCGTCCGCGTTCTCGGTCGTGGGTTTCAGCTTCAGCGGCGCCGCCCCGAACACGGGCCTCGTCTTCACGCGCCTCAAGGGCTACGACGAGCGCCGCGGCCGCCAGCACTCGCTCGCGGCCGTCCTCAACCGCCTCCGCGGGCCGCTCTCGGGGATCACGGGAGGGCTGGTGATCCCGTTCGCGCCCCCCGGGATCCAGGGGCTGTCGGTCTTCGGCGGCTTCCAGTACGAGCTGCTCGACCAGACGGGCGGGGACATCTCGCGGCTCGCCGACGCCGCCGGCTCGCTGATGGGCGCGGCCACGAAGGGCGGCGAGGTGGTCGGGCTCTTCACCGGCTTCCGGGCCAACGACCCGCAGCTCGTCGTCGACATCGACCGGGACCGGGCACGCAGCCTCGGCCTGCCCCTGCACGAGGTGACCGACGCGCTCGCCGTGTTCCTGGGCTCGGCCTACGTGAACGACTTCGACTTCAACAACCGGGCCTACCGGGTGTACGTCCAGGCCGACCAGCAGTTCCGCGCCGATCCCGACAATCTGCGCCAGCTCTACGCGCGCTCGTCGACGGCTGCGATGGTGCCGCTCGACACCGTCGTCCACGCGCACGAGACCACCGCGCCGCAGGTGATCAACCACTTCAACCTGTTCCGCTCGGCCGAGATCAACGGCGTCCCGCGGCCGGGCACGAGCTCCGGCCAGGCGCTCGCGGCGATGGAGCGGATCTCCCGCGAGACGCTGCCCTCCGGGTTCGACTTCGCGTGGGCGGGACAGTCGCTCGAGGAGAAGAAGTCGGGGGCCCTGGCCATCTTCATCTTCGCCCTGAGCCTGATCGTCGTCTACCTGGTGCTGGCCGCGCAGTACGAGAGCTGGGTGCTCCCGTTCATCATCCTCCTCGGGGTGCCGATCGCGGTGCTCGGCGGCCTCGGGGCCCAGTTCCTCCGGGGCCTGGCCAACGACGTCTTCTGCCAGGTCGGCCTCGTGCTGCTGATCGGGCTCGCGGCCAAGAACTCGATCCTGATCGTCGAGTTCGCCGAGCAGCTGCGCGAGCGGGGCCTCTCGATCACGGACGCGGCCGTCGAGGCCAGCCGGATCCGCCTGCGGCCGATCCTGATGACCTCCTTCGCGTTCGTCCTCGGCGTGCTGCCGCTCGCCTTCGCCACCGGCGCCGGAGCCGGGGCCCGCAACTCGGTGGGCACCTCCGTGGCCGGGGGCATGCTCGCCTCCACCCTGCTCTCGGTCATCTTCATCCCGGTGCTCTACGTCGTGATCCGCTCGCTCGCGCCAGGCCGGGTGCGTCACCGGGCCGAGGACGTGGCCCCGGCGTCGGCCTCGGTGCCCGCCCATGAGTAGGCGCGTCGCCGCGCTCGTGCTCGCCGCCGCGACGCTCGCCTTCCGCTCGCCGGCCACGGCTCAGGAGCCTCTCCCGCAGCAGCCGGCGCCTTCCCCGCCGGCCCCCGCCGCCCCGCGTCCCCCCGTCCTGGAGCGGCTCACGTTCGACGAGGCCGTGGAGCGGGCCACGAGCCGCAACCCGACCGTCGCCCAGGCCGCCCAGGCCATCCTGCGCGCCGAGGCCCTCCTGTCGCAGGCGCGCAGCGTCTTCTACCCCCTCGCCTACGGCAACATCGCGACGACGGTGATCGACGCCCCCCGCGGCTTCGCCGGCAACATCGTCCAGCCGCGAGTCCAGACCGCGTTCACCGCCACCGCCTCCTACGAGGTGCTCGCGGCGTCCGGCTGGGCCGCGAAGAACCAGGCCGCCGACCAGGCGGCGATCGCGCGGGTCTCGGCCGAGGAGACGCGGCGCAACGTGGCGATCAGCGCCGCGCAGGCCTACCTCGCCGTGATCGCGGCCGAGCGGCAGGTCGAGATCGCGGTCCGGAACCGCGACACCGCCCGCGCGCTCGAGGAGTACGCACGGACGCGGCTCCAGGCGGGCCAGGGGAGCCGCCTGAACCACGTGCGGTCCGTCCAGCAGCAGGCGAGCGCCGAGAGCCTGCGCCAGATCGCGGAGCTGGCGGTGAGCCGCGCCGAGGAGGCGCTCGGAGTCATCGTCTTCGCGAACGGCCCGGTCGGTGCCAACGGCGAGCCGGTCTTCCCGCCGACGCCCCCGCCCGCGGACGACAGCTGGCTCGATGCGCGACCCGACGTCCGGCTGGTCAGGGCCGAGCTCCGCGCGGCCGACCGGGTGGTCTCCGACGCCTGGAAGAACTGGCTCCCCACCGTGACCGCCTCCTTCACGCCGAGCTACGTCACCCCCCCGAGCCTCTTCGAGCCGGCGAAGACGTGGACCGCGTTCTTCTCACTGAAGGTGCCGATCTTCGACGCCACGCTGCGCCCCGACAAGCGGGTCCGGGAAGCCGACCGCGCGTCCGCCCGGCTGCGGCTCGACGCGCTCACCCTCGAGGCGCGCTCCGAGGTGCGCATCGCCCGGGAGGCGGTCCGCAGCAACGAGGGAATCGTGGCCTCGACGCGCGAGGCCGCCGAGAACGCCGGCGAGGCGCTGCGGATCACCGAGGTCGCCTACCGGGCGGGGGCGACGACGAACATCGAGGTCGTGCAGGCGCAGCAGGACGCGCGAAACGGCGAGATCACGGCGGCGGTGGCCGAGGACCGGCTGCGGCAGGCGCGGCTGGACCTGCTCCTGGCGCTCGGGCGCTTCCCCTAGGTACTTCCTGACGCTTCCGAAGCGGACCAGATGGCGCGGATCACCCGCAGCCGGGCGGATGATCCGCGCTCGACTCGCTAGACGACCCCCTGGTCCATCATCGCGTTCGCCACCTTGAGGAAGCCCGCGATGTTGGCGCCGTTGACGTAGTTGCCGGGCGTCCCGAAGCGCGCCGCGGTCTCGAAACAGGCCGCGTGGATGCTCTTCATGATGCCGTGGAGGCGCTCGTCCACCTCTTCGCGGCTCCAGGAGAGGCGCATGCTGTTCTGCGACATCTCGAGGCCCGACGTGGCCACGCCGCCCGCGTTCGCCGCCTTGCCCGGCCCGTAGAGGATCTTGGCGTCGAGGAAGCGGTTGACCGCGTCGATCGTGCTCGGCATGTTGGCGCCCTCGCCGACCACGTAGACGCCGTTCTTCAGCAGGTTCTCGGCGTCCTTCCCGCCAATCTCGTTCTGGGTCGCGCTCGGGAACGCGCAGTGGGCGCGGTGGTTCCAGAGCGGGTTGTAGTCGAGCTTGGGGTCGACCGGGGTGTAGGTCGCGGTCTTGAACTTGTCCGAGTACTCCTTGATGCGGCCGCGGCGGACGTTCTTGAGGTCCATCGCGAACTTCAGCTTCTCGCGGTCGATCCCCGCCTCGTCGTAGACGTAGCCGCTCGAGTCGGACAGAGTGAGGACCTTGCCCCCGAGGTCGAGGATCTTCTCGACCGTGTACTGGGAGACGTTGCCGCTCCCGGAGACGAGGCAGAGCTTGTCCTTGAGCGTCTCCTTGCGGGTCGAGAGCATCTCCTGGGCGAAGTACACGCAGCCGTAGCCGGTGGCCTCGGGCCGGATGAGCGAGCCGCCCCAGTTGAGGCCTTTGCCGGTGAGGACGCCGGTGAACTCGTTGCGGAGCTTCTTGTACATCCCGAACAGGTAGCCGATCTCCCGGCCCCCCACGCCGATGTCGCCCGCCGGCACGTCGGTGTCGGCTCCGATGTGGCGGAAGAGCTCGGCCATGAAGCTCTGGCAGAAGCGCATGACCTCGTTGTCGCTCTTGCCCTTCGGGTCGAAGTCGCTTCCGCCCTTGCCGCCGCCCATGGGCAGCGTGGTGAGGGAGT
>Ga0335076_10003284_pt1 | contig 16239 bp, 15 predicted proteins | sample Lox_Sample_25_FD_206717 | JGI IMG/M metagenome (GOLD analysis project Ga0335076, IMG submission 206717) | Soil microbial communities from Loxahatchee National Wildlife Refuge, Florida, United States - Lox_Sample_2.5 | ecosystem: Environmental > Terrestrial > Soil > Wetlands | place: USA...
TGCTCCACGTTCACGCACTCGACCGGCCCGATGCCGGCCGGGAAGGTGAAAATCTCGGGCTCGCTGAACGGCTCGGTGGTGTACCAGCCCCGGCCGCGCTCCCAGACCACCGGCGGGTTCAGGCACTCCTCGATCGTGGTCCAGATGGAGAACGTGGGGGCGAAATCGTACCCGGCTACCTCGAGGTTGGCGCCGTCCCGGACGCCGAGCTCGGCGATCTCGCCGAACAGCTCGTCGGCGGCGTACCTGGCGAACACGTCGGACAGTCCGGGCTCCACCCCGATCCCGGCCAGCGCGAGCTTCCCCGACTGCTCCCATTGCGGCGCCAGCGCGAACTGCTCGTCGCCGAGCTTGACGCCGGTCTGGCGGTACGGATCGTCCGGATGGGGGTAGGACAGCGACATCGCCATGTCCAGGTAGTCGGTGCCCGCCTGGAGCGCGGCACGGAATAGCGGCATCACGAAGCGCGGATCAGTGGCGTTCATGAGCACATCGCAACGGTGTTCGGCGAGCAGGCCGACGGCGGCCGCCTCGTCCCGCGCGTCCAGGCGCACCGCCTGGTATTCGTCCCGGGCCGCCGCGGCACGCTGCGCGCGGGCCAGGTCGTAGTCGGCGATGACCAGCTCAGCGAAGGGACGACGGGCGGCAATCCGGGCGAACGCCGTCCCCACGCCGCCCGCACCGACCAGGAGTATGCGCATGGGCTGATCTTAGCCCTTTGGCGGTTCGACTGACGAGACCAGTTGTGTCACCTAGCCGTTACAACGGATATCGTTGCCACAAAGCGAAATTCATGCTAGAACCGTAGCATCACGGGTGCTGAAATCGTCGTCGTGCCCTGGTGCCCACATCGTGTCCTCAGGTCTGGCCGCCCCGGCCGGCCGCTCGCCGAGAATTACCGGCTCCCGGCCGCGCCGGGTCGAAGCCAGGAGGGTGAGACATGGCTACCACTGAAGCGGCACAGCCCGTTGAGGAGTCAGCCGAGAAAGGCCTTAAAGCGGGTGCCCTCGGCCTGGTCTCCAGCGTCGTCATCGGGGTGGCTTCCACCGCCCCGGCCTACAGCCTCGCGGCCACCCTGGCCTTCGTGGTCGGCCTCGTCGGGTTCCACGCCCCGGCCGTGGCGGTGCTCGCGTTCGTGCCGATGCTGTTCTGCTCGATCGGCTACAGCGAGATGAACAAGGCCGACCCGGACTGCGGCACCACGTTCACCTGGGCCACCCGGGCCTTCGGACCGCGGACCGGCTGGGCGGGCGGCTGGGGCATCGTCGCCGCTGACATCCTGGTCATGGCCAGCCTCGCGCAGGTGGCGGGCCAGTACGTGTTCCTCCTGGTCGGCGCCAAGGGCATCGGCTCGAACCCGGCCAGCGGCTGGGTGCTGCTTGTCGGCATCCTGTGGATCATCGTGATGACCTACATCTGCTACCGCGGCATCGAGGTCTCGGCGAACTTCCAGAAGGCGCTGCTGTCGGTCGAGGTCGTCATGCTGCTGGTGCTTTCGGTGACCGCGCTGGTGCGGGTCGGCACCGGGCACCACCCGCCCGAGTCGGTCCATCCCAGCCTGAGCTGGCTCAGCCCGTTCAACCTCGGCGGTATCCAGGCCTTCGTCGGCGGGCTGGTGCTGATGCTGTTCATCTACTGGGGCTGGGATACCGCGGTCTCGGTCAACGAGGAAACCAAGGACAAGAACAAGACCCCGGGGCAGGCGGCGATCATCTCCACCGTGCTGCTGCTCGTCACCTACGCGATCGTGATCTTCTCCGTGCTGTCCTTCGCCGGCATAGGCGACAAGGGCATCGGCCTGAACAACCCGGCTAACTCAAGTGACGTGCTGTCGGTACTCGGTGGCGCGATCTTCGGCGGCGGCGGTTTCGGTACCTTCCTGGCCCGGCTGCTGATCTTGATGGTGCTCAGCTCGGCCGCCGCCTCGACCCAGACCACGATCCTGCCCACCGCCCGCACCACCCTGTCGATGGCCGCCTACAAGGCGCTGCCCGCCTCGTTCGCCCGGATCCACCCGCGCTTCCTGACGCCCACCGTGTCCACGATCGTGATGGGCGCCATCTCCATCGCGTTGTACATCCCGATGAACTACATATCGGGCGGCGCGGTCATCGCCGACGCGGTGACCGGGGTCGGCTTCTACATCGCCTTCTACTACGGGCTCACCGGCTTCTCCTGCATCTGGTACTACCGCAGGACGCTGACCAAGAACGCGCGCGACCTGTGGATGCGCGGCATCATCCCGCTGCTCGGCGGCCTGATCATGTACGCGGCGGGCGCGTACAGCCTGTGGGAGGACTGGGACGTCGGCACCGGCAACAGCTACACCTCGTGGAAGATGCCGTTTCCGCCCTACTGGCACATCGGCGGCGCCTTCATGATCATCTTCTTGTCCGCGGTGGCCGGGCTGCTCGCGTTCGCCTTCATGCGGGTGACCGCACCCGCCTTCTTCAAGAAGGAAACCCTCACCCGGGCCACCCCGACCCTGGTTCCCGACGAATAGCGGCCGGGGGCGCTTCCCAGGCCGGAGGCCGGCTCAGGGCTAGGATGGCGGCGTGCTCGATGACGCCGAAATCAGCCGGGTGCTCTGCATCGTAGCCCACCCCGACGATGTTGACTTCAGCGCCGCGGGCACCGTCGCGCGCTGGACGGACGCCGGGATCGACGTGACCTACTGCGCGGTGACCGACGGCGACGCCGGCGGTTTCGACGAGGACTTCCCGCGAGCCGAGATGCCGGCCGTGCGCCGGGCCGAGCAGGTGGCCGCGGCCAAGTGCGTCGGGGTGCAGGACGTGCGGTTCCTCGGCTATCCGGACGGCCGGGTGGAGGCCACCCTGGAACTGCGCCGGGACCTGGCCCGGGTGATCAGGCAGGTCCGCCCGGACCGGGTGCTATGCCCCAGCCCGGAGCGGAGCTACACCAGGATCGGCATCGGCCATCCCGACCACCGGGCGGTGGGGTCGGCCGCCCTGGACGCCGTCTACCCGGACGCGCGGAACCCGTTCGCCTTCCCCGAGCTTCGCGAGCGCGAGTCGCTCCCGGCCTGGATCGTCCGCGAGGTCTGGATCGCCGGCGGCCCCGACCCGAACCACCATGTGGACGTGACCGACACCTTTGCGCGGAAGATCGCGGCCCTGCGCGCGCACGAGAGCCAGACCGGGCACTGGGAGGACCTGGCCGAGCGCCTGCGGGGCCGGCTCGCCCGCACGGCGCGAGAGGCGGGGCTGCCCGAGGGCCGCCTGGCCGAGGGCTTCCGGGTACTGGACACGGCCTGAGCCGGGCGCCGCGGGCCGCATGGGCCGCAGGCCGCATGGGCCGCGTGGGCCGCGGGCGTCTGGGCAGGCGCCGAACGGACTGGGGAAACCCCGCCGCGCTACCGGCGAGCGTTATGCGAAACCGGCTGCGAGTGCAGGCCTTCTGGGCCTGCGCGAGCAGTCGGTGCAGGCCGCGGGCAGCAACCGCAGCGGGTCTTCGGATAACGCGAACTTTTGCATAAGACACCGTGTTTTTGCTGATGCGGACCGATAGCGGGATAATTCACTGATCGAATCCCGCCAGAGAGAGATCAGACACCATGAGCATGGAGATGGACCACTTCTTCACCGTCCCCGCGGAGCAGGCCTGGGATGTGCTGCTTGACGTGGAACGGATCGCGCCGTGCATGCCCGGCGCCACCGTGGACGAGTTCGACGGCGAAGTGGTCACCGGACGGATCAAGGTCAAGGTCGGCCCGGTGTCGCTGACCTACCGCGGGACGGCGAAGTTCACCGAGCGTAATCCCGGCGCCAAGCTGATCGTGCTAGAGGCGTCCGGCAAGGAGACCCGCGGCGCGGGCACCGCGTCGGCGACCGTGCGGGCGTCGCTGGAGCCCGAATCGTCCGGCCTGGCGACCAAGGCCAGCATGCACACGACGATGAACGTAACCGGCCGGCCCGCCCAGTTCGGCCGCGGCGTGATGGTCGAGGTCGGCGGCAAGCTGGTGGAGCAGTTCGCCAGGAACCTGGCCCAGATGATTACCGGTGACGGCGCGGCCGGCCCGGCGCCAGTGCGGGCGACAGCGGCGCCGTGAGCACGGCCCAGGCCACTACTACGGGCGGTCTGGGCCGACAGGCGCAGCCAGGCCGGCCGGGCGGGGCATGCCGACGGGCGCGGGCTGGCCGGGCAGGCGGCCGCTAGCGGACGATGACGTCGGTGACGGGAAGGGAGGAGTCGGCAGGCAGGTCGAGCGGGGACGGCGCCGCGCCGCGGGACACGATCTCCGCCCCCAGGGCCGCGACCATCGCGCCGTTATCGGTGCAGAGGCCGGGCCGGGGCACGCGCAGCTTGACGCCGGCCGCCGCGCAGCGTTCCGCGGCGAGCGAGCGCAGCCGGGAGTTGGCCGCCACGCCGCCACCGATGATCAGGTCGGTGACGTCGTGCCGCTGGCAGGCCTGCACGGCCTTGCGGGTCAGCACGTCGGCCACTGCCTCCTGGAAGGACGCGGCCACGTCGGCGGCGGGGACCGGCTCACCGGCGGCCTGCCGCGCCTCCACCCAGCGGGCCACCGCCGTCTTCAGGCCGGCGAACGAGAAGTCGAGCGTGCCGTCGTGGTACTTGCCGCGGGGGAAGCTGATCGCGGCGGGGTCGCCGTCGCGGGCTGCCTTGTCGATCGGCGGGCCGCCGGGGAACGGCATGCCGAGCAGCCGGGCCACCTTGTCGTACGCCTCGCCGGCCGCGTCGTCGATGGTCGACCCGAGCGGGATGACCTCCTCGGCCACATCCGGCACGAGCAGCAGCGAAGAATGCCCGCCGGACACCAGCAGGGCCACCGCGGGCGACGGCAGCGTCCCATGTTCCAGCTGGTCGACGGCGATGTGGGCGGCCAGGTGGTTGACCCCGTACAGCGGCTTGCCCAGCGCGAGGGCGTACGCCTTGGCCGCGGCCACGCCGACGAGCAGCGCCCCGGCCAGCCCCGGCCCCGCGGTAACGGCCACGGCGTCGATGTCCGCGGGCCGGACGCCCGCGGTCGCGAGGGCCCGGTCGAAGGTCGGGATCATCGCCTCCAGGTGCGCCCGGCTGGCCACCTCGGGCACCACGCCGCCGAACCGCGCGTGCTCGCCGACGCTCGACGCGACCGAATCGGCGAGCAGGTCGTGGCCGCGGACCAGCCCGACACCAGTCTCGTCGCAGGACGTCTCGATGCCCAGTACCAGCGGGCAGGGCGCCAGCGGGAAGGCCATCATCGGAGCACCTTCCGCATGACCACGGCGTCGACGCCGGAGGGCTGGTAGTAGCCACGCCTGACACCGATCTCGGCGAACCCGTGCCGCAGGTAGAGCCGCCTGGCCCTGGGGTTGTCCTTCCGCACCTCGAGCAAGACCTCCTGGTAACCGCGCTTCCCCGCCTCGTCGATGAGCGCCGTGAGCAGTGCCGTGCCGGTGCCCTCGCCCCACCGGGCCGGATTGACCGCCAGCGTGACCACATCGGCCTGCCGCCCGGCGGTGAACATCATCCCGGCGTACCCGATCAGCGCGTTCCGGCCCTCGGCCACCAGGTAAAGGCGTCGCGACGGCGGCTGCGCGAACTCCGCCGCGAACATCTCCGGCGTCCACGCGTCCTCGGGGAACAGTTCCCGCTCCAGGGCCATGATGGGGGCCATGTCGGCCCTGATCATCACCCGCAGCCGCACTCCGGGGGGCCCGGCTTCTGGGGGCCCGGCTTCGGGAGGCCCGGCGTCCGGGGGCCCGGCTTGGGGAGGCCCGGCGTCCGGCCAGGCGGTCACGACGGCGTGACCCGCTTGGGCGGCCCGGGTTCCCTGGCGTCCGGCCGCCGCAGGTAGAGCGGCTCCGCGGCCAGCAACGGCGCGGCCCGCGACGGCTGGGGCGCCCGCCCGCCGAGCTGCCCGGCGACGACGCCGCACAGGGTCCGGGCATCCGGATAGGCGGGCCCGATCACCGGGCCGAACGCCTCCGGGTAGAGCTGTCCCCCGGTCCCGGCCACCGGGAGACCGGCCGCCCCGGCGATCGAAACCGCGCGGTCCACGCCGGGACCCGCCAGGCGCGCGCCGGCCGCGTCGTACCTGGCCCAGTAGACCTCCTTGCGGCGGGCATCGGTGGCGACCAGGAATTCGCCGTCGGCCTCGGCAGCCGCCCCGGCGGCGATGACGTCCAGCGAGCACACCCCGTGCACGGGGATGCCGAGCACGGCGCCGAGCACCCGCGCGGTCACCACGCCGGCCCGCAGGCCGGTGTAGGGCCCGGGACCGGCTCCCACGGCCACCGCGGTCAGGTCGGCGCGGGACGCGCCCGCGCCGGCCATGACCTTCGCGATCATCGGCGCGAGCAGCTCACCGTGGCGCCGGCCGTCGGCGGCGAACGCCTCAGAAACGACCCGCATCCCGTCGTGCAAGGCCACGCTCACCGCCGGGGTCGCGGTATCAAAACCCACCACAAGCACGCCGCCCAGCCTAGTGGGCACGCAGTAGTGCCGGGTCAAACCGCGGCGCCCGGACCGGCCTAATGCCCGGCCTTCACTGCAGGGCGGCCTCGGCCGCCTGGGCAAACGCCAGGGCCGCCGCCGCCAGCTGGGGCGGCGACACCGGCCCGTAGCTCCCGCGGTTGGAGTGCCCGAGCCCGTTCAGCGTCGCCGTCACGACCACGTTGCGGTAGCGGGCCACGACGGTGGCCACGTCGGTAACCGCGCCGCCCTCGTGGAACACCTGCAGGGCGCTGAACGCCTGGTTGCCGAGCCCGGACAGGCGCCGCACCGCGGCCCGCGGGGCCGGGGAGCGCTCCGGCGGGTCCCGCATGTCCCGCAGCGCGAGGGCGTAGGCGTCCGTCGCGGCGAAGGTGGCGCTGCCGTCGCCGCTGGCCAGGCCGTTCGGCGCGTAGGCGACCAGGTTCAGTTCCATCAGCCGGTACGCCGGCGGCTTGTCCACCGTCCAGTCGCAGGCCGACTCGGCCGACCCGTTGACCGGCAGCGGCGAGGCCGCCTTGGGCTGGCCCGGCAGGTACTGCCGCACGGTGGCGGCCGGCACGGCCTGGCACGCGTCCGGTACCTGCCGGAGCTCACCCGGCTGGAACGTGGTGATCAGCGTGCCGGGCGTGACCGTCGCCGGGGCCGGCTGACCACCCGCCAGCAGCACCGCCGTGAGCACCGCCGCGGCCACCACGGCCAGGCCGCCGCCCATGACGTACCACCGCCGCCGCCTGCGCGCCGCGGCGCGCTGGGCCCGCCCGCCGGGCACGCGGCTCCGACCGGGCCGGCCGTCGTCGCGGCCTGCGTCCGGCCCGGCCCACGGAGGAACCGGCTCGCCCGGCCGCGGGTCTGAGATCCGCGGCGGGTCTGAGATCCGCGGCGGGTCTGCGGCACGGCGCGGACGCACCGGCGGCAAGTCAGCCCACGGCGGTGGCTCCTCGTCGTCACGGCCGGGTCGGTAGGACCCGGCCGGGCGGCGAGGCGCCGGGTAGTGCTCGGGCACGGCGCGCCTCCGGGATCGGGTTACGGTACGTGACGGCGCGATACGCGGAACTGGGGCCAGTCAGCGTTAGTACAGAACCGGCTAGCGAGCACAGGCCCTTTTGAGCCCGTGCGAGCGGTCGGTACCGGTAAGGGCCGGCAAGGACCCCGACGTTGATCTGAATAACGCGAACCACTGAATAAAGCACAGTACAGCGGATAAATATAAACCATCCAGGGCGCCGGCGAGCGCACCATGCCATCTCTGGCCATGACCAATTAGCCGGACCGTGCGCACGTCACCGTCCGGGTCGGGTTCGATGGAGATCTCCAGGCGGTCCTCGGCGAGACCGTCGGCCAGGCCGGAGCCCCACTCCACCACGGTGACGGCGCTGGCCGCGTCGGCGTCCAGGTCCAGGTCGTCGACCTCGCCGACGCTGCCGAGCCGGTAGGCGTCCGCGTGGACAAGCGCCGGGCCCGGGCCAGACAGCACCGGGTGCACCCGGGCGATGACGAAGGTCGGCGACGTGACCGGCCCGCGCACGCCGAGGCCGGCGCCGATGCCCTGCACCAGCGTGGTCTTGCCGGCCCCGAGCGGGCCGGCCAGGATCACCAGGTCGCCCGGGCGCAGCCGGGCCGCGAGGCGCCGCCCGAGGTCGCGCATCTCCGCCGCGGTGGCAATCCGCGTCCCGGCGGGCTCCAAACCCGCTTCGTTCGGGAAAATCACTGCTCACCACCCGGATAGGTGCGCGGGACCCTGGCCCCGACGCCGGTCGCCACCTCGTAGGAGATGGTACCGAGGGTCTCGCCCCACTCCTGCGCGGTCGGCTCGCCGTCGTCCCCCGGGCCGAACAGCACCACCTCATCGCCCGCCGCGGCCGGCTCGTCGCCGAAGTCCACCACGAACTGGTCCATGCAGACCGTGCCGGCGATCGGCCAGCGGCGGCCGCGCGCGCTGACCAGCCGCTGCCCGGTCGCGGTACGCGGCACGCCGTCCGCGTACCCGAGGGGCACCAGGCCGAGCGTGGTCTCGCGCGAGGTTACGTAGCGGTGGCCGTAGGAGACGCCAACCCCGGCCGGCACCCGCTTGACCATGGCCAGCCGGGCGCGCAGCGTCATCGCCGGGCGCAGCCAGGACGGCGCGCCGCCGGGCAGGGTGGACAGGCCGTAGCAGGCCCCGCCGAAGCGCACCAGGTCGAGCCGGGACTCCGGGACGGTCAGCGCGGCGGCGGTGTTGGCGATGTGCCGGACCTCGGGCGTCACGCCGGCCTTCTCGGCGGACACCACCGCGTCGGCGAACGCGGCCAGCTGGGCGGCGACCGACGGATGGCCCGGGATGTCGGCGCAGGCGAAGTGCGACCACAAGCCCACCACCCGGACCGCGCCGCGGGCCTGGGCCGCCAGCGCCGTCTCCACCACGGCCGGCCAGTCCGCCGGGGTCGCGCCGCCCCGGCTCAGCCCGGTGTCGGCCTTGAGGTGCAGCCGGGCCGGGGTGCCGGCCGCCACGGCGGCGGCCTCGACCTTCGCGACGAACGCGACCGAGCCGGCCGTGACGTCGACCTCGCGGCCGATCGCCTCGGCGGGGTCGCCGAAGGTCATCAGGCACAGCACCGGCCCGGTGATCCCCGCCTGCCGGAGGGCGACCGCCTCGACCAGGTCGGCGACGCCCAGCCAGCTGGCCCCGCCGGCCTGCGCCGCCCGGGCGGCGGGCACCATGCCGTGGCCGTACCCGTCGGCCTTGACCACGGCCATCACCTGGCTGCCCCGGACCTGCTCGCACAGCGCCGCCACGTTGCCGGTAATCGCGCCGAGATCGACGAGTGCCTGCCTTGCGGGGAGTGCCAGGGCCATGGGGTCCGGGGTATCCCCGGGGGAACTGAGCGTCCCCCCGCGGCTGGCACTATCCACGGCGGTCACAGGCTCCTGAACGCGGCCGGCAGCGCGCGGACCAGGTCGGAGGCGCCGATCGGGGCCTCGCCCGGGCCATCCCCGGCCGCGGCGAGCCGCCCGGCCAGGCCGTGCAGGTAGGCGCCGGCCAGGCCGGCCCAGGCGGGCGGCAGGCCCTGCGCGAGCAGCGCGCCGGCCAGCCCGGAGAGCACATCGCCGCTGCCTGCGGTGGCCAGCCACGGCGTGCCGGTGGGGTTCACGAGCACCGGATCCTCGCCCGGTGCGGCGATGACCGTCGTCGATCCCTTCAGCAGCACGGTGACGCCGAGCTCGCCCGCCGCGCGGCGGGCGTGCTCCAGGCGCCGCGCCTCCACGCTGGCCGGTTCGGTGCCGAGCAGCCGGGCCAGCTCGCCGGCGTGCGGCGTGATCAGCGTGGGCGCCGCCCGCGGCAGCAGCCCGCGGTGCTGGCTCAGGATCGTCAGCCCGTCCGCGTCGATCAGGACCGGGAGATCGGTGCGCAGGATCTGGGTGAGCCGTGCGACCGCGTCCGGGCCTGTGCCCATCCCCGGGCCGGCCACCCACGCCTGGACCCGGCCGACCGAGCCGGTCAGGTCCCAGTCGCCCGCGGCGGGGTGCACGGTGATCACCGCTTCCGGCCAGGCCTGCCGGACCAGCGCGGCGGCGACCTCCTCGGTGACCACCCGGACCATGCCCGCCCCGCCGTGCACTGCCCCGCCGGTGGCGAGCAGCACCGCTCCGGTGAACCGGTCGCTCCCGGCCAGCACGCCGAGCACGCCCCGGCGGTACTTGTCCGACTCGGCGCCGGGGCGCGGCAGCAGCTCGCGGATGTCGTCCCGCTGCGGCGCCCGCGCCGCGGGCTCGTCCTTCAGGTAGGGACGCAGGCCGATGTCCACCAGCTCGACGGCGCCCGCGTGCCCGGCGCCCGGGTCGATGAGCAGCCCGGCCTTGATCGCGCCGAACGTCACCGTGACGTCGGCCCGGACCGCCGGGCCGTCCACCGCCCCGGTGTCGGCGTCGATGCCGCTCGGCAGGTCGACCGCCACCACGGTCGCGCCGGCCTGCCGGGCTCGTCCGGCCTGGCGGGCGAGCCCGGCGAACGGCTCGCGCAGTCCGCCGTGGCCGCCGATGCCGAGCAGGCCGTCGATGATCAGGTCGGCGCGGTCCATCAGGCCGGCGGCCCGGCCGGCTCCGGCGGCTCCGGCGGCTCCGGCGGCTCCAGCGGCTCCAGCGGTGATCCGGCCGCCTGCCGCGCGCAGCGCCGCGGTGCCGCCCGGGTGGGCGCTGCCGCCCGCCGTGATCGCGGTGACGGCCACGCCGCGGCGGGCCAGCAGGGCCCCTGCGTACAGCGCGTCGCCGCCGTTGTCCCCGCGGCCGGCCAGCACGACCGCCCTGCTGCCGTACACGTGGCCCGGATACCGCTCAAGCAGCGTGACGCAGACCGAGGCGAGGCCGGCCGCGGCCCGGGCCATCAGCGCCCCGTCCGGGACGATCTCCATCAGCGCACGTTCGGCCGCCCGGACGGCGGCGACCTGGTAAGCGTCTCGCATGGCGGTACCTGCCTATCCGGCGAGCGCCTGCCGGACATCCTCGGCGAGCTGGCTGACGACGCGCTCTGCCAGGTCCGCGTCCCGGGCCTGGATCATCAGCCTGATCTTGGGCTCAGTGCCGCTCGGCCGGACCAGGACGCGCCCGTCGCCGCCCAGCCTGGCCTCGGCCCGGCGGACCGCCGCATCGACCCCGGGCCCGAGCCGCGACGCGTCGCCCGGCACGTTGACGAGGACCTGCGGGTATTTCGGCATCATCTTGGCGGCCGCAGCCATCGGCACGCCCTGCCGGTTCACCGCGGCGAGCAGCTGCAGGCTGGTCAGCACACCGTCACCGGTGGTGGCGTGCTCGAACATGATGATGTGGCCGGACTGCTCGCCGCCGAGCACGTAACCGCCGTCGCGCATGGCCGCCGACACGTGCTTGTCCCCCACCGGCGTTTCGATCACCTCGATGCCGGCCTCGCACATGGCCACGTGGAAGCCCTGGTTCGACATCACCGTGACGACCACGGCGCCGCCCGTCAGCCGGCCGGCCTCCTTCAGCCCGGTCGCGAGCACGGTCAGGATCTGGTCGCCGTCGAGCGGCTGCCCGTCCGCGTCAACCGCCAGGCACCGGTCGGCGTCGCCGTCGTAGGCGATGCCCGCGTCCGCGCCGTGCGCCACCACCGCCGCGGACAGCGCGCCGAGCGCGGTGGAACCGCAGCCCTCGTTGATGTTCAGGCCGTCGGGTTCGGCCCCGATGGCGATGACCTCCGCGCCCGCCCGGCGCAGCGCCTGCGGCGCGAGCCGGTAGGCCGCGCCGTGCGCGCAGTCGGCCACGATCCGCAGGCCGGTCAGCGGCGGCTGCGGGCTATCCGGGTCATCAGGCACGGTGGCCAGCAGGTGCTCCAGGTACCGCTCGTGCTCGGCGGTGGCGTCGCTGACCCGGCCGAACTCAGGCGGAACGGCAGGCGGCCCGCCGTTCAGTCCCGCCTTCGGTCCTGCTGCTTCCGGCCCTCCTGTCTTACACCCTGCTGCCTGCTGCCTTGCTGCCTTGAGCTCTGCCTTGAGCTCTGCTGCCCTAAGCTGGGCCTCGATGGTGTCTTCCGTGGCATCCGGCAGCTTGACCCCGCCGCGGCCGAAGAACTTGATCCCGTTGTCCGCGGCGGGGTTATGGCTTGCCGAGATGACCACGCCGAAGGCGGCGCCCAGTGCGCCGGTCAGGTAGGCCACGCCGGGCGTGGGGATGACGCCCAGCCTGAGCACGTCGATCCCGGCGCTGGCCAGGCCGGCCACCACGGCCGCCTCGAGGAACTCGCCGGAGACGCGCGGGTCCCGGCCCACCACGGCCACCGGGCGCCCGCCCGGGCCGCCGTCCGCGTCCCGGCCGAGTACGGCCGCGGCCGCCACGCTAAGGTCCAGGGCCAGCCGGGCGGTCAGCTCCTGCCCGGCCGCACCTCGGACGCCGTCCGTACCGAACAGGCGGCTACGCTGCCCCGCTTCACCCATGTCGCTCCGCTCGTTGCTCTGCGCCTGTTAACCCGACCCGGCGGGAAGGCCCTGTGATACGGGCCCTGCGAAATGGGCTCGTCCGCGCTGACGTGCGCCCTGAGCGGGCGGCAGCTACCGCTTGGAGTACTGCGGCGCCTTCCGGGCCTTCTTCAGCCCGTACTTCTTGCGCTCCTTGACCCGGGCATCCCTGGTCAGGAAGCCGGCCTTCTTCAGCGCCGGACGGTTCTCCGGGTCCACCAGGGTCAGCGCCCGGGTCACGCCGAGGCGCAGCGCGCCGGCCTGCCCGGTGACGCCGCCGCCGGAGATCCGCACCACAACGTCGAACTTGCCCTCCGCACCGAGAGTCACGAACGGCTCGCTGACCAGCTGCTGGTGCACCTTGTTCGGGAAGTACACGTCGAGCGACCGGCCGTTGATCAGCCACTGGCCGGTGCCGGGGAGGATCCGGACCCGGGCGATGGCCTCCTTGCGGCGGCCGGTGCCTGCCGCGTGGCCGGTGACCACCGGGCGCCGCGCGACGGCCCGCGTCTGGGCATCCTGGGCGGTTTCTGTGGTGTACTCCGACGGGGCCTCCGCGCCCAACTCGTCGTCGGCGTAGTCGGCGTCGTCGGCGTCGTCCTCGACGGTGGTGGTTACGCCAGTGGGCTCAGCCACGGTCTGTTCCTCGTGCTTCCTGACTCGATCTACTGCTCGATCTGCGTGATCTCGTATGACCTCGGCTGCTGCGCCTGGTGCGGGTGGCCCGGCCCCGCGTACACCTTGAGCTTGCGCAGCGTCTTACGGCCGAGCGCGTTCTTCGGCAGCATCCCCCGCACGGCCTTCTCCACGGCACGCTCTGGGTTACTGGCCATCAGGCTGGCGTAGGAGACCGACCGCAGGCCGCCCGGGTAACCGGAGTGCCGGTAGGCGTGCTTCTGCTCGAGCTTGCCGCCGCTGAGCGCGACCTTCTCCGCGTTGACCACGATCACGAAGTCACCGGTGTCCACGTGCGGGGCGAAGATCGGCTTGTGCTTGCCGCGGAGCAGCACCGCCACGTGGCTGGCCAGGCGGCCGAGCACCACGTCGGAAGCGTCGATGACATGCCACTGCCGCGTGATGTCACTTTCCTTCGGGCTGAATGTGCGCACAGTCCTAAGCCTTCGCATATGTATCGTGATCTTCCCTGGCCTGCACCTGCTGGTGAGGGCCGCCCGGGACGCTCCGCGGGCACACCGCGCCGCGCGAACCGCGCGTACAAGGGCACACCGCGTGCATGCCGGTCGCGCATGACGCCCATGCAGCATACTCCGACTTACGTAGCGATGCCAAAGCGACGCCGCGCCGACGATCCTGGCGGTCACGGCTCGTCGCCGGCCAGCCATCCGAGGGTGCCGGATCGGGCAAAGTTCCGCGTCCGCCCTACCAGGACTGAACAGAACGCTACCCTCGACGTTATGGACCACCAGGGCGCGGGACGCACCCGCTCGGCCGCGGACACCCGCCGCCAGCCGCCCTGGGCGACGCCGGACGGCGCCGGGACCGGCGCGCAGCGGATCCTGAGGCCGGGAGCCGGCCCGCAGCGGTCCATAGGACCGGGAGCCGGCCCGCAGCGGTCCATAGGACCGGGAGCCGGCCCGCAGCGGTCCATAGGACCGGGAACCGGCCCGCAGCGGACGGTTGGCTCGGCCAGCGGGCCTCATACGGTCCTCAGCCGTGGCAGCGGCCCCCAACCGGTCCTGAACCCGGACACCGCCGCCCAGCCGACGTTCAGCGGGCCAGGCAGCGGCCCCCAACCGGCGGCGTTCAGCGAACCGGCGGCTACCGGCTCGTTCCGGGTCGGCACCGGCTACCGGGCCGACGGTACGGAACCCATCGGCCTGCTGGCGCCGGACGCCGGCCAGCAGGCCGCCCCGCCGCGACGACGGCGCGGCGCCCGGCCGAGGCGCGGATCCCGGTCCCGGCTGGGGTGGCTGGCCACCGCCGTGGTGGTCGCCGCCGTGGCCGCGCTGGCCGGGTACCGGTTCCTGTACGAGCCGCGGGTCAACGCGCCGGTGCCGCCGACGCTCCGGCTGCCCACGACCGCACCCGGGTCCCCCGGCTTCGACAAGACCCTGGGCAAGTGGCAGCACATCGGGACCCGGACCGAGGATCCGTCGGCGCTCACCATCGCCGGGTTGTACCCGCCGCAGTTCGTGCTCGACGGCACCTCGTACGTCAGGACGGCGGCCAGCGTGACCAAGACCTGCTCACTGGCGGTATACGGGGCAAATCTGCAGGCGGCGCTGCAGTCGGGTCACTGCACCCAGGTGGTGCGGGCGAGCTACATCTCCGGCGACGGCACGATGATGGGCACCGTCGGCGTGGTCAACCTGATCAGCTCGAGCGCCGCCCAGGAGGCCGGCCAGGCCACCGGCCCGCAGGAAATCATCGCGCCGCTGACCGGGAAGAAGGGCGCCAGCAGCAAGCTCGGCGATGGCACCGGGGTGGTGCAGGCCGAGATCAAGGGGCATTACCTGATCTTGATGTACGCCGAGTTCGCCAGCCTGAAGTCACCCTCGGACCCGGCCCAGCGGCAGGCCCTCGAGCAGTTCGCCACGAACCTCGTCACCGGCACCGCCAACATCGACCTCAGCACCCGGATGCTGACCGGCAAGCTCTGACGCTCCCGGCTGGTGGCCGCCTCGCCACGGACCCGGAGCGGAATGTCCGTGGGAGGAACCCGGAGCGGAATGTCCGTGGGAGGAACCCGGAGCGGAATGTCCGTCGGAGATTTGCGGACAAATGCGGCAGAACGCCCGCAAAACCAGCGCTGGCCTGACTACCGACCAGCGCTTCGGGTGCCTGACTACCGACCAGCGCTTCAGGTGGCAGTGCGGACGGACCGGGCGGTAGTGGCCCGGGCGGCCAGGTCTCCCACAGCGGGATAGCCGACCTCCTCGAGGCAGAGGCCATGCGGCGGGACGACGCGGACCGCCGGGTCGCGCACCGCGGCGGCGAGGATCGCGGCGGGCCAGCGGGGCGGCTTGCGGCCTTCGCCGACGGCGAGCAGGGCGCCGACCAGGGAGCGGACCATGTTATGGCAGAACGCGTCGGCCACCACGGTCGCGATCGCGGTGCCGTGCGCGTCCCGGCGGCAGTCCAGGACGCGCAGCGCCCGGATGGTGGTAGCGCCTTCCCGCCTGCGGCAGAAGGCGGCGAAATCGTGCTCGCCGAGAAGATGCCCGGCGGCCTCGTTCATGGCCGCCAGGTCGAGCGGCCGGAAATACCACAGCGTCTCGTGCCTGCGCAGCGGGTCCGCGGCGGCCTCGTCGTCGCAGACCCGGTAGGCGTAGCGGCGCCACAGCGCGGAAAACCGCGCGTCGAACCCGGCGGGCGCCGGAGCCGCGGCGCGGACCCGGACGTCGGCGGGCAGCACCCCGGCCAGCCGGGAGATGGCCCGGTCCGCCACGGCGGACCAGGCCTCCTCGGGCACATCCAGGTGAACCACCTGGCCCCGGGCGTGCACTCCGGCGTCGGTGCGCCCGGCCACGGTCAGCCTGGGTGCGGACGGCAGCCGCAGTACCCGTTCGAGCGCGGCGGCCAGCACATCCGCGACGGTGCGCCTGCCGGGCTGGGCGGCCCACCCGGAAAAGGCTGACCCGTCGTACGACAGGTCAATCCGGAGCCGAACGGTCCGGCGTTCTCCTTCCGGCTCCACCTCGAGCGGTCAGCGGTCAGTCGTCCCCGGCCGGCTCGTCGTCTTCGCCGGCCGCTTCGGCGCCATCCCCGGTGGCCTCGTCCTCGACGTCCTCGACGTCCGCCACATCGCCGGACTCGACGTCCGCCACATCGCCGGGCGCGGCCGGCGCAGTGCCGGCCGACTCGGGCCGGGGAGCCG
>Ga0335076_10003285_pt1 | contig 16238 bp, 17 predicted proteins | sample Lox_Sample_25_FD_206717 | JGI IMG/M metagenome (GOLD analysis project Ga0335076, IMG submission 206717) | Soil microbial communities from Loxahatchee National Wildlife Refuge, Florida, United States - Lox_Sample_2.5 | ecosystem: Environmental > Terrestrial > Soil > Wetlands | place: USA...
GCGGCGGCCGGCCTTCGTGCGCAGCAGGTACATCACTACCAAGACGATCGAGCTCACCGCCAACCGTGTGCTGGCGCCGCTATCGGATGACGGGGTCGAGGTCAACCAGATCCTCGGCGCTCTCACCTTCGAGTTCACGCGGCCTTTCACCACCGCGATCGGTCACCAGGCCCAGATCGACCTGTCCGCCAGCTACGCCGAGATCCTGCACAAGGAGGCGCCGCCCGCGCAGGAGCCGCCGCGCTGACCACAGCGTCGCGCCCGGCGATGACACTTTCTGGCAAGAGCAGCGTTTGTTGAGCGTCGATACGCTCCGGTGGGGCGAGAAAGCACCATGACGCGCATACTGCTCGTGGAAGATGACCCCGATGTGCGGCCGTTACTGGAGCACATCCTGATCAGCAGCGGCTTTTCGGTCACCGCAGTAGAGAGCGTTTCGGGCGCGATCTCCCTGATAAGTTCGCAGCCCTACGATCTCGTCGTCACCGACGTCAATCTGCCGGATGGCAGCGGATTGGGCGTCGCCGATCGGGCCAGCGAAGCGGGCGTCAAATCGCTCGTCGTCACCGGCCATGGCCTCAGCCTCGCGCCGGGCAGTCTTGCCGCCTATGACTATCTGCTGAAGCCGCTGCGCGTCGATGAACTGCTGACGGCGATCCGGCGCTGCCTCGCGCGCACCGAGACGACGTCCGTCTCCCGAATCGTCCGCTTTCCGACATCGGAGTAGCACCGCCGCGTCGGGCGAGCCGCTCAGCGCGTCTCGGTCGGCGCCCCTGCAGCGACGCGTTTTGCCAGCTCCTCGGCGACGAGCTCCTTCTTCGAAAGCTTGCCCACCGGTGTCTTGGGCAAGCTCGCGCGAAACTCGATCTCGCCCGGCATCTCGTAGCGGGCGAGCTTGTCGGCGAGGAAAGCCTTGAGCGCGTCGAGGCTGAACTCCTCGGCGCCCGGCTTCAAAGCAATGAACGCCTTCGCCGATTGGCCGCGATAGGCATCGGGCACGCCGATCACCGTCACCTCGGCAACGGCGGGATGCTCGTAGATCGCCTCCTCGATATTGCGCGGGAAAACGTTGAAGCCGCCCGACAGGATCATGTCCTTCTTGCGGTCGACGAGGGTGACGTAACCTTCCTTGTCGATGAAGCCGATATCGCCGGTATGGAAGCGGCCGCCGCGAAACGCCTCGGCGGTCACCTCCGGCTTCTTCCAGTAGCCTTTCATCACCGACGGGCCGCGGAAGCAGATCTCGCCCTTCTGGCCCGCCGGCAACACCGTCATGCCGGTCTCGAGATCGACCACCTCGATGATGGTCTGCGGCGCCGGCAACCCCACCGTGCCGGGCCGCGGCGCACCCATCGCCTGCATGGTGCCGAGCGGCGCCGTCTCGGTGAGGCCATACCCCTCCGACGGCGTGATGCCGGTGAGCTGCTGGAAGCGGCTCAGCACCTCGACCGGCAGCGGCGCGCCGCCCGAGACGCAGGTCTTGAGCGAGGACAGGTCGAACTCGGCGATCTTGGGATGGTTCACCATCGCCGTGAACATCGTCGGCACGCCGGCGAAGAAGGTGATCTTCTTGCGCGCGATGTCCTGTAACACGCGCTCGGCATCGAAGCGGATATGCATCACCATCTCGGTGCCTTTGGCGATCGACAGCAGCAGGATGAAGGAGAGCCCGTAGATGTGGAAGAGCGGGAGAACGACCAAAGCCTTCTCTTCTCCCGCCACGATTTCTCCGGCCCAGCGGTCCCGCGCCGCAATGACCGCACAGAAATTCGCATGCGTCAGCATGGCGCCTTTGGGATCGCCCGTGGTGCCGCCGGTGTATTGCAGGACCGCGACATCCTCATCGAGCGGCCCATGCGGATGGCGTGCATAGTCTCCGTCATTGGCGATGAGCTGCGCGAAATCGATCTCGCGTCCGGGCCCTGCGATGCGCTCGGCGGCAGGGCCGAACGCGGCGCGCACCGCCGGCGCCGGCAGAAAATCCTCGAGCGCGCAGACCACGATGGCATCGAGCCCGGCGCTGCCCTTGAGCGCGGCGACCTGCGGATAGAGCATGGGCAGGCCCAAAGTGACCATGATCCGCGCCTCGCTGTCGGCGCGTTGATACTGCAGCTCGCGCGGCGCCGCCAACGGGCTGAAATTGACGACGCGGCCGCCGGCCATCAGCACGGCGAAGAAGCAGACCGCGTAATGCGGCGTGTTCGGCAGGTGGAGACCGACATGGACACCCGGCCCGACGCCGAGCGCCTGGAAGCCCTTGGCGGCGCGCCTGGCGAGATCGTGCAGCTCGCGGAAGCTGAGCCGCCGGTCGTAGAAGTCGATCGCGGTGCGGTCGCCCCATTGCGCCGCGGCGCTCGCGAGGAGGCTCTCGATCGGCACCGGCGCGGGCAGCCTCTCGCCCCAGGAGACGCCCGGCGGGTAAGACTTTTCCCAGAGATGCGCCATCGCCCAACCCTCCCTGCCGCGGCTTTAGGCTTAGGTGCCACGGCCTAATTCGGCGATGGATATAGGCTTTGCTTGGCGCTCGCGCGAGTCCTCGGTGTGCGCGCCGGGGTCAGGGCCGGATCACGGTCATCCTGAAGGGACCGCCATGGGCGGCGGCATGCGCGACGGCCTCGTTCGCATCGTCCAACGCGAATGTCGTGACGTCCAAACCATCGAGGCTCAGAAGACCGGCGCGGATCAGGCCAACCAAGCGGTTGCAGGCTTCCCGCGGGCACATCCATACGCCATGGATGGTGATGCAGTTTCGCATGATCCAGGGGTAAGGCAATTCGAGGCCGGCGCCTCCGAGCATGCCGACGCCGCCCATCAGCACCACGCGCCCATAGGGCCGTACGGTCATGACGGCAGCCCGCACCGCCGTCGCCGGCGCCGAGGGCGGCAGAATATCGAGCACGCAGTCGATCGGACCGGGCGCCGCTCGCTTCATGCGCTCGCGATCCTCGGCCTCGTTGCCGCAGAGCTTCACCGTGCGAAGGCGGGGACCGAAACGGCGCGCGAGATCGGCCAGCACCGCTTCGTTCCGACCCGGTGCGATGACGCAGCCCGCGCCCATCGCCAGCGCCACGGCGACGGCAGCACTGCCGAAATTTCCCGTGGCGCCGCTGACCAAGACGATTTCTCCGGCTTGCAGAGGCGCCGCGAGAAAACCGCCATAGGGCACGAGCATCGTGCCCAGCGCGCACCAGCGCGCCGCATCCGCTTCCTCGAGCGCGCCGATGCCGATGGCGTTCTCTGTCGGCACGCGCATCCGCTCGGCGAAGGAGCCGTGGCGGAAATGCTGCTGCAGGCGCAGGCCGCCTTCGCCGCGAGCGCTCCAGCCTTGCAGCGTGATGTCGGGCGACAGCGCGTCGTCGCGCGACCTTACGGTCGGATCGCAGAAGACCCAATCGCCGGCGACGAGATGGGTTGCGTCGGGTCCCACCGCGCGCACACGGCCGATCCCGCCGACGCCCGGCACCACCGGCAGCTCGAGCAGATATTTCCGCGCGCCGCTGAAGACCTCGTTCGCGTAGGAGAGGACGCCGGCCGCAACGACATCGACGATGACCTCGCCCGTGCCCAGGACCGGGTCGGGCAAGGTTTCGATGGCAAGGGGAGAGCCGAACGCCTTCAGGATTGCCGCTTTCATGGTCATTCCTCGTGCTTGAAGGAACCATCCTCGCAGGCTTCACGGGCCGCATTCAGGCCTGGTATTATCCTAGGATTGTATAGACCCACCGCGGCGGAGAGGAAGGCCATGGCGGATGCGAGTCGGAGCGAGCTCGGCGATTTCCTGCGCTCGCGGCGAGAACGGCTGAGCCCCGCAGCGGTGGGGCTCGCGAATGGGAGACGGCGCCGGACCCCGGGCCTGCGGCGCGAGGAGGTGGCCGAGCTCGCGGGCATCGGCGTCGATTGGTATATCCGGCTGGAGCAGGGACGCACCGTCAGCCCGTCCGTCACCACGATCGACGCGCTGGCGCGCGCGCTGCGCCTCAACAGCGTCGAACATGCGCATTTGCGAGCGCTGACGCGGAACGCCGATCGCCGCCCCTTCGCGCGCGAGAGCGTCCCCGACACGATCCGGCGCCTGGTCGAAAGCCTCAATCATCCGGCCTATGTCACCGGGCGCCGTTGGGACATTCTGGCGTGGAATGCCGCGGCGGCAGAGATCCTCGCCTTCGACCGCCTCGCCGAAGAGGATCGCAACATCCTCGTCTGCATCCTGACCAAACCGGAGACGCGACGCCTCTTCGGCGCGGCCTGGACCGATGAGGCGAAACGCGTGGTGGCGAAATTTCGCGCGACCCATGATCTTTGGGCCGGCGATCCGGCGTTTCTCGACCTCTTGGACCGCCTGCGGCGCGGCTGCCCCGAATTTGCGATCTGGTGGGAGGCGCACGATATCGGCAGCGCGGCCGCCGGCCGCAAATTGCTGCGCCATCCCAAGAAGGGGCTGCTGCGCTTCGAGTATGCGAGCTTTCAGGCCAATGACGATCCGGCGCTGCAGCTCGTCATCTATGTGCCGGTCTGAGGCGAGTGCGCCCGCTAAGCCTGCTTCCTCACATAGCCGTAACGCAGGTTGCTGCGACCGGGGCCGGTGCGCTCATCGGCCGCCTTCATCGCGGCAAAGCGATCGGTGGCAAGATCGGCGTGCCTCTCATAGCGATAGAGCCGCTCCGAATTGCCGCTGAAGATCGCGGTTTTCACCGCGCCATCGGCGGGCCCGAGCGGCTTGAAGCCGTGCTGCTTCTGCATGTCCTCGGGGATCTCGAGCCGGCGCAGCCCTTCGATCTGCCATTGCGGCGAGCCGGTCCAGACGGCATCGGTGCCCCAGATGACATGATCGGCGCCGAGCCCGGTCACCAGCGTCCCCATCAGCGCCGCGGCCAGGCGCGGCTGCACCACCGTCGAGAAGGCGAAGAGCTGGCCCAGATCGCCATAGACGTTGGTGACGCCATATTTCGCCGGGATGTCGGCGAGATCGCTGACCCAGGAAATGCGGCCGGTCTCGTCCCATTCCCGCATCGCATCGGCGGGGCTGCCGCCGACATGGCGATAGCCGGAGTGATAAATGATGAAGTTGAGCTGCGGCCAATCCCTGGCCGCTTTGCCGACATCGCTGACATCGACATAGGGGCGCAAGCCCGGGAATTGCTTCTCGACCGACGGCGCGAACAGCCCCTTGTGGATGCAGACATTGACGATGCCCGCCTTCACGAATTTCTCATAGGCGGGATAGACCAGCTTTTCGTCGTCGAGGCGCCAGGGATGGCGCGACAGGTCCTTGTGGGTGTTGTCGCCGATGGTGTAGCCCTTCCACGAATCGGGCTTGTAGACCTCGATCGCCTTGTCGATGCCTTCCATCCAGCCGGGATAGCCCGGGGTGATGGTGTAATGCGCCAGCATCCGCCGCGTGCCGGCCTCGCGATTGACGCGGGCGCGCGTCGCGAACACCTGGTCCTGCGTCAAAAACCAGTCCTCCGACACTTCCGACGGCGCGTTGGTGAGAAGCGCCACCTTGGTGTCGCTGTCGACGAAGATTTCCTTGACGTAGTTGGCGTATTTGAGGTCGTCGATGGTCTGCGGCTTATCGCCGATCTCGCGGTTCCAGCCCGCCTTGCCCACCGCTTCGCGCATCGCGACGAAGCCCATGAGCCGCGTGTCGTCGCGCAGGAAATGCGTGTGCGCATCGAAGACGAATTGCGACGCGAGCGCTGCCGCGCGCGCATCGGCGAGCTCGGGCGTCGCCGCTTCCGCCTCGCTCGCGGCAAAAAGCGGCCCATAGACCTGGTTCATGGCGACGAAAGAGGCGGCCATGCCGGCCGCGGTCTGGAAGAAGCGCCGCCGTGTGAGACCCTGCTTGCGCGCGAGACGGTCGGCCATCGTCAGGAGACGCGCCTCGACCTCCTTCTGCTCGGCGCTTTGCGGCGCGGGAAAATATTCGTCGCTCGCCACCACCTGCGTCGGGATCGGCGAGGCCAGCGCCGCCTCTTCGGCCGGCGCCAATTGCGCCAGCTCTTCCGCGCTCAGGAGATTCATCCGTTTCCTCCGCCCCGGTCGTTTTCGTTCACACGTCGGCGCGCGGCGGCATGTCGAGGAAACCATGCACGGTGTGCCAGAACTGCGCGCGATTGAGGCCCAGCGCGATCGCATGCGCCGCTCCGGGGAGCAACGCGAATTGCCGATCCGGATTGGGCAGCCGGTCGAAGAAGCCGAGCACGTCCTCGAGGCTGGCGATGCCGTCATACTCGCCGCGCACGATCAGCACCGGCGAGTGCACCCGGGTGGGATCGACCACCGGCAGATTGGCGGTCATGTCGAGATAGGTCCCGGTCGGCACGCTGTCGCCGAATTTGAGCTCGGCATCGGCGAGCGCTTCGGGAACGCGCGGATCCGAAGTGCCCGGCTTGTCGCGCGTGAAGATGCTGCGGATCATCGCACGGTCGCGCTTGCGCCGGTTATGCGTGCGGAAATATTCGACATCCTCCGCGCGCTTCTTCAAGGTCGGCGAGCCCTTCCCGGTCCAGACGAAGGATTCGAGCACCAGGCGGTCGACGCGGCCGGGCTCCGCCATGGCGAAGGCGCCGGCGCGCAGCGCGCCGGAGGATTCACCGAGGAAGTGGAATTTCTGCTGACCGGTGGCGCGCGCCACCACCTCGGTGCCGGCCTTCAGATCCTCGACGCCGCTTTTGATGTCGGAATTTCCCGCGGTCACGGTCGAATGGCCATAGCCCTCGAAATCCATGGTCCAGACGTCGTAGCCCAATCGCGCGAAGACGTTCATCATCGAATATTCGCCCGCGCCCGGCACGGTGAGGTCGAAACTCGACCGCGCCGAGATCGAGGAGCCATGCACCAGGAACAGCACCGGCGCGGACCTCTCGCCGGATTGCGGCGCATGCAGCCGCTTGCGGTAGAGCCAGAGACGGACGGGGCCCTTCGTGGCCCAGTATTCGGCGCTCCAGAACGCGTCGGCATCCGTGCCCGCGGGCACCGCATCCGCCGCAAGGCTCCTGCCGCTGACCAGTGCCGCCCCGATGACGCCGCCCGCCGCCACCACGGCGCGCCGCGTCGGTGCCGCCCTTTTGGTCGTCATTCCGCCCTCCTCCCGCTTCTCTCGGCGGGATCATGACTCCATGCCATGGCAAAGGGAATGAGGGATCGCCAATAGCCTGAGCCGAGAACCCTCTCAGCCCGGCGACGAGCCTCCGGCACGGCTTTGCGCCTCGCGGTCGAGCAGCGCGGCAAGATCGCGCCAGCCATAGCCCACCGCTTCGACGGGCTCACCGCCGAGCGGGATCGAGCGGTGCAGCACCAGCTTGCCGCCGAGCCGCTCGTAGAAGAAGCGCGCCGGGTTGGCGCGCACCACCCAGATCAGGGCCGAGCGGTGGCCGCAATGCAGCAGCCGCGCGAACAGCGCCAGCAGCAATTGCCGGCCGAGACCCGCGCCCTGCGCGTCGGGCGCGACATAGAGCGTATAGACCTCGCCGGCGAAGCCGAAGCCAGGATCGCGCTGCGGCCCGCAATTGCCGAAGCCGCGGATTCGCGGCGCGGCGGCGCCGCGCTCGGCGACATAGACATCGCCCGGACGGTGGCGCAGGAAGCCCGCCCAAGAGGCGGTCTGGCGCTGCTCGGACATGTTGAGCAGCACACGGTCGGGCAACATGCCGGCATAGGTCGAGCGCCAAGTCTCGACCTCGATGCGGCCGATGGCGCGCGCATCGGCGAGCCGAGCCTGACGGATGGTGGTGCTGCCCTCTTCTGCCACGGATGACATCATAATATGACGGCGGCCAAGTTGCGACCGCGTCGGTGCCGCAGGTCTGGCCGGACCCGCCGCGAGCCGCTACACTTTTTTGCCATGGGCGATCCCTATTTCGAGCGGCTCGGCCGCTACAATGCCTGGGCCAATGAGCGGCTTTACGACGCCTGCGGCCAGCTCGCGGAGGCCGAGCTCAAGGCGCCCCGGCGCGCCTTCTTCGGCTCGATCCTGGCGACGCTCAACCACATTCTGGTCGGCGACCGCATCTGGATGAGCCGGCTGGCCGGCGGCACGCTGGTTCTGCCGCTCAACAAGATCCTGCACGGGGAGCTCGCGGCCTTGCGCGCGGCGCGGCGCCAGCAGGACAAGCTCCTGATCGAGCTCGTCGGCGGCATCGCGGCGAATCGGCTCGACGAGCCGCTGCGCTACCAGAACACCAAGGGCGAGGGCTTCGCCACGCCTTATCGCCTGGTGCTGGGCCATCTCTTCAATCACCAGACGCATCATCGCGGGCAGGTCCACGATATGCTGAGCCAGACCGCGGTCCCGCCGCCCGAGCTCGATCTCATCTTTTTCGTGCGGCAGGAGCCAAGCTGACGCCCGACTCGGCCGCGGCCGCGCGCCCGATCAGCGCGCCGGCATGATCTGCCACGGCACCGGACAAGACGGGACATAGGGGTAGTAGGACCGTGCCGGCGGGCAATAGTACCAAGCGGGTGCGCCCGGGGCCGCGTAGGCCGGCACATAGGGATTGGGGTAAGGATAGACCGGGCTCGGATAGAAGTAATAATCCGCGCCGACGAGCCACCACCAGCCAAGGCGCCCGCCATGCCAGCCGTGATACCAGTGGCCGCCGCGCCAGCGACCAAAATCGTGATCGTCGAAATGGTGGATGTCATTGTCATGCCAGCCGCCGCCATGCCAATCGCCGCGCTGCGCCTGGGCCGGCGGTGCAGCGCCGAGCAGCGAGCCCGCGCCGGCAAGCATCAGTGCCGCAGCGGCAATAAGGCCGAATTTACGCCGTGCCATAATTACCTCCAGTGATGCCAGCCGCAGCAGCCGACGCCGACGCCGACGGCAACCGGAGGCCCGTAATAATAGGGGGCCGGCGCATAGGCGTAGCCCGGTGCATAGCCATAGCCATAAGCCGGCGGCGGCGGGGCATAAACGCATCCCCCGAGCACGGCGAGTACAGCGGCGACAGCGCCCCAACGAACAAGCTTGCCCATCTCAGCACCTCCAGCGGTTCGAGAATGGTCACTCTTGTAATAAGGCGGCGGGCCGCCGCTCATCCCCGGAGATGAATTATCTGTAATCCGGCCACCCCTGGCCGGAATGCCGGCGCATCGATGAACGCGAACGGCGCTCGGCCGCTCAGCGGATCGTAACGACGACCTTGCCGGTCGATTTGCGCGATTTGAGCAATCCCAACGCGTCGGCAACGCGCTCGAGCGGCACGCGGTGCGAGATATGCGGCTTCAGCTTGCCCTCTTCGAACCAGCGGAAGAGCTGCCGAAAGGACTCGCCGAGAAGATGCGGCTTGTAGCGGCGATAAGAGCCCCAGAAGAAGCCGATCACGTCGATATTCTTGACCAGCACCAAATTCGCCGGGATTTGTGGAATCCGCCCGGCCGCGAAGCCGATGACGATGATGCGGCCCTCCCAGGCGACCGAGCGCAGGCTCTGATCGAAGGCATCGCCGCCGACGGGATCGTACACCACATCGACGCCGCGGCCGCCGGTGATCGCCTTGACGCGCTCGCGCAGATCCTCGCGCGTGTAGTCGATGAGATGATCGGCGCCGGCGCGCTCGGCGATGGCAAGCTTCTCGGCGCCGCCGGCCGCCGCGATGACGCGTGCCCCCATGGCCTTGGCGATCTCGACAGCGGTGAGCCCGACGCCGCCCGAGGCGCCCAGCACCAGAACGGTTTCGCTGGGCTGCAGCCGGGCGCGCCACAGAAAGGCGCCATGCGACGTGCTGTAGGCCACGGGAAATCCGGCGGCGGTGACGAAATCCATGCTGTCGGGAATGCGTTGGACGATCTCGGCTTCGGTCACCACCTCCTCGGCAAAGCCGCCGCGTCCGACCGAGGCGAGCACGCGGTCGCCGGGCTTCAGATGGGTGACGCCGCGTCCGACCTCGCGCACCACGCCGCCCACTTCCATGCCGGGGATGAACGGAAGCGGCGCACGATCCTGATACTGCCCGGCGATCAGCAGGATATCGGCGAAGTTGACACCCGCCGCATGGATCTCGATGCGCACGCCGCCATCACCGAGCGGCGGCGACGGCACCTCCTCCACCACGAGCTTCTCGGGTCCGCCCAGCTCCTTGCACAGCACCGCCCGCATCTTCGCCCTCCCTGGTGAGCGCCCGTAGCTCTAGCGAGTTTTGCATGGCCGGTCACTTGGTCAGTCGTCAGTTATCAGTCCGGGGGTCACCGAACTGAAAACTGACGACTGAGAACTGAAGACTCCCTTGGCATCGTCGCGCTGCATCGTTATGGTTGCGGCATGCAACGTTTCGCGCTTTCACTCCTCTTCTTCGGCCTCGCGATCGGCCCGGTGTCGGCTGCACCAAAAGCGCCGCCGAAGCAACAGAATCCCGCGCAGCACAAGGTGCAAGCGCCGGGGCAGAACATCAACAAGCTCGGCGATTCGCAGGGCTGGGTGTCCTATACCGACATGGCGAGGAATGCGAAGATCTGCTATCTCATCGGCAAGCCTGAGAAGAGCGAGCCCGCCACGGCCAAGCGCGGCCCCATCTTCGCCAGCGTCACGCATCGACCGAGCGAAAAGCGCCTCAACGAGGTGAGCTTCACCTCAGGCTATCTGTTCAAGGAAGGCTCGGAGGCCGAGCTCTCGATCGACGGCAAGAAATTCTCGCTCTTCACCAACAAGGACGGCGCCTGGACGCGCGACGCGGCGACCGACAAGGCCGTGGTGGAAGCGCTCGCCAAGGGCAAGCAGGCGATCATCAAAGGCACCTCGGCGCGCGGCACGGCGACCACCGATACCTACTCGCTTGCCGGCTTCACCCAAGCGCTCGACGCCATCGACAAGGCGTGCGGAGTGAAGCACTAACCCCTGTCGACTACGCGAAGACCCGGCGCAGCAGCGCCGCCGATTGCGCGATGGCGCGGTCGGCCGCCGAGATCGCGCCGCCCATGGTCAAGAAGCCGTGGATCATGCCGGGATAGAGATGAAAGCTCGCCTCGGTGCCGGCGGCGCTCAGCGCCTCCGCGTAATCGCGGCTTTCATCGCGCAGCGGATCGCATTCGCCGACGATGACGATGGCGGGCGGCAAGCCGCGATGATCGGGCGCCAGAATGGGCGAGGCGCGCCAGTCGCCATGGGCGGTCGGGGGGACATAGTTGCCGCCGAACCATGCGATCGATTCCCGGGTAAGCAGGAAGCCCTCGGCGTAGTCGTCGCGCGACGGCCGCTCCCGGGTGAAGTCCGTCGCGGGATAGACGAGAATTTGTGCCTTGAGCGGGAGGCCGGCATCGCGCGCCATGAGCGCCGCCACCGCCGCGAGATTGCCGCCGGCGCTGTCGCCGCCGACCGCGATACGGCTGCTGTCGATGCCGAGCGCAGCGCCTTCGGCCGCGAGGAAGCGCAGCGCGGCAAAGCAATCATCGACCGCGGCAGGAAACCGGTTCTCGGGTGCCAGACGATAATCGACGGCGAGCACGGCGCAGTGCGCGGCGCTGGCGAGCTGACGGCAGGCCGGATCGTGCGTGTCGAGATCGCCGATGCACCAGCCGCCGCCGTGAAAGAACGCCAGCACCGGCAGCGGCGCGGGGCCGGCGTCGCGCGGCAGGAAGAGCCGAGCGCCGATCGCGCCGGCAGAGCCGGGCAGATCGAGGTCACGGGCGCCGACCGGCCACTCTCCGGCTTTGCGCGTGCGCCGGCACAGCTCGACGAATTGCGCCCGCGCCAGGGGCGGGGTGATCTCGCTATAGGGAATGCGTCCGGCCAGCGCGATCAGCTCGAGCAGCGCCTTGGCCTGCGGGTCGAGGGCGACGGTAGCGGGATCGAGAGCCATGGCCTGCCCTGCCGAACGTCGAAGGTCAGACGAGCTTGCTCGGCCGGACCGTCCGACGCAACCCTAAAGCGTCGCCATCCTTTTCCTTTGCGCCTATTCCCGCCCGCTCCTATATCTTGCGCCATCATGGACGGCACATCCCCCGCGTCCGAGAGCCGCAAGGACCTCGTCGGGCTTTCCCGCGCGGCGCTTCAAGCCGAGATGGCGGCGATGGGCGCCGAGCCCTTCCGTGCGCGCCAGCTCTGGCACTGGATCTACAATCGTGGCGCCACCGATTTCGCGGCGATGACCACGCTGTCGAAGGGGTTCCGCGCCGCGCTTGCCGAGCGCTATGTCGTCGGCCGCCCCGGTGTCGCGCGTGCGCTTACCTCGGTCGACGGGACGCGAAAATGGCTGTTGCGCTTCGCCGACGGCCAGGAAGCGGAATGCGTCCACATCCCTGAGGAAGATCGCGGCACGCTCTGCATCTCCTCGCAGGTCGGCTGCACGCTCACCTGCAGCTTTTGCCACACGGGCACGCAGCGCCTGGTGCGCAACCTCGGCGCCGCGGAGATCGTCGGCCAGGTGATGCTGGCGCGCGACGCGCTCGGCGAATGGCCCTCGCCGCAGGACGACCGGCAGCTCACCAATATCGTTCTGATGGGAATGGGCGAGCCGCTGTTCAACTACGAGAACGTCGCCGCGGCGCTGAAGATCATCATGGACCATGAGGGGCTGTCGCTGTCGCGGCGCAAAATCACCCTGTCGACCTCGGGCGTCGTGCCGATGATCCGGCGCTGCGGCGAGGAACTCGCCGTCAACCTTGCGATCTCGCTGCATGCGGTCACCGATGAGCTGCGCGACGAGCTGGTCCCGATCAACCGCAAATACCCGCTGGCGGAACTGCTCGACGCCTGCCGCTCCTATCCCGGCGCCAGCAATGCGCGGCGCATCACCTTCGAGTATGTGATGCTGAACGGCATCAATGACAGCCCGGCCGAGGCGCGGCAGCTGGTTCGCCTCCTCGCCGGCATTCCCGCCAAGGTCAATCTCATCCCTTTCAATCCCTGGCCGGGTGCGCCTTACGAGCGCTCGCGCGATGCGGCAATCCGGGAATTCGCCGATATCGTCAATGCCGCCGGCTATTCCTCGCCCGTGCGCACGCCGCGCGGCGAGGATATCATGGCCGCGTGCGGCCAGCTCAAATCCGACAGCGTCCGGAAGCGCCGAGGCGAGCACTCGGCGAAACCGGTAGCGGCCGAGGCACCGTGAGCGACGCGAAATTGTCACGCCATGAAAAAAGTTCGGGAAGGAATCTAACGTCCTGACCATCTGCGCGTTAGCCAAGCGCGTCTAGGTGCAAAAGGAGACTGCCGGGCGCAGCGCCGGGCGGTCCGGCCAAAAGGAGGCTCGAGATGCGCGTCAGAAGCCTGCGTAACGCCTCGTTCTTGCTGATCAGCGCGCCGCTGCTGCTCGCTGCCTGCGCGAGCACGTCCTCGGTCGAGTCGGCACAGAACACCGCCAACGAAGCCAAGGCGGAAGCCGACCGGGCGATGCAGACGGCACAGCAGGCGCTTACTGCCGCGCAGCAGGCGCAGCAGCAAGCGCAAGCGGCCGATCAGCGCGCGAGTACGATGTACAATCGCTCTCTGAAGAAGTGAGCGACGGAGGCGCGGCCGCTCTGACAAAGCGCGGCGCGCGCCGGCGGTCTGTGCGAGGCGGCTGGCTCGCGCCGGCCGTCCTCGCTCTGGCGCTTGCGCCGCAGGCGCAAGCGGTGGAGTTTGTCCTGCTTCCGGACGAGACCGCCGTCGGTACGGTCGAGACGACCACTGTGCGCCAGGGCGAGACGCTGCTCGACATCGCGCGCCAGCACGATGTGGGCTATGCTGAGATCGTCACCGCCAATCCGGGCCTCGATCCCTGGATTCCGCCCAGCGGCAGCAGCGTGGTCCTGCCGTTACGCTTTCTGCTCCCCGACGTGCCGCGGCGCGGCATCGTCGTCAACCTCGCCGAGCGGCGCCTCTTCTACTTTCCGCGGCAGGGTGGCATGGTCGAAACCTATCCGATCGGCGTCGGCGTAGACGGCCGCGATACGCCGAAGGGGGTGAGCCGCGTCACCGCCAAAGAGACCGATCCCGTCTGGTATCCGCCGCCCTCGATCCGCGCCGAGGAACCGGAGTTGCCGCGCGTTGTCCCGGCCGGCCCGTCGAACCCGCTCGGCCAATATGCGCTGCGGCTCGGCTGGCCGAATTATCTTATCCACGGCACCGACAAGCCCGATGGCGTCGGCCGCAATGTCAGCCATGGCTGCCTGCATCTCTACCCGGAGGACATCGCCCGGCTTTACCGCGAGGTGCCGATCGGCACGCCGGTCCGGGTGATCAGCGAGCCGGTGCTGGCGGCGTGGTCGGGAGGCGCGCTCTATCTCCAGGCCTATCTCGACAAGGATCAGGTCGACGCGCTCGATGACGGCAAGGAGATACCCGTGCGCCCGCCGTCGGACCTCGTTGCCCGCATCGCTGGCGCCGCGGGCAACGCGGAAAGTCGCGTCGACTGGCCTTCGGTCGAGAGCGCCGGAAAGGAGCGCAACGGCCTCCCGGTGGAGATCATCCCGCCGAAGGGCCCATAAAAGAACGGCCCGGCTGATCGCCGGGCCGTCCCTGCCGCGCTTCGTCTCGACGCTATTTGCTCGCGACGATCGTGCCGAAGAGCTCCCAAGTCTGGCCCTTGAACTTGGCGAGCTGTTCCTGCTTGATCGGATACCAGTCGGTCGGGCTGGTATTGATGGTGATGCCGGGCAGCAGCATCGGCAGCGCCAGGTTATGAAGACTGGCCGCCTGCTTCATCACGTTTTCGCGCGTGAGATCGTTGCCGCACTGCTTCAGCACGTGCACCATGGTCATGGCTACGCTGTAGCCATAGACGTTGAACCCGTCCTTCTTGTCGCCGCTCGGGTAGTACTTGTTCATCCAGGCGAGCCAAGCCTTGTAGCCGGGATCGTTCTCCCACTTGGGATCGGTCGGGTCCTTCAGGTACTCGACGGTGATAAGGTCCTGCGAGGCATCGAGTCCCGCCGGGGTCAGCACCGCGCCCACCGAATTCGACACCGAGTTCAGGAATTGCAGCGGCTTCCAGCCGATGTCATGCGCCTTGCGAATCGCCTGCGCGGCGAATTTTGGCGTGGTGACGTTGAAGAAGACGTCGGCGCCGGACGCCTGCAAGGTGATGACCTGCGAATCGACGGTGGGATCGGTGGTCTCGTAGCTCGCCTCTTTGACGATCATCGTCTTGGCCTTGGCACCGAGACCGTCGGTGAAGCCCTTGACGTAGTCCTTGCCGTAATCGTCGTCCTGATAAAGGATGCCGACCTTGGCGTTGGGCATGTGCTCCAAGAGATAGCGGGCGTAGATATGGCCTTCGGTCTGGTAGGCCGGCTGCCAGCCCATGGTCCACGGAAACTCTTTGGGGTTGCCCCATTTGGTCGCGCCGGTGGCGACGAAAATCTGCGGCACCTTCTTCTGATTGAGATATTTCTGGATCGCGGTGTTGGGCGGCGTGCCGAGCGGGCTGAAATCGGCCAGCACATTGTCCTCTTCGACGAGTTTGCGCGTCTGCTCGACCGTCTTGGGTGGGCTATAGCCGTCGTCGAGGCTGATCAGCTTGATCTTGCGGCCGTTGACGCCACCCTGGGCGTTGATCATGTCCATATAGGCGGCTTCGGCCTTGCCGATGGTGCCGTAGGCCGAAGCGGGGCCGCTATAGGGCATCGTCTGGCCGAGCGTGATCTCGGTATCGGTAACACCCGGGCCGTTTTGGGCCATCGCCGGGGACATGAAAAGCACGCCGGCAAGTGCCGCCGTACTCAGGCCAAGCGTTCTGGTCATCATCTATTCTTACCTCCCTGTTGGCCGACCAGCGCTCCGGCCGGCGACACTCCGTAGCGGCAGGCGACTGCCCGCCGACGCCCTTTGTTCTTTCTGACGCCCGCGAGGTGCCGCGGGCCGGGGCGTCCTCCGAGGATGGCAAAGCTTTACGCCGGCGCCGCGTGACAAAAAATTTAGGTCCTGGGTCCCCAGCGTGAGGACACCCGGCGCAAGATTCTGTTTTTGCTACCGGCTGGCGTGATGGTCCTACGGACCACTACTGCCGTCAATGGCGACGCGCGGGCCCGGGACGCGGCGTTAGAGGATGTCTAAAACCGCCTCGGGCGGGCGCCCGAGCGCGGCGCGATTGCCATTCACCACGATCGGGCGCTCGATGACGACGGGGTGCCGAGCCATGCCGGCGATGATGGCCGCATCGGAAAGGCCGGGCTGATCGAGCCCGACCGCTTTCGCCTCCTTGACGCGCAGCAGTTCGCGCGGCGTCTTGCCCAGCAGCCGCAGCAGCCGCTTCAGCTCGGCCTGATCGGGCGGCGTCTTCAGATACTCGACGATGCGCGGCTTCACACCCTTCTTCTCGAGG
>Ga0335076_10003286_pt1 | contig 16236 bp, 21 predicted proteins | sample Lox_Sample_25_FD_206717 | JGI IMG/M metagenome (GOLD analysis project Ga0335076, IMG submission 206717) | Soil microbial communities from Loxahatchee National Wildlife Refuge, Florida, United States - Lox_Sample_2.5 | ecosystem: Environmental > Terrestrial > Soil > Wetlands | place: USA...
CAGTTCGCCCCGCCATTCCTCGCGCTGGGCTTCATTCAACGCAAGTTGGGAACGTACTGGCTGCGACTCTTCCGAACGGCGGAGTAACGCTGTGGAATCACAAAAACTGCACGTACTCGCGTTCGATCCGAGTACCGTGCCACACTGCGAGCATATTGTATTCACCGGTGGTTTTTGCGCTGCGGACGCTCTCACTCCGGTGAGAGGAGCCTCTCCAGACTATCACCGATCTCGTGCCTGCGAATATCCATCAATGTACGTATGCTGCGAATCAGTCAGCAGTGCAAGGGGAAAGAGTGTCGCTTAGAATTCGCCTTCGCGCGCCAGAATCTCGCGGTTAAAGGCGATGCAGCGGTCCAGTGCCACCGCCGCAAAATTCGCACAGCCAGCGCGCTCGGTCTCTGTCCAGATTCGGAGCTGCGGCATGAGTCGCGCAATGCTTTGCTGCGTCACTTGGAGGATGTCGTAATACAAGCTGACAGCCCGTAGCCCGGTACGATCCTCTGGCCGTTCCGGACAAAGCTGAAGCAACTGCATCACTTTGGCGTAGTCGCGCGCGGTCGGTAGATCGTGAATTCCGGTCACATCCCGCACTTCCGCCGACAGCAGGTGTCGCGACGAAGCCGCCATGAGGGACCTGCAATACGACACAAAAAACATCAATAATGTCACCACAGACACGGCGAAAATTAAGACTGCCATCATCGTGGCACCGCCACAAGGCGCGCCGGCACCAGTCGCGCTTCCTCCGAATGCCGCCACATCGTGACTGTCCAGGAAAGCGGCAATAGGCAGCTCACCACCGGTCCGAGAAAACTCACCACGGAGTACTTTTCGGCGAAATTGACTAGCGCATAGCTGGCGGCATACGCACTGAAATATAGACCGAGCGAAAGGACAATCTGTACGACACGCGTCCGCGTCTCGCCCAATTTCAGGATTGCGCCCCACAACACATAGGTCAGCACAAGACCCACGAAATAAAGGTTCTGGGACATCTCGTACACAAAGTTCGTGGCAAGCCGGTCTTCCGATTGCGCCACCACCGCATAGGAAAAAGCGGCCGTCCCTAGGAGCAGGAGAACCGCGCTAAACCGGACGTACCTGCTGAAACGCAGTTCGCCGAACACCCTCGAATACAGGCTGATAAGCGCAATATACAGGGCCAGGGTTAGGATCGCGTCGGAGTAAAAATAGGCATACCAATATTCGTACGAGCGCACGCCGTAATGAGAAAGAGAGAAGCGACGAACCACGCTCGAGGCGAGCGTCAAAATAAAATACAGGTTCAGAAAAAAATATCGAACGAAGGATTTCTTCTGAAGGGAACACACCACAAACGACAGCTCAAAGGCCGTTCCTAAATAGAAGATCACCGTCGCGAGCAGACCAGGCATTGACCTCATTTCACCTGGTCTCTACGACGCATCAAACCGCGTCAGCAGACGCCAGGCTAGTTGCCGCTCTTTTTTCCCGGGGGCGGTCCTTGTGGCATTGGATCCGGGCCGTTGGCTACAAGCAAAGACCCATGATACTTACCGCTCTTTTTTCCCGGGGGCGGTCCCTGCGGCATCGGATCCGGACCGTTGGCCATCAATACGGTCGCGTGATTCTGAGCACCGCCACTCAGGGCCGATTTTAACTCCATCGAACAAACAAGTACCGCCAGGACGAGCGCGATCGCTCCCAGTTTCCTTGACATGTTGCCTCCGTGGGAATGGACGAACGGAGACAATCCTATCCTGTTTCAGGATAGTGTCAAGTCGGGCACACTACGCCACTGTAAATAAACGAACAACGGTACCCCGTGCCTCGGTTTCGCTGTACCTTCGCGTACCTGGCACGGTGGCGCTTTTCCGCCATGCACACCGTAGCGCCCACCTGTTCTCTCGAACAACAGTACGCCAGTCCCATCGGTTTGGTACTAAAGTACTAGAAAGAAGCGCCGAGACCTAGCCCTCGCTACTTCCGTTCGTTCGGGCTTTGACAGGATACAGAAAGGGCGACCTATTCCTGAGGTCGCCCTGGTGGAAGATTAGAATTAAAACCAAGCTGGCTATGCCGTCGCGGCCCGTTGGCTGAGAAAGTCCTTTGCCTTTGCCACCTCGGCATCCCATACCTTCAATTGCTCTGGCGTCAGGAACTTCTCGATTTTCTCTCGCCCGCTTGCCCGATTCTTGGCAATGTACTGGGCGATGTCTTCTTTGCTGACGTTTGGGTTGTGTTTTTTATACTCTTGCAGCTGTTCGTATTTCTCCGTTAAGAAGGCTCTCAATTGGTCCTTCTGCTGGTCAGAAAGGTTCAGCTCTCCGCCCAGCCGCTTCAGTTCATTGGCAATGTTACCGAGTTCTTCTGGGGTCATGGTACTTCTCTTTCTGGGCTGGATTGATCGGACTTTGGTCAAAGTGGAACGAGGATAGGGCGGGGTCAATCTACAGCAGCGTTGACCCTACTTTCGCGCATCCTTCGTGTCAACTCCTCATTTGACCGCGCACCGGACCAACCGCTCCTGGTTACCCCAATGGAATGGACCGCGACCCCGTTTCTGCTCCCCGAATCGTGAGATTCAAAAGGGCGACGATTCGCCCTCCCTTGACACCCTTCCCGCTTACTTCGTACGATGGAAAATTGCCTGACGCCGGCGTAGCTCAGTGGTAGAGCGAGGGTCTCATAATCCCTAGGCCGTGGGTTCGATTCCCCCCGCCGGCACCATTTCTCCCATCTGCAGGTCACATTTGGAAGATCAGCCCAGCCAGCCGTCGCACCAAGCTAGCCCGACCCACACCTCACGACCTGACCTTTTACTCGTAAACCCTGCCGCTGGCGGCGGTTTGGCTCGGGAGATTGTCCCTGACTTGCAGCGTTTCCTGGCCGAAAGACGCTGGCAGGCGCAGCCAGAGATGACCGAAAGTGCTGAAGACTTCGCACAAAAGGCAGTCCACGCGGCTCGCGCCGGCCGGCAACGCATTATCGCAGTCGGCGGCGATGGCACCTTCCAACTTCTCTTGAACGCCGTCCGCGACTTCCCGCAAACCACTCTGGGCATCATCCCGGCGGGCGGTGGCAACGATTTGGCTGCTTCTCTGGGACTGCCGCACAACCCCATTGCCGCCGCCGCGCTCGTGATGCGCGGCGAAACCTGCGCCCTGGATGCCGTGCGCGTTCGAACCTCCGAAGGAAATGAACGCCTTTACACGGGGGGCGGGGGCGTCGGCCTGGACGCGGAAGCTGCTCGTTATGCGAGCGGCCGCTTTCGCAATTTGCGCGGGCGCTCCCGGTATCTGTTATCGGCAATCCGCGCGCTTGCCGGATTCCATGCGGTTCGCGCGACGATTACAGCCGGAGATGGCGAAGCGACTCTTCAGATCGAGAAGGCTCTCGTGGCCTGCGTCTTAAATACCCCCAGCTTCGGCGCGGGTCTTGCGCTGGCGCCCAATGCCAAAACCGACGACGGTGTGCTGGACCTCGTTGTTCTTGAAGATCTCAGCCTCTGGGAGATTCTCGGAATGTTGCCGAAACTGGCATCTAGGGGCGAACTAAGTACTCCACACATAAGCCGGCGACCCGTCACACGGGTCCGCATCGAAACCGATCCGCCACGGCCGTTTCAAGGCGATGGAGAAATTCTCGGCACCACTCCTGTCGACATCTCCGTGGTGCCCCGTGCCTGCCAGGTTCTCCGCGCTCCCAGGACTAACTCTTCTTCCGGTCGAGTTTGAGGTTCAGCGTGATCTCTTTGCGGCTATCAAGTGAGGTTACCGTTCGATCTGCCGACTTTTCGCCATTCAATTCCGCGTGGATTTCGTAATCCGCGTTGGGATCAAGCCCGGTGAACCGGTAAGAGCCTTCCGCGTCGGTAAAGTGGCTGATTACGACGTTGGTTCGCAGATTCTTCAGGAACACCACGCTGTTCGCAATCGGTTTTTCGGACTTGTCCGAAACCACCCCCCGCACGCTGCGCAGCGTCGACTCCTTGTCCTTTTTGTTTCCTTGCCCCGCTGCCAACCCAATCATCAATAGCAACACCGCACCGATCAAGAACGCGTACCGGCTTGTTTTCCTCATGGCTTTGCTCCCGTAGTTGGCGGGTTGACTGGTTCTAGCTTGATCGACAGCCGTTGTTGCACATCCACCTTGCCGTCCACCGGTTTCATCTGCTCTTTGTACTTCTTTTCGTGAACGACCACTTCATATTCGAACCCCGGTGGCACCCGGATAGCAAATTCGCCGCGCGCATTCGTCTCTGTCTCCCACTCGAATTTCTTCTCTCCGGTCCGCCGCACGCGAACCCGCACTCCGGCAAACGACAGCGCTTGTTCGTTGAAAACGGTTCCAATGATCAGAAACGACGGAACCGGCTTCGTTTTACGTTTCTGGGGCTCGGCGCCGGGAGGCGGCGTCTTCGTCGCGGGCGCTACCGGGGCCTGTGGAGAACTCGGCGCCTGTTGCGATGCGCATGGGATTGCGAGATATAGAAAAGCTGCGAAAAGAACTGCTGGCGAAAGGAATTTCATCCCTTGAAATAACCGGACCGCGATACTACTACACCCTACTCGTCCTCGTCGTCCTCATCGTCACTCTCATCGTCGTCTTCATCCGGGAGGTCGCCGTCTTCGTCGAAATCCTCTTCGTCTTCCTCGAGTTCGTCATCTTCTTCATCTTCCTCGAGTTCATCGGAGATAGGATTTAACGCCACCGGATGCGTCTGCGACACCTCAAGCTCCGTCTCGCATTCCGGACAGCTGAGGATCTCTCCCTCCTCAACTTCGTCTTCGTCCACGTCAATTTCGGCTGAACACTCTGGGCAACGGAGCACGGCTCCATCCTCCGATTTGGTCTTTGCGCGGCAAAGCCTCCGATAACTTGAGGAACTGCCGCCCCGCGTATTATATACCTGAGTCGGGAAAGTCAACCTGAACCTCCTCAGTGTAACGCGTTCCGCAGCAACGTAGAATAGGAGCATGGCTCGCGAATATCCAGAGAAACCGGTAGTCGGTATCGGAGGCGTAGTCATCGAGAACGACCACGTCCTGCTGATTCGCCGGGGCACCGAGCCGCTCATCGGCCAGTGGTCCATTCCCGGAGGCACACTCGAACTCGGCGAATCGCTGCAGGCCGGCGTTGCTCGTGAGTTGTTGGAAGAAACCGCGCTCGACGTAAAGGTCCTCGATTTAATCGAAGCCTTCGACCGCATTTTCCCCGGCGGCGACGGCGCCGTCCGGCCTCGCTATCATTACGTTATCCTCGACTACTTGTGCGAACGCATTTCCGGCGAAGCCTGCGCGGGAAGCGATGTCACCGATGTTGCCTATGTAAAAGAAGAGGACTTGGCTCAGTATCATCTAACGGAAACCGCCACTCGCGTCATCTCCAACGCTTTCGCCCTCTATCGCGAGCGCCGCAAGTTTCAGTCTGCCGGTTGATTCAACCCGAATCGCGGAATCTCTCATTCCGAGGGTGTATGCCCGAGGAATCCGTTATCCTTCGTCGAAAATCAGATTCTTCGCCTGGCTCGGAATCGAGTGTGGAAACGTATACTAAACCGCTCTACCGGCCCGCCTTCAGAATCTCGATATTGCCGTTCGAATTGGTCAGCGACAGCGTGCAGCCTCCGTTGCCAATCTTGCCATTCAGCGAGTCGCCGCTGAGCACTCCCGTCGAAGTCACCGGAACTTCGCTGGTGATGTGCCCGAAGGAAGTCCGCGCGGTGAGTTGATAATTCGCGTCTTCCGGAATTCGCAATTGAATCGGCGAAAACGACGTCTTCAGCGAGATGGGCCGGCAGCCCGACGAACCGCGCTCTGCCGAGACCGTAACCGCCCCGTTCTGGTTCTCCACCGTAACTGCTCCCGAGATATCTTCCAACGTGACCGCCCCGAAACTGGTTTTGGCGGAAGCATCGCCTTTGACTCCGCTCGCCGACACTGGCCCGTTCGAATTTTCTATGATCAACCCGCCATTGACACGCTGCACGCTCACCGCTCCGAAGCTGGTTTTGGCGTAGACTTCTCCGCCTACGTCGCTCAGGGAAATGCGGCCATTGCCCGTCGTCGCGCGTACGCCCTTGGGCAACCCACTGGCCTCAATCCCACCAAATGATGTGTTGAGCGTAGCTTTGCCCTTGATTTCCCGGATCAGAATGCCGCCATTCGAATCTTCCACCTCCACCGAGCCATTGATTTGCTCAAGAGATACTTCGCCGAACGTCGTTTTGACGTAAACCTCGCCGCCAGCCTGGTTGCCGTGTACGCGCCCATTCGACGAAGTGCACTTCACGGCGCCATTGACGTTGGTAAAGTTAATCGAGCCAAACGAAGTGTTCAGCTGCGCACCACCGCTCACCGTATTGACCTCGATCGCGCCATTGTTGTCGTTCACTATCAACTCGCCACGGATATTCCGCGCGTTCACAGACCCGAACGAGTTGCTGATCTTCGCGCCGCCGGCATCCACCACCTCCACCGCACCGTTGCCGCCAGAAATCGTCACCGTCCCCTGCACATTGTTCACCGTGATCGACGCAAACCGGTCTTTGATGTCCAGCGTACCCTTGACCGTATTTGCTGTGACCGCACCGTTCGTGTTCACGATGGTCGCACCGCCATCCGCGGTGTTCAACTCAACCGACCCGAAGGAATTTGTAAGCTTGCTGGAGCCTCCGTCCTGAAACGCCAGCCGCCCGTGTCCGTTCTCCACGTCGGCCCAGCCTTTTACTCCGCGAATCTCCACGTTGCCGAAATTGTTTCTCATCCACAACTTCGCATCCGTCGGCACGGTGACGTCGTAGTCCGCTGAGAAGGACGACCCCATCGCAAACATCTTGAAGCCGGAGCCTTCGTTTGGATACACCGTACGGACTTTGATCCCCGACGAATCCTGCGATACTTCGATTTTCACTTCATCCGCGAATTTGTCGGCTTCCGATTGAGAGTGCGACTGCACGCGGATGGTGGCGGCTATCTTCACTTCGCGCGTGTTCTCACCGTGAATCCGCACGTCGCCGAATTTGTGATCAAGGCTCAGTGTCTGGTTTTCCCCCATCGTCAGCGTCTTCTTGAAATCACGCGTGGCGGTGCTTTGGCCTCCATTGCCGAACACCGGCGCGGCCAACCATCCACACGCCAGCATAAGCACCACCGCTCTCCTTGCTTGAATTGGCCTGGAACCATCTTTCATCGCTTCGTCTCCAAAACGTCCTGCAGCGTTTGCTGCTTCTCCTGATACATCGCCAAAAGCTGATAACGCAGGTGTGCGTTCGACGGATTCTGGGCCGCTTCCGCCTTGAGTTCGTCAATCGCGCTATCCAGCACCAGCAGCTTTTCCCCGTAGCTTGCCAGCAACGGCGAACTCGGCGAATCCAGTTGCGGCTTGGCATCGGCCGCAAGTTTGTCGATCGCTTTCATGTACTCGCGTTCCGTCCGTTCCACCTCCACCAGCGCCGCGTTTTTCAGCAGTTTTTTCGCAGCGGTTGGGTCGTCTTTCGGCCTTTGCGTTATGGCGTACCAACCGCCTACGGCGAGCAGCAACGCCAGGGCACCAGCAAGTGCCGTCTGCCAGCCAACTGGAACGGCCCGCCAGAACGCCCATTTTGCCCAGAACCCTGCCCGGCCTTGCTCCTGCTCCTGCAACGCACTCTCAATCCGGTTCCAAAATGCCGGACTTTCCTGATAGTCCCGCAATTCTTGCGCGGCCACACTCAAGGCCTTCCACGCCTTGACCTCTTCCGCGCACTCTGCGCAACTCAGCGCGTGTTCCTCCAACCCCGCCCATTCTTCGGGCGTGCCGTCTAGAAAAATCCGCTCGCGCTCCTGACACGTGATCTTCATCGTCCACCGCCCGCTTCCGCGCTGCGTGGAGGCTCCAGCATGCCGCGCAGATTCCGCTTGGCCTGAAACAAAGTATTTTTCGAGGCTGTTTCGCTGATCTCCAACATCGTGGCAATCTCCGAATGCCGAAACCCTTCCACTTCGTACAGCAGAAAAACCTCGCGCTGGTGCTTGGTCAGTTCCGCTAAAGCCCGTTCCAGCGCCATGCGCAGTGAAGGATGGGCATTGGGCGCACGCGGCTCGCGTGGCTGTGGCTTTTCCGGATCGCTATCCCGTGCGTGTTCTTTTCGCCGGACCCGGCTGCGCCGCATGTCGTAGCAGGTGTTGACCAGAATTCGGAATGTCCAGGTGACGAACGAGGACTGCCCGCGAAAACTCCCAATGCTTCTCTGAATCTTCAGGAAGGTCTCTTGAACCGCGTCTTCCGCGTCGCTCGGCGAGCCCAGTAAATTGCGCGCCAGGTTCCGCATTCTCGCTCCCTGCGCGCGATAAAGCCGCTCATATGCCGCCCCCTTTCCTTGGCGACACCCCTCGGCTAGCGCCGCGTCCTCGCTCACCCCGCTGGTCCGCTTCGACTTATCCTCAATTTCGGCCGGTTCCACCCGCCCCGTCCCCCCACCTGCCACAGTTGAGATTCTATGCTCCCACTGCAGCATAAGTCCCGCCGATGCCATAGCTTCTCCTGGGGTATAGACGATGGAGGTCGCACAAACGTCAGGGGCCAGAACCTACATGCCAGCAGGTCCAAGTAGAAACAACTCAAATACTTACATTTGAAGGTAGCTATGGGGGAGGTCGAAATAAGCCTTGCCATGCAGGGGACTGCGCTCATCGTCCCAGAGAAGCAAGCCTTCCTCACCGGCGGAAGTGACCAACAATTTCAAACCCGCTGCATCTCGTGGGACTTCGAAGACCAGATAAGACACATAAGTGTCTCCGGGCCGAAGTGATTCCTGCAGCGGCGTCGAATGCAGACCCATCGCCGCAAGCACTATCTGGCCCTTGGCTGATGGCTCAAATCTCCTTCCTCGAACATCCAGCAGCCTGATTTCCCGGGCGTTAGGAGTGAGCGGTCCGTTGCCGCGGCGAGGTGAAATCGTCATCGGATCAAACCAACTTTTGAGCTGCACAATGGCGAATCTTCCACTCGCCGTAATCGGCTGGAACTCCCGTCCAGCGTTGTCGACGACTTGTAACTCGCCGACCGAATACGCTATGTGACAGTCAATTTCACAGAAGTACTTCCACGCGCCCCGCGTAATCTCCACATCTCTGCTGAACGCCGAAATGCTGAACAGCACGGTAGTGTAGCCCAGCAAAATCGTAAATCCCGCTGCCGATGCTCCCACTACTGTGGGGCGTGACTTTTGCAATGCGCCAATTACAACCACAAACACGCACAACAAGAGCAGCGCAGCGGTTCCCACGAATACAAGAAAAACGATGGGTGCAAAATGTGGTGTGTAGACAGACATGTGGCCTGCTCTCAGCTTGCGCATTCCCGCGGCAACGCCCCTTGCGTGCGCTCGCGCCGCGCAAATTCCGCGATCGCGCCACGTAAATCTGCGGGCGTAAAATCGGGCCAGCGCTTCTCGATGAACACAAATTCGGCGAACGCGCACTCCCAAAGCAGGAAGTCGGAAATCCGCTGCTCGCCGCCCGTGCGAATCAGCAGGTCCACATCCGTTGACCCGCCGCGCTGCAGTTCTGCAAGCACAGTGCTGAACGATTCGGCGGAAAGCTCCGTCGCTTTGTAAAATTTGCTGGCAGCTTGAAAAAGAGAGTGGCGCGCCGAATAATCTACCGCCAGCCGCAGGTGGAGTTGTTTGCCATTGCTGGTTAACGCTTCTGCTTCCAGAATAGCTTCCCGCAATGCGGGCGGGATCCGGTCGCGGCGCCCGATGATATTCAAGCGGATTCCTTCGTTGACGCAGTGCCGCGTCTCCACCTCAAGATACTCCCGGAGAATTTCGAGAATGGCGTTCACTTCGGCAGGCGGCCGCTTCCAGTTGGCGGAAGACAATGCAAAAAGGGTAAGGGTGTGGATTCCGAGATGTGGCGCGCAGCGAATCACACCGCGTGCTGCTTGCGCTCCCGCGCGGTGCCCCGCGGAACGAGGAAGTATCCGTGAAGTAGCCCAGCGGCCATTGCCGTCGCAAATGATGGCGACGTGCAGAGGATGGGCGACCAGCGCCGGAACATCGAGAGTGAGCTGTCGAACGATCGTTTGCATGAGCATTTTTCCGTCTTCCCCGCCGCCACACTGGGTAATGTACTTTGTTATACAAAGTGCACGCCCAAAAAAATTTGCCTACTATCGCTCCCGCGTCGCCCGGATCAGCGCTTCCATGTGGTCGAGATAACGTTCCAGCGCTTTCCGTCCCGCCGCGGTCAAGCGATACTCGGTCTTAGGCAGGCGTCCGTCGAAGGACTTGTTGCACAAGATGTAGTCCGCTTCCTCAAGCTTCCGCGCGTGTACGCTCAAGTTCCCATCGGTGGTTTTTAGCAGAGCTTTCAATTCGTTAAAGGTCAGTGAACGGTTCACCGCAAGCGCGCTTACGATCCCCAGGCGGATTCGTTCGTGAATCAGCCGGTCCAGGCTCGAGGAAACCGGTTGCGATGCAGCCGCGCGGACCGGCGCCGGTCCCTCTTCGCGCGCAATGCGATCCTGTCGGGCTGTCGATGTTTTCGCCATCTCTTTCTACTAACCTCCATACTTCAGCGCGATCCACAGGCCAAAACCAATCTGCACCAATCCAAAGCCCGCCGCCATAAAGAAATTACCCCATGCCGCTGGAGCGAATAAGGAAGCTGCCCCGACGGACATCAAGCACAGACCCATAATGGGCACTACGCGAACCGAAAAAGCACCGCCCGTGACGATCGCAGTGCCATAAAGGAGCAGCCATACTCCTGGCAGCGCTGCATAAATCCCCATCTGCACTAAAACCAAGGTCAACAGGCCGCCCACGACGATCGGCGGCGCAAAGCTCAACACAAATTTCCGGCCGGGACCAGAGAACAGGGAAGAGTTTGCCCGACGCGCTTTCGTCGCAGCGGCCGGCGCCGCGATCGCCACGGCTACGAACGCCTCAGCCAGCCATACTACCGCCCAGCCAAATGGTGTCGCCTGGCGCGATGCCAGCCAAGCTGCTGCTAGCGCCGTTAAACCCATCGTCACGCCGCCCCAGCCGGGAACCGCGGTAAACTCCGCAGCACTTTCCATGGTCTCGCGGATGTAGCGAAGGTGATCCGCCGCACGGGCATCGATCGGAATGGGCTTCGGAAGAGAAGCGCGATTGAGGCGCAGACCAGCCATGCTGGAAAGATAGCTCAGCGGGCAACAAATGTCAAGTACTTTGCAACGCAAAGTCGCACCGCGCTCAGTGGGCTTTTCGGTATCTCCCCCGCAGCGCATTCCACCGGATTACAATCACATCCAAAAACATCTGCACGCTATCCCGCATCATATTCACTTTCGTTGCCGGCGAATGTGCCCATCGGACAGGCACTTCCGCGATGGACAGCCCGTGGTGGCGTGCCAAATAGAGCAATTCCGGGTCGAAGCCGAACCGCTCGATGGTTTGCTGATCGAAGATAATTTGACAGCGCGTGCGCCGAAAGGCTTTGAATCCGCACTGCGTGTCCACAAAAGGCAAGCGCAGAATCACGCGAACAATCCTGTTGAAGATAATGCCGGCGAATTCGCGGAAAAGCGACTCGTGCACTTCGATCAAACTGCGGTCGACCGCGCGGCTGCCGATGGCAACATCGTGCGACTGCAGTGCCGCCAGCAATTTCTCACCCTCTTCGATTGGCGAAGAGAGATCCGCATCCGTGAACAACACGACGTCGCCTTGGGCCTCCAGCGAACCGTGCCGCACACTAAAGCCTTTTCCACGATTCACACCGTTGGAAACCACTCGCAGCATCGAGATGCGCTCGTGCCAGGAATTCGCAACCGCCGCCGTACGATCTGTCGATCCGTCGTCCACAACAATCACTTCTGTGCGAGGCCGCTTCTCGCGAATATACGTAGAAATTTTCTCGAGCGAGGCGGGAAGGCGTTGCTCTTCGTTAAAAGAGGGGATAACGATGGAAAGCTCGAGTGTCTCGCTCACAAGAGCTTCTCCGCTCTCCATCCATGCCTGCCGATCAGCGGCACAAAGCGGCAATTCTCGCGCATCTCAGAGACATACTCATTGCCATGGCGGGCCACTAAAACCAGTTGTTGATGATCACCACCGCCAACAGGTGCAATCAATCTGCCGCCGTCTCCGTTGAGCTGCTCCAGAAGTGGTGCAGGTAGCGCTGGAGCAGCGGCGGCCACCAGGATCGCGTCGAAAGGCGCCAATTCCTTCAAGCCTTGGGTTCCGTCGCCGCAGTGTACGTGTACATTTTCGTACCCCAACCGCGTCAGCCGCTCCGCCGCACCGCGCGCCAGTCCCGCGCGAACCTCGATGCTGAATACCTCTCGCGCCAACAATGCCAAGACCGCTCCCTGATACCCGCTCCCCGTGCCAACTTCCAGTACTCGCTCGTGGCCTTTCAACTCCAGCGCTGCGCTCATCGCTGCCACAATATAAGGTTGCGAAATCGTTTGCCCATCTCCGATGCCAAGCGGTTCGTCCGCATACGCCATCGCGCGTGAACCGAGCGGGACAAATTCATGACGCGGTACGGTTGTCATGGCACGCAGAACGCGCTCGTCTACGATTCCGCGACGGTAAATTTGCTTTTCGACCATAGCGGCCCGTTCTTCCGCGTAAGGGTCGCCGGGAACAAGTTTGGAACATTCGTCTGATGTCATGTCCGCACGTGGAAGCTCAAGTCTTGCGACACATCCAGCCACTGTATGTTAAGTGTAGCTGAGGAAACGCGCGAAGGCTGCACGCAATGAACATCCGGAAACTCTTGGCTTCCATTATCTTGTTATCCATCACCGCTATTGTGTGCAGTTACGCGTGGTGGCCGCCAGCAACTCTTCGGCCCGGGATCGCCGACAAAGTTGTGGTCTTTAAGAGTCGTCGCGAGATGGTGCTATTTCGTGACGGACGCGAACTGTGCCGATACCGCGTCTCGCTTGGCCGCAGTCCAGTCGGCAGGAAGACTCGGGCCGGTGATCATAAGACTCCCGAAGGAGACTACTCCCTGGACAGCAAAAATCCGAGTAGTGGCTTTCACCTGGCTATGAATGTGTCCTGTCCCAATAGCGTTGATCGTGAGCGGGCAGCCAGAGAGGGAGTTGACCCCGGCGGTTTAATTATGGTTCACGGCATAAAGAACGGCCTCGGCTGGCTCGGCAGACTACATCGTTTGGCGGATTGGACAGACGGTTGCATCGCGCTCACCAATCCGGAAATGGACCAGTTTTACGCCCTCGTTCCCACTGGCACGCCCATCGATATTCAGCCGTAGCAATCTTCCACAACTCCTGCACCTTCGAACAGTGACCGACGCAACAAAACTGCCCCCGCGAGCAGGCGCGCGCCTCTTTTCGCTTGCTTAACATTCTCAAGTGACCACCACTCAGCGGTAGTCCGCATTGCGGCGTCTGTCGGAGGCATTATGAAGGCGGCTTTAGCGTTGATCGTTCTCTACGTCGGCATGTTTCTGATTGCCATTCAGAGCAGCTCGCCCGTGGCCGTACAAGCCGCCGCGCAGACACAGGGCAACAAGCCGTCGTCCTTGCCCAACATCGATCCCACAAAAGACGCCGACATCCGGTCGCTGCTCGAGCTTGTCGGCGCGCGCGATCAAGTGCAGGACTCTGTTAAGCAGATCGCCGAACAATACCGGGAGAAATTGCTCGCTACCGTTCCGAACAACGAAAAAGGCCAGACCTTCGTCAATACCGCCATCAACGAATACGAAAAACGTTATGGCGTCGATCGCGTGACCGAGCAGCTTGTCACTCTGTACGACAAGCACTACACCGGCGAAGAAATCAAAGGCCTTCTTCAGTTTTATGGTTCGCCGCTCGGACAGAAGGTCGCCTCCGAGAACCCCAAAATCTTCCGTGAGATCCAGGAAGCCACTCGCACCGAAGCTACGAAAGCAGTAAAGGATGCTTTGCAGGAAGCCAAACAGGAATATCCGGGCGTGGGCCAGAGCGCGCACATCGGCAATGCTGGCGCGCGCCACCCGATGCAGCAGCGCCGGGCCGCGCAGCAAGCCGACAACTCGCAGCAGGCCGCTCAGCAGCAGGATCCTCAGTAGCTTTGACGCCTATCTTGAACAGAGATTTCTCTACGGCAGGCGCTTCTTAAACTTGATGTCCACGCCGAACGTGCCGTTCTGATCGCGCAGCGCCACCACCGAAATATTCCGCGTGACGTTGTATTCCACCTGAATCACCTGCTGCTGCGTTGAACTAACGTTCGAAACATAGGTGACGGTTAAACTGGGCGTGACCTGCTGCTCCACTGTCACCCGCGCCGCCGCATTTTGGCCCGAACTGCTCGTTGCCACGCCCGCCAGACCCGGGTCGACGCGGAACCGCGTAATTCCAAACAACCTCTCCACACGTCCGCCCAATTGGCTCGAAATCGCCTCGGATAGGAGTGCCGAAGCGCCCAGGCCCCCGCCCGATGTCGTTCCTCCCGTGCGCAACGCGGCTTCCGAACTGGTCTGGCCCATCGCCAACAATGTAATAATGTCGTTCGCCGGCAGCGGCGGATCGGAGCGGTAAGACAAACTCATCTTGCTGGCCTGCCCGCTGAAGTTCAATGTGATCTCGTACTGCTGGATCGTCGTGGTCGCTTCCACGTTGATCAGCGGGTCCAGGCGGAACGGGTTAGCGAAGTTCAAATCCCCGCGGGCCACCTTATACTTGCTGTCGTGGAAGTATAACTCGCCGGAGAGCACATGGATATGTCCCAGCAAAATAGGATGCTCTGCCGTTCCACGCACGCGCAGACTCGCTTCGGCCTCAAGGTGGGCGCCGGGCCATTCCATTCGTGAATCCGGCGTGGAGGATGCTTCCACGTCAAACTGCAAATTCCGCAGAAAACTGGAACTGGTGCCGCCACTGGAACTGGAGGTGGAGAACAGCGCGCCAGCCGATTCGAGACCCTCGTTCAGACTCACTCGCTGGATGAGTACTTTTCCACTCAACAGACCGCCGTCGGGCGTTCCCGTCAGCCTCAACGTGGCGCCCGCTTGCCAACTCATCCCTTCCGGATAACGCACGCGCAACCGGTCGGTCTTCGCCGTTATGTCGTACCGCAGTGGTTTGTCGGAATAGCTGACGCTCCCCGAAAGCGCGATCACCCCGCCGCCTGCCTCTCCCGTGAGATTACTGAAGAATAGGCGGTTCGCGTCGAAAACCAGGTCGCCCTTCAGGTTGCTCAAACCTGTCGGAAAATCCACCGATCGCGCGGACACGCTGTTCAATTTCACCTGGCCGATAATGCGCGGACGGTCCAGTGTGCCTTCGAACGAAGCGTTGATGTCCGCGTGTCCCACCACGTCCACATCGGGGATATATCCGGCCAGCAAACCCAAGTCAACGGAACCATTCAGCTTCAGCGAAATCGTTCGTCTGCCAGTGAACTGAATCGAACCCGACATTGAGGCGTTCGTGTCCGTCCCCTTTAGGGCGACGGTATCGATCTTGAGGCTGTCTCGCGTCGAGGTGATGTGAATGGGGCCGGCATTCTCAAGCTCCACACCGCCGTAGGTAACGATGAAATGGGAGAGATTGGCGTCCACAGTCACCGTTTCTGGATGCTGCAGCTCGCCTTTGACGCTGATATTTCCGTCAGCCGCGCCGTGTCCGTTGAACTTCTGGAGATGCAACGCGCTGATGAGGTAAGGATCCAGGTTAATGTTCTTGATTGAAATTTTTCCGTCCAGCGGGTTCGGATCCGTCAACCCGAGAGTGATATCCCCGCCGATCGCTCCTGTGCTCATCGCCGAAGTCAACTTCAATTGCATTGCCTGGCCATCGGAATGAAGATCACCCTCAAAACTTCCAATCACTTCGCTGCCCATCTGCAAATCCACCACCCGAAAGCTTCCTTCGGCCTGCGGTTGGAGTAACGGACCATTCGATTTCAAGCGCAACGAAATCTGGCCGGAGATAGGGAGATTATTTACTCGCACTCGCCGAAAGTTAGCTAGTGGCAGTGACGCCCCAACCAGATCCGTGCTCAAAACGTTGTCGTTAAAACGGTAAGCAACCGTGCCTGTCACGATCCCCGCACCCGTCTTCTCGCTTCCGGCAGGGAAGAACCTCAGCTCGGCATTCGCCAATCGCACTTCGTCCGGCGTTGCCGTCACTTGTCCACGCAGCCGGTTGAACGGCACCGTGTAAGCCTCGGCATCGGCGACATCCAGCAGCCCCGTCAGCATGGGCTCCGCCCTCGTCCCTCGGCCATGAAACTGTCCCGTGAGGGTCCCGGTTACG
>Ga0335076_10003287_pt1 | contig 16236 bp, 17 predicted proteins | sample Lox_Sample_25_FD_206717 | JGI IMG/M metagenome (GOLD analysis project Ga0335076, IMG submission 206717) | Soil microbial communities from Loxahatchee National Wildlife Refuge, Florida, United States - Lox_Sample_2.5 | ecosystem: Environmental > Terrestrial > Soil > Wetlands | place: USA...
GTTCATACCAAAATCATGTCATGCGACACGCCGATAACTCAGATTGTTTTGAAATGTTGCCTATTTGCCCAAAACGGCCCATGATCATGATCGGCGCCCGGAATGTCTCAATGTCAGGTTGCGGCATAACCGGCCAAGCGGACACATCGCGCTCCTAAGTTCCCGCCATTGCGGGTGAACGTGCACGACGTCACACCCATGTCCTATCGACCCGGCGGGGGCGTGATGCGCAGGGGGCCGCAGGTGATGACGGGACGGGTGGTGGACATCGGGGGCCCACGCCGGCCTGATCCCGGAAGGTCCTGAGATAACCCGGACAACGCTCACTCGCGCTCGGCGGCCCTGGCTTCCTCGACGGTGAGTTCCGCGGCAGGGTCGGCCTCCAGGCGCTCGTCCGGGATCGGCTCGCCGCTGCGGACGGACCGGCCGTAGGTGCCGTCGTCCAGCCGGTGCAGGGCCCGCTCGATCGCGTCCAGCCGGTTGCGCAGGCTCTCCGCGATGGCGTCGTCCTCCCCCTCGGCGGCCAGCGGCTGCGCGGCGTCGGCGGTGTCCCCCGCCTCGCTGTCCACTTCCGCCACCCGGTCCTCGCGGCCAGCCGTCTCGGCGTCCTTGAGCAGGCCCTGCACCTCGTCGCGCTCGGCGATGAGCAGGCTGCGTGCGCGGTCCAGGTCCATCGGGCCGTCCTCCCTAGTCCGTACGGGACGCGTGCGTCCCCGTGTGATCGTGTTCGTGGCCGTCGGGCGAGCCGCCCATCATCCGCAGCATAGCGAGGCCGCCGGTGCGGAAGAACCGCGTGACCAGGGCGGCGGCGAAGAGCAGGAACGCGATGTTCAGCCAGGTGGTGTAGTCCCACGACACGCCCTGGTCGGGGGATCTTCGCCTGCGCCCGGTCCGGGATCAGGCCGAGGCCGCCGAAGACCAGCTCGACGACGTACCCGGCCGCGGCCATCGCCGCGTAGAACGTGCCGAGCAGGAACGAAGAATCCCCGCCAGAACTGGTCGGGTACCCAGGCGGCGATGGCCCCGGCGATGAACAGGCCGATGACCAGGTCGCGGATGATCGCGGCCCACTCCATCACGAACACGTGCGCCACGGGGGTGTAGCCGTCACGGGAGAACAGCCGGCCGGCGAACGAACCCGGCCGCTGGACCGACATGTCCATCGCGGCGTGGCCCTCCATCGAGCCCGCTATCCCCCGCTTGGCCTGCAGCCGCGCCTCGCCTACCAGACGTTCCCGCAGCAGCAGCCGGAACAGCACCGCGAGCAGCACGATCATCACCGGCCCGCCGGTGAACTCGGCCAGGGTGAACTGCCAGCCCATCAGCAGGGCCAGGATCACCCCGAGCTCGATCACCAGGTTGGTGGAGGCGATCTCGAACGCCATCGCCGCCGTGAAGCTGGCGCCCGTGCGGAACAGCGCCCGGGCCAGCGCGACCGCGGCGTACGAGCAGGAGGAGGACGCGGCGCCGAAACACGTGGCCAGCGCCAGCGTCCGCGGCCGGTCGTCACCGAGCAGCCGCGCGATGGTGGACTTCCTGACCACGGCCTGGATCACGGCCGACAGCGCGAACCCCAGGATCAGCGCCCAGGTGATCGCCCACGTCATCGACCCGGTGATGACCAGCGCGTGCCCGATGGCGCGCATCAGCCTCATCCCGGTATTGTCCCCGTGGCAAGCTCGGCAAGCACAGGGAGGACAGATGAGCAGCCCGGCGCCCGCTCTACGTCCTGTCCGACGGGACCGACGACCCCGACGCCGAGACCCGCGACGTCTTGCTGGGGAAGGTCTTCCCGAGGCGGGCCGCGTCGTCAAGACCGCCGAACTGCACGCCCTGCTGGCCCCGTAGACTCGCGTCCGTGAGCACGGACCCGCGAGCACCCGCCGTCGAGATCTGCGGGCTGGTCAAGCGGTACGGACAGACGACGGCGGTGGACGGGCTGACGCTGAGCGCGGCCCCTGGCGCCGTCACCGGCATCCTGGGGCCGAACGGAGCGGGCAAGACCACCACCGTCGAGATCTGCGAGGGTTACCGGCGGCCGGACCAGGGCACGGTGCGCGTCCTCGGCCTGGACCCGGCGCGTGACGCCAGGGTGCTGCGGCCACGGGTCGGCGTGATGCTCCAGTCGGGCGGGATCCCGCCGTCGGTGCCCGCGGCGGATTACCTGAACCTGCTGAGCCGGTTCCACACCCACCCGGTCGGCGTCCCGGCGCTGCTCGACCTAGTCGGCCTGACCGCGGCCGCCCGGATCCCGTACAAGCGCCTGTCCGGCGGCCAGCAGCAACGGCTCTCGCTGGCCGCGGCCGTCATCGGCCGTCCCGAGCTGGTATTCCTCGACGAGCCCACGGCTGGCCTGGACCCGCAGGCCAGGCACGCCACCTGGGAGCTGATCGGACAGCTGCGCGCGGCCGGGGTGAGCATCATCCTGACCACGCACTTCATGGAGGAAGCCGAACGGCTCTGCGATCACGTGGCCATCATCGATCACGGCCAGCTGGTGGCCGCGGACACGCCGGGCCAGCTCACCGGCACGGTGGGCCAGCTCAGGTTCCGCGCGGAGAGCGGCCTGGACATGGACAGCCTGCTCGCCGCGCTGCCGCCGGGCAGCCTGGCCAAGGAGTCGCCGTCCGGGCACTACGTGATCGAGGTGCCCGGCACCGTGGACCCGCTGTTGCTGGCCACGGTGACCGCGTGGTGCGCAGAGCGCAGCGTGCTGGCCAACAGCCTGCGGATCGAGAGCCGCACGCTGGAGGACGTGTTCCTCGAGCTGACCGGGAAGGAACTGCGCTCTTGACGGTGTTCACGCCGGCCCCGGGAGCGGCGCCGCTGCGGCGGATGGTCGCCGCGCAGGCCACGCTGGAGACCAGGACGCTGCTGCGCAACGGTGAGCAACTGCTGCTCACGCTGGTCATCCCGGTGCTGCTGCTGGTCGCGTTCGGTCTCGAGCCGCTGGTGAGCTTCGGCGCGGGCATGAGCCGGATCGACTTCCTGACTCCGGGGATCATCGCCCTCGCGGTGATGTCGACGGCGTTCACCAGCCAGGCCATCGCCACCGGCTTCGAGCGCCGGTACGGCGTGCTCAAGCGGCTCGGCGCCACCCCCCTGTCACGCACCGGGCTGATCACGGCCAAGACCGCGACCGTGATCGCCGTGGAGCTGCTGCAGGGCGCGCTGATCCTGGTCGTCGCCGCGGCCATCGGCTGGCGGCCGGACGCCAGCCCGGCAGCGGTCGTGGTGGCGCCGCTGCTCATCCTGCTCGGCACGGCGGCGTTCAGCGGCCTCGCCCTGCTGATGGCGGGCACGCTGCGCGCCGAGGCCACGCTAGCCGCGGCCAACCTGGCCTACGTCGTGCTGCTCGGCGTGGGCGGCGTGGTCTTCCCGCTGACCAAGTTCCCGGCCGGCGCGCGGCCGGTTCTAGAGCTACTGCCCACCGCGGCCCTTTCCACCGGGCTTCGGTCCGTGCTGCAGCAGGGCGTCGCCGTCCCGGTCGGGAACGCGGTCACGCTGGCCGTCTGGGCCGCCGCGGCGATCGCCTTGGCGGCGCGGACGTTCAAGTGGGATTGAGGGACACTTTCCGGCACGAGCCAGGGCAGGCCGAAGGCCGCATAGCCCACTTCCGGGTATTCCACTCCCGGATAGCCAACTCCCGGATAGCCAACTCCCGGATAGCCAACTCCCGGATATTCCGTTTCCGGAATATCCGGGGAGGGCGGAGCGGGATGCTGCTGCCGGCCGCCATGATCCTGACCGGGATCGTGTCCGTGCAGTTCGGGGCGGGTCTCGCGGACCGGCTGTTCGGGCAGGTTCCGCCCGCGACGGTGACCGGGCTGCGGCTGTGGACGTCCGCGGTGGCAATGGTGGCTCTGGCGGGCCGGGGTTTCACCCGCTCGCTGCGTGACCTCAGGAAGCGTCGAGCCGTCGCCGATGCGGCCATCGCCGGGTCGTTCGGCATCTCTCTCGGGGTCATGAACTTCTCGATCTACCAGTCGTTCGCTCGCATCCCGCTGGGGATCGCCGTCACCATCGAGTTCCTGGGCCCGCTGACCGTGGCGGTGGCGGGGTCGCGGCACCTGCGAGACGTGGGCTGGGTGGCGCTCGCGGCGACCGGGGTGGTGTTGCTGGCCCAGGGCGGGCACGGGCACCTCGACCTGGCCGGCGTGCTGTGGGCGGGCCTGGCCGCGACCTGCTGGGCTGCCTACATCGTGCTCAGTTCGGCAACCGGACGCCGCTTTCCCGGCTCGGCCGGCCTGGCCATCGCCATGGTGGTCTCGGCCGTCATCGTCACCCCGCCCGCCCTGGTGACCGGAGGCAGCGCCATGTTCCGGCCCGCCGTCCTGGCCACCGGCGCCGCGATCGGGGTGCTGTCCTCGGTCATCCCCTACCGGCTCGAACTGGAGTCGCTGCGGCGGATGCCGACGCGGCTGTTCGGGGTGTGGATGAGCCTGGAGCCGGCCGTGGCGGCGCTGATCGGGCTGGCCCTGCTGGGCCAGCGGCTGAGCGCGGTCGAGTGGTTCGCCATCTGCTGCGTGATGGTCGCCTGCGCCGGAGCGGCACAGCACTAGGCACGGGGGTCAGAGCACGGGGGTCAGAGCACGGGGGACGCCGCGGACTTTCCGGCGGCGCTCTACCATATTGGCGTGCCCGCAGCCCGTTCACCGGGGAGCGTTCCCCCCGGACCCCCCCGACTGGAGTCCCTCGCGACGGCTTGGACCAGGCCCGTGCTCTCGCCGACGCCGACCTCGATGCGGCGGCTCGCGCTGGCCGGGGTCATCGCCGACACGATGATCATGTCGACCGGCGCCGCGGTGCGGCTCAGCGCGTCCGGGCTCGGCTGTCCCGACTGGCCGCGGTGCAGCGCGGCGGACATCGTGGCCAGCAAGAACGCCGGTCAGACCCTGCTCAACACCTGGATCGAGTTCGGCAACCGGCTGCTGAACATCCCGCTGGTCGTCATCGCCGGGCTGATCTTCATCGCGGCCTGGCGGTACCGGCCGGACGGCCGACGCAGGCGCGACCTGGTATGGCTGGCGGCGGCTCAGCCGCTCGGCGTGGTGGCGCAGGCGGTGATCGGCGGGATCGTCGTGCTGACCAAGCTCAACCCGGCCGCGGTTTCCGTGCACTTCCTGGTGTCCGCCTCGATCGTGGCCGCCGCCGTCGCCCTGCACGTGCGGTGCACGGAAGGCGGTGCGGTGGGCCCGCCGGTCCGGCGCGATCTGCAGCTGATCTCCGCCGCCCTGGTCGCCGTGACCGGTCTGATGCTGGCGGCAGGCACGGTGGTCACCGGGACGGGACCGCTGGCCGGCCACGCGGACACGCCCAGGTACAAGCTGCCGCTCGAGGGCGTTACCCAGTTGCACGCCGATATCGGCTGGCTGCTAGCGGGGCTGTCGGTGGCGCTGGTCCTCGGGCTGCGGCTGTCCGGTGCGCCGCCCCGCGCGGTCCGGGCCGGGTGGATCATGCTCGCGACGCTCGGCGCGCAAGGCGTGATCGGCTACACCCAGTACTTCACCCACCTGCCGGCCGGGCTGGTGTGGGTGCACGTGACCGGCTCGGTACTGGTCTGGATCGCGGTGCTGCGGCTGTTCTTCGCGGTGCGCGGGCACGGTCCGGTAAACACTGCGCGAACAGGGCCGGCGGTGACCGTACCCAGCAGGCAGCCGGAGCCGCTGGACCTATAAGCTCGTAGCGTGAGCACACAGGCCAGTCTCGACTGGACGGTGGAGGACGAGGCGCTGAACCGGGCGCGCCGGGCCGCGGAGCGCGGGAAGAAGCTGCGTGCGGAGCGGGAGGCGCCGTTCGGCGCCCGGGTGTCGGTCGAGGCCGGCATTACCCCGCCGTGGTGCTTGTTCACCGGGGAAGCCGGCGCTTCGATCGGAATAGACCATTTCGGCGCATCGGCCGATTTCACCACACTCTACCGGGAGTCTGGTATCACCGCGGAGCGGGTAGCCGCAGCCGCACGCGACAGTCTGGCCCGGGCCTGATGCCAGCCCGGGGCGCGTAGGGAAAGAAGGGCAACGGTGTCAGTTGACGTTCTCGGACAGCTATCCGAGGCCGGGGTGTCGGTATGGCTGGACGACATCAGCCGCGACCGGCTCCGTACCGGCAACCTGCAGAGCCTGATCGACGACTACCACGTGGTCGGCGTCACCTCCAACCCCACGATCTTCGCCCACGCGCTGGACCGCGGGGACGCCTACGACGGCCAGCTCGCCGACCTCAAGACCCGCGGCATATCGGTGGATGAGGCGTCTCGCGCCATCACCGCCTACGACATCCGCTGGGCCTGCGACGTGCTGCGCCCGGCGTACCAGGCGACGGCCGGCCAGGACGGCCGGGTGTCGCTGGAGGTCGACCCGAGGCTGGCAAGGAAGACGGCCGCGACCATCGCCGAGGCGCGGGCTCTGTGGTGGCTGGTGGACCGGCCGAACCTGTTCATCAAGATCCCGGCCACCCCCGAGGGGCTGCCCGCGATCACGCAGTGCATCTCCGAGGGGATCAGCGTGAACGTCACGCTGATCTTCTCGCTGCAGCGGTACGGCGAGGTCATCGATGCGTACATGGCGGGCCTTGACCAGGCCGCGGCGGCCGGGCGCGACCTGTCCCAGATCCGCTCGGTGGCGTCGTTCTTCGTCAGCCGGATGGACACGGAGGTCGACGCCAGGCTGGACAAGCTGGGCACCGCAGAGGCCAAGGCGCTGCGCGGCAAGACGGCCATCGCCAACGCCCGGCTGGCTTACGAGCTGTTCGAGCGGCGGATCGCCACGGACCGGTGGCGCGCCCTGCAGGCCAGGGGAGCGCGGGTCCAGCGGCCGCTCTGGGCGTCGACCTCCACCAAGGACCCGTCGTTCCCGGACACCATGTACGTGGTCGAACTCGTGGCGGCCGACACGGTGAACACCATGCCCGAGGGCACCATCAAGGCCGTGGCGGATCACGGTGAGCTGCGGGGCGACACTGTGCACGGCAGCTACGACGCGTCCCGTAAGGTCTTGGCCGACATGGAGAAGCTCGGCATCAGCTACGACGACGTGATGCGGGTTCTCGAGGACGAGGGCGTGGCGAAATTCGAGGCGTCGTGGAACGAGCTGCTCGACACGATCAGAACCAACATGGGGCTCTGAGTGACGACGCACCAGGGCTTCGCTCCGGCCAACCCGGGCGTGATCGCGGAGCTGCACGAGATGTCCGGATCGCGTAATCCGCTCCGCGACCCGCGCGATCGGCGCATCCCCCGGGTGGCCGGCCCGTGCGTGCTGGTCATGTTCGGGGTCACCGGTGACCTGGCGCGCAAGAAGCTCATGCCGGCCATCTATGACCTGGCCAACCGCGGGCTGCTGCCGCCGGGCTTCTCGTTCGTCGGCTTCGCCCGCCGGGACTGGGAGGACGAGGACTTCGCGCAGCTCACCTACGAGGCGGTGAAGGAGCACGCCCGGACGCCGTTCCGCGACGCCGTGTGGGAGCAGCTCAGCGAGGGCGTCAGGTTCGTGTCGGGGTCGTTCGACGACGACGAGGCCTTCGACCAGCTGGCCGCGACCGTCAGGCAACTCGACGCGGCGCGGGGCACCGGCGGGAACTACGCGTTCTACCTGTCGGTCCCGCCGGGCCAGTTCCCCGTGGTGGTGCAGCAGCTCAAGCGTAGCGGCCTGTCCGATCCGGATCAGGGCGGCTGGCGCCGGGTGGTGATCGAGAAACCGTTCGGCCACGACCTGGCCAGCGCGCGGGAGCTGAACAACATCCTGGAATCGGTCTTCCCGCCGGACGCGGTGTTCCGAATCGACCACTATCTCGGCAAGGAGACGGTGCAGAACATCCTGGCGCTGCGGTTCGCCAACGAGATGTACGAGCCGATCTGGAACCGCGGCTACGTCGACCACGTGCAGATCACGATGGCCGAGGACGTCGGGATCGGCGGCCGGGCCGGCTACTACGACGGCATCGGCGCCGCCCGCGACGTGATCCAGAACCACCTGCTGCAACTGCTGGCGCTGACCGCGCTGGAAGAGCCGGTCGCGTTCGACGCGGACTCGCTGCGGATGGAGAAGGAGAAGGTGCTGTCCGCGGTCCGGCTGCCCAGCGACCTGGCCACGGGCACCGCGCGCGGGCAGTACGCGGCCGGCTGGCAGGGCGGGCACGAGGTGCGCGGCTTCCTGGAGGAGGACGGTATCCCCGCGGATTCCCGCACCGAGACCTACGCCGCGCTGCGGCTCGGCGTGGACACCAGGCGCTGGGCCGGGGTGCCGTTCTACCTGCGCGCGGGCAAGCGGCTGCCGCGCCGGATGACGGAGATCGCGCTGATCTTCCAGCGCGCGCCCCACCTGCCGTTCTCCGCCACCGACACCGAGGAGCTCGGCCAGAACGCGCTGGTGATCAGGATCCAGCCGGACGAGGGGATCACGGTCAGGTTCGGTTCGAAGGTGCCGGGCACGGCCATGGAAGTCCGGGACGTGAACATGGACTTCGCCTACGGCATATCCTTCACCGAGTCCAGTCCCGAGGCCTACGAGCGGCTGCTGCTCGACGTCCTCATCGGCGACCCGCCGCTGTTCCCCCGGCAGCAGGAGGTCGAGCTCGGCTGGCGGATCCTGGATCCGGTGGAGGAATTCTGGGCCTCCTACACCAAGCCCGAGCAGTATCCGGCCGGCACGGCGGGACCCCCGTCGGCCGACGCGATGATGGCCCGGGACGGGCGCGCGTGGCGCCGGCTGTGAGCGCCATCCGGTACCGTCCTGCGAGTGCGGGCCTACTGGGCCCGCGCGAGCAGGCGGTGGCCCGAAGGGCCTCCGGATGGCGCGAACGTCTCAGGAAAGCGCCGAGGAGGCCGCGATGACCATCGACCTGACCGACACCACCACCGGCGCGATCCACGATGCGCTCACCGAGGCGCGGCGCCGTATGGGCGGCCCCGCCTCCGGCATGGTGCTGACCCTGATCATCGTCACCGACGAGGCGGCGCAGTACGATGCGGTCCGGGCGGCCAGCCAGGCCGGCCGTGAGCACCCGAGCCGGGTCCTGGCGGTGATCACCCGCAAGCCGAGGGTCGAGTCCCGGCTGGACGCCGAGATCCGGGTGGGCGAGACAGGGCCGGGCGAGACCATCCTGCTCCGGATGTACGGCCCGCTGGGCCAGCACGCCGACTCGGTGACCGCGCCGCTGCTCGCGCCGGATGTGCCGGTGGTCACCTGGTGGCCGGACGAGGCGCCGCCGGCGCCGAGCGCGGATCCGCTGGGTATGGTGGCCCAGCGGCGAGTGACCGACGCCGCGGCCAGCGAGGCGCCCAAGGACATGCTGCTGACCCTGGCCAAGTCGTACCAGCCGGGCGACAGCGACCTGAGCTGGACCCGGTCGACATCCTGGCGTTCGCTGCTCGCCGCGACCCTGGACCGGCCCTACCCCGAGCTCTACAGCGGCGAAGTCCTCGCCGAGCCGGGTAACCCGACCGCCGACCTGATCGCGGCCTGGCTCGGGCTGCGGCTCGGGATCCCGGTAGCGCGCGGCGAGTCGGGCGGCCCCGGGATCACTGAGGTCAGCTTCGAGACCGCGGCCGGGAGGGTCGCGCTGTTCCGCCCGGACGGCCGGAACGCCGCCCTGACCTGGCCCGGGCGGCCCGAACGCCGGGTGGCGCTGCACCGGCGCGACACCCCTGACCTGATCGCCGAGGAACTGCGCAGGCTCGAGCCGGACGAGGTCTACGCGGAGACGTTGCGCGCGCTGGCCGGAGGCACCGCTCAGTGAGCGAGCCGAAGGGGGGCGGCGCCGCCTGGACAGTGTGTGTCCCCCCGGGCCCACCCCAGGCGCGACGGAGGAGCGACGAGGGCCCGCCGCCGCAGGGCAAGGCGACGCCCGTGAAGGGGGATGGGCTGGGGGGAACGGGGGGCGGGAGCCCCCCGTGCGGGAACGAGGTGGGCGGGGCCCCGGAGACGAGCGAGGGAATACGGTGAGCGTGCCCGAGGTGATCGTGCACCGGGACGCCACGCTGCTCGCTCAGGCCGTCGCCGCACGCCTGGTCACCAGGCTGGTCGACTCGGTCGCCGCTCGCGGCACCGCGTCGGTGGTGCTGACCGGGGGCGGCATCGGCACCGCGGTGCTCGCCGAGCTTGCCGTCGCCCCGGCCAGGGACGCGATCGACTGGCGGCACCTGGACATCTGGTGGGGAGACGAGCGGTTCGTCCCGTCCGGCCATCCGGAGCGGAACGAGACCGGCGCGCAATGCGCCCTGCTCGGCCACGTGGACGTCGACCCGGCCCGGGTGTACCCGATGCCGGGACCCGACGGGCCCGACGGCGACGACCCGGAGGCGGCCGCCGCCAGGTACGCGTCCTGGCTGGCCGCCGCGACCGCCCCGGAAGACCACGGCCCGGTGCCCTCGTTCGACGTGCTGATGCTCGGCATCGGCCCCGAGGCGCAGGTCGCGTCCCTGTTTCCCGGCATGCCCGCGCTCTACGACGAACGACCGGTGGTGGCGGTGCGCGGCTCACCCAAGCCGCCGCCGGTCCGGCTCACGCTGACCCTGCCGTCGATCCTGGCCGCGCGCGAGGTCTGGATCATCGCCTCGGGCATCGACAAGGCCAACGCGATCGCGATGGCGCTCTCCGACGCCGGCCCGGTGCAGGTGCCTGCCGCGGGGGCCCGCGGCAGGCAGCGGACGCTATTCCTGATCGACAGCGACGCCGCGGCCAAGGTGCCGCCGCAGATCGGCCGCCAGGGCGCCCACTGACTTGTCCCCTGGCCGCCGGGCGAAGGCGAGCCCGGCCGCCAGGCAGGCGGCGGGCACCGCGGCCAGCACGTACCGGTAGCTGAACCCGGCGGTCATCGGCGGCAGCACGATCATCAGCGCGCCGACCATCCAGGGCAGCAGGCCGACGCCGCCCCAGCGGCGCCAGCGGGCTACCACCCCGGCCGCGCCGATGAGCACGATCAGGCCGAGCAGCGTGCCGCGGAGGTAGAAGTACCGCTGGTAGATCTCGAGGAGCCGCTCCCACGGCTGGACCGCCCTGGTGAACCCGAGCCCCTGGCCGGCGAAGTCTCTTTCGGCCAGCTGCATCTGGCGCGCCTGGCTGTCCCCCTGCCGGCAGGCCAGGTCGCAGTAGGCGTTGGGCGGGGTGCCGGGAAGCTGGCTGGGGGCAGCATACCAGGGAATCTGCTCGGTCAGCTGCGGGCCGGAGACGAACTGGAAGGTCGGGCCGTTCCCGTTCGCGTTCTCGTAGTAGCCGCCCGGGTCCGGCTGCCGGTTCCAGCCGAACGTGTGCAGGATGTCCTTTGTCACGACTCGCAGGTAGGCCACCGGCTGGGCTTCGATGGCACGTTCGGCGAACTGCTGGGTCTCGGTGTTCATGGCCGGGGCGAACCGGGCCCCGGTGTCCGAGCCGATCTGCTTGTCGTTGTACAGCGGGGTGTACGTGACCTTCCCGTTGACCGGCAGGTCGTTGTCCGCCCAGACGTACTGAGACGCTGGCGGGCGGTCCTGCGGCGGGTTCGGGTCGCACAGGAAGAGCAGGTCGGCGGGGAGCTTGATCTTCGAGCACTCCGCGAAAGTGCTGACCCGGCTGTACAGGAACGGACCCCTGGACTCGGTCAGCGCGTACGTGCCGTACGTGCCGTGGAACCAGGCCATGTACGCCAGGATCGGCACGACGCCGGCCACGAGGAGCGTGGCCAGGCGCCGCCAGCCGACCCGCCTGACCAGCATGGCCAGCAGGACCGCCACGAGCAGTGGCTGGCCGATCGACCGCACCACGGTGGCATAGCCGATGAGCAGCCCGGCCACGGCCATCACCGGGACCGAGGGGCGGTCATTCCAGCACAGGATCACGATGGCGGCGGTGACCAGGAAGACGAACAGCGTGTCGGCGGTGATCATGTGCTCGAGATGCAGTTCGTAGGAGTCGAACAGGACCGGCAGGGCCGGCAGCGTCGCCCCCCACCACGGCAGCCCGCGGTGGCGGAGCAGCGCATAGATGAGGACGCCCATGGCGACCCCCATCGCGGCCTGGGCGATCCCGATCGGATAGTCGCTGTGCAGCGGAAGCAGCAGCTGGAGGAAGAACGGGTAGCCGTTCGCCCGGATCTGGTCCGGGATGTGCGTAACCGCGTCGTAGAGATAGTTATAGGAATCGTCGAACGTCAGGATGGGCGGATAACCCAGGATCACGATGATCCGCACCACGATGGCGGCCGCGAGCACGATGGTGAACTGCCAGTGCGTCACCACCGGGCGGGTGAGCTTCGCCAGCGGCGAATCCCGCTGCTCAGGCGGCTGCTGACCAGGGACGACCCGTTCGCTGCCGGTGGTCGCGTTGGACAACGACCGCCTCCTGACTAGTCGAGCCTGCCGGGAACCTTCTGACCCTTCCGCCGATCCCGCAGGCCCCGGGTGATCAGGCATGCCTACGCGATTTCGCCACGTCGGCCGACTCATAGTAGCTGCCTGCCCTGGCAGGAGATAAGTATTACCGGCTATTGACGCTTGCCAGCCTACCGGCCGTCACCGATGGTCACTAACGTCCCCCGTACCCCACCCGGCACGCCAGCAGGCAGATGAACACCACCGAGAGCGCGGCCGCGGTGTCGGGCGACCCGGCCGCCGCCGCGATCATGATCCAGACGAAGACGACCGGCAGCAGCCGGCCCAGCGGCCGTTGCTGCCCGCCGTGCCGCGGCCGGGGCACCGAAGGCAGCGCGTGCTGCGCGGCGGACTGCGGCTCCGGGCGGGGTTGCGGCAGGCCAGCGCCGAGAACCGGCTGGAAGGGCAGGTCAGCGGTCAGTTCGCGCAGGTCGGCCCAGGTCTTCGAGGCGTAGGCGGCCGAGGTGCGTTCGCCGAACTCCTCCAGTGTCAGACGTCCTTCGGTATACGCATCCCGGAGGATGTCGACAACGCTCTCCCGCTCGCTGTCCGACGCGCGGATCGGTCGGTCGGTCATCGGCGCAGACCCTTCCTCGTGCTCCAGTCGATCCTAACCCAGCGGCGGCCGGAAGGCAGGGGACGACAGGCTGGGCCCAAGCCTGCCGGTCCTCGGCGAAGATCCTTTTACCGACGCGATTTATCCGAATTCGGGCTCAAGGCGGCTGCGTGATCACCAGGCAGCAGCCGCATGATTACAAGAAAGTCTGGGACCTTTGGGCCTCGCACCTTAACGCACACGGCGCTACGCTGTTGGCGAATCTTCCATCTGGCCTATCTGTGCACGATGTGACCGGAAGAAGGTTTCGGCACGAAGGTTCTGGTCCAGTCAACTAGGTCTTCATGCCAGCCAGGCAGTAAATACGGGCGGCCCCGCCCTCTCGACCGCCGCATGGTACGCCGGGAGCCGGACGAGCCATTCCTCACAAGGAGGGATCGAATTGAGCGTCAGCGAAGACCGCACTGTTCAGCCCACCCCCACTACCGCCGTCACCCTCCCGGGCCCGGCCGACCCTGGGCCGCTCGGCCTGGCCGCGTTTGCCCTCACCACGTTCCTGCTGTCCGCCAGCAATGCCAACTGGATGACCCACGCCACCGGCGGCAATGGGCTGGGCGCGTGGCTCGGCTTTGCTCTCGCGTACGGCGGACTCGCTCAGCTGCTCGCCGCCATGTGGGAGTACCGCAACAGGAACGTCTTCGGCGCGACCGCGTTCGGCACCTTCGGCGCCTTCTGGATCGGCCTCGGCATCTGGTACCTGCAGGTACTGAGGCCCGCGGTCGCAGTCGCTATCCTCCACCCGCTCACGCTGCCGGCGACGGTCTCGGGGCTGCACCACGACCTTGGCTGGATCCTGCTCGGGTTCGCCATCTTCACCACCTACCTGCTGATCCTCGCCACCGGGACGAACCTGGCGCTGTTCGCGACCATCTTGCTCCTGTGGGCCGCCCTCATCATCCTGATGGCCGGGAACTTCTACCTGGGCTCCGCGCAGACCTCGGGCATTATCCAGGTCGGCGGCTACGTCGGCGTGGCCACCGCGCTCGCCGCGTGGTACACCTCGTGGGCGGGCATGGCGGCATTCATGGGCCACAAGGTCAGGATCCCCGTGGGCGCGCCGCTCCTCAAACCCTGATCGCGTAAGCGCCGGGGTCCGGCCCGGGCCCCGGCGCACTCGCCCACCCGCGCACCCGCGCACCCGCCGGGCAAGCCCTCCGGTTGTGCCGGGTAGACCGCATCGCTCGCTTCCTGCCGGATAGCGTTAGGCGGACGGTCCCGGACGGATGGAGCGGCGGGTGCAGGGGAAGCAGATCGATCTGTCGGCGCAGGTCGAGCGCGTCAAGCGCAAGACGCGGCCGTGGAAGTCGATCATCGCGCTCGTGCTGGCGATCGCGGCCGCGGTCATCTCCCACCGGGCCAGCCACGGTAAGTCCAACTTCGCCGGCACGAGCGACCTGAGCAACCAGTTCATCATCTACGGCACAGCCGCGCTGTTCCTCGTTTTCGGCTCCGTGGCGACCTACGGCCTGGCCGGGAAGGCGAGGGAGCTGCTGGAGGTGAAGGCCGGCCCGGCGCATGCCGCCATCGTCCGGTACGCCCTGCTGATAGTCGGCGCGTTCACGACGCTGGTGATCACGCTCGTGCTGTTCGGCGTGGACGTCAGCCAGCTCGTCCTCGGCGGGGCGCTCACCACCGTCTTCGTCAGCATCGCGGCGCAGCAGGCCCTGGGTAACGTGTTCGCCGGGCTGGTGCTCGTCTTCGCGAGGCCGTTCAAGGTGGGGGACGCGATCCGGCTGCGGGCCGGCGCGCTCGGCGGCACGCTCGACGGAATCGTGACCGATATCGGGATCACCTACGTCCGCTTCGACACCGAAGGAAGCGTGATGTCCATTCCCAACTCACAGGTGCTCAACGCGGTCGTCGGACCGGTCCCGCCCAGGCCAGGCCAGGAGAAGGCTTCGGTCGCGGACGGCAAGTCCGCTGCGCCGGGCGGCCCGGAACATCCGCAGCCCGCGCCGCCCGGGCCTGCGTAGGGCGGCGCCGGGACGGACACAACGAAGGGCCGGCTGGCAAGCCAGCCGGCCCTTCGTCACGCAAACCGGTGCGGTGTCCGCCTCTCGGCGAAAGGCACAACGCGGCTCCAGCCGAACGGTATTCCGCGAAGGCAGTAGGTGCGGCCCGGGGGACACAGCCGCACCGGCCGATATCTACTAACGCCCGCGGCGCCGCCTGTGTTCCCGGCGCGTGGGCGGATCTGTTTCGTAGGGGAAGGACGAGACGGCCTGCTGGCTCGCGGTGGCCTGCGGGTCCTGGTCCGGGTGCTGGCCGCGCCCGTAAGGCTCGTCTTGCCCGCCGTAGCCGAAGGTGCTGTACCCCTGGTCGGGATAGAACTCGGCGTCACCGGAGGCCCGGTAGTCGTGCTCGGCGTAGCCGTATTCGCTGTATCCCCGACCCGGACCCGGATAGGCCGGCGCGTCCGCCTCCTGGTAGCGCTGGTCTCCGTAGCCCCGGTAGGCCCGGTCCGCGTACCCAGGCCCGGAGTAGTTCCCGTTGCCCTCGAATCCCTGGCTGCCCGACACTGGGTAGTCGTACTCTCCGTACCCCTGCTCGGTGGCTGAGCCCTGCTCCCGGTAGCGCTGGTCCGGATAGCCCTGCTCCCGGTAGCGCTGGTCCGGATAGCCCGGGTCCTGGTAGCGCCGGTCCTGGTAGCCGTCCTCGGCATGATCCTGATGGTCTGGATCCGGGTAGCGCTGGTCCTGGTAGCGCTGTCCCTGGTAGCCGTCCTCGGCATGATCCTGATGGTCTGGCCCCGGGTAGCCGGGCCCCGCGTACCCGCGATTCTCGTGGGACCCGTTGTCAAAGCCCTGGCCGGAGTGGGAGCCGGCACCGTAGCCCTGCCCGTGGTAGGACCGGGCGTCGTAGTCCTGGCCCGAATAGGAGGAAGGAGATTCGTAGCCGCGGTCCGGACGGGCCTGCGCCGGCCCGCGGTAGCCCTGGCTGCCGTAGCCGGGCCCGGAGTACCCCGGCTCGTAGTATTCCCGGTCGTCATAGCCGTGGCCGGAGTAGTTCTGCTCGGAGTAGCCCTGATCACCGTAGCCCTGATCACCGTAGCCATGGCCCTGACCGCCGTAATCCTGTCCGGCGTATCCGTGGCTGCCGTAACCGGGCCGCTGGTCGCCGTAGCCGCGTTCCTGGTATCGGGGCTGGGCGTAGCCCTGGTCGGCGTACTGGCCCTGGTCGGCGTACTGGCCCTGGTCGGCGTACTGGCCCTGGTCGGCGTACTGGCCCTGGTCGGCGTACTGGCCCTGGTCGGCGTACTGGCCCTGGTCGGCGTACT
>Ga0335076_10003288_pt1 | contig 16234 bp, 18 predicted proteins | sample Lox_Sample_25_FD_206717 | JGI IMG/M metagenome (GOLD analysis project Ga0335076, IMG submission 206717) | Soil microbial communities from Loxahatchee National Wildlife Refuge, Florida, United States - Lox_Sample_2.5 | ecosystem: Environmental > Terrestrial > Soil > Wetlands | place: USA...
AGGCTCCAGAACGCGATAGGCATCAATACGTTCATGGTCGGCCTGATCAAGGCGCCGTTCATGGCGGTGGTGATCGGCCTCATTGCTTCGACGGAGGGCATGGAGGTGCGCGGATCGGCCGAGTCGCTCGGACGCTGCGTCACCTCCTCGGTGGTCAAGTCGATTTTCATGGTGATCGTCATGGATGGACTGTTTGCGATGTTCTTCGCGGCGGTGACCTATTGAGCGACGGCGCGCCCATCGCCAGCCCGCGTTCGGCTGACGTCGTCATCAGCGTGCGCGGCCTCAAGGTCGGCTTCGGCGACCACTTGGTGATGGATGGGCTCGATCTCGACCTTTATCGCGGCGAGGTGCTCGGCTTTGTCGGCGCTTCCGGGGCCGGCAAGTCCGTGCTGACGCGGACGATCCTTGGGCTCATACACAAACAGGCGGGAACCATCGAGGTCTTCGGGCACGATATCGACAAACTGACGCCGCGCGAGCATCTGGAGGTCGGCGAGCGATGGGGCGTCCTGTTTCAAGAGGGAGCGCTGTTCTCCAGCTTGACCGTGCGCCAGAACATCCAGGCGCCGATGCGCGAGCATCTGCATCTATCTCAATCAACCCTCGACGGATTGGCGGCGCAAAAGCTGGCGCTCGTCGGTTTGCCGCCGGAGACGGCCGACAAGCTTCCTTCCGAACTCTCCGGCGGCATGACCAAGCGCGTGTCGCTGGCGAGGGCGCTCGCGCTCGACCCGGAGATCGTGTTCCTCGACGAGCCGACCTCGGGCCTCGACCCCATTTCGGCCGGCGATTTCGACGATCTCATCGGTACGCTGCAGAAGACGCTGGGACTGACCGTGTTCATGGTCACTCACGATCTCGACAGCCTGTTTGCGATCTGCGACCGGGTCGCGGTGCTCGGGCATGGCAGGGTGATCGCCGTCGGCCCGATCAGTGAGCTCCTGGTTTCCGACGACCCTTGGCTCAAGTCGTATTTCCACGGTAAGAGGGGTGTGATCCGCCTCTCGGCGGCCGCGGAGCGGCCCGCCATGACGGCCGGGGACGACCGGCCGCAGAACGTGAGGCGCTGACGACACATGGAGACGCGGGCCAACTATGTCGTGATCGGCGCCTTCACCCTGGCGGCGGTCGTGGGCGCCTTTCTGTTCGTCATGTGGATCGCTGGCTACGCGACGCCGGGCGGCCACCGGGCTTTTCAGGTCGTCTTCAACGGCTCGGTGTCCGGTCTTTCAAATGGCGCCAATGTTCTCTTCAACGGGATCAAGGTCGGCGAGGTCACGCATCTGACCTTTTCCAGGAGCGATCCGCACCAGGTCGTCGCCGACATCGACGTGAGCGCGGACGCGCCCATCGACCGGAACACCAAGGCGCGGCTCGAGACGGCCGGAATCACCGGCGCCGCAGCGGTCGCCCTGCTCGGCGGGTCAACGCCGGGGGCGCCCCTTGTAGGCGAGAATGGTCAGGGCGCGATCATCTACGCCGAGCAGTCGATGCAGCTTCAGGAGATTCTGGACAACGTCGGCGCCCTTTCCGTTAGGGCAACCGCGGTTCTGGACGACGCCGAGAAGGTCATCAGCGACAATTCAGCGCCGATTCATTCGGCGATCGAGAATGTCAATGTGTTCTCCAAGGCGCTGGCTGACAACGCGCCGGGCGTCGACGCGGCGCTGAAGAGCGTGGGAGAGCTCGGCAAACAGATCGGCCCGCTCGCCGCCCGCCTGCAGACCCTGTCGGATGACGCCGACCGCGTCGTCCAATCGATCGACCCCGCCGAGGTCCGCGCAATCGTGGACAACATCCAGAGCCTGTCGGCGAAAGGCGTGTCGGTAGTGGATCGCGCCGACAAGGTCCTTGCCGACAATTCCGACTCGATCCACTCGACGCTTCAGAGCGCCGACACTTTCGCCAAGACCCTCGCCGACAACGCCCCCAATGTCGACACGACGCTGAAGAATCTGGCCGAAATCAGCAAGACCGTTCAGCCGGTCGTGGCGCAAATCCAGACATTGTCCGAGAACGCCAATCGTCTGATCGCGGCGGTTGATCCGGACAAGGTTCGCGACGTTGTCGGCAATGTGCAGACGTTCAGCCAGTCGCTGGCGGCGAGCTCGGACAATTTCAAGGACCTGGTGCGCGACGGCGCCACGCTCGCCAATCACCTCAACGATACATCGAAGCGGCTCGACACCGCGCTCGTCGACGCCGACCAGCTCATCAAGTCGGTCGATCCGCAGAAGATCGCCACCATCGTCGACAGGGTCGACCAGGTCGTCGCGACAGTCCAGGAGAACAGGCCCAACGTCGACATTGCGATCAAGAACTTTGCCGAGCTCTCGGGTAAGCTCAACAAATCGGCCGACAAGGTCGACGGCGTGCTGGCAAGCGCGCAAAGCTTCCTCGGCTCGCCCAGCACAAAGGGAGCGATCGACCGCATCAGCGAAGCGGCGGAATCGGTGAAGAAGCTCGCGGACGACACCGACGCAAAGGTGAAGGACATCGGCGGGGGCTTGAGCCGGTTCGTCAATTCTGGCCTGCGCGAGTATGAGGCGCTGGCGGTCGAGGGGAGGCGGACGGTCGACGACATCGATCGGGCGGTGCGTTCGCTGGAACGCAATCCGAGTCAGATTATTTTCGGCTCGAAGCCGTCGCTGCCAGAGTATCACGGCGGGCAATGATGGGGCGCGTGGGGGGCGGATTCTGGGGCCGATCGAAATTCGCCGCCGCCGGCGCGCTCGCGCTCGCGCTCGCGGCGTGCGGAGGCGGACCGCCAGCGACCATGTATGATCTTGCCGCCGCGACGCCGCCGCAGGCGCGCGGCTTGAGGGCGCAAATCCGGGTCGGCCAACCGACCGCGACGGCCAACCTCGACAGCGACCGCATCCTCGTGCGCGATTCGGACACCTTGGCGACTCTTGCGGACGCTCGCTGGTCCGAGTCGCTGCCTGCGCTCTTTCGCACGCGGCTCGCGCAGAGTTTCCAGAACGCGGGGCTCGCCCGTTGGATTGACGGCCCCGCGGCGAACGCGGAGTACGAGATCGACCTCGACATCCGCGCCTTCGAGCTCGATGCGCAGGCGAAGGAGGTTCACCTCGACATCGCCGCCTGGGTCGTCTCGCTTGGCAGCGGGCGGATCCGGGCGAACCAGATCTTCACCTTGAGCGAACCGGTTGCGTCGACCGACCCCGCCGCGGTGGCGGCGGCGATGGACCAGGCGGCCTCGACCGTGATGGCCGACATCGTCAAATTCGTCGACAAGACGCTGTAAGGCGCGCCGTCCGTCCCGGCCGCCTTACCGGGCGGGCGAGGAGGGCCGCGCCGCCTCGCGGGCGTAGAATGCTTTGGCGCGCGCGACGTCGGCTTGCGTGAGGCCATGACCTGAAGGCAATTCGACGCGCTCGACCTGCGCTCCGGCCGCCGCGAGGGCAAGCCTGAGCTTTTCGGCGCCCGAGCGGGGGATGATGGGATCGCCAAGGCCGGACAGGATCAGGACAGGAATGCCGGAAAGGTCGGGTCGCGGCGGTTCGATGAGCGGCGTCGTGGCGCGGAGGAGGATTGCGCCCTTAAGCGTCCGCGGGTGCAGAAGCAGGACGGCCGCGGCGATGTTGGCGCCATTCGAATAGCCGAGCGCGACCGGCGCGCCGATCCCATAGGCCCGCCGCGCGTCGCCAGGCTCGAAGCGATGGATATAGCCGAGTTGAGGCGCCATTACCGAATTCCGCGAAGCAGCGGGAAACGCACGGTCCGACCCTTGGCTAGTCGAGCTGCGGCAGCGCGGCTTCGATCGCGGCGCGGCGGCCTTCGAGGAATGGCGGCAATTTGAGCGCGGTCCCAAGTGATTCCGCGGGCTCGTCGACGGCGAAGCCGGGCGGATCGGTGGCGATTTCGAACAGCACCCGACCTGGTTCGCGGAAATAGACCGAGCGGAAATAGGTCCGGTCCTTCTGCTCGGTCGTCCGGAGATGATGATCGTCGATGAGCTTCCTGACCATCGCCGCTTGTGCAGCATCGTCAGCCGCTCGAAACGCTATGTGGTGAACCGAGCCCGCGCCCTGGCGCGCCGCCAGGAATTCCCCCGCCGTTCTGAGGCCGATGAGTCCGCCGAGAGAAACCCCAGGGGCCCTATATCGTTGTGTTGGGCCCTCGTGGCCATCGGCGACAAAGCCGAAAACGTCGGTGAGCACAGCGGCGGTCGGGCCGGCTTCGGTCAAGAGCAGGCTCACGCTATGGAAACCGCGAATCGCATGTTCACCGGGTGTTTCCCCAGTTTCCCACCCGGGCGAATTCTCGGTTCCCCGGACCCCCGCGAGGGCGAGCCGGGTCCCGTCGGGATCCCTGAAGGCGAGCGTCGTTTCGCCGAATCGCTTGACCGGGCGATTATGCGCGACACCCTTCTCGATCAGGCGCTGGGTCCAAAAGCCGATCGAGCTTTCCGGAACGCTGAAGACGGTCTCCTGCGCTTCGCCGATTCCAGGCCGTCCGGGCGCTGCGCCTTCCCATGGGAAAAAGGTGAGGATCGCGCCAGGATGTCCGGCCGCATCGCCGTAGTAGAAGTGGTAGGAGCCGGGATCGTCGAAATTGACGGTTTTCTTCACCAGGCGCATTCCGAGGACATGGGTGTAGAAATCGAGATTGCGCCGCGCCGAGCCAGCGATGCTGGTTACATGATGGATGCCGCTCGGCATGGGCCTCTCCCGTTTTGCGTTCGACCCGAAGCATCCGCTTCGGTTCGGTGATGTCGCTATTCATCCTGGAGGACCGACGAAAGATCCTGCGGTCGGGCGTGCGACCCAAAGACTTACGATCGAGACGGGCGATCCGCCCTACCTCTGCTCGACAAGCTCGCCCGCCTCGCAGAAACGGCTTTCTGTCGGAGTCGCCTCATCGGCGTCGACGACCTCTCGCCTGCCGCCGAACTTACCCAGAGCGAGCCCGTGGCGTCCAGTCGTCTGCATGGGACCGCATCGGACGTTGCATCATGACGAGGCGCCGCGGGCGCGCTTTGCGATCAATATTGCCGGCGGCCCCCGGGCACCTTCGGCGCGTTTAGGCCGCCCGGCTGCGCTTGTGCTCGATCAATTCGCCAACCATCGCCGCGGGCGTCGAGCCCGCGAACAAGCTCCCCCGCGCGCTCGCGCAGCGGCTCGCCAGTCGCAGGGCGTCCTCGAGGGCGGCGCGCCCGGCGCCGTCATTTTCCGCGGTCGCGTCGCAAACCGCCACTCCGCCGCGTCCGATCGACTTCGCGCGGTAGAGCGCGGCGTCGGCCAGCCGCACCAGCTCGCCCGGTTCGGCGACGGAAGAGGGAAAGAGCGCAAAGCCGCAGGCGCCAGTCAGCCCGATTTCGAGCCCGCCGACCGTGAACGGCGCCGCGAAGACCGCCTGGATCTCGGCGCCGAGCGCTTCCGCCTCTATCAGCGCGCCGATGCCGTCGCAGAGGATGGCGAACTCATCGCCGCCCATCCTCGCGGCGGAGCCACGGCCCTCCATCGCCCTGGCGAGCCTGCCCGCCACCTGCCTGAGGATGTCGTCGCCGACTGGATGTCCGTGGATATCGTTGATCGGCTTGAAACCGTCGAGGTCGATGAGGCCGACGGCGAACGGCTGAGCGGTTTTGGCTCCCGTCCCGATCCGGTCGGCGAGTCGGCCGTGAAAGCAGCGTCGGTTGGGCAGCCCGGTCAGATCGTCAGTGAGCGCGATGGCCATCGCGACCTCTCTTGCGTCCTCAGCCTCGCGCTGCTTCTCGGCGATGACAAAACGCGAGCGCACGATCTCGGCGAACATGCGGAAGTTTTCGCCGAGCATACGGATGACGAAGCAGGCGGCGACGGTCATCAGCGCCGCAAGCCACATCGTGAGGTCGCTCCCGCGCATCAGAAACGCGACGATCAGCGGCGCCGTCGCCGCCGCGACGACGATACCGGCCACGCTTCCGAGCGCGCTCAAACAAAACGAGCAGGCGGCGACAGCGATCCAGACCGCGACCTGCGCGAGAACGAATTCGACGACATTGCTGTCGGCCGTCGAGACGGCTGCCATCATGGCGAGCGCGAGCGCCAGCGCCGGCCCGAGAACGCTCGCGCCAAGGACCTCGCGCTGGACGGCGCCAAGCTTTGCGCGATCGACGCCCGCGCGCGCCTTTAGCCAGGCGACGAGACGAAACGTCGAGAAGGCGAGGAGCGCTGCCGGGAGGATGGTCCCGCCGCAAAGCGAGGTCGGCCGGGCTCCGCCGCACAAGGCCAAAGTCGAAAGCAGAATGACGCCGTGGACGTAAGGCCCGAGCCGCGCGAGCGAGCGGTATTGCTCGCGCAACAGCGCCGACTTGAAGTCCGCCTCGGAGGCTGCGGCCGGCGGGGTCGCGCCGCAAGAGGCGAAACCGTCGGGCGTGACATCGCTATCAGCCATTGGATCAGTCCCCGCCGCCGGCGAGGGCGCTCCGCAACGGAAGCGCATCCGGCGCGGGCGAAACCTAGCGCCACAACCCCGTCCGAGTGGTTAATCCGATGCTCGAAACGCGGGACTTACGCAACGGTAGTAAAGCATGCCTTTATGGCAAGGATAAACTTTGACCGCCGATTGGCTGAGCTCCAACTCTGCGTCAAGCGGTCGCCTTGACCGCGACGATGAACAGGCGCGGGTAGGCGAACAAGGTCCGGCCGTCCGGCTGGACAGGATAGGCTTCCTTGAGACCATTGCGGTAGCGGTCGAGAAACTCGCAGCGCTCGTCGTCGCCGAGCCGCTCCAGGAACGGCTGCAGGGTCGAGCCGGCGAACCAGTCGGCGATGCCTTGGGGTCCGTCGAGCGGGTGAACGTAGGTCGTCATCCAGATGTCGACGCGCGACGCGGCTGGCCGCAGCCAGTCGTAATAGTCGTCGTAGCCGGCGATGAGCGGCTGGGTTTTGGCGATCGGCACCAGACGGGACGACCATGGGCCCTCGGCCGCGACCATGCGCATCAGCGCATGCGATGATTCACGCGCGGTGTTCGCCATCTGCACCGCCAGCACCCCGCCGGGGGCGAGATAGGACATGAGCCGCGGAAATAGCCGGTCGTGATCGGGCAGGAATTGCAGGGCGGCGTTAGCGAAGATGAGGTCCGCCCGATCGCTGGGCTCCCAATGCGCAATGTCCTGTTTGGCGAATTCGGCCTTCGGCGCGCGGACGCGCGCATGCGCCAGCATCGCGTCGGAAGTGTCGAGCCCGATCGTTCGGGCAACAGGAAAGCGGTCGAGCAGCAATTCCGCGCTGTTGCCGGGGCCGCAGCCGAGATCGTAAACCAGTTCGGCAGCGGTCAGGGGAACCGCCGCCAAGAGATCGCGCGCCGCGCGCATCCGCTCGGTCTCGAATTTCGAATAAAGCGTCGGATTCCAGTCGCTCATCAGCATGGACTTTGCCGGCCTCGCAAGGCGCCGCTCGCGCATTGTTCAATATGGAGGAGGAAGTCGGTCGATCAACCGTCGAGCCCGACCTCGGCCGGACGCGCGACAGGCTGGGACGGCGGCGCGCCTCAGGGCAGGGGGACGATCCAGTTCAGGAGGAGCAACACGGCGAGCAGGACGAGGCCCAGGCCCAGGCTCCAGCCGATCAGCTTTTTTTCGATGGGCAGGAGCGGTTCGGCCGGGGCCTTGAGTTCATCGGTGAGATCGGATTTCGCCATGACGGCCCCTCAAGATGCAAGCGGCGGCTTGATCCCGGCGAAGAACAGCCAGGAAATCACGAAGCCGACCCAGATGACGAAGCCGAACAGCGAGACGATATAGACCGCGGCGAGCTTGCCCAGCCCGTCCTGCCAGAGGCGGCGGAAGTCCGACATGACGCCGATCGAGAAGAAGGTGAGGACGAAGAAGATCACGCGCAAAAGATTGACTTCGCCGACCGCGCCCGTGAGCCGGCCCGAAGCGTCGGTTCCGGCCCCGAGCGAGAGCGCGAGCGCGATCGCGAAGGTGACGATGAACCCGAGGATGAACTTGGGGAAGCGCTCCCAGATCTCGACCGCCTTGGCCTTCGGCGCGCCCGGGCGCGGGTTCACGTAGTTCGTCCAGACATAGGCGAGGATGAACGCCCAGACGCCGATGAAGATGTCGATGAACACCTTAACAGTTGCGGTCACCGACAATATCCAGCCAGACTGATAGTGGACGCCTTCAGCGGCCGCCTTGGCCTCGATGAGGGACTGGGTGATGCCGCCGGCGGCGATCGCCGCGCCGTCGGTCTTGACCGCGAGCCCCATCCAAGCCGCGGCGACCAGCGGCTCATGCGCCATGAAGGCCTGGGCGATGATTGGCAGGATCAGGACTTCGATAACCGCGAAGATCACCACCAGCGAGGACACCAGCACCGGCACCTGCGGGCGGGCGCGGATCGCCCCGCCGGTCGCGATCGCGGCGGCGACGCCGCAGATCGAAACCCCCGAAGCGAGCGGCGCCGACCATTCGCGGCTGAAGCCGAAGCCCTTGCGGGCGACGAGATAGACGACCGGCCAGTAGATCAGATAGGCCTCGACGATCGCGGCGACGCCCCGCAGCATCACCGACGAGGCAAGGGTAAGCTTGCCCGCCACGGTCACCGCGATGAACGCGCCGAGGATGACGATGGCGATCTTGATATAGAGCTCGGGGCGAATCGCGGCCTTCAGCCACGCGGCGAACGCCGGAAAAAAATTGGCGATCACAAGGCCGGCGAGAAGAGCGACGATGAAGCCGCCTTCGTTGGTCAATCTGAACGACCACGAGATACCGAATTTGGCCTCTTCCGCGGGAGTGACCGCGGCGAAATGAGCCCAGTTGCCGAGGAGCCAGGCGCCGTAGGCGATCGCGAAGGCTACGGTGAAGCGGACGGCGAACCGCTGTACGTCGTCCCCCAGCAGAAAGGCGGCGGCGGATAGCACAGCGGTCAGCGCGAGCCAGGTGAGGATGAGCGCCCCGGCGGCGCCGAGGCCCGCATAGGACTTTGCCGCCGGAGCGAGCGCCGTCGCCGGATCGATCCATACCGACGACTTCGCGAGCCAGCCGAGTGCGTCGGCGCCGAACAGGGAGAGCAGCGCGAGGGCGAACGCCCCGACCCCGATGACGACCGCGAGCGCGTCCTCACTGAGCCTCGGCGCCGCCGCTTCGATGGAAATCGGCGTGTCTGAAATTGGCCTATCCCCTATCGTCAGATGTGCATCATTATGTATATCATTCCTATAGACTTAATTAAAAATGTCAACAGCCGCCTTGGCTGCGTCAAGCAGACCCTGATCCGCTTCACCGGCGGGGCCCGCGCATACGAGCGAAGATCGAAGCGGACCCTAAAATCGATTTCAGTCGGCAGAAGCTCGCCAGCTCGAACAGCGCTTCTTAAGTCGGTGTCGTTGTTTGTACAGGGTAAGTTTAAAGCTGGTTACTCTTCCGAATAGATAATGATGACGACTTCAATCCTCTTAAAAGCGCGCCGGGCTCTCAATCAATCTGAAAACGAGTCGTCCTACCCTTGCCCGGATCATTACCCCTGAAGCGGGAAAGTCAAAGATGAAACTCCGAACAGCATTCAAAGCCGGCCGGCCCTGGCCTTGGCTCAGCCGCCGGACAGCCGAGGGCGGCGCCGCTGTCGCCTGGGCCTCGGCAGCGCCGCTCATCGTGCTTGTGCTCGCGGTCGCGGCGGACCACGCCCAGGTCTCGCGCTTCCAGAACCAGGTCAAGTTGGCGGCGGACGCGGCCTCGCGCGCGTCGGCTCAGGCGCTCGCACGGAATCCTCAGCGCGCCGGCGAGGGCGTCGCGACCCGAGTCGCCGCTGCTGTTTTTGCCCGCAACGCCCCGCGTGGCGCTGCGGGGAAGCCGACCGTAGCTGTGACCGGCCGCGGGCCCGCGGCGGCGGCGACCGTCGCCTATGACGGCGTCGCGCCGAGCGATTTCGGCTCCGCGCTCGGTTATGGCGCGTTCCGCATCAGCGCCTCGGCGACATCCCCGGCGCTTGTCGCCGATTCCAGGCTGGATTCGCCCTGACCCTCGAGGCTGCGTTTCTTGCCCGCCGCCGAGGGAACTCCGGTATAACGCGGAGGGCCGCCGGCCAGCCGGCGGAACGCCCTGAAGCCGAGAAGCGGGAATGACCGGCCACATCGATCCGACCCGGGAGGCGTTCGCGGCCTTTCGCGCCGACGACCGGCCGGGGCCGGTCCACATGCTCAACCTTGTGCGATTGCGCGCCCGCGCCGCCTACGCGGACGGCCGTGAGGCGACCGGGGCCGAAGCTTACGAGGCCTACGGGCGCGAGAGCCTGCCGGTCTTTTCCCGCCTCGGCGGGAAAATCGTCTGGCGCGCCCGGTTTGAGCTCATGCTGATCGGGCCCTCCGACGAGCGCTGGGATCTCTCATTCATCGCCGAATATCCGAGCGTCTCAGCCTTCGTCGCGATGATCCGCGATCCGGTTTACCGCGATGCGGTCAAGCACCGACAGGCGGCGGTGGAGGATTCGCGGCTGATTCGCCTGAGGCCCGGCGCGGCGGGCGTCGGGTTCGGATGAAGCGCTCTGCTGGCGACGCACGACGCTCTGACGCGCCGACCGGCGCCTGTCGCCAAACCGTCACGAAGGGTGCTTAATTGAAATGTGCGTCATCAGACAGGCGCATGCTCGGCGGTTAAGCCCATGGACATGACGGTCAGCCAAGCGGGCGGCGAAATCACCCGCGTCGTCCTCGACGGGCGGTTCGACATTCAAGGCGCGCAGGAGGTCGACGCCAGGTTCGGCGAACTGGCGGAGGGCAGCAAGGCGCTGATCGTCGACCTCGCGAAAGTTTCTTTCATTGCGTCGCTCGGCGTGCGCACGCTGATGCTGAGCGCCAAGACGCTGATGCGCCGCGGCGCCGATATGGCGGTCTGCGGCGCCAACGAGAATGTCGAGAAGGTGCTGAGGTCGACCGGCTTCAACGAGGTCGCGGGGCTTTACCCCGATTTCGATTCGGCGGCCCGCACGCTCAAGGAGAGGCTGGACGCCTTCGCGAGCAGGAAGGCATGAGCGAAGCCCCGGCGCGGAGCTGTTCGCGCGACTTTCCCGGCACGATTGAGGGCGCGGAAGACGCCGAAAGCTGGGTCGCGCGCGAGGCGAGCGCGCTCGGCCTCGGACCCGACGCCGAGTTCGCTATCAATCTCTGTCTTGAAGAGCTGTTCCTCAACGCCGTGCAGCATGGCCGGGCCAACCGGGCGACGATTTCGATCTGCGCTGAGCCCGACGGCGCGCGGGTCGAGTTCGCCGACGACGGCGAGGCGTTCGATCCGACCAAGGCGCCGGCGAAGCAGATTCACGCGCGGACTGAGGACTTCGACATCGGCGGCTATGGCGCGGGGCTGATGCATAAATTTTCGCGCCGCATGAGCTATCGCCGCTCTGAGGGCATGAACCGTCTGGTGCTCGAGTTCGACGCCGGTTAGAACGGCGGTCCCGAGTCGCTGACAACGCCATGACGAGATGAAGGATTCCCCGGAACTGCGCGCCGCCATTCGCGCGGCCAGCGCTTTCCGCGACCTCTCCGACGCCAATCTCGCGCATCTGATCGAAGCGGCCGAGCTAAGGTCGTTCGAAGCCGGCGCCATCCTCATGCTTCAGGGCGAGCCGAGCGATTGCGCGATGCTGATTCTCAAGGGGGATGTGACGGTCACCGCCGATAGCGCGCGCGGCCCGATTCCCGTTTCAACCCTTCACGCGCCCGCCCTAGTCGGCGAACTTGGCTCGCTCGCGCAATTGCCGCGCAACGCGACCGCGCGCGCCGCCTCGCCCGTCACAGCGCTCAGCATCGGCCGCACCGAGCTCTCCGAGGTCGCCCGCGTATCGCCGTCGCTGCTGATCGACGTGATCGGCCGGATGGGCGAGCGCATCCGCAGGGTCAACAGCGCGATCGGCCTCTATACCCACGCGCTCGCCGCGCTCGCGAATCACGAGTTCGATCCTTCGTTGCTCGATGAATTGCGGCACCCGCTCCCAGATCTCGCGGATTTCGGCCAGACCTTCGGCCGGATGGCGAACGAGATCATCCTGCGCCGCCAGCGCGACGACGAGATGGCGAGCGCGGCGGTGATCCAGCGCGCGCTATTGCCCAGGGTGCGCGAGTTCGCCGCCGAATCCGGCCTCGACGTTTGGGCGGCGATGACGCCCGCTCGCGACGTCGGGGGCGATTTCTTCGATCTTGTTCGGCTCGCCGATGGACGGGTCGCCCTCGGGGTTGGAGACGTCTGCGGCAAGGGCGTGCCGGCTGCGCTTTTCATGGGCATCACCCGGACGCTGATCCGCATCAACCTGCGCGAGACGCCCGACCTGCCGGGCGCGATAATCAAGGCCAACGCCTATCTCGCCAACAACAACGCCGGACAGCAATTCGCGACCTTGCTTTACGCCGCCTTCGACCCGCGCTCGGGCGCGATCGAATATTGCAGCTGCGGCCACCTGCCGGGACTGATCCGCCGCGCCGGCGGGGCCATCGAGACGCTCTCCGGGGGCGGCCTGCCGGTCGGCTTGTTCGAACAACTCAAGATGAAGGCGTGCGGCGCAGCGATCCGCCCCGGCGATCTGCTCTTTCTCTACACTGACGGCGTCACCGAGGCCGAGGACGCCGGAGCGCGCCAGTTCGGCGAGGATCGCCTCGTCGACCTCCTCGCGCACGGCGATCCCGCCGACGCCGCCCACTGGATCGCCCGCGTCGACGCCGCCGTCCGCGCCTTCGCCAAGGGCCAGCCCCAGTTCGACGACATCACCTGCCTCGCGCTGGGACGGTGATCCTCTGTGTCGCTCGCCTGGGGCGCGAGGGAGCGGCGCCTCAAGACGGCGCTCTCCGGACCGCTTCGCTGGCGCCGCTCGGCTCAGCCGCGAGACTTGAGTAACCCCCCGGCGCCGCCTCGGGCGCCGGCGGCCGGTGGATCGCGACTCCCGCCATCACCATCAGCACGCCGAGCGCGTCTCTGAGGCTCGGAATCTGCGCCAGCACGACAATCCCTACCAGTGTTGCGGTCGCCGGCAGCAGGGCGAGCATCAACGCGAAGCTCGCGCGCGGCAGCCGCGACATCGCGAGCTGGTCGCAAATGTAGGGGATGACGGACGAGCAGATTCCGACTCCGATCCCGGCGAGCGCCAGCATCGGGCTTACGAACGCGCACGCGGCCTCCCGAAATCCGATCGGCATGATGAAGAGGAAGGCGATCGCCATCGCGGCGCCGAGGCGCTCAACGCCGCCGCTCGCGCCCGCTTCCGAAACCTTGTGCCCAAGCACAATATAGCCGACGAACAGCGCGCCGTTGAGGAACGCCCAGAACAGCCCGATCGGATCGCTCGACCATCGGACGTTGATCAGCAGAAAGACGCCAAGCACGGCAAGCGCGAGCGCCGCAAGGTTGCGCGCCGTGCGCAAGCCGTAGAGGGCGACCCCGATCGTCCCGACGAACTCGATCGCCGCGACCAGGCTCATCGGCAGCCGGTCGAGGGCGAGATAGAACGCGGTGTTCATGACTGCCAGACAGACGCCGAGGCCGATCAGCAGCCGGCGCGTCTCTCCGTCAGCCTTGGCGAGGGTGCGCCACGGCGCCGTCCATGGCGCAAAGATCGCGGCGGCTGCGGCGATCCGCATCCAGGCGACGCCGAGCACGCCTACGGAGGGAAACAAGAGCACCGCGAACGACGGGCCGAGATAGTGGAAGACCGCGCTGACCGCGAACCATGCGTGCGGCGGCGCAGAGTCCGCGGCTTGGGTGAATGTCGGCCGGAACCGCGGCATGGCGCCCTCTTACTTTTTTCAGTATGAGAGGCGATTGTGGACTTGTATATGATGCTCAAAAGGCGATCATCGCCGATCCCGCGAAGCATCAAAGGCCATATGGGTGGGACGCCTTCGAAAAGAAAACACCGATCTGGACGCCGTCGACGCTCGCATTCTCTCGACCTTGGCGGCTGACGCGCGAACCAGCGTGGCCGAACTGGCGCGGATCGTCGGTCTCTCTCCGCCGAGCGCGGCGGAGCGTATCCGGCGCCTCGAGGAAAAAGGCGTGATCGAGGGCTATACGGTCGCGATCGACCCCAAGGCCCTGGGCCTGCCGATCGCCGCCTGGATGCGCATTCGCCCCACGCCCGGCCAGCTCAAGACGGTTGCGGAAATTCTGCGGACGATGCCCGAGATCGTCGAATGCGACCGCGTGACCGGCGAGGATTGCTTCGTCGCCCGGGCTCATCTCAAGTCGATCGAGGACCTGGAGCGGCTGATCGACCAGATCATCCCCCACGCGATGACCACGACCTCGATCATCCAGTCCACCCTCGTCAGGCGCCGCCCGCCGGCGATCGGGGCGAGAATCGAGGAGAACGCCAAAAGCGCAGCCTCGACTCGATTCCCGGTTTCGCGCTAGAAGCGCCGCGACGCGAGGCGTCCTCGCACGCAGTCCCCCCGAAAAGCATGACGGGTGGCCGGCCAAAAAGGCCGTCGTCCCAGCCAAATGGAATGTCCGCAATGAACCGATTCAAACTTTCTCCGCGCCGACCGATGGCGCTGCTTGCGGCCCTGGTGGCCCTTCTGTTGTTGGCCCCGACCGCATTGCTCGCTCAGGCGATGAGCCCCGCTGCGCGGCACATCCAGACCTATTATCAGCAGCTGATGCCCACGCTTAAGGCGGCTGGTTCGCTCAGCGTCCGTGAGCGCGACCGGCGCTTCTATCCCGCGATCACCTCAGCCTTCGACATCCCAACCATGACGAGATTGGCCACCGGTCCCGCCTGGAGCGGCTTCTCGGGCGCTCAGCAGGCGGCTGTCCGGGACGCCTTCGCTCATTTCCTTGTCGCCGACTACGCCCATGCGGTCAGCGATTATTCGGGCGAGAGCTTTGTCGTCGACCCGCAGACGAGCGCGGAATCACGCGGCGGCGGCGAACTGGTCAAGACCCAGCTTATCCAGCCCGGCGGCCGGACGGTGCAGATCAACTACCTCGTTCGCGGCGGCCGGGTGGTCGACGTCTACCTCAATGGCACGGTGAGCGATCTGGCGACCCGGCGCGACGAGTTCGCTTCCATCCTCGCCGGCGGAGGCGGCGCCGACGCGCTCGTAAAGACGCTGCGCGATCGCACTGCAACCCTGTTAGGGGGCTAGCCTAGCCGCCCGCCCATGGGAGGCCACGGGCCCGCTGCGAACGTCCTGATCGTCAGCGGATTGAAACGGGAAGCGAGGATGTTGGAAGGCCCAGGCCGCCTCACGGCCTGCGGCGATGGCCCGACCTTGCGGGCCCGGCTGGCCGAGCTGAGTTCGGTACGCAGCGACATGGTGATGAGTTGGGGGATTTGCGGCGGCCTCGACCCACGGCTTCGCCCCGGCGATCTGATCCTGGGCGCCGAAGTCGTCTCAGCCGATGGCCGTATCGCTACCGACGAGGCTCTCACCTCGTCCCTGGCAAAACGGCTGATCGACGCCGGAGCCCGCGTGGCGGTCGAGCCTGTGGCGGGGGTCGACGCTCCCGTCTCGTCCGCCCTCGCCAAAGCGCAGCTTCGCCGCGCCGCCGGAGCTGTGGCGGTCGACATGGAAAGCCAGACCGCGGGCCGCTTCGCGCTCGAACGCGGTGCGCCCTTTGTCATCCTGCGCGCAGTGGCCGACCCGGCGGATCGCGATTTGCCGCCGCTTGTCCTCGATGCAGTGGATTCCTCGGGGCGGGTCAAAGTCTCGGCCGTCTTCAGGCAGCTGACCCGCTCCCCCAGCCAGTTGTCAGGGCTCTTCGCAGCCGCCCGCGACAGCCGGGCGGCATTCAGGGCGTTAGGCCGCTGTCGCGGCCTTCTTCCCGGCCTTTTCCTCGGCCTCGGCGGCGCGAATCTCTGAGAGCTTCCGGGAGACGTTGCTGTCGAAGACGAAGGCCGCCGGCCGCTGGCCGGCGAGCGGAATGTCCGGCGCCATCTCCCCCTCGGTCCTGACGCCGCGCAGGGTGACGCCCAGCGCCTTCCACGGCCGCGCGACAGTATCGCGCACGGCGGTCGCCTCGAATCCGCTGTGGACCATGCAGTCAGCGCATTTCTCGTAATTGCCAACCCCGTATGCGTCCCAATCCGTCTCCTCCATCAGCTCCTTGAAGGTCTTGGCGTAGCCTTCTCCGAGCAGATAGCAAGGCCGCTGCCAGCCGAACACGGTGCGCGTCGGATTACCCCAGGGCGTGCAATGATACGCCTGGTTGCCGGCCAGGAAGTCGAGGAACATGGTCGATTGGTTGAAGGCCCATTTGCGCCCGCCGTCGCCGCGCCGGAATATCGCC
>Ga0335076_10003289_pt1 | contig 16224 bp, 11 predicted proteins | sample Lox_Sample_25_FD_206717 | JGI IMG/M metagenome (GOLD analysis project Ga0335076, IMG submission 206717) | Soil microbial communities from Loxahatchee National Wildlife Refuge, Florida, United States - Lox_Sample_2.5 | ecosystem: Environmental > Terrestrial > Soil > Wetlands | place: USA...
GGCGTCGAAGTCGATCACGGTCGGCAGGTCGTCGACCTCGCCCGGCTCGTAGGACATGCCCTTGTCGGAAAGGCTGACCCGGTAGCTGCCCGCATTGCGGCCGCTGACCGTGATGCCGATAGTGAACGGGCTGAGGTCGGCGCTGGCCCGGATGGTGTACTGCCAGATGATGAACATGAACGGCACCAGCAGGTCAGCGGCGTCGGCGGACAGGGCATGCGCGGTCCCGACGCCCTCCCGGATGTCCCACGAGTGCACCCCGTAGTCCATCAGCTGGCCAGCGGCGTAGATGAAGGCCGGTACCGGCCCCATGTAGGCGTGCGGGGCGATGAGGCCGCCCCACTCCTCGGCGGTGAGGGGCTCGAGGATGCCCATCATCTTGTCGAGATCGGCGCGGATACGCCCCATCATCTCGGCCTGCGGGACACCGCGGAACGCCCGTCCGCCGTCACCGGCCAGTTCATGCATGACGGGCAGCCCGTGTGCCTCCGCGCTGCCTCCGGCCCGGGCGATCTCGAACGACTTGAAGTATCCCTCGGTGGTGTCGACGATGTGCCCGATGATGTCGCGGACCTGCCAATCCGCACACGCGGTAGGAGCCTCCCAGGCGCCGGGTGCTTCGGCCATCGCGAACATGCGTTCGGCTTCCTCGCGGACGACCCGGAGAATCGTGTCTTTCCCCTCGTAGGTCATCGCATTCCACGCGCTCATAGTGGTGCTGCCTCTCCTGGTATGAGCGCCCCGGCCGACCCAAATGGCCAGCGGTGGCGCGCGGGGCCGGTAGCGGTACTGCCGGGATGGCCATGCACCGCACGATAGTTCACATCACGAACCTCAGCGCACCACGCGCTCGCGTGTCAATGCCCCGAAGTCGCCAAATGCGGAGACCGGTGGGTGGGTATTGGGAGCGGAGTCGCGCCCTGGGCGGCCAGACGGTACCCTCAGATCCGACCCGATCTGGGGTAGCTCAATCGGCAGAGCATCCGGCTGTTAACCGGGTGGTTGAGAGTTCGAGTCTCTCCCCCAGAGCCAACCTGCGCGCTTTCGGTGTAACGCGCAGATGACAGGGGCATGGCCTAGGAGTACGCCCACCTATCCGGGGGAAGTCGACCCCGCAGGTTTACTCGCGGAAGTGGGGTGCCAGGATGCGGTACCGATTCGTGTTCATCGTTGGCGTCGGTGTTGGTTTCGTGCTGGGCGCCAGGGCTGGCCGGGAACGCTACGAACAGCTGGTCAAGGCCGCGCGCAAGGCGAAGGACAGCCCAGCCGTGCAGCAGGCGGCCGGGGCCGTCCAGGCCCAGGCGGCCGGTCTGGTCAAGACCACCAAGGGCAAGCTGTCCGATCAGATGCCCAAGCTGACCGAGACCGCGCGCAGCACGGCCAAGACCGCGCGCAGCAAGATGGAAACCACCCTTCATGACCACGGCGTGGGGGGCAAGAACAGCAACAGTGGGCCGGCGCCCGACGGTAACGGCGGTCGCTACACGTCGGCGCCGGACACACCGGGCGGAACGACGGGCTGACCCGCCCGCGGCGGTCTCGCCTGGGCCGGACCGGCGCCTGCCCGGCAGGGCGAACGCCACCGGGGTGCCGGCCGGCCGGCCAAGCCGGTGCTGTCATAAGATCAACCCCATGAGCCCGCTCACCGGGGTACTGACCGAAGCCTGGGCCTTGTACCGGCGGTACGCTGCCCACTTCCTGCTGATCTCCTTCGTGATCTATGCGATCACGGCGATCCTGGTCGCCCTGCTGTCCCTGGCCGGGGTGGCCGGCGCCTTCATCGGCATCGTCATCAGTTTCATTGCCAGCTTCGTGGTCCAGACGTCGTTGATCAAGGCGGTCCAGGACGTCCGCGACGGGCGGGTCGATCTCGACCTGGGCCAGACGGTGCGGGCCGCGCTCCCCTATCTCGGGCCGGTCATCGGAGCCTCGATCCTGGCCGGCATCGGGATCGCGATCGGCTTCGTCCTGCTCATCGTGCCCGGCCTGATCCTGCTGACGTTCTGGTCCCTCATCGTGCCGTTCATCGTGGTCGGCGGGTCGAGGGCGCTCGAATCGTTCGGCAACAGCTGGCGCACCGTGCGCGGGTATGCCTGGCGGGTGTTCGGCACCTACGTCCTGGTCTGGCTCATCTTGATCGCGTTCGGCATCGTGCTCGGCCTGATCCTGTCGGCCCTGCCGGCGTTCTGGCGCAGCTTCGTGGACAACCTCGTGTCGGGCACGCTGGTCGCGCCGTTCCTGGCCCTGGTGGCCACGCTCATCTACTATCGCCTGACCGCCGCCCACGCCAACCAGCCGTACATCGCCACCAGCGGCACCGGTACCGAGGTCTGGGAGCCCCCCTACCCCACCACCCCGCCCACCGGGTCCACGCCCCCCGGCAGCCCTCCGCCCGGCGCCGGCCCGGCCGAAGACACCGACCCCGGCCCCGGCTCCAGCACCAGAGCCATGCCCACCCCGCCTCAGCCCCCCGGGGCCGCCCCGACCGAAGACACCGACCCCGGTCCCGGTACCACCGCCCCGTATCCCCGGCCCGACCCGGGCGGTAACCCTCCGCCACCCCCCAGCACTCCCTGACGGGGTAGCCACCGCCACGGCAAGGCCGGAGGCACAGACTGCGAGGCGTTCAGCCGGCCGGAGCGCGTACGTCCGTCCGTGCATAAGCCACGCAGCCCCATGGCACGAGCCAAGTGGCGCCGGGCCAGGCGTGGATCATGCGAGCGCCAGCCGGATGTAGGCGGAGCTGCTAGCCGAGGTATCCCCGCAGGACCTGAGCCCGGCTCGGGTGCCGCAGCTTGGCCAGGGTCTTCGACTCGATCTGCCGGATCCGCTCCCGGGTGACGCCGAACTCCCGGCCGACCTCCTCCAGTGTGCGCGGGTGCCCGTCGGTCAGGCCGAACCGTAGCTGGATGATCTTCTGCTCGCGCCCGGAGAGGCTGTCCAGAATCTGCTCCAGCTGATCCTGCAGCATGATGAACGCGGCGGCCTCCATCGGCACCACCGCGTCCGTGTCCTCGATGAAATCGCCCAGATCGGAGTCTTCCTCGCCGATCGGTGCCTGGAGCGATACCGGCTCTTGGGCGATCCGCTGGATCTCCGCTACCCGGGTGGCCGACATCCCCATCTCGGCGCCGATCTCGCCGGGGGTGGCCTCCCGCCCGAGGTCTTGGTGGAGCTGGCGCTGCACACGCGCCATCTTGTTGATCGTCTCCACCATGTGCACCGGGATCCGGATGGTCCGCGCCTGGTCCGCGATGGCCCGGGTGATGGCCTGCCGGATCCACCAGGTGGCGTACGTGGAGAACTTGTAGCCCTTGGTGTAGTCGAACTTCTCCACCGCCCGGATCAGGCCCAGGTTCCCCTCCTGGATCAGGTCGAGGAAGCTCAGCCCGCGGCCGATGTAGCGCTTGGCGATGGACACCACCAGCCGCAGGTTCGCCTCGATCAGCCGCTGCTTCGCGCGCAGCCCCTCGGCGGCGAGCAGGGACAGCTCGGCCTGCCCGGCGCCGCGGCAGGGCAGCCCTCCGGCCAGCTTCTCATCCGCGAACAGCCCAGCCTCGATCGCCTTGGCCAGCTCGACCTCGTCCTCGGCCGTGAGCAGCGGCACCCGGCCGATCTCACGCAGGTAGATCCGCACCAGGTCGCTGGTGACCGGGCGGCGGGCTTCGTCGGCCGGCCCGGTTCCCGGCCGGCTTTCGGTCTCCTCCGGCGCGGCGTCGAGTATGTCGACCCCTTCGTCGGAAAGCATCCTCGCCACGCCATCGATCGCGTGGGCGGGGAGGTCACTGGCATCGAGAGCGACGGCGATGTCGGCCAGGGACACGGCTCCTTGCTCCCTGGCGCGTGCGATCAGGTCCGCCATCTGATCCCCGGACTGCCGTCCGCTGGGGAGTAGCGTGAGGGTCACGATGACAGTGTGCCCCTGGGAGCGCAGGTTAAGCGGGGATTAATTTTGTCACCCTGTCGTCTGTAACGTCAGTGACAGTGATCGCGATGTGGGGCACAAACCCCACGGTCAGAGCGCGCCCGCTGCCTTTTCCATCAGCGCTTTGCGGCGCTGTTCCAGCGCCACCAGATCGCCAAAGGTGCGGTTGTAAGCGGCCTGGCCATCCACGGGATTGAGCCGCTGCAGCCGCGACTTTACGGTCGCGATGCTCCGGCTGACGGCCAATTCCTCTACCCGCGCCAGCACGGCGCCGACATACCGGGCATCGGGTTCACCGTCGGCCCTCGGCACCCGCAATGGCTCCACCGCGAGCTGGGTCACGAAGGCGCGCGTCCGGTCGTCCGGGGCCTTTTCCCGCAGCAATGCCGTCCACTCCTGGGCGTTGCCCGCTCCGCCAGTGCCGCCGCACGAGGCGACCAGATCGGCGACCACGGCGTGCCGCGGCGCGGTGAAGGCGGCCAGGTCGATCGCATCGAACTCCGGCCCGCACAGGGCCGGCCGCTGGATGGCCAGCTTGAGCGCTTCCCGCTCCACCCTGATCACCGGGTCGCCCAGGTCGTAAGGGGGCTCCTGAGGGACCTGCGAGGCGGCAGGCGCCCCGTCCCCGCTGCCCTGCACCTCCCGTGACTGCCCGTCGGGGCCGATGTGGGCGCCGGGGGCGCGGGGGGCGCGGAGGCCACCGGGCCCCCCGCCGTGCCGGGAGCTGTCCCCGCCCGTCCGGCCGGGCTGGCCGCCTCCGTACTGACGCACCCGGGCCAGCACGAACTCCTCGTCCAGCATGCCGAGCCACCGGTCCAGGCTGACCGCATACCGGTCCCGCAGCCCCCGGTCCTTGATCCGGCCGATGATCCGCGCCGCGGCATCGAGCGCGGCCAGGCGCCCCTCGTTGGTGTCCAGATCGTGCTTGCCCAGCTCGCTGCGGATGGCGAATTCGAACACCGGTACCCGCTGGGCGACCAGGTCCCGCACGGCCGCATCGCCATGCTTGAGCCGCAGGTCACATGGGTCGAGGCCGTCCGGCTGAACGGCCACGAACGTCTGGGTGACGAACCTGTCCTCCCGGTCGAACGCGCGGAGCGCCGCCCGCTGGCCGGCCGCGTCCCCGTCGAAGGTGAAGATGACCTCGCCCTGGAACTGGTCGGCGTCCATCAGCAGCCGCCGCAGCACCTTGATGTGCCCGTCGCCGAACGCGGTGCCGCTGGTCGCCACGGCGGTCGGCACCCCGGCCAGGTGGCAGGCCATGACGTCGGTGTAGCCCTCGACCACGACCGCCTGGCGCCGCTGCGCGATCTCCCGCTTGGCCAGGTCCGCCCCGTACAGCACCGAGCTCTTCTTGAACAGCGGGGTTTCCGGCGTGTTGAGGTACTTCGGGCCGTCGTCGTCGGCGGCCAGCTTGCGCGCCCCGAACGCGATCACATCCCCGGTCAGGTCCCTGACCGGCCACATCAGCCGCCCGCGGAACCGGTCCACCGGCCCGCGCCGGCCCTGCGAGGCCAGCCCGCCGGCCATCAGCTCGGCGTCGGTGAACCCCCGGCCGCGCAGGTGGCGGGTCAGCCCCTCCCACTCGGGAGACGAGTACCCGGCGCCGAACCGCTCGGCGTCGGCCAGCTCGAACCCCCGCTCGGACAGGAACTCCCGCGCCGGGCGGGCGGTCAGCGTGTGCAGCCGTTCGGCATAGAACTCGGCGGCCGCCTTGTGGGCCTCCAGCAGCCTGCGGCGCTGACTCTGCTCCTGACCGGGGACGTGGCCGCCCTGCTCGTACCGGAGCTCGATGCCGCCCCGGGCCGCGAGCCGCTCGACCGCCTCCGGGAACGAGAGGTTGTCGATCTTCTCCACGAACTTGATCACGTCCCCGCCGTCCGCGCAGGAGAAGCAGTACCACAGGCCACGGGCCGGGGTGACGTTGAAGGATGGCGTCTTCTCGTCGTGGAACGGGCACAGGCCCTTGAGTGAGCCGCCGCCCGCGTTCCGGAGCTGGAGGTACTCGCCGACGACCTCGTCGATGGGCGAGCGCTCGCGGACGACCGCGATGTCCTCGTCGCGGATCCGCCCTGCCACTTGCGCCCTCCGCCGCCTGAACCAGCTCTCCCCGTCCCGGCGAGTCTAGCCCCGGGCACCGCCAGTCTTGCCCGGTTCGGCGCGGCGTGTTGATACCGTCGCGGCGTGCGGGACCTGCTGGTGCTGTGGGACGTGGATTACACGCTGCTCGACGCGGGCGGAAGTGGCCGGGCGGTCTACCGCTCAGTCTTCCGTGACCTGTTCGGCCGCAACCCGGATCAGGTGGCGCCGATGGGCGGGCGCACCGAACGGGCAATCATCGCCGACACCCTGGCCATGGCCGGGATCAATGACGCGGCCCGGCACGTGGACGCGTTCATCGCGGAACTGACCCGGCGGGCACCGGACCTGCAGGCCACCATCGCGGCCCGCGGGCACGCCCTGCCCGGCGCGGCGGCGGCGCTGGCCGCCGTGGCCGCCCTGGGCCCGGCGGTGGTGCAGTCGGTGCTGACCGGGAACGTGCCCGCCATGGCCAGGGCCAAGCTCGCGGCGGTCGGGCTCGACGCCCACCTCGACCTCGATGTCGGCGCGTACGGCGACCACCACGAGGTGCGGGCGGAACTGGTCCACCTGGCCCGCAGCCGCGCCAGCGCCGTGTACCGCCGCGACTTCGGGGGTCAGGCGACCGTGCTGGTGGGCGACACCCCGCTGGATGTGGCCGCCGCGCTCGCGACCGGGGCGCGGGCGGTCGGCGTCGCCACCGGCGCCCCGACCGCCGCCGAGCTGGCTGCGGCGGGCGCCGACGCGGTCCTGCCCGACCTCACCGACACCCGCGCGGTCGTCGCCGCCATCATGGACGCCCACTAGCGGTCCTGCCGTGAAGGTCAGACCTCCGGGAGGGGAATGTCCGGGTCGGTCAGGCGGGCCGGATCGACCTGCTTCCCGGACCGGATCAGCGCCTGGATGTCGTCGTTGACGTCCCAGACGTTGACGTTCATCCCGGCCACCACCGTGCTTTCCTTCAGCCAGAACGCGATGAACTCCCGGCCCGGCCGGTCGCCCCGGTACAGCACCTGGTCGTAGGTGCCCGGCTCGGGCAGGCCCGCGGTTTCCATGCCGAGGTCGTACTGGTCGCTGTAGAAGTAGGGCACCGGGTCGTAGACCACGTCCTGGCCGAGCATCGACCGGGCCGCGGCCGGGCCGGAGTTGAGCGCGTTGGCCCAGTGCTCGACCCGCACCCGGCGGCCGAGCAGCGGATGGTAGGAGTTGGCCAGGTCGCCGGCGGCGTAGATGCTCGTGTCGGAGGTGCGCAGCGCCGCATCGGCCACCACGCCGTTGCCCACCTCCAGGCCGGCGTCGGCGGCCAGGCCGGTATTGGGCACGGCGCCGATCCCGACCACCACGATGTCGGCGGGCAGCGCCGCGCCCGACGAGGTGATCACCTCGCCGACGCGGTCGCCCGGGCCGCGGAGCTCACTCAGCGACTCCCCGAACCGGAACTGCACACCGTGCTCGCGGTGCAGGTCGGCGAACATCTCGCCCAGCTCGGGGCCGAGCGCGCGGTACAGCGGCGTCGGTTCCGGCTCGACCACCGTCACCTCGCAGCCCGCCTCCCGGGCCGCCGCCGTCACCTCCAGCCCGATCCAGCCCGCGCCGACGGTGACCACCCGCCCGCCGCCCGCGAAGGCCGCCGCGAGCCGCTCGGAGTCACCGACCGTCCGCAGGTACAAAACGCCGTCACGGTCCGCCCCTGGTACGGCCAGCCGGCGTGGCGACGCGCCGGTGGCCAGCAGCAGCCGGTCGTATTCCACGCTGCCCCCGTCCTCGGTGGTGACCGTCCGGCCGGCCGGGTGTACCGAGGTGACCGTCACCCCGAGCCGCAGGTCCACCTCGTGCTCGGCGTACCAGGCCTCGTCGTGCACGTAGATGACGGACTTCTCCTCCTTGCCGAGCAGGTAGCCCTTGGACAGCGGGGGCCGCTCATAGGGGCGCTCGGTCTCGGTGCCGAGCAGGATCACCGTGCCGCCGAATCCTTCCTCACGGAGGGCCTCGGCCGCCTTCGCGCCGCACAGGCTCGCTCCGACGATCAGGTAAGTAGGCTCAGTTGGCATCGGTCGGTCCTCCCTTGATCGCTCCGGCCGGCTCCCGGCCCAGGCGGCGGTGCCAGGCAATAGCGGACGTATCCGTGAGCGACGCCACCTGATCGACGACGACGCGCAGGCGCTGCGGGCCGGACCCGGCCGCGTCATAGGCCGGGCGCAGCGCCGGGTCCAGCGTGTCCGGCGCGCCCGCCCGGATGGCCTCCGCCAGTTCGGCGATCAGCTCCCGCTCCCGGGCCTGCGCCCGCGCCGCGCCCTCACGGCTCATCACGTAGTGCGCGGCGACGCCCTTGAGCAGCGCGCACTCCAGCCGCTGCCGCCGGGGCACCACCAGTACGGCGTCGTAGCGGGTGAGCCGGCCGGCCCGGCCGGTGCCCGCGCTGGCCGCGAGCGTGGCCTCCTGCGCCGCGCGGCAGAACCGCCCGATCAGCTCGCTGGTCAGGTGCTTCAGCGCCGCGAGGCTGGCCGGGCCGCCGTCGAAACGTTCCGGCCAGCAGGGCAGGGCCAGCAGGCCGGCGAACACCTCATCCAGCTCGGCCATGGTGACCGAGCCCGGCGGGCAGTAGTAAGTGGCGGTCATGTCGGCCACCGCCTGCTGGTGGGAACGGTCATGCAGCCCGGGCAGGGTGATGTAGCCGGCGTGCAGGCCGTCCTCGAGGTCGTGGACTGAGTATGCGACGTCGTCGGCCCAGTCCATGACCTGCGCCTCCAGGCAGGTGCGCCCCGGCGGCGCGCCGTCCCGGATCCAGCCGAACACCTCGGCGTCGTCCGCGTAGTAGCCGAACTTCTGCGGGGTCGGCAGGGCCTCCTCCCCGGGCAGGCCGGGCGGGGGGAACTGCGCGGCCGCCCCGCCCGCCGGCCGGGGCGCCGCGCCGGGGCCGGCGGGCCAGGGGTATTTGATCGTCGCGTCCAGCGTGGCGCGGGTCAGGTTCAGGCCGGCCCCCGGGACCTTGGCCTCCAGCCTGGTCAGCAGCCGCAGGCTCTGCGCATTCCCCTCGAACCCGCCGCAGCCGGTGGCCAGGCCGGCGAGGACGATCTCGCCGTTGTGGCCGAACGGCGGGTGGCCCAGATCGTGGGCCAGGCAGGCGGCGTCCACCAGGTCGGGATCACAGCCGAGGGCCTCCCCCAGCTCCCGCCCGATCTGCGCGCACTCCAGCGAGTGGGTCAGCCTGGTGCGCGGGAAGTCGCCCGCGCCCACTTCGACGACCTGCGTCTTGGCGGCCAGGCGCCGCAGCGCGGAGGAATGCAGCACCCGGGCCCGGTCCCGCACGAACGGCCCCCGCTGGTAGGCCTGCGCCCGCTTCGGCGGCTCGGCCACCCAGCGGGCGGTCGCGTGGGAGTCGTAGTCCGGGTGCTCCCTCACCTGCTGTCGCTGCCCCCGGCGGTCTCGAGCACCACGGCACGGCCCGCCTCGAGCCGGGCGACCGGCACCCGGAACGGCGAGCAGGACACGTAGTTCAGGCCCACCTGGTGGAAGAAATGGACCGAATCGGGGTCGCCGCCGTGCTCGCCGCAGACGCCAAGTTCCAGGCCGGGACGCGCGGCCCGGCCCTCGTCGCTGGCGATGCGCACCATCCGGCCCACGCCCTCGGTGTCGATCGTCTCGAACGGGGAGACGCCGAACACGCCCAGCTCGATGTACCGGCTGAAAAACGCGCCCTCGACGTCGTCGCGGGAGAAGCCCCAGGTCATCTGGGTCAGGTCGTTGGTGCCGAACGAGAAGAACTCGGCCGACTTGGCGATCTCGCCGGCGATCATCGCCGCCCGCGGCACCTCGATCATGGTCCCGATCATGGTGTGCACGTGTATGCCGGTCTCGGCCTCGACCTCGGCCAGCACCTTCGCCGTCGCCTCGCGGGCGATCTCCATCTCCTGCACCGAGGCGGTCAGCGGGATCATGACCTCCGGCTTCGGGTCCTGGCCCGCCCTCTTCAGCTCGGCGGCGGCGTGCGCGATCGCTCGGACCTGCATGTCCAGCAGGCCGGGGATGACCAGGACGAGCCGGACGCCGCGCAGGCCGAGCATGGGATTCTGCTCGTGCAGCCGGCGCACCGCGTCCAGCAGCTTGCGGTCCTGGTCGGTGGCCTGGTCGCCGGCCAGCGCCACCTTGACCGACAGGTCGGTCAGGTCGGGCAGGAACTCGTGCAGCGGCGGGTCGATCAGCCGGATGGTCACCGGCAGGCCGTCCATCGCGTCGAGGATCTCCACGAAGTCGCCGCGCTGCAGCGGCTCGAGCGCGTCCAGCGCGGCCTGCCGGCCCGCCTCGTCCTCGGCCAGGATGAGCCGCTCGACGAGCTGGCGGCGCTCGCCGAGGAACATGTGCTCGGTGCGGACCAGGCCGACCCCGCCCGCGCCGAACCGCCGCGCACGGGCGCAGTCCGGCCCAGTGTCGGCGTTGGCGTGCACGCCGAGGCGACGGCGCTCGTCGGCGTGCTTCATGATCCGGTCCACGGCCTTGATCAGGTCGTCCGCGTCCGAGCCGAGACCCTCTTCGAAATACTGCACGACGGCGGACGCGGCGACGGGCACCTCACCGAGGTAGACCGCGCCGCTGGTGCCGTCGATGGACAGTACGTCGCCCTCGCTGACGGTCACGCCGCCGGGGGCGGTGAACCGCCCAGCGCGGGTGTCCACCTCGAGTTCCTCGGCGCCGCAGACGCAGGTCTTGCCCATCCCGCGGGCGACCACAGCGGCGTGGCTGGTCTTGCCGCCGCGGCTGGTCAGGATGCCCTTGGCGGCGATCATCCCGGGCAGGTCGTCCGGGTTGGTCTCGCGGCGGACCAGGATGACCGCCTCTCCCGCCTCGGCCCTCTTAGCCGCCTTGGCGGAATCGAAGACCGCCTTGCCGACCGCGGCGCCCGGCGAGGCGCTGACGCCCGTGGTGACCTTTTTCGGCTCACCGCTGAGGTCGAAGCGGGGGAACATCAGCTGGGCGAGCTGGTCGCCGGTGACCCGGGTGACCGCCTCGTCCATGTCGATCAGGCCCTGATCGACGAGCTGGGTGGCGATCCGGAACGCGGCGGCGGCGGTGCGCTTGCCCACCCGGGTCTGCAGCATCCAGAGTTTGCCGCGCTCGATGGTGAACTCGATGTCGCACAGGTCCCGGTAGTGGTTCTCCAGGATCTGCATGATCTCCATCAGCTCGGCGTAGGACTTGAGGTCGATGCGCTCAAGGTCCTGCAGCGGGACGGTGTTGCGGATCCCGGCGACCACGTCCTCGCCCTGCGCGTTCTGCAGGTAGTCGCCGTAGACGCCCTGCTGGCCGGTGGCGGGGTCGCGGGTGAACGCGACCCCAGTGCCGGAGTCCATGCCGAGGTTGCCGAACACCATGGCCACGATGTTCACCGCGGTGCCGAGGTCGGCGGGGATCCGCTCCTGCCGGCGATACAGGATCGCACGGTCGGCGTTCCACGACCGGAACACGGCGAGCACCGCGAGGTCCATCTGCTCCCGCGGGTCCTGCGGGAAGTCGTGGCCGGTGTGCTCGCGCACGATGCCCTTGAAGGTGTCCACCAGGTTGCTCAGGTCGCTCGCGTTGAGGTCGAGGTCGTTACGGGTGCCCTTGGCCCGCTTTGCCTCGTCGATGGCGTGCTCGAAGGCCTCGCCGTCGATGTCGAGCACGGTCTTGCCGAACATCTGGATCAGACGGCGGTAGGCGTCCCAGGCGAACCGCTCATTGCCTGACTGTTTGGCCAGGCCGTGCACCGACTCGTCGGACAGGCCGATGTTCAGCACCGTCTCCATCATGCCGGGCATGGAGAACTTGGCCCCGGACCTGACGCTGACGAGCAGCGGGTCCCCGGGATCACCGAGCTGCCGGCCCATTTTCTTTTCCAGCTGCCGCAGGTGCTCACTGACCTCCCCGGCGAGCCCGGCCGGGACGGCCCCCTCGCGCAGGTACTCACGGCAGGCCTCGGTGGTGATGATGAACCCGGGCGGCACCGGCAGGCCCAGGTTGGTCATCTCCGCCAGATTCGCGCCCTTGCCGCCGAGCAGATCCTTCAGGTCCTTGTTTCCCTCGGTGAAGTCGTAGACGAGCTTCGCCACTGCACGCTCTCCTTGTGCCTGCGCGCCCACGCGCACCAGCGGAATAGTGGGCGGTAAGTTGATGGGTGATCGGGCCGTCCGGCCCCGATAAATCGACTCTACCGAGCGTGGGTACGTGCTTGCTGCCTGGCGTCCGATTAGGCCGGCCCAGCCAGGCAACATTGGCGGGTTAACGCCTCTCCGATACGTGGACCTTGACACCACTCGCGAGTAGCAGCTGCCCGGCGTACTGGCCAGGCGGCCAGAGCAGCGCTGGCGGGTGACGCGCGTCTATAGGTATATGCAATCGGATCTCTGGAGACGCCAGCACGCCGCCAGCGCGGCCGAGGCGGCCGGGCAAGAGCACGCTGACCTGGCTGCCGCCGAAGCGGGCGTGACGGCGCTGTACCAGGCGCAGGCGCTCGGGTTAATGCGGCTGGCGCACATCATGCTCGGCGACCGGCAGAGCGCCGAAGATGTGGTCCAGGAGGCATTCTGCGGCCTGTACCGCCGGTGGTCCCACCTGTCCGACGCCGGCCACGCGCTCCAGTATCTGCGGGCATCCGTGCTCAACGGCTGCCGCTCGCTGCGCCGGCGCCGCACACCGCGCGCCCTGCCATACGACGGGCAGCCGGTGGTGTCGGCGGAAGCCACCGTGATCACGGGCGAGGAGCGCCGGGAGGTGATGCGCGCGCTGCGGCGGCTGCCCGACCGCCAGCGCGAGGCGCTGGTGCTCCGGTACTACCTCGACCTCTCCGCCGAGGAGATCGCCGCCACCATGGGAATCGGCCCCAGCAGCGTCAGGTCAGCCATCCACCGCGCGCTCGCCTCGCTCGGCCGCATGCTTCAGGAGCATTCATGAACACGCTCGAAGACAAGGTCCGCGCGGCCCTGCGGGAGGCCGCCTATGAAATCACCCAGCGCAGCGTGCCGCCGCTGCGCCTGCACGACGGCCGGCGCCAGCCGGGCCCGCCGAACGCCACTGGCCACCGATGGCCCGCCTGGCTCACGCCGCTGGCCGCGGCCGCCTCGGTGGCCATCGTGATCGCCGCGTCCCTGGCGATCTCCAGCGCGCTGCATGTCCGGCATCCTGGGACCAGCACCTCCGGGCACCAGGCCGGCCCGTTTGCCGGTGTCCCGCCGTACTACCTCGTCCTGCGCGGCACCAACCCCAGTCCCACCGCCCTCCAGCCACAATTCGCCCTGATCAAAACGACTGCGACCGGTGCGGTGGTGGCCAGGATCACCGCTCCCAGGCCGTACGGCACGTTCGTCGCGGTGACCGCCGCCGCCGACGACCGCACCTTCGTCCTCGCGGCCAGCCCGTGGCGGGTCCACCGCGTGGACGGAGGGGTGAACGTCCCGGAATCACCGACGAAGTTCTTCCTGCTCCGCCTCGGCCCGCACGGCCGCCCGGCCCACCTGACGGCACTGCCCATCGCGCCCCTGCCGGGCACAGCCGCGAACATAGCGATCTCCCCCGACGGCAGCAAGCTTGCGGTGGCGGTGCGCGGCGGCGCAGGTACCGGGTCCAGCCCGGCTATCCAGGTATTCAGCCTCGCCACGGGCGCCGAGCGGGTCTGGACCTGGCCGGGCGGCGGTCCGATCACCAACAACGCCGGGAGCGAGGGCGAGGTGCTGTCCTGGACCACGGACGGGCGGACGCTCGCGTTCCAGCAATGGGTAGGCAACAGCATCGATGTGCGCCTGCTCGACACCACCACACCTGGCGGGAGCCTCCAGTCGGACAGCAGGCTGGCCCTGCGGTGGAGGGGCGACGCGGAGACGTGGCATCTCGTGCACGGGAAGATCAGCAACGTCATCTTCGGCTACAGCGCCATCATCACCGGCGATGGCAGCAGGATCGTCGCGGCCACCGGGTCGCTGACCAAGCACCCGCTGAACAGCGAACTGGCCTTCACCGAGTTCTCGGCCGGCACCGGGAAGGTCGTGAAGATACTCGGCCGGTGGCCCATCCCGGGACTGTACCCGGGGCAGACCCAGGACGTGCTGTGGACGAACGCCTCGGGCAGCACCCTGATCGTGCTGGCCCACGTGCCGGGGACGCCCACGAAGGACCCACACAGCATCAACTCGGCCGGCTACGGCATCGAGTACGGCGTGCTGCGAGGCAATCGATTCACGCCGCTCCCGGGCGCGCCCAATCCTGGCCCAGGGTCCTGGCCTGTGTGGTGAGTGTTTTGCTGCGCCCTCGTTGCCCTCACGACATGAGTGAGACTTGTCGCGGAGGCAATCGTGGACGAGAACGTGGTCGGGGTGCTGCACCCGGGGGAGATGGGCGCCGCCGTCGGTGGCTGCCTTAGCCAGCGCGGGTGCGAGGTGCTGTGGGCGTCTGATGGGCGCAGTCCCGCAACTGCTGCGCGGGCGGCAGAGGCCGGGATGCGCGATGTCGGCTCGGCCGGTGAGCTGTCGGAACGGGCGGATGTGATCATGTCGGTGTGCCCACCGCACGCGGCGCTGGACGTGGCCCGCTCGGTGGCCGGTTTCCGGGGGATCTATGTAGATGCGAACGCCGTGTCGCCGGCCACCGCGCGCGAGGTCGCCCAGGTGGTCGTGAAGGGGGGCGCGCAGTACGTGGACGGCGGCATCATCGGCGCGCCGCCGCGCTCCCCCGGGGACAGCCGCCTGTATCTGTCCGGCCCGCGGGCCGGCGAGGTCGGCGACCTGTTCGCGGGCACGGCCCTCGACGCGCAGGTGATCGGCGAGGAAATCGGCCAGGCCTCCGCGCTCAAGATGGCCTACGCCGCCTGGACCAAGGGCACCGCCGCGCTGATCCTGGCCATCCGCGCCCTGGCCCACGCCGAAGGCGTCGAGCAGGCCCTGATCGCCGAATGGCAGCAGTCCCAGCCCACCCTGACCGCCCGCCCCCACGCGGCGGCGCGGTCAGCGCTGCAAAAGGGCTGGCGCTGGGTGGCCGAAATGGAGGAAATCGCCGCCACCATGGCCGCCGTCGGCCTCCCGCCCGGCTTCCACCAGGCCGCCGCCGACATCTACACCCGCGTCCCGCACACCCCCCCCCCCCCCACCCCCCGCCGACCCCTCGCTGACCACGGTAATCAACGCGCTGCTAGCCGAGCGCTCTTCAGCGTGACGTATGGCCCGGCCGGAACCGCTCTCTGACGGTAAGCCTGGATCAAGCGTGGCCTCAACCGCACGGGTGGACGTGCGCGTCCGGCAAGGCGTTCAGCCGGCGGACGGGTACGTTCATTCGTGCCCCCGCACGTCCGCCCGGGGCTTCAGCACCCCGTAAGACGTTCCGACAAATAGGATTCGAGCCGGTCGATCCCGACCCGGTCCTGCCCCATCGAGTCGCGTTCCCGGACGGTCACCGCCTGGTCGTTCAGCGTCTCGAAGTCCACGGTGACGCAGTACGGAGTCCCGATCTCGTCCTGGCGGCGGTACCGGCGGCCGATCGCGCTCGCGTCGTCGAAGTCGACGTTCCACCGCTTGCGCAGCTGGGCGGCCAGATCGCGGGCCTTGGGTGACAGGTCGGCGTTGCGGGACAGCGGCAGCACCGCCGCCTTTACCGGGGCGATCCGGTGGTCCAGCCGCAGCACCGTCCGCTTCTCCAGCTTGCCCTTGGCGTCGGGCGCCTCGTCCTCGGCGTAGCCGTCCATCAGGAAGACCAGCAGGGACCGGTCGACCCCGGCCGCGGGCTCGATGACGTAGGGGACGTACCGCTCGCCGGTGTCAGCTTCCAGGTAGGACATGTCCTGCCCGGAGGCGCGCGCGTGGGTGGTCAGGTCGAAGTCGGTCCGGTTGGCGATCCCCTCCAGCTCGCCCCACTCGGAGCCGGGGAAGCCGTACCGGTACTCGATGTCCACGGTCCGCTTGGAATAGTGGGAGCGCTTGTCCGCCGGGTGCTCGTACAGCCGCAGGTTGTCCTTGCGCACACCCAGGTCGGTGTACCAGCCGGACCTGGCGGTGATCCAGTATTCGTGCCATTCCTCGTCGGTGCCGGGCTTGACGAAGAACTCCATCTCCATCTGCTCGAACTCACGGGTGCGGAAGATGAAGTTGCCCGGCGTGATCTCGTTACGGAACGACTTGCCGATCTGCCCGATCCCGAACGGGATCTTCTTGCGGGAGGTCTGCAGCACGTTGCGGTAGGTGATGAAGATGCCCTGCGCGGTC
>Ga0335076_10003293_pt1 | contig 16215 bp, 9 predicted proteins | sample Lox_Sample_25_FD_206717 | JGI IMG/M metagenome (GOLD analysis project Ga0335076, IMG submission 206717) | Soil microbial communities from Loxahatchee National Wildlife Refuge, Florida, United States - Lox_Sample_2.5 | ecosystem: Environmental > Terrestrial > Soil > Wetlands | place: USA: Florida...
GAGGTTGTTGGTGTAGAACTGGTGCAGGCCGCGGGAATTCAGGTACGTCACGGCGATATTCGCAGACTTGGTGAGTTGCCGCTCGAGCGTAACGCCGGTTTGCATCGTATAGGGTGCGTGCAGGCCGGAATTTGTCTGGTAGATCGTCGGTGTCGTCGCCGGGGGCAACTGGTTTGGCGCCAATGGCGCGCCGCTCAAATAAAATGTCGGGTTCAGAATCTGGAATCGAATCTGGTAGAGCAGTGGATCCAGTCCGCCAAATCTGTCCTGTTCCAGGATCAGGTTAGAGGTGAAGCGGTCATAAAAGACTCCGAAGCCTGCTCGGAGGACAGTTTTCGGTGCCTTCTTGGCGTTCCCGTCGATGCCCCAGGCAAATCCCAAGCGGGGCGCGAAATTGGCCTTGTTGCTAAAATCGCTCTGGGTTTCAAAGCGCAAGCCATAGCTGAGGGTCACTGTGGGGCGAATCTTCCAATCGTCTTGCACAAAGAGGCCTGCGTCGATCATATTCACATTGACGGAAGACTTCCCGCCGGTTTGCGTGTAATAGGTCGGCGCCCCACCCAAACCCTCCAGGAATTGCTGGTACTGATCGATGTTGTTGAAGAAAAACTGGCCGTTGTAGTTGCCGAGCGTGCCATTGGTGTCACTGGTGGAGCGGATGCGCCCGCCGAACTTCCACGAGTGTTTCCGGTAATTCATGTACGTGGTGTTCTGGAATTCGTAACGGTTCTGTGCGTCGGTGGTATTGCCGCCGCCGATCCCGTTTCCGTTGAACGCACCACCGACGCTGACCTGCGTCGAGGTATTCGTGGGAACGCTCTGCTCGCTTTCGTGAATGTATTGGAAGCGGACTTCGTTGATGGTGTGGGCGCCAATGGATTGGGTGTCGCTGAGCTGAAGCGTGTTTTCCACGTTGAGATCCACGGTGCCGGTGCCATCAAGGTTCAGCTGGCCAACGCTGCCGTTGGTTTCGGTATTCCGCCAATATTGGTAGCGAGCTGTCAGCGTGTTCGTCGGCGTGATCTGGTAATCGATACGCGGGCTGAGATTCACGCGATGCTCGGGATTGGCCACCGCGGCACTGCACGGCGCGATCAGCAGGTCCGGGCTCGGCGTGAAAACGGCGTCGCTGCAGGAGACATTGGTAGTCGTCGGCAAAACCAGAACGCTGGCGCTGACCACTCCCAGATTCTGAATATCGCGATTCTCAATATTAAAGAAGAAAGACGCCTTCTTGTTGATCGCCCCGCCCACGTTGCCGCTAAAATACGTGGTGTGGTAGCTGGGCGCCTCGGTGCCGGCTTCGAACGGGTTCCGGGAATTGAAGGCGGAGGTGTTGCCGCTCAACAGTAATTGCCCATGCAGCTTGTCGGTTCCCGGCTTAGTGAAAATTTCTACGCGGCCATATCCAAGCTTGTCGTACTCCGAGGAGAAAGGGTTCTGGTTGATCCGAATTTCGCGGATGGAGGCCTTCGGCGGCAACTGCCCTGCCGTAAATCCATCGATGTAAATTTGCCCGCCATTTGGGCCCGCGGAAGGGCCGGCTAGCGCTTCCAGTTCGGATTGCAATTCGTCCGGATCATCGGATAACGCTTCGAGGTCTTTGCCTTGCAGCACAATGGTGTTCGCGTTATTCGCGGGGTTCACGTCGACCTGCGTGGTGGTAGAGTTCACTTCCACTTTCTCTTTTTCCACCTCGATGGCCAGCGAGATATTTGCGCGCGCGACCTGGCCGGCAGTGACCGCCACACCGTCTTGGGTGAATAGCGCGAACCCTTGCGCCACGGCCTTGATTTGATAGCTGCCCGGCGCCAGGTCCTTGAATTCGTAATTTCCATCCTTGTTGGTGGTGGTGTCCATCGAAGCGCCGCCCGGCGTGGTAAGTAGAATCGTCGCGCCGGCGACCGCTGCGCCGGATGGGTCAGTTACCTGCCCACGGATCGTGCCGGTCGGCGTCTGGGTTAAAGCTGAAGTCGCTCCCAGCAGTATGAGCAGACACCCGGCAAGGCACGCGCGCACCCGGATTTTACGAACGACAATCGTCATCGGCTCCCCAATCTCTCTGAGTAACTCGTGAATCTGAATCTGCGCTCCGCGTATTTCATTGCGTACCGGCATCGGCGCCAGCGCCGGAGTTCAGGGTCCATGGCGTCAGGATGGAGCTGGCTTGCCCCTCTGGAGCGGCCTGCAAAATGGGTTCGACGCCACCCAACAGAGTAATCACCGTGGTCGCGCCGCTTGCTCCGGATGTGGCCACGATCATGACTGCGTCGCCCTTTTGAAAATCGGTGAGTGGGCTTGCCGGTAAGCGGTTGAGCATTTGCTGCAGGTCGCCATTCCCTCTTTGGGCAGCCCCAGGAGCTCCGGCGCCATTCTGGCCACTCGCACTTCCCTGCCCTCCGCTTGACGCCGCCGCCCGGCCGGGAGCCGCTGCGGGAGTGCCGCCGGAAGTTCCGTGGTCCCCATTGGCTTCCGGCGATGCTCCTTTCAGTCGCATCGCGATACGTTGGGCCATTGGTGCGGGCAACTTTCGCAATTGAGAACCTGGCGTAATGTTGACTTCGACGTTTTTCTTCGTCGCCAGGTCTGCAACCGTCAACGTAGACTTGCCCGCATCAATCGAGGCAATGGTTCCGGCGATGTTGTGAAACGTTCCCGAGACAATTTCATCAGCGGTGAATTCCCCGCCGTCGGAGCTTCGGCTGCCGCGCGCGCGCAACTGGTCGCCTGCCTGGATCTCCGTTACCGGCGCGACTTTCGCCTCGTCAAAGCTGACGGAGTTCGGAGCATAACGCCGGAGAATCGTTCCCACAGGCGCGTGAATGACAACCTCTTTCGTGCCCGTCGCGCTGAGGGTGCTGATTGCAATCGTCTCCGTCGCAGGATCGACGCTCTTCACCAACCCACCGATGCCGTGCCGCTGCCACTCTTCCTTCTCTCGCGCCTGCTTCTTGGCGATATCTTCTTTCTTCATTGCCACAATGGTGCTGGCCACCATTACGCTGGGCTGACCGCTCGTCTCGCCACGCACCAGAATGCGATCGCCAACCGCGAGGTCGTTGAGCTGAATTTTTGCCGCTTCTTTGAGCGTTTTGGAGCCCGGCTCGACTCGCAGCACCTTCACATCGGCCGGAAATTGCACCGTCATTTCCGTGCCCGCATCGGTCGTCAACGTCAGACTCTTCTCTGTTATTACTTTAATGGTGCCGAGTGCCGGGGCCGCCTTCGGTGGCCCCGCGTTTTCCTGGCCTCGGGCTTCCCGCGCCACCATCCCTGCTGCCACAAGCGTGACAAATAGCAGGAAAGCGCACGGCCTTGCACAACCCGCACTTCTCAAAAACTTCATTCGCAGAAACCCCTTTTGGATTCACCTGTACACCGGGAGGGAGCACGCTGGCTGGCAAACAAATGCATCGCCAAGCTGAGGCGGGCACGCCTGAGTCTTAGACGCGCGGCCAACCGGAAATCGTTTCAGCAAATTTCCTGCCGTTGTGCCCTAACTTGTTGATTCAAATTGGCGGGGGCGTGTGGAAGTCGAATCCACCACCCGCTCCGCGAAGGAACGCGTCGCCGGCTTTGAAGGCCGGGAAGATCACCGGATCCCTTTCGCCCCCACACGGAGTATACGGGTCAGGCGCGGGTAGCTTCAAATCCCACAGATTCGCTGCGCTTGAGGGCGGCCACCAGATCGTAGAGTTTCTGATTTGTGCAGACCTCGTAATACAGGTGATCGGTGCCGGGGCCCACCTTTCCATCCGGAAGCAGCTGGCGGGCGACTCCCTTGCGCAGCACCAGCAATTCGACGGACTCGCCCATGGGCACTTCGCCATAGAACAATTCGACTTCCTGCTTGCCCCAGGGATAATCGAGCTTCGTGCGAATCGGCTCCAGCGAGATCTCTTCGGAGAGCTTTGCGAAGCCTTCTTCGTTCAGTTCAATGCCGTTCATGTTGAAGCGAACCAGGAACTCGTCCAACTCTTCCGCCGACGCGCCTTCCATGGCGGTCAAAAATTGAAAGACGGAGAACAGCGTTTTCTGCCCGGCCAGCAAGCGTTTTGCCAGCTTGGCGCAGCCCGACAGGCGGTCCGACAAGTTCAAGGCCTTGGAAATCATGATGCGCGACTCGCCATCGGTCCAATAGGTTGGCGCCGAGCCCTGAAACGCCACGCCAATGCCAATTTCCAGCGGCGGCAGCTTGGTCGACGCCGCTTGGTCGTTGTAGGAATTGCACACGGCCAGGATCTGGCGGGACAGCACACAGGCTTTCGCCACAGGACGGGCGTACGCGCGGCTCGCCTCTGTCTCAAATATGGCCAGGACAATGGCGTCTCCTTCGATGAACACTTTTTTCGCGGAATAGCGGTCCAGGAGCCGCTTCACAGGTTCGTGCAGATTCAGGCTGAAGTGCGATGCCGGGCTCAAGCCCCGGGCCAGCAGGTCCTGCGTCATTTTGGTGGAGCCGCGCACATCCGCCTTGATGATCACGTGCGAGACCACCTGATCCTGCTCCGGCCGGGCCTCTTCCTTCAGCACGCATTCATACAGGCGATTATTCATGCGCGAAAGTTCCCGCACCTTGTCGGCGGTCACCAGATTGATCCGTTCCATGCCGGCCGCAACATGTTCGGCATCGCGGAGATCGCGCCTTAGACGCATGAAGTCAGTAGCAAACTTTTGCACCATGACCTGAATTTCGTCGCGCGAATAACGCCGGATGCGCCGGATGAGCTCTTCGATGGGCTTCATGGTCAAACGCCGGGCCGGCACTTGCTTGAGCAACTCTTCGACGCGCCGGGCCTCTTCCTTGGAAACCAGCGCCTTGCGCAACTGCTGCAGGTGAACTGGCGGGCAATAATCGTTGGCAATGGGCCGAACTTCGTAACTTGCCAGGATGTGGCCGATCAGGTCCTGCTGCTCGAGCTTGGCGGCAAACTGCGACAACTGCCGGACGCGCTGGCTGCGCTCGGGTTCCTCGGCGGATGAAGCGTCGAACAGCCGGCGGGCATTCTCCGGGTCATTCAGATAGTCGCCGAGCTTTCCCGCAACGTCCTTGCTCGCAAAATCGGCCTGCTGTGCAGCGAGTTCGAGCTGCGGCCCCAACTTCGACAGGTTGTCCTGTAATGCGGCAAGCCGCTTATCCATCTGAGCCAGAGATGAGCGCAGTTCTGCGGGGTCACCGGAACTTAGAAACTTGTTCAGGATGCCGTCTCCGCGCTCCAGTTTCTTTCGCAGCGCATCGCGTTCGGCCTCTAAAGAAGTAATTTCACCGCGAATTCGCTCCGCCTCGGACCAGAGACGCTTGTGATTCTCGGTCGCGTTCGGAGAGTTTCCGGCCTGCGGAGATTCAATGCCGATCTCCTTCAGAAACTCCTGAAAAAGAGCGTCCATGGCCTCGAACCGGTCGGGGTCCCGCGCGTAATTTCCCAGCAGCACGTAGTGCTCGAGGAAAAAGAAGTCGTCCTTGCCACCATCCAGAAAAATGACGCGATTTTTCAGCATGTCGTAAACCGCGGGGAATTCTTCTCCGAACAGCGCCCGCCTGGATTTGGCGATGACGTTCTCTTCAATGTCGGTCAGAATCTGCGCCACCAGTTGCCCGATCAGCCGTAATACATCCCGGCGCGCGGACTGCATCTCCGTCAGCCGCGCCTTCAAGACATGCGCCTGCTGGCTGCGTTCAAAATATTCGCCGCGCTTACGGATGTATTCCTTCCCGTCCAGGATCACATTGGCGAACTGATTCTGCAGCTCCGTGGTGAGAAACTTTGCAATGGCCAGGCGAAACAAAACGTCGATTTCAATGTTCTTCTGATGCTTGGCGGTGGTCAGCGAACTTCGCAACAGCTCGGTCAACAGCTTGCGAAAGGTGGTGGAATCAACCGGCTTGTTACTGCGAAATTCAATTCCGGACAGGTAGCTGGTACTGGCGTTTTGACGGATCAGGTCGAAAAGGTAATCCCGGCCGGCCTGGACGAATTTGGGGCTCAAATAGACGTCGTGATGAATATTGTCGACGCCAATAGTCAACGAACTCATCGGCAGCACTGCGTTGTAGCTCCTGAGCGCGCTCTTGTTGACTTCCGTCACGCTGGATTGGAACAAGCCTGTGGGCATGCCATCCGCCTAGGGACACCTATCCGTCCAACTTTCAACCTAGCAGTGGCCCCAGATAGGGGCAAGGAATGGCAGGTACAGGGGTAGCCAGAGAGTTAGCTGAACCCGCGTCCTATGGCTTGTCGACCCGAATCCGGCGGGAATCGCCCCCCAAATGCTCCAGATGGACCCGGAGTTGCGGCCAGGGGGTTATCAGGGGGAACTTATCGCTCCATTCCAGAATGATGATCGCCGGTTGGGCGAACACATCCTCAAGGCCCAGGGTCTCAAAGTCGTGGAAGTTCTCGAGGCGATACAGGTCGCCGTGGAACACCTTGCGGTCCGTGCCGTATTCGTGGAGCAAAGTAAACGTTGGGCTGGTGACGTCGTCTTCCTGAGTTGCCTGTAGGCCCGCGACGATGCCCTTCGTCAGAGTGGTCTTGCCGCTTCCCAGTTCCCCGCTGAGCAGGATGAGCAGCGGCGGTTGGAGATTCTCGCCGAGCCCACGGCCCCAGGCAATGGTTTCCTCGGCCGAATGGGTAATGACTTCCTCAGCCACGCTGCTGCAGCTCCTCCAGCAACTTGCGCCGCGCGTACGGAATCGCGTGAGCCACCTCGCCCGCCAGCACTCCCGACGCTTCCGCAGATTCGCTTAGTAGATCGGCCGCGTAACCGTGAAGATAGACGCCAAGAGCCACAACGCGAACCAAATCCTGCGCGCCGAACTGGCAGATTAAAGCACCGAGCAGGCCGGTGAGGACGTCCCCCGAGCCACCCTTGGCCAATGCCGGACCACCTGTGGTGTTCACCAAGACTCTTCCGTCTGGCGAGGCGATGACGGTATGGAATCCCTTAAGCACGACGTGCGCGTTCCAGCGGCGGGCAGCATCGACCGCGGTTTTCACGCGATCCTTCTGAACCTCGGCGATGGAGCTGCCCAGCAGGCGCGCCATTTCTCCCGGGTGCGGCGTGATGACCAGATGCGCGGATTTTCGTTTTGCCAGCGCTCCACCGCCGTCTGGGAACGCGTTCAATCCGTCCGCGTCGACAACCATCGGCGCCTCGATCTCGCTCACCACGCTGCGGATGAACTCCTGAGTTTCCGGATCTTGCCCCAAGCCAGGCCCCACAGCCACCACGCTCTTGCCCTTCAGCGATTCGCGAAACGATGCGGAGCTGCCAGCTGATTTCGCGAGTGTTCCTGCCGGAGTCGTGGGCAATGGTTCGGTCATGTATTCCGGCTGAACACTGGCAATGACGGGGAGCGCTGGCCCCGGCGTCGCGATTGTCACCAGACCGGCGCCGGCGCGCAGAGCGGCTTGGCCGCCCAGAACCGCGGCACCGGTCTTCCCGACCGAACCAGCAACGAGCAGTAGGTGGCCATAGGAACCTTTGTGGGCATCTGCCGCGCGGATCAGCGGCATACCCGCGAATTCGTCGGCACCGGCCCAACGGACATCGCTCTTTCCGACTTCTTCCACGAGCGCAAGCGGCGAGCCAATTCCTTTTACCAGCAAGCAGCCGCAATGGGCAGCGTGCCTGGAAACCAGCTGACCGATCTTCGGAGCCGTGAACGTCACCGTGAGATGCGCGCGCAGCACAGGCCCACGTGCGTCTTCGCCATCGGAAGGCAGCCCCGACGGCGTGTCGACCGCCACGATCCAGCCGGGCCGCGGCCGCGTGGCATTCCCCGACAACCGGTTCACATCCTCAATGACTCGCACGAGCAGTCCTTCCAGTGTCCCGCGAACGCCAGTGCCCAGCAGCGCATCAATAATCACCTCGGCGGTGGCCACCTTGGGCCAGCACTTCTCCCAATCATTCTCGCTCTGAATCGTCAGTAACGTGCCGCCGAGGTCGCGCCAGCGCTCGAAATTTTTCAGCGCGTCGCCGCGCAGATCCTCAGGCTTGGCGAACAGATACACACTGACTTCCGCAGCTTCCTCTTTCAGAAGGCGCGCGACGACAAAACCATCCCCGCCATTATTTCCCTTCCCGCACATCACGGCCACACGCTCGGGAGGATCAGCGTTCTGAAGCGCGTATTTTTCCAGGAATCCTTCGGCGACGCTGCGGCCAGCGGCCTCCATCAGCAGCTGCCCCGGCACACCGAACCGTTCGGTCGTCAGGCGGTCCACTTCGCGCATTTCTGCCGCGGTCAACGCCTTCATGATAATTTCCTGAGTCTCAGAGCATCCAGCCGCCGCTGACGTTCACGACCTGGCCGGTTACATATTCCGATTCTTCCGAGGCAAAAAACGCGGCAGCCGCCGCGACATCGTCTACGGTGGGCGGCCGCCCAATCGGGTAACGTGCGTCTCGCAGCTTACGCGCCTCTTCCAGCGTCAAATCTTTTTCGTCGATGCTCGAAGGATTCACCACGTTTACGGTAATTCCGTTCTTCGCTTCTTCCAGCGCCAGTGACCGAGACATGGCAACGACGGCAGCCTTCGCCGCCGCGTAGGCCGAGATCTTCGCCTGGCCAAACGCGCGCTCCGCTCCCACCGCACCAAGGTTGACGATGCGACCCCAGCGTCCCTTGCGCATAATGGGTAGCACTGCGCGGCACATGTGAAACACGGTGATGACATTCGAATCGAAAATGCTCTTCCACTCTTCCGGCGAGGACTCCGCAAGCGAGCCCCAGCGGAAATCACCGACATTGTTCACCAGCACGTCGATGCGGCCGTAACGGTCGGCCACGGTCTTGATTAATTGCTCGGCGCGGCCCGCTTGGCTCACGTCCGTTTCTACGGCAACGCAATCGGCGCCCGCCGCCTGCAACTGCCGCAAGGCCATTTGTGCGGAAGCTTTGTTCGAGCGGTAGGCCAAAGCGATACGCGCGCCTTGACCCGCCAGATTCAACGCGATTCCCCTGCCGATTCCCCGCGTACCGCCTGTTACCACTGCTACTCGATTTCGCAGCGACATTCGTGTTCCTCGCAATTCCTCGTAGCTATTAGCTTACTTCAATTTCGCGACAATCACGGTCATATCGTCGGCCTGCTCCGGGCTGCCCGACCATTCTTCCGCGGCGGTCATCAGAAACTGGGCAATCGTTTTCGGCGTGGCATGGCGCACGCGTTGCGCTGCCGCCTCCAGCCGCGATACGCCAAACTCCTCGCCATAGGCGTTGTCCGGTTCCACCAGGCCGTCGCTGTATCCGATAAGCACCGCCTCCGGTGGCACATCGATGCAACCTTCTTGATACGGGTAGTCTTCCACCACGCCAAGCACAATTCCACCCACATCCAGATGTTTGGCTTTGCCGTCCCACAAGCAAAAGCCAGGCAGATGACCGGCGTTGGTATAGCGTAGCTTTCGCGTCGACATGTCGTAGATGGCAATTAGAAAGGTAGCGAAGCGGTCGTCGCCCGTGTTGCGCACCAGATGCTTGTTCAGGCGCGCCACCAGCTCTGCCGTGGTGAGTTGATCGCTTCCGGGTGTCAGTAACTGGCTGCGCAAGGCCGCCTGCAAGCTGGCCATCAGCAGGGCGGCTGAAATTCCCTTTCCCGAGATATCGGCGATGGCGATGGCCACTTGCGTAGCGCTGAGTTGAATGAAGTCGTAGTAGTCTCCGCTGACGCTGCGGGCGGCGCGGCAGATGGCTTCGATCTCGACGCCCGTCACCTGCGGGAAGGTCCGCGGGAAGAGCTGGTCCTGCACTTCGCGCGCGATGGAGATTTCGTTCTCGAGGCGCTGCAACTGTTTTTGTTCGGCGATGAGGCGGGCGATGGAGCCAGTCATAGAGTTGAAAGACTCGCCCAGCATGCCGAGCTGATCGCGCCTTTCCACGGGCACGCTCGCGGCGAAATTCCCTTCCTGAACGGACTGCGTCGCCTGCGACAAATTCGAAATGGTATGCGTGATGGCCCTGGTGAGCCTTATTCCGATCAGTAACGCCGCCAGCTCGATCAGCAGGAACACCACGCCAATCACCTGAAGCTGCGAATATCGCGCGCCGCTGAGTTCACCGAGCGACGCAAAAATGCGGTGATTCAGTTTTGACCGCCTTGCGGTGAAAAACGCGAACACCGGATGATCCTGCTCCAAGACGCGGTTTCCATTCAAATAGATGGCCTTCAGTTGCGAAAAGCCTTCCACGACCGGGTCCATCGACGACTCAGGTTCCGGCAGTGTTCTTCTTTCCGTTTTCACTCGCCCGATGCGGCGATAGTCTTTCTCGCCAATCTTCACGGAGCTTTGCCCCGAGTCGTTTTCCACGGTCTCTGCCAACGTAATGTCGATGGGGCCCAGGTCGGGAGCGACTCTTTCAAGGAATTCGGGCGTGACCGGCACAGTCAGTTCGATCACACGGTCGCCCCGCGGAGAGTCCGCCAGCCGCATGCCCAACAGCCGCAACTGCGATCCAGATTGCACCATTCCTGTGAACGAATTCCTCCGCTCGCCCGCGATCGCCCGGAAGTATTCCGAATCATCACCGAAGGTGACCACCAGCCCCGGGAGTTCCTTCGCTTGGGCCACCAGCACCTGTTCCGCAAGAGCTTTTTCGAGCACGCGCGCGTCAACATTAGAAGGTATGGACTTCTCGACTGCCGCGATTCCCGCGGAAGAGTCGGCCAGCATCTCCAGCCGGTCTTCGATATCGTGATAGAGGAGGTAGGCACCCAACTGTGAATAAATGATCTGCCCCAACAGGCTGGCAAAGATCAAGATCAGCACGACCGGGACGATCGCGATGAACAGGTATGCAACGATCAGGCGGTTCCGCAGACTCCAAAGAAGCTGATTGCGCCAGCGGCTCCAGAACCGGTAAAGCAGATAGAAGATGGCAAGCAGTCCGGCAAACCGCAAAAAGCCTAATCCTGGCAGGCTCCGCAGTGGATTGTTGGCCCAGCTGGTGAGCAATAGGAGGGCCGTCAGGACCAACGCAGTCCAATCCAGCGCTGACAGGGTTCTCCAAAACGCAGTTTGCGGTTTAGACGTTCCGTTCATAGGAATCGTGGTTACAGAGACACTCTACCCGATTCGAGGCGGCCGAACGAGCCCGAGTGCCGTTCGCTGGGCTCCCATGCGATTACAGGTCATTTCTCAACTGTGGATTGCGCACCCGGCTGTGGTGCCGGCCGTAGGTAAAGTAGATAACCAGCCCAACGATCAACCAAACAATGAGCCGCGCCCAGTTCACCCAACCCAGCTTGTACATCATGTAGCCATTGAATCCGATGCCCAGTATCGGCACCAGCGGCACCAGCGGCGTGCGGAACGGGCGGGACTGATTCGGATTCGTATTGCGCAATACCATCACCGCAATGCACACGATCACGAAGGCCAGCAGCGTTCCAATGTTCACCATCTTCCCGATGTCGTCGATGGGCGTGACACTGCCAACAATCGCCGCCAGGCAGCCCACCAGAATCGTATTCTTGTATGGTGTACGGTATTTCGGGTGGATGGCCGCAAAAAACTTGCGCGGCAGCAGTCCGTCGTTCGCCATCGAATACAGCACGCGGGTCTGTCCCAGCAACATTACAAGCATGACGCTTGTTAATCCGGCCAGCGCGCCGAGGGTGATGATGTGAGAGGCGGTCGACAGGCCACGGTCCAGAAAGGCTCGGGCCACCGGCGCTTCGATGTTTACATCCTGCCAATGCACCATGCCGGTGAGAACGCCAGCGACGGCAATATAGAGAACCGTACAAACCAGCAACGAAACGATGATGCCAATCGGCAGGTCGCGCTGCGGATTCTTGGCTTCCTGCGCCGTGGTTGAGACCGCATCGAATCCGATGTAAGCGAAGAAAATGTACGCGGCGCCTGCGCCGATTCCCCCGAAGCCCATGGGAGCGAAGGAGTGCCAGTCGCTACCCCAGTTGGCAGTGTTGACATACCTTGCGCCAAGGCCGATCACGAAAAGCACCACGGCGACCTTGATGACCACGATCGTGGAATTGAATCGCGCGCTTTCCTTGATGCCGATCGCCAGAATGGCGGTGATCACCAAAGCCACCAGGAAGGCCGGCAGGTTGAAGCCAATCTCAACACCAAAAATTCTCGGAGCGTTCACCAGGTCGTGCGCTCTTTGCGCCAGTTCCGGCGAGTGCGCAGCCAGCAGGGCATCGACCTTATCGAGGAAGGCCTGCGTTCCCGGAACCAGCGACGGATCCGCCGCGCGCGCCATTTCTCGCGCTACCATTTTTGAGGCGGTGGCTAAGCCGGTCCAGTGGTCGTAGGCGAGCCACAACGGCATTCTGATATGAAAGATGTTGAGAAGTTCGATAAAGTGATTTGACCAACCCGAGGAAACCGTGCTGGCGCCCATCGCGTATTCGAGCGTAAGATCCCAGCCGATGATCCAGGCGAAGAGTTCACCGAGCGTGGCATATGCGTAGGTGTACGCGCTCCCCGCCAGCGGGATCATCGCCGCGAATTCCGCGTAACAGAGCGCCGCGAACGCGCAGCCCAGGCCGGAGATCACGAAGGAGAGCATTAAACCTGGGCCGGCGTAGTGCGCGCCCAATCCCGAGAACACGAAAATTCCCGCGCCGATCACCGCGCCAACGCCGAGAGCGGTGAGCTGAAAAGGTCCCAACGTTTTCTTCAGGCTGTGCTCGCCGGACTCTTTCGCTTCCGATACCAACTGCTCCAGCGGTTTTCTCGCGAACAGGGGATTGCCCATGCACTTCTCCTTCGCACGCAGAACGTTTCATCACAAAAAATTCAGTTTCGCTCGACCGCCGCTGCCCGCCGTTTCCACAACCAGTACACCGGTAAGCCCAGCAACACGATTACGACTCCCCCACCAGCGGTGCTGGTCTTATACAGCAGAATGACACCCATGATTCCGGTGGCCGCCAATATATACAATAGCGGCAACCAGGGATACCCGACGGCTTTGTAAGGACGTTCCGCATCCGGCCGGCGCATGCGCAGTACGAAAATTCCTGCAACAGTTAAGACGTAGAACAGCAACGCAGAAAACACCACATAATCGAGCAGGTTGCTGTAAACATTGCCGTAGGAACCGTCGGGCTTGCGCGTCCGCAACAAAATCAATACCACGATCCAGATGCCCTGGTAGACAAGCGCCACACCCGGCACGCCACGGCCGTTCAACTTCGCCGTAGCCTTGAAAAATAACCCGTCTTTCGCCATGGCATACGCTACGCGCGAGCCGGCAAGAATCAAGCCGTTGTTACAGCCGAACGTGGAAATTATGATGGCCACCGCCATCATCACCGCGCCTTTCGCACCGAAGATCGCGGAAAGGGCCGCGGTAGCCACTCGGTCATCCGCCGCGTTCTGAATCTGCGCCAGAGGCAGCGCGAACAGATAGGCGAGATTCGCCAGGCAATACAGCGTAATGACGATAATGGTGCCGAAGACCATCGAAAGCGCAACGTCTCGCTTTGGGTTCTTCACTTCCGCCGCGGTGAACCCGATGTTGTTCCAGGCGTCTGCAGAAAATAGCGATCCCACCTGCGCCACGGCCAACGCCAGCAGCAAACCGTACCAACCGCTCCCAGCCGTCGCTGTGGGCAAGAGCGATTTCAAGAATCCCGCGCCGGGCTCGATGGCGTTGGCGCCACGGACCGCCCAAAGATGCGAAAAATTGTCGGCGATGGCCGAAGCGTTCCGCGCCACGAAAATGCACAGGAAAATGAGTCCGAGCAGGGAAAGCATCTTCGCGGATGTGAAGATGTTCTGAATCCATTTTCCGAGCTGCACGCCGCGGGTATTCAGGAACGTGAGAAAGATGATCATCAGAACGGCCACAAGTTGCTGTACCGACAGGCTGACCGCAAATTTCGAGGAAAAGTTGATCGGAGGAATGATCCACGCGTTTGGGGAAATCGCGGGGAACAAGACGCCCAGATATCGGGAGAATCCGATCGCCACCGCCGCGATAGTGCCCGTCTGGATCACTAGAAATAGCGTCCAACCGTACAGAAACCCCCACAGTGGCGAGAACGCCTCGCGCAAATACACGTATTGGCCGCCGGCGTGAGGAAACAGTGCCGCCAATTCGCCATACGAGAGCGCCGCAGCAATGGTCAGCATACCGGTCAGGACCCAGGTCAACAGAAGTCCACCGGCCGAACCGGTTTGCCGGGCGATGTCGGCAGCCACGATAAAAATCCCGGAGCCGATCATCGACCCGACGACGATCATAGTGCCGTCGAACAGGCCGATGGCCCGCACAAATTCGTGTTCCCTCGTGGAACTCTTCCCTGCCTCCGTCGACCTGGAATCTGCCATTTGCGCGTTGCCTCAATCGCCAGCGAGATTTATGGCTTCTAATTTGCATACGAACTGCCTGGCGCGTTCTATTGGATCCGGAGCCAGCAGGATATCGCTGATCACCGCCACCGAATCCGCCCCTGCCCGCAAAACCTCTTCCGCACGGTCGAACCGCATGCCTCCAATGGCGACAATCGGTTTGTCCGTCATCGGGCGCAGCTCACGGATCAGATCAGTGCCGACTACAAGATCGGGATTCGCCTTGCTCTTGGTCGCAAAGATCGGACCGATGGCAATATAATCCGCCGAACTCGCCACGGCCCTGGCAAATTGCTCCCGGTTGTGTGTCGAAACACCCACCCAGCGGTCCGGCCCAACAATGGTACGGGCTTGCGCAACGCTCAAGTCATCTTGTCCTACGTGAACGCCCGTAGCGTTAGCCAGGAGCGCAATGTCTGGGCGGTCGTTCACGAAACAACTCACCCCGGCTTCGCTGCAGGTTTGCGCAAGCGCTCTCGAAGCCTGCAACATCGCGGCGGCGGTCCCTGCCTTGTCGCGGTACTGCAAGATCCGCACACCCGCACCGATGAGTTGCTGAGCAAATTCCAAGATGGGCCTGTGAACCAGTCCAGCGTCTAATATCACATACAGCCGAGGCATCACAAGCCGCATGGGATTCTATTTTCCGTTGAGGTTGAGAAGTTTTTCGATGAAATGGGTATCGAATTTTCCGGCGATGAAGTCCGGATGCGCCATAATGCGCCGGTGTAGCGGGATCGAGGTCTTGATTCCCTCGATGGCAAACATCTCCAGCGCGCGCTTCATGCGGCCGATTGCTTCGGTGCGGTCGCGCCCCTTCACCACAAGCTTCGCCACGAGCGAATCGTAGTACGGTGGAATGACGGCGTCGGTGTAGGCCGCGGAATCCACGCGGACTCCCGTTCCGCCTGGCGACTGGAACGCCGTGATGCGTCCCGCTGAGGGCACAAAGGTATCCGGGTCCTCGGCGTTAATGCGGCATTCGATGGAATGGCCGCTGAAGGTCATCTCCCCCGCGGCATCTTCCAGCCGCTCACCGGCGGCGATGCGAATCTGCGCCTTCACCAGGTCCACGCCAGTCACGAATTCCGTCACGGGATGCTCCACTTGGATGCGGGTGTTCATTTCGATGAAGTAGATCGAACCATCGGCGTCCATCAGGAATTCCACCGTGCCGGCGTTGGTGTATCCGATTTCGGCAAGAGCCTTTACCACTTTGCCGCCGAGTTCCTTGCGGCGCTTGCCATCGATGACCGGCGACGGCGACTCTTCGACAAGTTTCTGGTGGCGCCGCTGAATCGTGCATTCGCGTTCACCGAGGTGAATCACCTTGCCGTGCTGATCGCCGAGCACCTGAATCTCAATATGCCGCGGGTGCTCGAGGAATTTCTCCATGTACACGTCAGGCGTGCCGAAGGCCTGTTGCGCTTCGCTGCGCGCGGTCTGATAGGCGCCGAGCAGTTCCTGTTCGTTGCGCACCACGCGCATCCCGCGGCCACCACCTCCCGCGGCCGCCTTCAAAATCAGCGGATACCCGACGCGCTTTGCTTCGTTCGCCAGCTGTTCTTCGCCTTCCACCACCCCATCGCTGCCCGGAATGGTAGCCAGACCGGCGTTCTTCATCTCACGCCGCGCGCGGTCCTTTTCCCCCATCATTTCGATCACTTCGGGCTTCGGACCGATGAACGTGATTTCCGAAGCTTCGCACACCTTGGCGAAATTGGCATTCTCGGAAAGGAAGCCGTAGCCGGGATGAATCGCATCGACATTGGTGATTTCCGCGGCGCTGATCACATGCGGAATATTCAGATAGCTCTCGCTGCTTCGTGGCGGGCCAATACACACTGCTTCGTCGGCGTACCGGACGTGCAGGGCGTTACG
>Ga0335076_10003295_pt1 | contig 16214 bp, 11 predicted proteins | sample Lox_Sample_25_FD_206717 | JGI IMG/M metagenome (GOLD analysis project Ga0335076, IMG submission 206717) | Soil microbial communities from Loxahatchee National Wildlife Refuge, Florida, United States - Lox_Sample_2.5 | ecosystem: Environmental > Terrestrial > Soil > Wetlands | place: USA...
TCACCGGAGCTGAATCCAGGCGCAGCGTTTCCGTTCCGCCATTCCCATTGGTCACATTGCCTGACGCGAAATCGTGCCAGGCGCCTTTGTCCTGCTCGTCCATGGCATCGCCGTCGCCCACCCAATACTGCACTCGATATTCGATCGCGTACGGCTCCGCCCACGCAATGCGAATCGCATCCACGTTTTCCTTTTTCTCCAGGTTGATAACGACCCATTGAGCATGAAGCGCGTCATCCTCGCGCGTGAATCGACTCGTCAGATACGGATTGCTCTTCCAATAGGTGTTCAGATTTCCGTCATCGAGACGCGAGAACCCGTCGAACTCTGTGCCGCCATTGCGAGTGAAACCACGATGCGGCAGGGAGTAACCATAGGAATGGCGGATTATCTCTTTGGTCGGAGTCGAATCGCCCACGAAATATCCTTTGCCGGGAGGATCGCTCCACTTTCCCTCCGGGTTCCAGTGCCACGCCTGCACGAATAAATCCGTATTTTGCCGATAGCTGATCACTCCCCAACCCGCCTGCAAAATCTGCTTGATCTGATCGGCGCGAAAGAAAACATCGGTAGCGTTGCTGGGGACCCGGTCTACGGTCGAGCCGAGTGCGTAAGGCGGGCTGAACGTGTTTACCACGTGATTGGGAACCGCATCGACCTGGATGCGTTGCGCGGCCGCGGGAATGAAAAGCACGAATAAAGAAAAGAGGAAAGCCAGGAGCTTTCGAGAAATCACCATGCGCCCATTAAATCGTTTCATATTGGCAAAATCCACAGCTATTTTTCTGGCGCGCGACATGTGCTTCGGTATAATGGGCGGCTCGGACGACCGCAGTCTTTGCGAGCGCGAGGACCCGCTCATGCTGGTCAAAGTATTCGCTGACAGAACATTATTAAGCAAGGCAGCGGCGGAACACGCCGGGAACGCGATTCGACGCTCGATTTCGGAGCAGGGGCACACTCGCGTCGTGGTAGCCAGCGCGGCATCGCAGATCGAATTTCTCGAGGCGCTCACGCGCACGAAGGGAATTGACTGGTCCAGAGTGGAAGTCTTTCACCTCGATGAATACATCGGCTTGCCGATGGCGCATCCCGGCAGCTTTCGCAAAATGATTCTGGAGCAGCTAATCTACAAGACCGGAATTACGAATTACCATTTGCTTGACGGCGATGCCGATGACCCTGCTGCCGTCGCGCGCGCCGTTGGACGAGCTTTGGCTTCCGCTCCAGTCGATATTGCATTCCTGGGAATTGGAGAAAACGGCCACATTGCATTCAACGATCCGCCGGCGGATTTTGAAACCGAAGAGCCTTACATCATTGTCAATCTCGATGAAGCTTGCCGCCAGCAGCAGGTCGGCGAAGCATGGTTCGCAAATATCTCGCAGGTTCCCAAGCAGGCGATTTCAATGTCTGCACGTCAGATCTTAAAAGCCCGGGAACTGCTCGCGGTTGTGCCAGACCTGCGCAAAGCCCAGGCCGTGAGGGCCACTTGTGAAAGCGAAATCAGCCCGCAGGTTCCGGCATCGATTTTGCGCGAGCACGAGAATGCAACCGTGTATCTGGACAAAAATTCTGCGTCGCTCTTAAGTCCGGAGATGCGGGAACTGGGCACGCACGAACTGCCGATGACGATCAGCCGTTAATGTCGAAGCTAAAAAGTCCGTATCGCTGCGAGCGACGGAGCAATCAGATGCTGCGCCTGGTCCTGATCTCGCTCTGCATGTTCTGGTTCTTGGCGCAGAGCCGAGAGTCTCCCGCACAGAGCGTGAGCGGAAAAATCGGAACTGTCCACGTGGATGCCACACCCGGCCACGAGATCAACTCGTTCAATCCCGACGCGGCGCTGGGAAGTTCAATCGATGTGCTCTCTCGCTACGATATCAACAAAGTTTTCACTCCGCCGATCGTCGAGCAGTCGCTTTCAGCTGGTTGGGGCCCGCTGACCTACCGCAACAACACCGAACTGCGAATGGCGGCCTGGCACTGGAATCCGGTCGGCACCTGGAGCGATGCCGTACACCGAAGTGGATATTTCACCGGCAGCACCGAATTGGGGGAGCCGATCCGGTACATTCTGGCTTACGCGTTGCCGCATCGCGGCTTTGCGACCAGTGGCGACCGACCATTGGCCGGCCCAGATCTGACTTATTGGAAGAGCAATCCGTATCTAACGTCGAAGTTCACAGGCGAGAGTGATGCGTTACATCCGCAGTGGGTGGTTGTGGACCTGCAAGCGCCGAAGCAAGTGAACGCTGTGCGCATTCAGTGGGAGAATCCTTACGCCACGAAATACCAAGTTGAATATTTCGCCGGGACTGACGCGCTCGATTTCGATCTGGGGCCGAAGGGCGAATGGAAAGTATTCTCCGTCGGAGCATTTACGAATGCACGCGGCGGAACGGTCACGCTGAAGCTGGGCAAGACTCCGGTCTCGATCCGTTATCTGCGAGTGCTCATGACGGAATCCTCCAACACCTGCGATGAGCACGGCACAGAGGACGTCCGCAACTGCGTGGGCTATGCCATTCAAAGCATCGCCGCTGGCACGATCGATGCGAAGGGCGCGTTCGATGAAGTCCCCAAAGAGCCAACCGAGCCGCTTACCACTTATTGCGTTTCATCCATCGATCCCTGGCATTCTGTTGCGGATGTGAACGACAGCGGCGCATATCAGCACGTTGGATTTGACCTTCTTTTTCGCAGCGGACTCACCAACAATTTGCCGGCGATGCTTCCCGTAACCATGCTCTATGGAACTCCGGACGATGCTGCCGCCGAGATCGCCTATATCGAGAAGCGCGGCTACAACCTCGGTTATGTCGAGATGGGCGAAGAAGCGGACGGCAAACATGCGATGCCGGAAGACTACGCAGCGCTCTACATTCAATGGGCGACCGCGATCCATAAGGTCGATCCGAAGCTCAGGTTGGGCGGCCCCATCTTCGAAGGCGTAACGGAAGATATAAAAGTCTGGCCGGATGCGCAGGGGCGCACTTCATGGATGGGCCGCTTTGTCGATTATTTGAAAGCGCACGGGCATTTGTCGGATCTTGCTTTCGTTTCGTTCGAGCACTATCCGTTTGAGGCTTGCGACATCAACTGGAAAACGTTGTACACGGAACCGCGGCTGATGAAACATATCCTGCAAGTATGGCGGGATGACGGCGTGCCGAAGAATGTACCACTAATGGTGACCGAGAGCAGCATCGCCCCCGAACTAACCGGCTCGATGAGCACAATCTTCTCTGCACTTTGGTTGGCCGATAACGTCGGTTCTTTCTTCGAAGGCGGCGGCGCGGCCTTCTATCATTCTCCCATTCAGCCGCAGGACATTCACAACTCCTGCGAAGGCTGGGCATCGTGGTCGAATTTTGAGTCGGACGAGTATTACCACATCAAGGGCTACACGGCTTTCTACTTTGCCGCCCAGATGATCAATTTCGAATGGGTGCAGCACCGGTCAGGCGTTCATCAGATGTTTGGATCTGCAAGCGACGTCAAAGATGCGAATGGCAACACGCTTGTGACTTCGTATGCGGTACATCGCCCGGATGGCAATTGGTCGCTGATGCTGGTGAATCGCGACGAGAATGATCCGCACACGGTTCAAGTTGTGTTTGACGATTCGGCAGGCAAACGAAATGCCTCATTCGAGGGGCCGGTCCGGTTTGCAACTTTCGGCAGTGAGCAGTACGTGTGGATCAACGATGGGCTGAACAGCCACGCCGATCCGGACGGGCCAATTGTTGCGACCACCGTTAATGCCGACGCGCAAACTACGTTCACCTTGCCGAAGGCTTCAATCACGGTGCTGCGCGGTAAAGTTGCAGAGCTGAAATAATCACGTTCAATCAAATCTTTGGAGCCGGTCGCAATGAAACCCATATTGGCGAACTTGACTTTCATATCGCTGTTACTGATCGCAATCGTTTTACCGGGACGGGCACAGAACGCCCCTCAGCGCGAGGTCGCATTGACCTTCGACGATCTGCCGGCTGCGAATGCAAGTTCGATGAATGGACAACAGATCATCGAAATGACGAACAAACTGCTCACGACCTTGCGCGACCAAAAAGTTCCCGCAATCGGTTTCGTCAACGAAATCAAGCTTTATAAATTTGGCCAGGTGGATGACCGCATCAAGGCGCTGAGCATGTGGCCGGATTATGGGTTTGAGTTGGGAAATCATACCTTCAGTCACGCATCGTTGAACCGGGTCGGACTGAAAGCCTGGGAAGAAGAAATTGTGCGCGGCGAAACAGTCACGCGCATGATCCTGGCGCAGCACAATATGAAACTGCGTTTTTTCCGGCATCCTTATCTCGATACCGGTCTCGACCTTCAGACCCGCCGCGAGGCAGAAGCGTTTTTGGCATCGCGCGGTTACCGCGTCGCACCGGTGACCATGGATGCGTGGGACTGGATGTATGCGACGGTGTATGAAGATGCGCGGCGGCGCGGCGATACTGCGCTTGAACAGCAACTGGTCAGTTCCTATCTGAGTTACACAAACACGGTTTTCGATTATTACGAAAAGCTTTCGAAACAGCTGATTGGTTACGAGCCCAAGCAAGTCCTGCTGATGCACGGGAACTGGCTGGAGGCAGATCATGTTGCGGAAGTATTGGACGTGCTGCGAAAGCGCGGATACAAGTTCATCACATTGGAGGACGCGCTGAGCGACGCGGCTTACAGCTTGCCGGATGATTACGTGGGAATCGAAGGCACAAGCTGGATTGACCATTGGGCGATCACGCAGGGGCATCCGCCGATGAACACCCCGGTGTTTCCGCAGTGGGTCATAGACAAATCAAATGCTCTGCGGGACCGGCCCACGCAGCCGTGATCATTGGGAGGGGAACAATGAATAAAGCGATTCTTCGTAAGGTCAAAGGACAAGTTTCGATTGCGATCCTGGCCTTGGTGGTTTTAATAACGGCTGCAATCTTCGCGATCACACCGGCGTTCTCGCGACCAACGGATCCGACTTCCGACGCCGACCTGCTCGATGGATACCGGCACGTGGAAGTGGCTTCGGTTTCAGACGCAATGGAGAAAATTGCCGGGCAGAGGACGTATCTGTCGCACAACATGCGGCCGATATTTACTTCGAAATTTGCCGGGTTTGCAATAACGGTGAAATTGAAGAAGGAAGAAAACAATGATCCGCACGCGCTGGATGGTATGCTCGCCGCCATTGATCAGGGCGGGCCGAACTCGGTTTATGTGATGGTCATCGAAGACGGCGCAAACATTGCCGGCATGGGTGGGTTGATGGGCACCGCGATGCAGGCGCGAGACTTCTCCGGTGCGGTAATCGATGGCGGAGTTCGCGACACGGCTTATCTCAAGAAAATTGGCTTTCCGGTTTTCGCCACGGGCACTGTTCCGTCCACTTCGGTCGGGCATTATCGGTTTGCAGGGGCAAACATTCCGGTCACGTGCGATGGAGTTCAGGTGAACGCCGGGGACATTGTGGCTGCGGATTCCGACGGTGTGGTGATTGTGCCGCGCGCACGCGCATCTGAAGTTCTAAGCATGGCGCAGGACATGGACTTCAAAGAGCACTCGATGTACGCCTACATCGAAAAATTGAAATCGATCGAGGAGGCGGTCAAGAAGTTCGGGCGCTTATAGCTCTTGGTGTCGAAGCGAGGGTCTGTTCGGGGTCGACAATCATCCACGCGGCTGCCCCAAGCACGCACAAGCCGGCTGCAACCAGAAATGATGCCGTCCATCCGAAGTGTTTGGCGATGACCGGCGTAAGCGATGCGGTAACCGCGCCGCCGATTTGCCCGCCCATATTCATGAATCCGGAGACCGAGCCCGAAGAGCGCCCGGCGAGCTTGGCTGTTACAGACCAGAACGAACTTTGCGCGAGGTACAGTGCGCCGGCGCCTCCAGCGAGCACTATGCTGGCCAGACGAGCACCGCGAACCTCGGCGCCGAACACGAGAAAGACTCCAGCTAATGCAATCACGACCGCAGCGAGATAAGACCTTCCCACTCGCGATCCATATGCACGCGCCAGCCGGTCGCTGATCAGTCCTCCAATCGGACAGCATGCCGCCATCGCGAGAAACGGAAGCATCGCATAAATCGCGCTCGCCTTGAGGTTCAGATTTCTAACCTGCGCGAGGTAAATATAAAACCAGCTGAAGAAGATCCAGGCGACGTAGCCGAAGCTGAAGTAACTGAATGTGACTGCCAGCACTTCACGGCTTTTCAAAACCGCGCTCCAGGGAATCAGCGACTCATGTTCCGTCACTGCTTCATGGACGGAAACTCCCAATTGAATATGTTCCAGCTCCGAAGGCGATACGCCTGGGTGTTCTTCTGGACGGTCTTTGGCGGCGATGAACCACACAGCTCCGGCGATCAAGCCGATAATTGCGCAGAGCCAGAATGATGCTCGCCAGCCATAACGCAGCATCACGTACGTAATGAGCGGCGGCGAAAGCCCGGCCCCTGCGCCAACTCCGGCAAAGATCCAGCCATTTGCAATTCCTCGTTCCTTTTCGGGTATCCAGCGCGCGACGAATTGGTTGGAAGCTGGATACATCACAGCTTCGCCCGCGCCGAGCAGAAATCGTATAGAGACAAATAGGAACAAAGCGCCGGTTATTCTGGATGGAACCGACGCGGTGAGCGCGGTGAAAATTCCCCACCAGATCACGCTTGCGGCCAGCACTCGCCGCGGGCCCAATCGATCCGCAAGCCGCCCGCCTGGAGTTTGGAATCCGGCGTAGCCGATAAGAAAGGCGCTGAAGACCCAGCCGAGCTGAATGTTGCTCAGGCCATATGCCGAAGCCAGCGAACTGCCGGCGATCGAAATATTCACGCGGTCGAGAAACGCAACCGCGCTGAGCATGAACAACCAGAAAATCAGATACCAGCGGACATGGCTCGTTTTCATGCCGCCGGGCCGATCGATGTCCACGCAGACCCGTTCCGCGACGATAGCAGCACCGCGCTCATGAATTTCATCTCGTCGATTCCATCCTGGACGCCCGGAACTAATAATGACTCTGGATTCGGAGCACGCTTTTCAATTTTCGCCATGATCTGTTCCGCGAGATCGGTGTAGAGTTGCGCAAAAGCTTCCAAATATCCTTCCGGATGACCACTCGGTACGCGAATTGCGTGGGCGCCGGCCCGTCCCGTGCCAGGTCCGCCGCGCGTGATCGTGCGACGCTGTTGGCCTAGCGGCGTGAAGATGAGCAGGTTGGGATGTTCCTGCCGCCATTCGAGGCCTGCTTTCTCACCGTAGACGCGCAGATGCAAGTTATTTTCATTTCCCACCGCGATCTGTGTGGCCCAGAGTCCTCCCTTTGCTCCCTGAGCAAAACGGAGCATCACGTGAACGTTGTCATCGAGTCGTCGCCCGGGTACAAACGTACTTACATCGGCCGCGACTCGTTCGACCGGAAGTCCGGTTACGAAGCACGCGAGGTTGTAAGCGTGAGTGCCGATATCACCCAGCGAACCCGCCGGCCCGCTGCGCGCTGGATCAGTTCGCCACTCCGCCTGCTTATGCCCGGTCTTTTCGAGCGGTGTCGATAGCCAATCCTGCACGTATTCAACCTGTACGAGTCGAATAGGTCCGAGTTCGCCAGCATGCACCATTTCGCGCGCCTGACGAACCAAAGGGGTGCCGGTGTAGTTGTGCGTGAGTCCGAACACCAGTCCCGTGCGCTTCACAATCTTCCCAAGATCGACGGCATCTTCGATCGTGGTGGTGATCGGCTTGTCGCAGATCACATGAATACCGGCTTCGAGGAATGCTTTCGCCGGAGCGTAGTGCAGATTATTCGGCGTAACGATTGAGACGACTTCGATTCCGTCGGTGCGCTTCGATTCCACTGCCACCACCTCTTCGAAGTTGCGATAGGCGCGCGGGATACGCAGGTCTTTTGCGGCGGACAAGCTTCGTTCCGGATTCGAACTCAACGCAGCCGCGACGAGCTCATAATGATCATCCATGCGCGCGGCAAGGCGATGCACAGCGCCGATAAATGCTCCTGGCCCGCCGCCAACCATGCCAAGCCGCAGGCGTCGATTTTGTTTCTGAGTTGAGCCTTCGATCGGCATCAGGCACCTTTCCTTGTGAGTCCAAGCATTCGCCGGTTCGCTTCAATGTCAGCGCCGGATTTCGCAAAATCATCAAACGCACGTTCTGCCGTCTTGATAATGTGGCGAGCAACAAAGGGCGCGCCTTCTCTTGCTCCCTGTTCGCTGTCTTTCAGGCAGCACTCCCACTCGACAACCGCCCAGCCTTCGAAATCATGTTGCGCGAGCTTTGAAAAAATCGCGGCGAAGTCAACCTGACCGTCGCCAAGGGAGCGAAATCGTCCGGCACGTGAAATCCACGGTTGGTACCCTCCGTAAACTCCCTGCCGTCCGGTGGGCCGGAACTCGGCGTCCTTTACGTGAAACATTTTTATTCGATCGTGATAGAAGTCGATGAACTCCAGGTAGTCGAGCTGCTGCAGAACGAAGTGGCTGGGATCATAAAGAATGTTGCAGCGCTCATGACCCCCGAGTCGTTCGAGAAACATCTCAAAGCTGATGCCATCGTGCAAATCTTCGCCGGGATGAATTTCAAAACATAAATTCACGCCAGCCGAATCGAACACGTCGAGAATCGGGCGCCAGCGTTTTGCGAGTTCATCGAATGCTGCTTCGATGAGGCCCCGCGGGCGTTGCGGCCAGGGATAAAGATATGGCCAGGCAAGCGCGCCCGAGAATGTCACGTGCGCGTTGAGGCCGAGATTGGCAGAAGCTTTGGCTGCATATTTCAACTGCTCGACCGCCCATTTTTGCCGCGCCGAGGGATTGCCGTGCACTGATTCCGGCGCGAACCCATCGAAAGCTTCGTCGTAAGCGGGATGTACGGCGACAAGCTGCCCTTGCAAGTGGGTGGAAAGCTCGGTGAGTTCGACGCCGCTCGCCGAGAGCACTCCGCGAACCTCATCGCAGTAAGTTTTGCTCTCCGCCGCGCGCTTCAGATCAAAGAGACGAGAATCCCAGCTAGGCATTTGCACGCCCTTGTAGCCGAGCGATGCCGCCCATCGGGAAATATCTTTCAAGTTGTTGAACGGCGGAGTGTCGCCTGCAAACTGCGCCAAAAAAATTGCCGGACCTTTGATGGTTTTCACGGGATCAAGATTGACGTTTGATTATACGGGCAGCTTCGTGCAGCGTGTTCACAGCTTCGTCGGGCAGCCTTCCAGTTGTATCCGGAGAAAGATTCAAAAGCAAATTCGATTTGCGAGCACGGCAATCGGAATAATACGACGCGATCGTCTCCGCGCTTTGCGTCTTGAATCCCGGACGCCAGAACCAACTGTGCATGGGCGGCATGGGTTTGTATGGAGGCCCTGTGGGCATCCACGCTTCCATGGGCATGTAGTAGGTCTTGCCTTGGAACTTAACATGCGGGTCGTGCCCTCCCGGTGGCGGCAGCGTGTCTTCGCCGTTGATCACATCTGTGGGCCAGCTTTTCGGCTCACAAATCCTGCCGAGGTTCCGTTTGCTCTGGTAGTAAGCCTGATTCATCACGACGATTCCGTGCGGGCTGTATTTTTTTATCAGCTCATAGACTTCCCAGCGTTGGTCGTCCGAAAGCTTCCACGTGATATCCAGCAGCTGATAAAACGTGTTCGGATATTTGCTGTGCAGTTCCGTGAGCTGCTGCTTGATGAGTTTGTAATAGCCCTGCTGCACGGGAATGTTCCAGTCGAATTTACCTTCGTTATGCGGATCGAGAATGCAGTAATAAAACCCGTGCTTCAGTCCATACTCTTTGCACGCGGCCACAAACGCAGCAACAACATCAGTTTTGTTCGAGCTCGCGGCAACATCGTAATCGTAATTGGCCGAATCCCACAGGCAGAATCCGGACATATGCTTCGCAGTCAGCACGGCATAACGCGCGCCGAGATCATGTGCGATGCGAATCCACTGGCGAACGTCGAGATGCGTTGGGTCGTACGTGCTCGCAGGCACGCTGCCGGTTTCGTAATCGTTCCCAGTGAACGTGTTCATGCTGAAGTGGAACGAGACGCCGAATTGCAGCTTCTCAAACTCGCGCAGAGCGAGCGTGGGGTGAGTCGCGGGCTCGATCCTTTCAGACGAAGTATAAGCGGCGGGACCAAAAACGAGAGCGCCCGAAGCGGCCATTGCTTTTGAAAATTCCCGACGATTCATTGCGGGTTTTTAAGCGCGAACGCGACGTACACGCCGCCGGATGGTGATTTCAGGTCTTTCCCGCCGCCCGCTGCGATCACCACGTATTGCGTTCCCTTAACTTCATAGGTGATCGGCGTTGCGTTGCCTGCGAATGGAAGCGTCGTCTCCCACAGCAATTCGCCCGTGTCTTTATCGAAGGCGCGAAATTTCTTGTCGTAGTTGGTTGCGCCGATAAAGAGCACTCCGCCGGCCGTTACGATTGGCCCGCCATAATTTTCGCTGCCAGTATTCTTCATGCCTTTGGCGGCAAGGTCGGGATATTCTCCCAGCGGAATTTTCCATGCATAATCGCCCGTGTTCAGGTCAATCGCATTCAGCGTGCCCCACGGCGGCGCAACTGCCGGATATCCGTCGGGATCATGAAATCTCGTGTATCCCGAAAATCGGTAGCGCATAAGCGGCGGCTCGGGCTGGCCGGATGAGAGTTCCTTGTTCTCACCCGCGGTCAGGAACTTCACCAGTGCATTCACTTCGTCGGCAGTGAGATTTGGGAAACCGGGCATTCGCCCGCCGCCGTTGCGAATGCGGTCCGCGATCTGCTCGAGCGTCATACGGTCCTGAATTCCGACAAGCGACGGAAACAGCGGCGGGGAGCCTTTCATGTCGTCGCGATGGCAGATTGTGCATTGACTCTGATAAATTCCTTTTCCGCTCGCCTGGTTCGCTGTATTTTCGGCGAGTTCAACCGCCCACGCCATTTCATTGGAATTGACGTAGAGAATTCCCGTGTTCGGATCAAATGCCGAACCGCCCCACTCGGCGCCGCCGTCGAATCCGGGAAAGATAACTGTGTTTTTCCCGGTGCTCAATGGAACAAATTGGCCGTCGCTGCGATAGGTTCGGAACTGTTGCAGCACCCACGCGTGCGCTTCGGGCGTGCGGTTGGTGAGCATGTCTTCGGTCAGGCGCTGGCGCGCGTAGGGTGCGGGTTTTGTGGGTAGAGGTTGAGTTGCTGCTGCAACTTCGCCCTTCAGGTCGCTCGGCGGATATTTGTGTTCCTCAACCGGAAACAGCGGCGTGCCATTCGCGCGATCGAACAAATAGACGAAGCCCTGCTTGGTAGTCTGCGCGACCGCATCCACTCTTTTTCCATCGTGCATCACCGAGACGAGCGTCGGAGGCGAGGGAAAATCGCGGTCCCATAAATCGTGATGCACGCCCTGAAAATGCCAGATGCGCTCGCCAGTCTCTGCATTCAGCGCCAGCTCGCAATCGGCAAACAGATCGTCGCCGATGCGGTCGCCGCCGTAAAAGTCGAAAACCGCAGAACCCGTTGGGGCATACACAATGCCGGTCTTCTGATCAACCGTCATTCCCGTCCAGTTGTTTGCAGAACCGCTGTGTTGCCACGCATCTTTCGGCCAGGTATCGTAACCGAACTCGCCGGGATGGGGAATCGTATGAAAAATCCAACGCAGTTTTCCGGTACGAACGTCGTAGGCGCGAATGTCGCCGGGAAGCGCGGGCAATGTTTCCGGAAGCCGGCCGCCGACAATGAAGAGATCTTTGTAAACTACGGCGGGGCTGGTGAGCGCGATGAAACCGGTCTTGGGATCGCGCCCGAGGTCGTCGCGAAGATCGATGCGGCCGTGATCGCCGAAGCTGTAAACGGGCTGGCCAGTCTCGGCGTCCAGTTCATAAACAAAATTCATTACGCCGACGATGATGCGGCGATCTTTGTTGTCCGGGCTGGCCCAATAGGCGAGGCCACGATCCGGCTGCGTGCCAACCACGCCGGAGTCGTATTTCCACTTCAGCGCGCCGGTCGCGGCATCGAGGGCAAATATTTTTTGCGAGGGAGTGATTCCGTAAAGTGTTCCGTCAATTTCAAGCGGGCTCGTCTGTAGGCCGCCCCTTTCGCCGCTGTCATACGACCATGCAACTTCAAGCTGCTTTACGTTGGATTTGGTGATCTGCGCGAGCGGCGAATAATGCGTGTTCTGTGAATTGCCGCCGTAGATGGGCCAATCGATTTCTTGCTGCGCTTGCGCATTGGCGAGCAAAGGCGAACCTAAGAATAAGACGAATAGGAATGATGTGAAGGCAGGTTTTGACCGGAACATTGGGACTAATTCACGGGCCGCAGTAAACGCTTCGACGTGCGAAGCTCCTATCCTACATCGCCGAAAGCGTAAGAAATGCCACCTGCAATAATTTTTCCTCTCACAAGGTGACGATCACACCCTCGCCGGCCAGTCGGTCTGGCCGCCACGTTTGAAAGCCAGGTTACCGATGTGGCCGGCGGCAGCTGCCGTAACTCCGGTTTCGACTGGCGCATTCGGTTCTTTCCGGCTCTTGACGCATTTGAAGAAATTTTCCACGTGATCGATGGTTCCGTCGCGAAGACTATGTTCGGTCATCAGCGGATTTTCATCCCGTGCCGCTCCCTCGCGATAAACGCTGAATGCTCCCCGGTTGATTTTTAACGTTGCCTCGGTTCCGCGAAATTCCAGGCCGCCGTCATCGATTGAGGAAGCCATCATCCCCTCGTAAATCACATCAAATCCGGGATACCGAAAAGCCGCCTGGATCGTATCCGGGCAATCCCATTCGTCGAACACATATTTGTCGGCGAGCATCTGGGCGCGCCGCGGCTGATCGGACTTCATTGCCCAATGGGCTACATCGATCCAGTGCGTGAACAAGTCGGTCATTGCGCCGCCGCCAAAATTCCAGAACCAGCGCCAATGGAAAAATTTCTCGTCGGTGAACGGCTGATCTGGCGCCGAACCCAGCCACATCTTCCAATCGAGCTGCTGCTGGTCCACTGGTTTCTTGGGCCAAGACCTTTGATAGTTCTGCCACCAGTAGGTGCGCACCTGCACCACCCGGCCCAGGCTGCCCGCCTGAATTAAATCGACGGCGTCACGAAAGTGGGTCCAGCTGCGCTGCTGCATCCCGCACTGCAGAATCTGTTTGGAAGAACGAACCGCGCGGGTCAGCGTGGCGCCTTGCTCAAGCGTGTGCGTCACCGGCTTTTCCAGATAAACATCCTTGCCTGCCTTCAGCGCGTCAACCGCCATGGTCACGTGCCAATGGTCCGGCGCGGCAATCATCACGGCGTCAACATCCTTATCAAGAACTTCGCGATAATCCAGGTGTGTGGTCGCGACGCCATTCGAACGTTCTTTGACCGCATCGCGATGTGGACCGTACACATCGCTCACCGCCACAATCTGGTATGCGCCGCCGGATTGGTCCGCGCCGTTCAGCAGACCCTTCATCCGTTCGCCGGCTCCGATCACTCCGACGCGAATCGTGTCATTCGCGCCGAAGACGCGGGTCGAGGCCAGGGCAGTAAGTCCGGTGGTGACGAGGAAACTGCGGCGAGTGAGCATTGTTAGTTGGAACCCCCGGTTCGATATCGGCAACGATGTTACCAATTTTCAGCGATCATGCAATCGGGAACTGCCAGGTTGCGAGTTCGCTTTTGTTTTTTTTGATCGCCGAATCCGCCAATCCCACAACTCCAGGTGTATTCTCTTGACCATAATGCGAACCAAAATTTCGGCCTCACTGGCTCTCCCCGTCCTGGTTATTCTTGCATCCGTTCTCTACTCGCAATCACAGACCGGCTCGATGTCCGCCAAACCTAAACCCGAAGAAACCGAAGTGTGGCAGCCGGTGCCGAAGGTGGTCACCCCGGGCGCGGACTGCAATGCCCCACCATCTGATGCGATCATTCTTTTCGACGGAAAAAATCTGGACGAATGGGTTTCGGCGAAAGACAAATCTCCTGCAGAGTGGATCGTGGCGAACGGTGTCATTACAGTCAAGAAAGCTGCCGGCGATATCGAGACCAAGCGCACATTCCGCGATTATCAGCTGCACGTCGAATGGAAAGTTCCGGAGAACGTTACCGGCAGCGGACAAGCACGCGGCAACAGCGGCGTATTTCTCGCTGCGAATGGACCCGATTCCGGGTACGAATTGCAGGTCCTCGATTCGTACAAAAATTCAACCTACGTGAATGGCATGGCGGGAAGCATTTACAAGCAATCGATTCCGCTGGCGAACCCGACCCGCAAGCCGGGCGAGTGGCAAACTTATGACGTCGTGTGGACCGCGCCAACTTTCAATGCAGATGGCGATTTGAAAACCCCGGCCTATGCCACGGTATTTTTTAACGGTGTGCTGGTGGACAATCACTTTGAGTTGAAGGGCCAGACTCTGTATATCGGCAAACCTATCTATAAGAGTTATGACCGGGCGCCGATTTTGCTGCAGGCACATGGCGATCCCAGCCCGCCGATCAGCTACCGCAATATCTGGGTCCGGGAACTCGATTAACCGCCAGCCATAGACCACCGGAAAGCTCCGTCCGTCTTCATGAGCAGGCGGCACAGTGCAGTTCACTGGAAACGAATTCAGGAACTGCTTTAGAATCGGAGTCATGTCGGGGCGTAGCGCAGCCTGGTAGCGCACCTGCCTTGGGCGCAGGGGGTCGGAGGTTCAAATCCTCTCGCCCCGACCATACGTGAGGGCCCGGCCCGGACACATGGGTTACAGAATGTACCGGTCACATGGGTGACACTTTTGGGCCGAAGGGATTTTCGAGCGGTTCAAGCACTCGAGTTTCCAAATCGAAGTACCCCAAATCATAATCCGTAAAACTGTCTCGAATGTTTCGCCGGCGAAGCGCGTTGTACACTTTCCCGTTCACACCAAATTCGCCATCGAGGGGACAATGCTGCGCCACTATTACCTACTCTTAATTGCTTGTTTCGCGATTACCTGCTTACATGCTCAGAATTCGCCGACACAAAAGCCGCTCACCATCGAAGCCATTTTTTCGCGGGGCGGCATCGCCGGGCGCCCGCCGGAAGGACTGCGCTGGGCGCCGGATCAGAAGTCAATTACGTATATTCAGCGCGACGACTCCGGCGAACATGCGCAGCTGTGGTCGGTGGACGCCTCCACCGGCGAAAGAAAAGTCTTAGTAAGTGATGAGAAACTCGCGAAACTTGCACCCCCAATCGAATCCATCAAAGACGACCGGCAAAAAGACCAGATCACCCGCTACCATGTTGCTCCTTATTACTGGGCGCCGGATTCCAAACATCTCCTGTTCATCCCGCACGGCCAGCTCTGGCTGTACGACCTCGGGACCGGAAACATGGTTCAAATCGATCCTTCACCAGAGGGAGCTCGCGATCCGAAATTTTCTCCGGATGGGAAACGTCTCTCATACGTGCGCGCCCACAATCTGTTCGTTGCTGACCTGGACGATCGCGTTCCAAAGCAGATTACAAATAGCTCTCTCGGAACTCCCGAAAATCCCAACATTCTGAACGGCGAAGTGGACTGGGTGTACGCGGAAGAGCTTTCGGTTCGCAGCAATTATTTCTGGTCGCCAGACAACAATCGGATCGCATTCCTCCAGATGGACGAAACTCATGTGCCCACGTATCCCATCGTCGACTGGATGCCCACTCATCCCACGGTCGATTACGAGAAGTATCCGCAAGCTGGTGATCCCAACCCAGCGGTGCGCATAGGCGTGGTGAGCAGCAATGGCGGCGACGTGCGCTGGATCTCGTTGACCGACCAGAGCGATATTTACATCCCAAGGTTCGGATGGCTGAGTGCAGATACATTGTGGGCCGAGGTGCTGAACCGCCATCAGGATGAGATGGGACTGTACTTCATCGATCTTGCCTCAGGCAGATCGCGCAAAGTCCTGACCGAATCTGAACCGAATGCGTGGGTGAACGTGAACGATGATTTCACGATATTGCATTCGAGGGGCCAGTTTCTTTGGACGAGTTGGCGGGACGGTTACACGCACATTTATCTATACAGCTTCGATAAGGCCTCACCTCTTGCCGCTGAGGCCAAGCTCGAACGCCAGCTCACTCATGGAGATTTCGAGGTGCTGGGAATCCAGAGCTTGGATGAAAAGAATGGTGAGGTGTACTTCACCTGCAACAAAGATGATCCGCGCCAGCAGCAGATTTATT
>Ga0335076_10003296_pt1 | contig 16212 bp, 13 predicted proteins | sample Lox_Sample_25_FD_206717 | JGI IMG/M metagenome (GOLD analysis project Ga0335076, IMG submission 206717) | Soil microbial communities from Loxahatchee National Wildlife Refuge, Florida, United States - Lox_Sample_2.5 | ecosystem: Environmental > Terrestrial > Soil > Wetlands | place: USA...
CGGCGCCGGCGAGGCGCGGCCGCGGCTCGAAGGCGCACTCGCCGAGGGAGCGCTCAGCGTCGCCAGCCTGCCGGCCGGCGGGCGGCGGCGACTCGAGCTGCCGCTCCCCGCGACGGCGCGCGGCATTGTGCGACTCGAGCGGGTGCGCCTCGCGACCGCCTATCCCTTCGGGCTGTTCCGTGCCTGGACCTGGATGCATACACCGATCGAGATGCTGGTGTATCCGCGCCCGCGCGGCGCGCTCCCCATGCCGGGGTACGCCGGGCGCAGATCCGGCACACGCTCGCTCCCCGGTGCGGGTGCGGACGAGTGGGCGGGGCTGCGGCCCTTTCGCGACGGTGACTCTCCGCGTCAGGTCGACTGGAAGGCGTACGCGCGTGAGGCGCCACTGCTGGTCAAGGATTACGCGCAGGGGGAATCGGAGCTGCGGATGTTCGACTTCGCCGCGCTCGCCCCGCGTGACGTCGAGACACGGCTGTCGCAGCTCGCGCGCTGGGTGGTCGATGCCGAGGCGCGCGGGGAGCGCTACGGCCTGATACTGCCTGCGTTACGGCTCGCGCCCGACCGCGGGCCCGCGCACCGGCATCGCTGCCTCGCGGCGCTCGCTACGTTCGGCCTCGAGGACGGCCGCTAGCCGTGGCTCCCGCGGCGCCGGCGGCCGACACATCGCAGCCCGCGCTGCGGCCGCTCGTATGGGCGTGCGGCGCCTTCGCCGGCGGGGTGCTGCTGCACGCCGACCACGCGCCGGCCTGGGCAGCGAGCATCGCGCTCGCGCTCATCGTGTGGCGAGTGGCCACGGCACGCACGGCCACCTGGTACCCGCCGATCGCGATGCGCGCGGTGCTGGCAGTTGCGCTGGTGGCGATCGTGCTCGTCCGGTTTCATACGCTGAACGGGATCACCGCCGGCACCACGCTCCTCATGCTGATGGCGGGGTTGAAGCTGCTCGAGACCCGCACTCCGCGCGATGAGTTCGTCATCGTGGGAACGGCATTGTTCCTGCTGCTCGCGGCGTGCCTCGACCGCGAGGATCTCGCGCGCGCGCCGCTCTATGCGCTAGAAGCCTGGGTGTGCTGTGCCGCGCTCGCCCTCATCGCGGCGCCCGAGTGCAGCGCGTCCGCGGCGCTCAGGCTCGCGGGCAAGGCACTGTTGCTTGCCCTGCCGCTCGCGCTGCTGCTGTTCCTGTTCTTCCCGCGGCTCGCCGGCGCCTTCTGGGCAATCCCGCGCGGTGAGCAAGCGCTCACCGGGCTCTCCGACAGCATGAGCCCCGGCAGCATCTCGGAGCTGGTCACGAGCTACGATCCTGCCTTCCGGGTGCGTTTCATCGGCACCGCACCGCCGCCCGAGGAGCGTTACTGGCGCGGCCCGGTGCTGCACGCTTTCGACGGCAAGACCTGGAGGGGCACGCACGGTGAATTGCGCACGCGCGAGCCGCTCGAATTCCTCGGCACAGCGTACCGTTATCGCGTCACGCTCGAACCGAGCCGGCAGCGCTGGTGGCTGGCGCTCGACACGCCGGTGCAACCCCCGTCCGGTGCCCACGTGCTCCTCAGCTACGACTATCAGCTCCTCGCCAGCGAGCCGGTCAGCGCGCCGATCTCCTACGAGGCGCTCTCCTATACCCACACACGCGCGGTCAGGCCGCTCGCCGCCGCCGAGGAGCGCCAGGACAGCCGCTTGCCGTCCGCCGGCAATCCGCGCACGCGCGCGCTCGCCGAGTCGCTGCGCGCGCAAGCGGGCTCCGACTACGCCTTCGTGCAGGCGGTGCTCGGCTACCTGCGCGCCGGCGGCTTCACCTACACGACCACTCCCGAGCGGCTCGGTCCGGACGCGATCGATGAGTTCCTCTTCGACACCCGCGAGGGCTTCTGCGGTCACTACGCGTCCGCCTTCGTCGTGTTGATGCGCGCCGCCGGGGTGCCCGCGCGCATAGTGACGGGTTATCTCGGCGGGGAATGGAATCCCATCGGCGGCTACCTGATCGTGCGTCAGTCGGATGCGCACGCGTGGGCCGAGGTCTGGCTCGAGGGTCGTGGCTGGACGCGCGTCGATCCGACCGCGGCAGTCGCACCCGAGCGGCTGCGCCGGGGGATCCTCGACCTGATGCCCGATGCGCTCTCGGTCCGGCAGCGGCTGCTGCACGCCTCGCCCTGGCTCACCGCGTTGCTGCAGCGCTGGGACGCCGCCGATGGGTGGTGGACCAGCCACGTGGTGAGGTTCGACTACAGCGCGCAGCTCGACCTGCTCGGGCGCCTCGGCGTGCACTCCCCCGATGCGCGCCACCTCGGCTGGGCTTTCATGCTGGCGCTGTGCGGCTGGCTCGCGATCATCGCCTGGCAGGTCGGCAGGAGCGTCCGCCCGGTGCGGCCCGACGCGCTCGCCCGCGCCTACGCGCGGCTCTGCAGGAAGCTCGCGCGCGTCGCACCACCACGGGAGCCGCACCAGGGACCATTGAGCTTTGCCGCCGCGGTGATTGCGCATCGGCCGGATCTCGAGCCGGCCGTCGGGCCGCTCCTCAATCGGTACGCACAGCTGCGCTACGGGCCGCCGACGGCGGGACCCCACGCGGCAGACGTCGAGGAGTTCAGCCGCTCGGTCACGCGGCTGTCGCTGCGCGCCGCACCGGGAGCGCGGTGAGTCCTCAGTCGGACCTGAAGCCGATCTTCGCGTGCGTGCCGTCGCAGAAGGGCTTGTTGCCACTGCCGCCGCAACGGCACAGGTAGGTCGAGGTCACGCGCGACACCACGCGTCCTGTGCCGGTGATGATCTCGAGGTTGCCGCGCACGCGCAGCGGGCCGTTGCTCTGCGGATCGATCGCGAGCACACCGTCACGCACCGGCAGCATGTCGGCCTTGCCGGCCGGCGGCTCGCCGGAGGCGTTGAAGCCGATCTCGTGATGCGAGCCGTCGCAGTAGGGCTTGTTCTTCGATGCGCCGCAGCGGCACAGCGTCGCGCGAAACCCCGCCGCGACACCGTCGATCTGCAGCTGGCCGCGAAACGCGTAGGGACCTGACTCGCGCACGCTCGCCAGGTTGACCGGCGGGGCGGACTCCTGCGGGCCGCCGTCGAGGCGGCGGTAACGGATCGCTCCCGAGGGACAGGCATGCGCCACCTCGACGAGACGCTCCACCGCCATCGCGTCCGGGTGGATCCACGGTCCCTTCACGTTGGCGAGAAACACCTGCGGCGCCCAGGTGACGCAGAAGCGCGAGTGAATGCAGCGGCGCGTCTCGAACTCGATCTCGAGCTGCTCGCCGCGGGCACTCTCGATGCCCGGCGGGGCGCCGGCCGCGGGCGCGACGGTACCGGGCACGGGCGTGCCGGAGCCGCCGGCGTGCGCAGCGACACCGGCGGCGGGCGCAGCGGCCGCGGCTGCAGCGGCGGGGGCGGTCGGCACAGCGCCGCCGCCACCGGGCGCGCCGGGCGTCGTGCCGCCAGCCGTGCCCGTCGCCGCGGCTCGAGCCGCGGCGGTCGGCGGCGCATCTGCCGACAGGTCGAACCCCGCAGTCGCGCGCCTGGCGAGTGCGGTGAGGCGCTCCGCCGCGGTGCGCGCGCGGGCATCGCCCGAGGCCGCGAGCAGCGTGCCGAACTCCGCGAGCTGGGCGAGGCGCTCGAGAAACAGACGCCGCGCCGCCGGGCGCGGCGGCAGCGGACTCGGGTCGCGCGGCGCGATGAATGACATGCCGGCGTGACAGTGCGGGTTGGAAGGGCCGGCGGGCAGTCGTGCCGCGCGCTCGGCGAGCGGCATCATGGCCTGCATCAGGCCGATGGCGAGATCCACCACGAGCGATTTCTCGGCGCTCGGGCTGCGCAGCAGATAGCTGTACGCGAGCAACCGCAGCATGAGGGCATAGGCCGCGTTCGCCAGATCCACGGTGGCAAACGCGTCCGTGTCCTCGATCCAGACCCGACCCTCCGGCCGTGGCGGGCGGCGCAGCACCGGGTTGGTGGCGGCGGGAAATGCCGGCGTGAATGCCGGATTCCTTTCCCTGAGCGCCTGCAGCTCCGTACGGATGCCGAGAAATTTCTGGAAGTGCGATCCCACCGAGTCGCGCGGTGCGCCCTCACCCTGCTCGATGATCGCGGTGAATGCCGCGAGAGCGGTCTTGAGGCATATCACCGGCCGCGCCCCCGGCAGATTCACCTCCTCACTCGAGAGCTGCAGCGCCGCATCGCCGTCGAACGCCGTGGTCTCGCCATAACGCCCCACGAACGAGCGCAGGCCCTCGCCGAGCCGCTCGTAGAAATCGCCCACCGTCTCGTAGTCGCGGCCCATCGGCGTCAGGTGCGGGCGGCTCGTGCCGCGCACATAGGGACGCTCGCAGGCAAAGCCGCCGCCCTCGGGCTCGCTCGAGCCATGCGGCCGCTCGAGGAACACGAAGTGCTGCAGCGTCTGCGCGTTGAAGGGCGCGAGCTTCACCGTGATGCCCGCCGGCAGGTAGCCGGGGTCGAGCGGAAAGTTGGCGCGCCCGATGCGCGGGCTCGCGCCGAGTGCCGAGGTGATGTTCCACACCGCCGCGAGATGTCCCATCTCCTGGATCGCGACCGCGAGCAGCACCTGCCGCCAGCGCTTCACGGCCGCCGCTTCGACGGGCGTGAGCCCCTCGCCCTCGCCGTCCTTGAGGCTTGCCGCCGCGTAGACATAGGTGCACATCAGGTTGTGCTCGAGCTCGGCGGCCTCGTAAAGCGCGTTGACGAGAATCTCGCGCTGCGCAAAGGGATCTGCCACGGGAACGTCGTTCATGGAACCTCCCGGAGAGCGCCTATGTCGCACAAATCCGCCGGGCGCGCCATCCCCCGGATCGGCAGGCGGCATCAGGCGGCGCCGTGCTCGCGTGTCTCGCGAAAGCGGATGTCGGGCCAGCGCTCGAGCGTGAGCTCGAGATTGACGCGCGAGGGGGCGAGATACACCAGGGCGCCGCTGTGATCGAGCGCCAGCTGCTCCTGTGCGCGCGCGCGAAATTCCTCGAGCTTGCGCGGATCGCCGCCACCGACCCAGCGTGCGGTGTACACCGCGACCGGATCGAACACGCACTGCACGCCGTACTCATCCTGCAACCGAAACGCCACCACCTCGAACTGCAGCGGCCCGACCGCGCCGAGAATCAGGTCATTGTTGCGCAGCGGCTTGAAGAGTTGCGTCGCACCCTCCTCGCACAGCTGCGACAGGCCCTTCTGCAGCGCCTTCATGCGCAACGGATCCTTGAGCACCGCGCGGCGGAAGATCTCGGGCGCGAAGTCCGGCACGCCGGTGAAGACGAGCCGCTCCCCCTGCGTGAAAGTGTCGCCGATGTTGATCGTGCCATGGTTGTGCAGACCGATGATGTCGCCGGCGTAGGCTTCTTCCGCCTGTGCGCGATCGGCGGCCATGAAGGTGAGCGCATCGGCCACGCGCACCTCCTTGCCGAGCCGCACGTGGAAAAGACGCATGCCGCGCGTATAGCGTCCGGCGCACAGGCGCAGGAACGCGATGCGGTCGCGATGCCCCGGATCCATGTTCGCCTGGATCTTGAACACGAAGCCGGCGAGCGCCTCCTCCTGCGGCTCGACCACGCGCTCGCGTGCCACGCGCGGGAGCGGTCCGGGCGCGTGGGCGGTGAACGCCGCGAGCAGCTCCTCGACACCGAAGTTGTTGATCGCCGAGCCGAAGAACACCGGCGTCTGGCGCCCGGCGCGGTAAGCCTCGGGATCGAAACGCCTGGTGGCGCCCTTGACGAGCTCGATCTCCTCGCCGAAGGCGCCGCGCGCCTCGCCGAGGAACTCCTGGGCCGCTGCGCTCGCGATTCCGTCGATGACGCGGTTCTCGCCCACCCGGCCACGCTCGCCGGCGGCGTACACATAGATGCGATCCTCGGCGAGGTGATAGATGCCGCGCAGCTCCCGCCCCATGCCGATCGGCCAGGTAAGCGGGGCGGTCTCGATGCGCAGCACGCTCTCGATCTCATCGAGCAGCTCGATCGGTGCACGCCCGTCGCGGTCGAGCTTGTTGATGAACGTCATGATCGGCGTGTCACGCAGACGGCACACCTCCATGAGCTTGATGGTGCGCTGCTCCACACCGCGCGCGCAGTCGATCACCATGAGCGCTGAATCCACCGCGGTCAGCGTGCGGTAGGTGTCTTCCGAGAAGTCCTCGTGGCCGGGCGTGTCGAGCAGATTCACGACGCAGTCGCGGTACGGGAACTGCATCACCGAGGAGGTCACCGAGATGCCGCGCTGCTGCTCGAGGCGCATCCAGTCGGAGGTGGCGTGGCGCGCCGCCTTGCGCCCTTTGACGGTGCCCGCCATCTGGATGGCGCCACCGAACAGCAGCAGCTTCTCCGTGAGCGTGGTCTTGCCGGCGTCCGGGTGCGAGATGATCGCGAAGGTCCGTCGCCGACGGGTTTCGGCAGCAAAGTCGGGCACAGGTCAGCCTGTCAGGTAGCGGGAGCGCCGGAGGCGGGCAGCACGCGCTTGAGCACGGCGGCGTCCTCACGGCCGCCCACGGCCTGGTAGTAGCCGCGGCGCATGCCCACCTGCTCGAACCCCAGTGCGAGATAGAGGCGGATCGCTGCGGTGTTGGAAGGGCGAACCTCGAGAAACGCCTCGCTCATGCGGGCGGCGCTGGCGCGCTCGATGAGCGAGCCGAGGAGCTGGCGGCCCACGCCGCGGCAGCGATGCGCCTGCTCCACGCACAGGTTGAGAATATGCGCCTCGCCAGCGCCGAAGCTCATGACCCCGTAGGCAACCACCTGGCGGCTGAGCGTCACCACCCGGCAGACGTAGCCGACGCGCAGGCAGTCGCGGAAGATCCCCTCGCTCCAGGGAAACTGGTACGAGGAGCGCTCGATGGCCACCACTTCGGCGACGTCGGTGACGCGCATCGGCCGGATCGTGACCTCGGGCGAGACGAGCTCAGGAGCGGTGGCCATCGGGCGGCGAGCCCTCCGTCAGTTGCTGGTAGACGCCGCGGGCAAACTTGAGGTCCTCCCAGGCCTTGCGCTTGTCCGCCGGGGTGCGCAGCAGATACGCCGGATGATACGTCACCACCAGCGGTGTGTTGCGCTCGCCGAAATGGTGCACGCGTCCGCGCAGCCTCCCGAGCGGCGCATCCGTCCCGAGCAGGTTCTGCGCGGCAATCCGCCCGACCGCGAGCATGATGCGCGGCTCGAGCAGCGCAATCTGCCGCACCAGATACGGCAGGCAGGCCGCGACCTCCTCGGGCCTCGGGTCGCGATTGTTGGGCGGCCGGCTCTTGAGCACGTTGGCGATGTAGACGTTGGTTTTGCGATCGAGCCCGATGGCGCGCAGCATCGCATCGAGCAGCTGCCCGGCGGCGCCGACGAACGGCTCGCCGCGGCGGTCCTCCTCCGCCCCGGGCGCCTCGCCGATCACCAGCCAGTCGCACCGCCTCGGCCCGACACCGAGCACGCCCTGGGTGCGCGTCGCATGCAGCGGGCACTTGGTGCAGGCGCGCACCTCGGCACGCAGCGCCTCCCACAGGGCCGCGCTTTCCACAGTGCCCGGTGGACACTCCGCGGGCATGCCCGGGGTGGCCACGGGTGCCGCGCCCGCGGCGCCCGCGGCGCCGCGCGCGACCCATAGATCGATGCCGATCGCCTCGAGGTACTGTCTGCGCCGCTCGCCGTCCATGGTGTCAGCCGCCCGGCACCGGCGTGCCACGCATCAGCCGCCGCAGCCGCCGCCCGACCCACAAGAGCGGCGCCGACACGGCATAGGTGCCAAATATCGATAACAGCATGGTGGGCGGATCGATGGCGATCAGCACGATGGCGAGCGGCACGAGCAGCATGTAGACGAAGCGGATGCGGCGGTCGAGGTCGAACTGTTTGAAGCTCGGATAGGCGAAGCGGCTCACCATCAGTGCGCCGGCACTGGCGGTCACGACGAACGCGGCAATGAGACCGGTGAGCCCGGGCTCGTGCCAGTCGCTGAAGAACCAGACGAAGGCCGCCACGATCGCCGCGGCCGACGGGCTCGGCAGTCCCTCGAAGTAGCGCTTGTCGGCGACCGCGGCGCGCGCGTTGAAGCGCGCCAGCCGCAGCGCCGCCGCGGCCACGTAGAAGAAGCAGGCGAGCCAGCCGAAGCGGTCCCAGTGATGACCGTACTCTGCGATGCGCACCACGCCCCACTGGTAGGCGACGATGCCCGGCGCCACGCCGAAGGAAAGCATGTCGGCGAGGCTGTCGTACTCCTTGCCGAAGAAGGTCTCGGTGCGCGTCAGTCGCGCGATACGTCCGTCGAGGGTGTCGAAGATCATGGCGGCGAACACCCCCATGCCGGCGTGATCGAAGTGCTTGTCGATCGCCGCCACGACCGCGTAGAAGCCCGAGAACAGGCATCCAGTGGTCAGCAGATTCGGCAAGAGGTAGATGCCCTTGCCACGCGGTCGTCGGTAGTCCTCGGTCTCGGTCACCACGGCGGTCATTTTAACAGGGGCCTCCCTGATAAGATGCCACAGACGCTCACGCTTTGAGGCACCAGCGCCCGATGAGGCTTTCGCAGTACCCCATAAACACCAGCCGCGAAATCCCCGCCGAAGCGGAGATCATCAGCCATCAGCTCATGTTGCGGGCCGGGCTCATCCGCCGCCTGGCGGCGGGGCTGTACAGCTGGCTGCCGCTCGGGCTGCGTAGTCTCGGGAAGGTCGAGCGCATCATCCGCGAGGAGATGAACCGCGCCGGCGCGCTCGAGCTCGTGATGCCGGTGGTACAGCCGGCGGAGCTGTGGCAGGAGTCGGACCGCTGGAGCGCGTACGGGCCCGAGCTGCTGCGATTCAAGGACCGGCACGAGCGCGACTTCGTGCTCGGTCCGACGCACGAGGAGGTGATCACCGACATCGTGCGGCGCGAGCTGCAGAGCTACCGCCAGCTGCCGGTGAACTTCTACCAGATCCAGACCAAGTTCCGCGACGAGGTGCGGCCGCGCTTCGGCGTGATGCGCGCGCGCGAGTTCATCATGAAGGACGCGTACTCCTTTCATCTCGATGAAGCCTCGCTCCAGGCCGGTTACCGTGCGATGTACGACGCCTACACGCGCATCTTCACGCGCACCGGGCTCACCTTTCGCGCGGTGCGCGCCGACTCCGGCGCGATCGGCGGCGACGTCTCCCAGGAGTTCCACGTACTCGCCGACTCCGGCGAGGACGCCATCGTGTTCTCCGATGCCGACGACTACGCCGCCAACCTCGAAGCCGCCGCGGCGCTGCCGCCGGAGGGCGCGCGTCCGGCACCGCGCGAGGCGCTGCGCAAGGTGCACACCCCTGACGCGCGCACCATCGCCGATGTTGCGCGGCTCCTCAACGTCGCTCCCGCACGCTGCGTCAAGACGCTGATCGTCGAGGGCGAGAATGACGAGGTGGTGGCACTGGTGGTGCGCGGTGATCACGAGCTGAACGCGGTCAAGGCACAGAAGCTCGCGGGCGTCGCCAGCCCGCTGACACTCGCGAGCCCGGCGCGCGTGCGCGCCGCCACCGGCACCGAGCCGGGCTACGTAGGGCTCATCGGGCTCGAGTGCCGCGTGTACGCCGATCACAGTGCGCTCGCGCTCGCGGATTTCGTCTGCGGCGCCAACGAGGAGGATCAGCACTTCGTCGGTGTCAACTGGGAGCGCGACGTCAAGAGTGCGCTCGCCGCCGACCTGCGCAAGGTGGTCGAGGGTGATCGGAGCCCCTCGGGCAAGGGACGCCTCAAGGTCGCGCGCGGCATCGAGGTGGGCCACATCTTCCAGCTCGGCAGCAAGTACAGTGAGCCCATGAAGGCGCGCGTGCTCGACGAGGCGGGCCGCGAGGTGACGCTGCTGATGGGGTGCTACGGCATAGGTGTGACGCGTATCGTGGCCGCCGCTATCGAGCAGAATCACGATGAGCGCGGCATCATCTGGCCGGCGCCGATCGCGCCCTTTCAGGTAGTGCTGGTAGCCCTGAACCTGCAAAAATCCGCCCGTGTTCGCGAAGTCAGTGATCGCCTGTATGCCGAGCTCACCGGCACCGGAATCGAGGTGCTCTACGACGACCGTGACGCGCGTCCCGGGGTCAAGTTCGCCGACGCGGAGCTCCTCGGCATTCCGCACCGGCTGGTGGTCTCCGAGCGCGGTCTCGAGGCCGGCAAGCTCGAATACCGCCAGCGCCGCGACAGCACGAGCACCGAGTTTGCCGCCAGCGACGCACTCGCCTTCCTGCGCGAGCGCCTCGGCACCTGACGGGAGGCGCTCACGCGCAATGCAACTGCGGCGCCACGCCGCGGCGCTCCTCGTCGCCCTCGTGCTGATCGCCGCCCCGCACGACGCGCCCGCAGATCAGCAGCGCGATCCGGAGCTGCGTGCGGTGATCGCCAAGGCGATCGCCGAGGCACAGTGCTTCACCGACCAGTACGACTCGGCGGTGTGGTACACGCTGATGGAGCCGCGACTGCGCAATCTGGTCAAGGAAAAGGACGAGCGCATCGCGATTCTCCGGCAGGTCTATTGCGAGACGCACCGCGCCGGCGCGGCGCGGCTGCCGCCCGGGCTGGTGATGGCGGTGATTGCCGTCGAGAGCCGCTTCGATCGCTGGGCGGTCTCCTCCGCCGGCGCCGTCGGTCTCATGCAGGTGATGCCGTTCTGGCCGGAGCGGCTCGGCATGCGCCGCTACGAGCTGGTGCACGTGGAACCCAACATCCGTATGGGCTGCGCCATCCTGCGCTTCTATCTCGGCTTCGAGCACAACGACGTGCGCAAGGCACTGGCGCGCTACAACGGCAGCCCGGGCAAGCGCGACTACCCGGACCTGGTGCTCACCGCCTGGACGCACTGGGGTGGCGCGGACGATCTCGGCTTCGGCAAGGCGACCCCCGGCGCGGCGCGCTAGCTTGCGCCACCGCCCCAGGGCGCAGCGGCGACCGGGGATTCTCAGCGTGCTGCGGCGTGCTTGCCCGGCGCGCGGGCGGGCGCAAGCGTGCGCGCCACGCCCTCGCGACGCGAGTCCGCGGCGCCCTCGTAGCTGCCATCGGCGAGGCGCACCACGCCGTGCAGGCCCGAGTTTTCCGCGTGTCCGGGCTTGAGCTCGATGCCGCGCTCACGCAGCCCGGCGAGCAGCGCCGGAGAGAATCTCGCGATCTCGCCGCTGAAGGTGTCGCCGCGCGCAATCAGGTTCGGCAGCTCGATCGCCTGCTTGAGCGAGAGCTTCCAGGCGAGCAGCCCCACCAGCGTCTTGGCGTTGTACTCGAGGATGGCGTTGCCGCCGGGGGAGCCGAGCGCCGCGACGAAATCGCCGGTGTGATCGACGACGATGACCGGCGCCATGGACGAGCGCGGCCGCTTGCCGCCGTGCACCGCGTTGGCAACCGGCTGGCCGCCCTCGCTGGGCACGAACGAGAAGTCGGTGAGCTGATTGTTGAGCACGAAGCCTGCGACGGTGCGCCCGGAACCGAAGATCGACTCGACGGTCGTGGTCATCGACACCGCGTCGCCGTCGGCATCGACCACCACCAGGTGACTCGTGCCGGCCGACTCGGCGGTGGCGTCGTGGCCGCGCGGCACCGGAATGTCGCCCGGCGGCGGTGGTGCGCCGGCGTGCTCGCCGATCAGCTGCACCCGCAGCCGCACGTAGGCGGGGTCGAGCAGCCGCTCGACCGGCACGTGCACGAAGTGCGGATCGGCGACGTAGCGGTCACGGTCGGCGTACATGAGGCGGCTCGCCTGCGCGAACAGGAACCAGGCCTGAGGATCCGACGGCGAGCGGCTGGCGATGTCGGTGTGGTCGAGCATCTCGAGCATCTCGAGCAAAGCGACGCCGCTCGAGGGTGGCGGCGGCACACACACCGTGTAGCCGTGGAACAACCGGCACACCGGCTCGGTCCAGTCGGCTCGATAGGAGCTCAGGTCGCTGAGCACCATCGTTCCGGGCAGCGGCGGCTGATGGGTCGCGCGCATGATCTTGTCGGCAATCTCGCCCTCGGACAGCGCGCGCGGGCCCTCCTGCGCGAGGCGCTGCAGAGTGCGCGCGTACTCGGGATTGCGAAACAGGTCGCCCTCCTCGAGCGGCTCGCCGTCCGGGCGCGAGAAGAGCATGCGCACCTCGTTGGTCGGCGGGAAGGGCGAGCCTTCGCCGAGAAACATTGCGAGCCGCGCCGGCACCCGAAAGCCCTGCGAGGCGGCACGGATCGCCGGTTGGAACAGGTCCTTCCACGGCAGCGTGCCGAGCTGGCGGTGCGCGGTGAAGAGCATCGCCATGACACCCGGAACGCCGGTCGAGCGACCGCTGCGCACCGCCTCGACGTACGGCAGCGGCTTGCCGTGCTCGTCGAGAAACATATCCGGATGCGCCGCGGCCGGTGCCTTCTCGCGACCATCGAACGCGGTCAGCTTGCCGGTGTGTGCGTCGAAGTACATGAGGAAGGCGCCGCCGGCGACGCCTGAGCTCTGCGGCTCGACCAACCCGAGCATCGCCTGCACGGCGACCGCGGCGTCCACCGCCCGGCCGCCTTTCGCGAGGATCTCGAGTCCGGCATCGACCGCCATCGGGTTGGCGGCTGCAACCCACGGCTGTTGCTTCGCATGGTGGTGACGATGAAACCATGTGGCGGTCGGTGGGGGCGCCTGCAGTACCGCGGGCACCGCCGGTGAAGGCACGGCCGCTGGTGTTGAGGTCGGCCCCGGCGGCAGCGGCGCGGCAGCGGCTGGCTGCTCCGCGGGCGCGCCCGATGCTGCAGAGTCATTGGCCGGCAGGGGTGGCGCAGTCGCTGGAACCGCCGGGGCGATGGGTGCGCTGCCCGAGGCGCCCGGTGCGCCCGGCGCGCTCTGCGCGCTCTGTGCGCTCGGCGTGCTCGGCGTGCTCGGCGCGCTCGGCGTTTGATCGCCCGCGGTGGGCTGTGCGCTCACCAGCGACAGCGCGGCGACAACCGACAGCGTGAGCGCCGCGAGCGGCGGCAGGAGACGACGGCAACGCGCCATGGGCCTCACTTCAGTGCGTGTGAAAGCCGGCGCGCGCAGCGACCGCGTCCACCACCGCATCGCTCACCTCCACCGAGGTGACCTTCGAGGCCGAGGAGCCGATCCACAGCCACTTGACGAAGGCGCTCACCGATGCGTCGTCACCGCACGCCAGCACCTCGACGCGCCCGTCCGGGAGGTTGCGCGCATAGCCGCGGAGGCCGAGCTCATGGGCGCGCCGCGCCGCAGTCGCACGGTAGTAAACGCCCTGCACACGGCCTCCGACCAGACATCTCTTGCACACCATCGCACATTCGCACTCGCGCCGGGGTCGCACGGGATACTACTAGAGAAACGCGTCCACGTGCCGCACGCAGATGATGACGTTGCGTTTTTATGGCAACGTACCCCCATGACGGAAATACTCGTGCTCTACTACTCGCGCAGCGGCGCGACGGCGGAGCTCGCGCGCCAGGTGTGTCGCGGCGTCGAGAGCACCGCGGGCGCGAGTGCGCGGCTGCGCACCGTGCCGGCCGTGTCGCCCGAGAGCGAAGGCCCGGCGCGACCGGTACCCGCAAGCGGCGCACCCTACGCGACACTCGATGACCTGCGCGAGACGCACGGGCTGCTGCTCGGCAGCCCGACACGCTTCGGCAACATGGCCGCTCCGCTCAAACATTTTCTCGATTCGACGGCAGCGCTGTGGCTGTCGGGCGCGCTGGCCGGCAAACCCGCCGGGGTGTTCACCTCGACGCAGACGATGCACGGCGGGCAGGAGACTACGCTGCTGTCGATGATGCTGCCCCTGCTGCATCACGGCATGTATCTGGTGGGCCTGCCCTACACCGAGCGCGCGCTCAACGAGACACGCAGCGGCGGCACCCCCTACGGTGCCTCGCACGTAAATCCCGCGGGGAATGCCGCCGCGCTCACCGAGGCGGAAAAGGCGCTGGCCCAGGCGCTGGGTAAGCGCGTCGCAACGCTCGCGGTGCGGTTGGCGCGCGTGACGTCCTAGTCGGCGCGGCTGCGCGCCGCGCGCAGCACTTCGCGGATGAAGGGCACGGTGAGGCGCCGCTGCGCGGCGAGCGCGGCCTCATCGAGCGTGTCGAGCGTCTCGAACAGCGTGCGCAGGTCGCGCGGGAAACGCCGCCGCAGCCACTGCCAGGTCTCTTGCGGCAACTCGAGCCCGCGCAGCCGCGCGCGCAGCTCGAGCGCCGCGTACTGCTCACCCTCGTCGAGCGGGCGCAACTGAAACACCGCGCCGCCAGCGCACCGCGAGCCCAGATCGGGAAGCGCCCACTCGAGCAGTGCCGGTGGCGAGCGGGCGGCGAGGACCAGCCGGCCGCCGGCATCCTCGAGCTCCCGCAGCAGCGCAAAGATCGCGCGCTCCCACTCGCCCTGCCCGACGATGCGATCGACCTCGTCGAGACACAGACACTCGAGCTGCGGCAGGCCGTCGAGCACTCCGAGCCCGAGTGGGGCGACCGCGCCGAGCGGCACGTAGCCGGCGCGCACGCGCGCGGCGGAGGCAGCGCATACCGCCTGCAACAGGTGGGTCTTGCCGCAGCCGGAAGGACCGCACAGCCAGGTGAGGCCGCTACCCATGCCGAGCGCCACCTGCTTGAGGTGCTCGATCGCCTGGGCGTTGCGCGCCGGGAGATAACTCGCAAACAGCGCGCGGTCCGGCAGGCGCAGGCCTAAGGGAATCTGTCGCATCGCGCGCCGCCCCTCAGGCCGCGCGCGCCGGCGGCGTCCAGGCACGCCGCGTGAAGGTGAGGAGGTAATGCACTCCGGAGGTCACCGTGGTCGCAAGCACCAGCAGCGAGCCGGCATCGAGCAGTGCGGGTGGCGGCAAGCCGAACGCGACATGCAGCAGGACCAGCATCACGAAGATGAGCTGCGCGCCGGTGTTCACCTTGCTGAGCACCGTCGGCCGCCCGTGCAGCGGCCCGAACCAGAGCCGATAGATCAGTGCGCCGAGCCCGATCATCACATCGCGCGCCACCACCGCGGCGGTGAGCCACCAGGGAATGAGACCGAGCCAGCCGCCCTCGACGAAAACGCACATGAGCAGCAGCTTGTCGGCGGCCGGATCGAGGACCTTGCCGAGCGCGGAGGTCCAGTCGAAGCGCTTGGCGAGATAGCCGTCGAGGCCGTCGGAGAGTGCCGCGGCGATGAACAGGCTGAGAGCGGCGAGATGATGGCCAGCGTGCATCGCGGTAAGGATCGGCCAGATCAGCAACAGACGGATCAGGCAGATGAGGTTGGGCAGGTGATGCACGAGACGGCGGGCGGCAGTGCTGTCAGCCCTGGGGTTGATAGCGGTACAGCAGTTGCGTGCCGGAGCCGCCCGCGCGCACCAGGCGCGGCGTGGCGGCAAGCTCCTGCTGCAGCCCGGTGGCGCCGCCGCGGGCAGTGACATCGAAGATAACGCTGCCGGCGTCCGCCGCGGCGATGTTGGCGCGCCGCACTCCCGGCACGCTCTCGAGCAGCCGCTCGATGGCCGCGTAGGCGGCGAGCGAGTTGACACCATCGATCTCGACGCGCGCCTCGCCGTCGGCCTGCGCGAGCGATGTGCCCTGCTGCGGCACCAGCAGGTCCACGGTGTGCTCGATGCCGTCGGCGAGCGATCCATTCCAGCTGGCACTCAGCGCGTGCGTGTACAGGCTCCACTGCAATTGAGTCTCGGGGCCTGCGTCCTCACCGCGCCCGAGGAGAATCTGGTCGCCGCCGTAGCGCTGCGCGGCCTGCAGCAGCGCGTCGGCACCGAGCGGATTGCCGGCGGCATCGACCGCGGCAAGCGGAATCAGGCTGATCGGCAGCCCGCGTGCGGCGGCGGCCCGCTCGAGCTCGAGGCGCGCGGCGTCCTGCGCGGCGCGCTGACGCGGTGGATCGAGCACCACCAGTGTGAAGGGACGGTCGCGCGGCCAGACGCTGCGCCCGGCGGCGCTGATCGCTTGCTCGACGGCCGCCGCATCGAACACCACCTGCGACTCGCCGCGCGGTCCGGTGGCGTAGGTCTTGACGTAGCGGGGCGCATCGGCGATCAGGCTGGCAAGCGCCGGGTCGTCGGCCGCTTCGCGCCGCCCGGTCGCGCGCACCAGCGCCTCCCGCATCGCGCCCTGCACGGCCGCCGGCGACTGACCTTCGATATCGACTTCGTAGACGCGCACCGGCCGACCCGCGCGGCATGGCAGCGCGCAACACATCAGGCACAGCAGCATGAGCAGGCCGCGCAGCTGCGCGGCGGTTGAGTTTGAGCGCGCTCGGGACATGGTCTGGATCGCACGCGCAACGGCGTGC
>Ga0335076_10003297_pt1 | contig 16212 bp, 22 predicted proteins | sample Lox_Sample_25_FD_206717 | JGI IMG/M metagenome (GOLD analysis project Ga0335076, IMG submission 206717) | Soil microbial communities from Loxahatchee National Wildlife Refuge, Florida, United States - Lox_Sample_2.5 | ecosystem: Environmental > Terrestrial > Soil > Wetlands | place: USA...
CCTTCTGGTACAGAAGGGTTCTCCAACAGCGCCGGTAGGAGCTTGGGACGAAGATTGTCCTGGGAAATGAAGTAATTCAGAACTTCCTGCGGCGTTTTGGGATCAGAAACGACCGCCAGGCAGGCCTTCTCGTCCCACCCGGCGAGCGTCATTCGAGCCAGGTCGGCAAAGACTTTGTTGTGCAGCGCGAGATGAACGAGAATTTCTATGTTCTCCGACGCAGGAACCTGCAGAGCGCCGCGCGCAGCGAACTGCATCATGTTGGAAGGTAACTTCGAAGCGCGGATTTGATCGATCATGCGCATGATTACCTCACGCCTCGACCATGCGGATCTTCTGCGCCGGAATAATCTTCATTGCCGCCAGTGACTCCAGCTCATTCACAGAGATTTCCAGTTCCCGCGTGATGCGGTCCCGCTTGTCGCGGAGGAACTCGTCCCGCAACGTCCGATAGTACCAAAGAGTGCCCTCGCGCCCACCGCTGAACCGTGACCAGACGAATTCCCCGATCTCGCGATAATCGCTGATGATCGAGCGGACGTTGTTCAGTTTGTCGGCGGCCGAAACCAGCCGCGTATCCTTGTCGGCGTTTCGCAAATGTGTAATGTAATTCTCTTTGCGTTCCCGCCACGGGGGCTTGGGCAGAGTGTAGGCATCGGTGCAGCCATCGACAATTCGTGCCACCCGGGAGCCAAAACGGCGCCGGACTTCCTTCAGCATGTCTCGCCCGCCGCAGTCTTCAACCACGTCGTGCAGCAATGCAGCAATCGCCAGATCCTCGTCGCCGCCTGCTTCGAGCACCAGCGACGCTACTCCCATGAGATGGGCGATGTAAGGGATCGTCGAAGATTTGCGAGGTTGGCCGCGATGCTTTTCCTCCGCAAACAGGAACCCCCGCCGAAACCGTGGACCGAGCCTGCGCGGCTTTCCCTTCAGGCTCACTCCTTTGCTCCGGCGTTTCGGCTTCACTGTTTTTCTCCGCGCCGCGCCAGCAAATACGCACGGATGAATGGCTGCAGGTCCCCGTCTATCACGCGATCTACATCCCCAACTTCCACCTTGGTGCGATGATCTTTAATCAGCCGGTATGGCTGCAGCACGTACGATCGAATTTGTGATCCAAACTCGATGTCGAGCTTTGAATCTTCAATCTTCTTGGTCGCGGCGCGCTTCTTCTCCATCTCGTATTCGTAGAGCTTCGAACGCAGCATGCTCATGGCTCGTTCGCGATTCTTGTGCTGCGAGCGCTCGTTCTGGCAACTGGCAACCAGCCCCGTAGGGATGTGCGTGATGCGCACCGCCGAATCGGTGGTATTCACGTGCTGTCCGCCCTTGCCACTCGAACGATATGTATCCGTACGAATATCTTCCGGCTTAATCACGATCTCAATACTGTCGTCGATTTCGGGCGAGACGAATACGCTTGCAAAGGATGTGTGCCGCCGCTTCGCCTGATCGAACGGCGAAATGCGCACCAGGCGGTGAACGCCAATCTCGCCCTGGAGCAGTCCGAAGGCGTACTCGCCATTGACCGCAAATGTCGCCGATTTCAGCCCAGCCTCTTCACCGGGCTGGTAGTCGTAGAGCACCGTTTCGAATCCCTGCCGCTCGGCCCAGCGAAGATACATTCGCAGCAGCATGTCAGCCCAATCTTGCGATTCGGTGCCGCCCGCCCCCGGATGAATCGTCACGATAGCGTTACGCGGATCATTCTCGCCGGAAAGAAGCGTCTCTGTCTCCAGTTTGTCAATCAATTCGCTGAGCGATCCAATCTCACGCTGCAGATCGGCATCAACATCTTCGCCTTCTTTGGCCAGATCGAAGTACGCGGAGATATCCCCGGTGCGGCGCGCCAGGTCGGCGTCTGTCGCGACCACATGCTCCAGGCGATTCTTCTCGCGCATCACCTGCTGTGATTTTTGCGGATTTGACCACAGATTCGGGTCAGACGCTTGCTTTTCGATTTCCGCTAGCTGCGGGCGGACTTTCTCGGCGTCAAAGATACTCCCGGAGTTCGTGAGCTTTCCTGCTGAGTTTTTCGTATTCGGTCACGAGTTCTTGATTCATGAGGACGCGTCAGCCTTTTTGCGATTTAAGAATGGGAAGCGCGTGAAGAGCGCTCCGATAGAAATTATCGCACACAGATACGCAAACCAGTCCCCATAGCGGGTATAGAACGAGGTAACGGAGGTGAGGGCGTACGGCGCGACTAAAGCGGTGCGCTGCTTGCGCGCAACCCGCGCGACTACGCGCCCAAACGGATCAATCGACGCAGTCACGCCCGTATCCGTTGCGCTCAGCAGCCAGCGGTTGTTTTCGATGGCGCGCATGCGAGTCTGGTTCAGGTGCTGCGCATAGGCGCCGCTGTCGCCGTACCACCCGTCATTGGAAATGTTCACGAATACCTGGGCTCCTTGCGCAGCAAACTGACGAACCTCATCAGGGAACACAGATTCATAGCAGATGAAGACGCCAATCTGTGTGCCGCCGGCGTTGAGCGGCTTGCGGGAAGCGCCGCGCTCGAACTGCCCAACTTCTCTGGTCAGGCCTCCGGCGAAAGAAAACAGGCTCGGAAACGGCAAGTATTCGCCGAACGGCACCAGATGCACTTTGTCATAACGCGCGGTCCAATTGCCGTCCGGGCCGACGAGCGCCGCGGAGTTAAACAGTTTCGCCGCGGCTCCGGCGACGGGTTCACTGCCAATCGCTCCCGTGACCATCCACGATTTTGTGGCCGAGGCCAATCCGCGAATAGCCGATCGAAAGGGTGCGTCGTTCGTGAAGAATGGTGCGGGCGATTCCGGCCAGACAATCAGGCTCACTTTGGCCGCAGAGTTGTTCGCGACCGACTTCCGGCTGAGTTCGGTCAGATCATCGAGCGTTTGCAGGAAATACCCGGGCTTTTGCCAGTCCGCATCGACGGGAATGTTCTGCTGAACGAGCAAAGCCGAATGATCTGCCTTGGCGGGCGGAGCGTCCACCAGGCTGCCCGCTTGCAGCACTGCAACAGCAGCCAAGGCCGCAACCAGCATTGGAGCCCGCTTTGCCCTTGGAATCAGAAACGCGGCGGCGAATGCCACATTCACCAGAACGATCTCGAACGAAATCCCGTACACACCGGTTGCTCCAGCAATCCGGCATAACGCAACATTGTCGACCTGCGCCGTGCCGAGTAAATTCCAGGGGAAGCCAGTGATCCGCGTGCGCGCCAGTTCAATTGCGACCCAAAGAAATGGCGCACAGACCAGCGCGCGACGGTATTCTCTTTGACGTCCGACCAGAAGGCTAAGCACTAATCCGAAAACGCCATGGTAGAGGCCCAGATAGAAACAGAACAGCAGCAGCACTAGCGACGCCATGGTTGGGCTGAGCCCACCGTATTGGCGCATTGTGTCGAACACCCAGTAACACGTTCCGGCGTACCAGAGAATGCCGCACAGATAAGACAGCACGAAGGCCTGCGCAGGTGAAGCAGGAGCCAGCCGCAGGGAATTCGCAACTTCCAACTCGCCCACGCGCCGCGTGCGCAGCAAAGCGAGAATCAGCGGAGTGAATGCAAACCAGGAGAGGACATACACACCCGGAAGAGGAAACACAAGCACCTGTAAAATCGCGGACAGAACAACGAGGATCCAGGCGCTCGGGTGAATTTGCCGCACGGGCAAGAATAGCAAACACAGGGACAAGAGATCAGGGGGCAGTGGTCAATTGCTGAGTGGTCATGGGTTGTTCGCGGAATTTCTGCACTCGGCAGTGAACGTCGCCGTTTAGAAGACCTCGCTATCACTTCCCGTATGCCGTCACTGACGAGCGCACAAACTCCACAACTTCAGGCGTGACGTACATAGGGGGCCGCACCTGGAATACTGGCCGATCTTTTACCGGCTTCAACGAAACTGACTGCCACGCTGGGGAGTCCGGCGTCTGGTGAAGAATGATGCCGTCCGCCCGATCCAGAAACTCGCGAGCTGAATTCTTGAAATCGGCCGTGCCCGGATCGAGGACCGTCAGATAAAGATCCGGTTTCAAAAACTTCAAAACGCTATTCGACTCGATGATCACATTCTTTGCTGCGACTAGCCGCTCTCGCAGCGATGGCATCGCTTCCGCGAGCCTTCCCTGCTCTGTGCGCACCCAAAGTGCCTTCGCAGCCCCGGCCAGCAGAAACCTCGAACTGTCTGACTTTCCTGAGCGGTCGCGCTCCTCGGTAATCGCCCAGGAGTGGTCGCCCGTTGCACAGTCGCACGGCTCGCCGTTGGCGGAACAGATCCCGTGACCATACTGCGTCACTTTCACCGCTGTCCAATCGAACTGACACAAGGCCGAGATCAATCCCGCGACAATGCTGGTCTTGCCCACGCTCCGCGAGTGACCACCGATCACGACCACGGCCATATCAATCCTTCTTCGCCAGCCGAGCCATCGCAGCCAGCTGCTTCAGATACTGCCGCAAGGGCTGCGCCGGAGTGCCCCAGAACGCAACACCTTTGCCACGCAGGATCTTGTTCGGAAGGATTCCTCCCTGGCCTCCGACCATCACGCCCTCACAGACGCGCGCATGCTCGCCGATGCCAACCTGCCCTCCAAGCACGACTCCGTCTTCGATGGTGATGCTTCCGGACAGTCCGGTTTGCGCAGCGATCACCACGTCCTGGCCAATCTGGCAGTTATGGCCAATATGGACGAGGTTGTCGATCTTGGCGCCGCGTCTGATACGGGTTTGATCCAGCGCGCCCCGGTCGATAGTTGCATTCGCTCCAATTTCGACGTCGTCTTCAACCACAAGGCTGCCCACCTGCGGGAATTTCTCATAGTGCCCTGTCTTGCGGTCGCGCACATAACCAAATCCGTCGCTGCCCAATACCGCCCCAGCGTGCACGATCACGCGATCACACAACGTACAGCCCGCGTAAATCGTGACGTTGGGATAGATATCGCAGTCGAGCCCCAGCTGCACTCTTGCCCCGATCACACTGCCCGCTCCAATTCGCGTATTCTCCCCGATCTGCGCCTGCTCGCTGATCACGGCTCGCGCTTCTACACGCACACCCTTCCCGAGAACTGCCGTGGGATCGATCACCGCCCGCGGATGCACTCCAGATCCGGGGCCCCTATGTTCTTCGTTCCGTAAAATCTGCGCTGCGCGCGCAAACGCCAGTTTCGGATGATTACTGATCAGAAGGGGTCGGTCACCCAAAATCCCGGCAGCGAATTCCCCGGCAATGATCGCACCTGCCTGCGAGCGCAGTGCTGCGTCCAGATGCTTCGCATCGTCAACGAATACGAGGTCTGTGGACACAGCCGATTCGATGCTGGCCACACCACTGAGTTCGCGGTTGCCGTCTCCCGCAACTCGAGCCCCGACGCCCTCCGCGATCTGTCTGAGCGAGCGCTTCATGGCTCCCACTGTATAGGAGCGTGGCGTAAGAGAAAAGTCAGTGTGGCTTTAGCTGGATTGGGTCAGCGTGAAGGTTCCGGTCCCGGTGCAGGTCGAATCGCCTTCGCCACCGGTGAGCGTCCATACTCCGGTCACCAACCCACCTGAGAGCGTGCCGTTATTCGAGGTCCCGGTCAAAGTTGTGCCATTCAAGACCAGTTGATTTCCCGCCGGACTGCCCGAATTGATCGTAAAGCTGAGCGTACCCGTCACCTGATTCGTGTTACTGGTCGTCAGAACTGCCGACCCGCTGGCCGTCTCGTTGGTGACGAAGCATGCCTGCGTAGTGAGAAAGCTGAGAGCAGTGATCGTCAGCGGCCCGCCGCCGCTGTCCACGCTGAATTCTGTCACGAAGTCGAGAACCCCGGACTGGCCGTGGCCGCCCACCATGACCGCCTGCCACTTCCCGCTCGCGGCTGTCGTGGGAGGCGTTGTATTAGTGTTCGTGCTATTGCCGCAACCGCAAACAGCAAGTTCCAGCGCCAGCATCCCCAGAATCAGAAGCTTCCTCATCCGCCGTCCTTCACTTGGAATCACTACAGAGAATAGAGAGATGCGGGCACTCGCGTCAATGGATGCTAGCCTCCGGCGGACCCGCCACAAATTTCTTAGGTCCGCCGCAAAGCTCTTCCGGCTTTACATTCTCGACATTGTAAAGTTACCTGTACCCGAGCAGCCTGAACCGTTCAGCGACCAGGTGCCCGAAATCGTATTTCCATTCGCGCTCCCTTGCAGCGTCAGGGTGTTGCCCGCCGGAGTACCCGAGTCCACGGTGAACCCGAAAGAACCCGTAACATTCCCGCTGAAGTTTCCGCTCAAACTGAATGAGCCCGACTCGCTCGCGGCTGTTGTAAAGCAGGGAGAGGCGGACGTGAACTTGAAATTACTGATGCTCAGGCTGCCGTCACCACTCACGATCAGCGATGTGCCAAACGTAAATATCGTCGCATTGGTGGAGTCGGTGAGCGTGGCGTTCCAGTTGCCGTTGATGTTGGTTGGCTTCGAACTCGATCCGCAACCAACCAGAGTGAGCCCTGCAATCAGCAAAATTGCTGCTGCAAAATACTTCATGTATGATCCCTCGGTTTTCAGAGTCCGAAGGGGCGCGTGAGACGAATGCGAATGCGCCGGAGGCGATGGCCTCTCTCGCACATGTCTGCTTACCAGTAAAAACCCCACAAATGGTGGATTGTTGCGGCATCCCGAAGTCCCTGAGAACACTGCGAATTCGGCGAAACTACCTCATCGTACGCAAGGCGATAAGAGAAAACCGGCCTGACCCCTTTTTGAAAGACCGAGGACAGAGTGATCTATATCATGGTATCGATCGTGTGATATACTTTGATTCTGGTTAGGGGAGATCGCCAGTGCCGCAAACTGCGAAACTTTTCCGAAATGGCCGAAGTCAAGCTGTGCGACTTCCCGCAGACTTCCGTTTCGCGGGGTCTGAAGTCTATGTACGTCGCGATCCGAAGACCGGCGATGTCATCCTCTCTCGCCGTCCTGACTCCTGGCAGGACTTTTTCGACTTGACGGCCAAGCTCGACATTCCCGAAGACTTCCTCTCCACGCGGCGCGACGCTCCACCGCAAAAGCGAAAGCTCTTCTGATGGCCGTTCGTTTCTTGCTCGACACGAACATTGCCAGCTATGTGATCAAAGGAAATGTCCCGCACGTGCGCGAGAAGCTGGTCGGCATCCCGATGGCCGAGATCGGGATCTCCGTAATTACCGAGGCTGAGTTGCGTTTCGGAGTGGCTCGCCGACCAAAGGCGGCGCATTTGAAATTGGCCGTTGACGAATTTCTGCTGCGAGTTGAAATCCTTCCCTGGGACTCTAAATCGGCCCAGCACTATGCGCTCTTGCGAAAGCCTCTGGAGGACTCAGGCACTCCGGTCGGCAATTTCGATATGATGATTGCCGCCCAAGCACTCGCTGCCGGCGCAGTGCTCGTCACACACGACCGCGTATTCCATCGCATCGCGCACCTTAGAATCGAAGACTGGACGAAGACATAGCTCACGTCGCAATCTACGAAGCCGTAGCTCTCACGCGCCCCGCTTCTGCTTCAAGTCCGCCAGCATTTGCTCGATGCGATCCTGCTTCTCGAGCGCTGCCAGCCGGTCATCGATGTTGTCGGCGGCGATTTCCGACTTTGCCTGGCTCATGGCTTCCGATTGCGCGACCTTGCGCTTCATCCGGTCAAACGCAGCGGCCTTCGAGCCATCGCCTGACGCCATCCGCGCATCGCTGGCCTTTCCGACCGCGCGGGCGCGGCGGTGCTGCGCGATCAACACGTCGGCCTTCGCCTGCGCCTCGGTCAGCTTTTGTTCCAGTTGCCGCAGCGCGGTTTTGAGATTTTCAACCTGCGCCTTCTGATCCGCGACCTGCTGGGCGAAGTTCTCTTTGAGTTCGCGATAGCTTTCCACGCGCTGCAGGGACGCGCGCGCCAGGTCGTCTTCCTTCTTGTCGACCGCGAGTTCGGCCTTGCGCATCCACTCCGCTACTTTTTCGTCATTCTCTTTCTGCTTCTTTTCGAGCAGATGCTGGTCGGCGATCGCTATCGCCACCTGCGTCTTGACCTGCAAAAGCTGATTCTGCATGTCGAGAATCACCTGCTTGATCATCTTTTCCGGATCCTCGGCCTTGTCGATCAGGTCGTTGAGATTTGCCCGGACTAACGTTGCCACCCGCTCCAGTAGTGCCATAACGACTCTCCCTTCTTGAATCTGTCGCATCAGCTTCCAGCTAGTTGTCCACTCTTTCTCGTCTCATGTGTGCGATGCAGCTCTTCGCATTCCGGACACTCCGTTGGCGGCTGCCGCATCGTGCTACCCAATGCCATCCCGATCACCAGGCCAATCGCCAGCCACACGCCAACGTGCCCGGCCACCACTCCCAACACCGCGCCCAGCGCCGCTCCCAATGCGATGCCCAACCCCGCGTACTTCGGTCTGCCCGTCATAAATCACCTTTTAACACCACCCGGTTGCCCCACCCTTCCCGCGTTCTTGCGGGAGGGTGGGGATTTTGACGTTTCGTGCGACCGTCGGGTCCCCGTCACTTCTTGTCAACGACGGGAGGCTTCGGAGACTTATCACCGATCTGCCGCACTTTGCCCAGCAGTTCCGACAAGGGCATGCCCGAGAGCGTCTCGAACAGAGCCGGGACCTGCGCAGCCATTTTCGCGATGTCGCCCGTAACTTTGTTCATCCCGGACGCATCACCATTGCCCGTCGACACAATCGTGATCTTGTCGACATTCGCCAGGGGACTCGCCAGTGCCTTCACGACCTCCGGCATGCTGGCAAACAGCTTGTCGATGACCGCGGCCTGGTTGTATTCCTGGTACGCCTCGGCCTTCACGTTCATCGCCTTGGCTTCGGCCTCACCCTTTTTGAAGATGATCTCGGCTTCAGCCTCGCCTTTCTGGCGGATCGCAGAAGCTTGTCCCTCGGCCTCGGCCATCAGTCGGGCTTTTTCGGCCGCCGCCAGGGTTTCGATCCGCTGACGCTCGACTTCTGCCTGCTTCAAGACGGTGGCAATCAATTCCTTTTCGCGGCGGTTGATCTCGGCCTCTTGCACCTTCACCTGCTGCTCTTTTTCAACCTGCTGCACCTTGACCGACTCGGCAATCACTTGCTGCTGCATGATGTTGGTCTGGATGTCATATGCCTTGTCGGCCTGCGCCTGCTGGCGCTTGGTAACTTCCAGAAATTGCGCCTTCTTCACTTCCAGGTCGCGCTGTGCCTCAGCCTGTTTGGCCAAAGACGCGGTTTCGGCCTGCACCCGCTCCTGATCGGCCTGCGCTTTCGCGACCGCCGATTCCCGCTGCGCCAGGGCGCGCTTAATGGCCGTATCGCGATCCGCCTCGGCGGCGGCGACATCGGCATCGCGCTTGATGCGCGCCACATCCGGGCGCCCCATGTTCGTGATGTACTCGTTCTTGTCGCGCACTTCCTTGATCGTGAACGAGATCACTTCCAGTCCCATCTTGTTCATGTCGTCGGCGCACGTTGACCGCATGCGGTCCGAAACCATCTCGGGCTGCTTCACGATTTCCTCGACCGTGAGTTGGCCGATGATGCCGCGCAAATGACCTTCCATCACCAGGCGGATCAGTCCTTCGCGCTCCTGATCGGTTTTGGTAAGAAACTGCTCGGCCGCGGTCAAAATCGATTCCGTGTCAGACTTCACTTTGATCTGTGCCACAGCTTCTACCGTTACAGCCACACCTTGTTTGGTGTACAGATCCTGTTGCGGAGCCACGTCAAACGACATGAGCTCAAGGCCAAGATCGCGGCAGCTCTCCACCATCGGCCAGACTACCGTGCCCTTCCCGGAGATGACCCGTTTTCCTCGCACACCATATACGATCAGCGCTTCATTGGGACCGACCTTCCGGTAAAGCCTCGCCAGCATGCCAACCAGAAACAAAAGGGTCAGGACCGCCAAGCCAGCGATAATGCAGATTTCCATCATTCTTGACATCTCGAACATAACGCCTCCTCTGCCAACGCAGTCTCAAGACACCACGTTTACTTCGCCATTTACGACCGGGGAAACTTTTTGCGCCAACTCCGAATGCTGCGACACCGCATTCAGGTTGAACTTGATGATCGAATGATTGGCGTACCACGCCACTCCGAGCGTGATGTAAAACACCGCCAGCAGCGGCCATGCTGCGCTAGGTTTCAGGACACGCGCCGCCAGCGCACCGACCGTGAACAACACGAGCATCGTGACCATGATGCCCAGCCCAAGGTAGAGCGCGCCTTCCCGTGACGTGAAGCCGTTCGGATGCCACTCTGCGTCGAAGTGCACGGCCATACGAGGTGGCAAAAGCTCCCAGGCCTGCCAGTACTCGAACCCCGTCCTCGCCAGTACCAGCCACATTGCCCATACCAGCCATGCCGGCGGTTTGTACCATTCGCGATGCATTCGATCCTCGCTCAACACTCTTTCGGTTTCTGCGCGCTCGCTTCGTCCTCTTCACCTGACAAGTCACTCCACAAGCGGACGTAGGCGATTCCCTTCTCGCACTTCGTCACAACGACTTCCATGCCCTTCGCGATCGCGCTGCCGTCTTCGCTGCGCGCGCCACACACGCGGCGAGTTCCCATCTGCGAGTACAGCAATTCGCCTGTTCCGCCCTCGCGGATCGGAACACACAGCTTTCCCAGCACCCCGACCATGTAATAATCCGCCGGGTCCATGGTCTCTTCTTCCGAGATCAAGACCCTGGTCAGGAAGCCGAAGACGACGCCTCCGCCGATCAATCCCAACAGGATCGACAACACCAACTCGGCTCCCACGCGAAGCGCGGAGTAGCGGGTCAGCAAAAACCCGGTGCCGCCGAACCATGCCAGGAATGCCGCAATCGTCGGCGGATTCAGTGGAGATACTCCGCCTCCCCGCGCCCCATGATGTCCACCACCAGCAGGCCCTGCGGGCGCACCATGCACTCCCGGAGCCACTGGCGCCTGTCCCGCCATGCTGTGCCCGTGAAAGTGCGGCAAATGCAGATGTCCCATGCGCGGGCTGCCGAACACAAACGAGATAAAGCTGAAGCAGAAGCCCACCGCGAAACAGACCAAATAGAAATCAGACCAGGTCATCGGATTCGCCTCCCTTCTCCACCTGAGTGATTCCGGGGCGTCGCATGCTGAGCGGCCAACTCCGGTCGCAACGCCTCCAGCAGCCGCTCCGCCAGTCCCGGCGTATCAAGAATCGCTCCGAGCAACAGCAGGCAGCGTCGCGTGTCTTTCTCGCGCGCGGCCTTGATCAGCACATGGCTTACCTCCGGATCGCTCGCGAAGCGTTCCGATCCTTGCAGCAGCCACACGTCAATCTGACCTTCTGTAGTCCGTAAGTCTGAAGTCAGCTCCGTGTGGTATCCCTCGGGATCGTCGACCAAAAATCCCGGATGCACCTTGAAGAACCTCGCCAGCAACGCACGCGACGATTGCGTCATGTGCGGCCGTGCGCCACTCTCAATCTGCGAAAGATACGACTGGCTGAGGGTCTTTCCCTTCGCGCCGCGCCCGTTGCCTAACTCCTCGCGAAGGGCGCGCACCAGTTCCAGTTGCGTCATGGGGCGCCCCAGCCCGCGGAGCGATCCTTCGACCTCCCGGAGGTAGCGGATTTTCTCGCCCAGCTTCATCGCCGCTCAAACCTTCAATCCCAAATCGAAATAGTTATATTGCAATTTGCGATTGATGTCAAGAAATGTAAAACCCGCATTTTCAGAGGATTGGAGCCTGGCTGATTCCAGACCGGACAAGCCCCTCCCAAAGTGTCGCCCTGAGCGCCGGAGTCGCTTCACGCAGTGAGGCTACGACGCAGTCGAAGGATCCCTAACACCAGAGAAGTGCCGGCGCGGCTCGCCACAAGTGTTCTTATCAAAACTCCGATGGCTCGTGACCTCCACGCGTCATCGCTGTATCGGGTAGCGACAAGCTGACGAAAAAGAAAAGCCCCTGGAATGTTCCAGGGGCTTGCAGCTTCGGTTTTTCCTTACAGATCGACTACTGCTTTCGTCCGTTGTGCTTGTCGCGATAGATCTGGCGCGACTGGCGGTTCTGCTCGCGATTGACCTGCGCCTTCTCCTGCGAGGTCAACTTGCCTCCGTTGGCCTGGCGATCGGAACGCACCTGCTGGTTGATGCGCGCCTGATTGTTCTCCAGGTGAGAGGCTTCGCCAGCCGTCAACTGCCCGCTCTTGATGCCTTGGGCGATGCGGTCCTGCTGATTTTCCTGGCGCTGTCCGACTTCGCTCTTGGGGTTCGTGTTCTGTACCGCTCCGTTGTGCTTGTCCTGGTAGATCTGCTTCGATACCTGGTTCTGTTGCTGATTCAGCGTGGCCTTGTCAGCCGCGGTCAGCTTGCCATTATCGAGCTGACGCATGTCTTTCTCTTCGTGATTGATGTCAGCTTCTTTGCCTTCGAGGTTCGAGGTCTCGCCCGCGGTAAGTTCGCCGCTCTTCACACCGTTCGCGATGCGATCTTGCTGGTTTTCTTTGCGATCCTGAATGCTCTGGCTGGTTTGGGCCACTGCTGGCAGCGCGAGAATTGCGAGCGCCGCACTCATCAACGTCATCTTGATCGTGCTCTTCATAGAACTCTCTCCTGTAGTGTGATGTTCGTAATTCTCAACTGCTTTGTGGCCACGCCTGAACAAACACGCCCTGTAAAGAAATGTTGCGCGTTTTTTATGTGCTTTCGCAGCATGGAGTTAAGGGAAGGGACTGATGGCCGGCAGTTGAGGGTTTCGGAAGCGCTTTCCAGGGCTGGTTTTGGCGGGCATCCTTCGACTGCGGACATTCCTTCGCTCAGGACGACAGAACGCAGGGCGAGCAATTACAAGCCGGCTTCGATGCGCGAACGCGGATCGAGATAGTCGCGCAGCGCGTCACCGATGAAGTTGAAGCTGAGCACCGCGAGCATCACGGCGACTGCCGGGAAGATGACAAGATGAGGCGCGTTGAACAGATAGCCGCGGCCATCGTTGAGCATGGTTCCCCAACTTGCGGTTGGAGGCGGAACGCCGAGTCCGAGGAAGCTCATAGTGGCTTCGGCGAGAATCGCTCCAGCCATTCCGATTGCGGCCTGCACGATCACGGGTTGAATGATGTTGGGCAGAATGTGGCGCACGACGATGCGCAGATCGCTGGCGCCGAGAGCACGCGCAGCCTCGACGAATTCACGTTCTCGCGCGGCGAGCACTTGCCCGCGAACCAGGCGTGCATAACCGACCCAACCTCCCAGCGAAAGAGCGAGGACGAGGTTAAAGATTCCGGGTCCACGAAAAGCCACAAATGCGATGGCCAAAAGGATTCCCGGGAACGACAAGAAGGCGTTCATCAGCACGACATTGACGAAGCGGTCGATCGCGCCCCCGTAATAACCGGCGATTGAACCGATCATCAGGCCAAGCGTCAACGAGACCAGAACCACACAACTGCCAACCAGCATGGAAATGCGCGCGCCATAAATGATGCGCGAGAGAATGTCGCGACCAAGTTCGTCAGTACCGAACCAATGTGCGTGCGATGAAGAAACAAGTCGCGAAGGCAGATCGATAACCGCGGGGTCCTGGGGCGCAATCCAGGGCGCGAATATCGCGAGCACGATGAAGGCGATAACCAGGACAACGCCAATTGCAGCCAGCGGATTGTGACGCGCGCTGCCGACGATGCTGCGGCGAAAAGCGATGGCCGTGGTGGACACTGGCAGAAATCTTATCGCGTCATGGGCGAGTTGTGGTTGACTCCGGAAAGTCCGTGTGCAGGTCGAATTCCGACCAGACTGGCTCGATTACCTTCGTGCACCGTCAGTAGTCACCTTCGCAGTGGGTCGGCCTGCAGAGACACTGGTGAGGATCGTGGGTTTCCACCTCAGTGCCCGGACTTGGGCCGGGATCAATCCCTCAAAATGGAGAAAAGTAGATGATGAAGAGAGTTCTTGCCGTTTCTGCTATTGCTTTGTCGTTCGTCGCCGGCGCCGCAGTATCTGCGCAGGTCCGCGACTGGCACGATCTGGCGGAAGTTCACAAGCACGTGAAGGAGTCCATTCATGAGCTCGAGCGGGCTCGCGCCGCCAACCACTATGACATGGAAGGCCACGGAGCAAAGGCCGAAGAGCATCTGCGCGCCGCCGAACACGAACTGGGGATGGCAATCGAAGCAGCAAGGGTACGGTAAGGTCAAAAACCGATCGATATAGAGAGAGGGCGGGCCGAGCGGCTCGCCCTTTTCTTTTGCGTAGCCGCTGAATTCGGCTCCACATGAGATTCCCATTCGACGCCGCGATGCTCGGGTTGCTCAGGGAGGCTCTCGCCCCGCTGGTGCAAACGCCGGGCTTCAGAATGGCTTTTCCATGGAACCGAACATCTCGGACTCGGCCAGCGCCGTTAATGTGCAGCTGCGACTGGGGCGAAGTCGAAATAAGCGAGGTTCATGTTCCCTTGAGTCAGGATGTGAACGGTGATGACGCTTTTTCCTGCCGGAAGATGGACGCGGGCGGCGCTACGCAACAGGTTCCAGTGATGCCACTGCCGCCACGCAATCGGATCGGCGGCATTGAACGTAGAAGGGATTGTGATCGAGCCTGTGGCATCTTCTCCATTTAAGTCGAGCGAAATTGTTCCGCCGCGATTGGAGGTGTAAAGCAGATCGGCTGCGTAGAGATCCGCTCGGGCAAGATCGACCGTGATTTTGAACCATTCGCCCGGCTCGGTCCATCCGACATAGAGCTGGTCGGGCGGCGGCTCAACCCTGTTGTAGGGATTGTTGTCAATTTGGTCGTGGAACTTTGTATAGGAAATGTCGACACCCTCATTCATGCGGAATTGGTTCAGGTAGGTGCCGTCAGCGGGATTGAGCGCGCCGCTGCCGTTGTTCTTTGAGTCGGAGTCGTGGTAGGCAACGCCCTCTCCGCCGAGATCGTAGTAGGCACATTGAACTCTGCCGGGAATCCTCTGGGGTCCGGATGTGTAACGGTCGTCGTGATAGGAAGTGCCTTTGTAGTGCGTGAGGAAGGCAGTCTGGGAAGCGGCGGAAATCGTAGCAAAGACTATGAGTAACAGCGCTGCACCGCGACGGAGGCGGGTTGCAGTCTTGGATGTTTCCGGCGATTCGTTCATTCGCTTGGTCCGCGGATTCGCAAAGAGTACAGCATATCCGCGGCGAACCGGTAGCTCGTTTAACCCGTCCTTGGCAAGAAACCGGCAGGGACGACGTACTTTATATGGTACACTTGAGATGAAGAAACCGAATATGGAGCCTGAAAGTGCGCCCCGGAAAGTTGCACTGGTTTTCTTTTGCAGCGACGCTGGTGGCGAGCCAGTTCGGGAATGGTTGAAGGGATTGGAGGAGGTAGAACGTCGCCTGATCGGAGCAGATTTGCTGCGTGCGCAGTGGAGATGGCCGATCGGGATGCCGTTATGTCGTCCAATGGGCAAAGGCTTGTGGGAGGTAAGGACCGATCTTCCCAACAACCGTACGGCTAGAGTGTTGATTTGTTTTTATCGAGGAATGTTGGTCGCGCTCCATGGGTTCATTAAGAAGTCGCGGGCCACGCCCGAGGATGATCTGGCTCTGGCGCGGAAACGTCAGAAGGAGTTGGTACGATGAGCAAAAAAAATCTGGGATCGAGCATTGACGATTTTCTCAGGGGCGAAAAGATTTTCGAGGAAGCTCAGGCACAGGCAGTGAAAGAAGTTGTAGCCTGGCAACTAGCGAAGGCAATGAAGAAGAAAAAGATTTCAAAAGCGCGCATGGCAACTATGCTCAAGACCAGCCGATCGCAGGTGGACCGCATACTCGACCCAAAGCGCGACATTACCCTGGGAAGTCTGCAGCGCGCGGCGGCTCTGGTCGGGCAGCGGGTGGTGATTGAGTTGAGGTGAGGGCCATTGCTGCCCACCCTTCGCACAAAACGCGAAGGATGTGCACCCTGCAGAGGGCTCGGTTCCTCATTGCCTGATCCGGGGATTGGCCACGGAGTAGAGAACGTCTGTCAAAAAGTTTACGGCCACGTAGGTCAGGCCGATGGCGAGGATGCATCCTTGCACCAAATAATAGTCGCGGGCAGAGATGGCATCGATAGTGAGGCGGCCGATCCCGGGCCAGGAGAAAATTTTCTCAGTAACGATCGCGCCAGCCAGCAGCGCTCCGAATTGCAAGCCGAGGACCGTGAGCACCGGGATCATTGCGTTGCGCAGGGCATGACGGAAGACGACAGTGCGCTCGGGCAGGCCTTTGGCTCGAGCGGTCCTG
>Ga0335076_10003302_pt1 | contig 16205 bp, 16 predicted proteins | sample Lox_Sample_25_FD_206717 | JGI IMG/M metagenome (GOLD analysis project Ga0335076, IMG submission 206717) | Soil microbial communities from Loxahatchee National Wildlife Refuge, Florida, United States - Lox_Sample_2.5 | ecosystem: Environmental > Terrestrial > Soil > Wetlands | place: USA...
GGCGGCTAGGCGGCTGCCGACCCGGCAAGGTAGATCACCCGGCGGGCGACGTTGACGGCATGGTCGCCAAGCCGCTGATAGAACCGCGCCACCAGCGTCATCTCCATCGTTACCGGCAGCGCCATATGGCCGGAGGCGAGTTCGGCCATCAGGGTGGCGTGCAGCCCGTCCATCTCGTCATTGGTTTCGGCCAGCGCCGCTACGGCGGATCGGTCCCGCTGGCACCAGCAGTCCGTGGTCCGCCGCCACACGCCGGAGGCAAGGTCGCCCATCTGCTCGGTCAGCTCGCGGCAGCGCGGCGACAGCCCGGCGCCGGGAATATGGCCGGCCCGGGAGGCGATATGGCAGACCAGACCGTGTGAGCGCGCCAGCTCCGGCGCGATCCGCAGCACGGATAGCAGAAAGCGCAGGTCCGAGGCGACGGGCGGCCACAGCAGGATCGCCCGGCTCACCACCTGCTCGATCTCGCCGTAGAGGGCATTGATGGTCTGCTCGCTCTCGGCGAGCTGCCCGGCCGCCTCGTTATGGTCGTTCAGCAGCGCCGCGGTCACTGCCGGAAGGTCGTCGCAGACCATGGCGAACAACCCGGTGACCTTGGCTTCGATAGCTTCCAGCTGGCGGTCAAAATCCCGCAGGCGCGCGCCCACGATCAGTTCTCCCCGGCGCTGTCTGCCACATCCTGGACCGGGAGCCATGGGGAGGGTTGGCCCAAGGCCATGCCGCATGTGCGGCACCGTGGAGTGCGCCAGCACTTCGGCCGCCGTACCTGTGGCCTGTCATGTCATTTCCGCTGGCTTGGTGATCTGGGTTCGGAGGTACGTCAGTGCCCGCTCCAGCAGGCGGGAGACGTGCATCTGGGAGATGCCCAGGCGATGGCCGATCTGCTCTTGGGTGAGGTTGCCGTAGAACCGCAGCATCAAGATGCGCTGCTGGCGTTCGGGCAGGTCCTCCAGGTGGGCGTGGACGGCGTGGGTGATGGCGGGGTCGTCCTGGCCGAGGGTGCCGGCGAGCTGGCCGGCATCGTCCCGGCCGGACAGCGGCGCGTCCAGGGAGTAGGCGGTGAAGACCAGGTCGGCTCGGCGGGCTTCGAGGACGTCATCCTCGGTGACGCCGAGGTGGGCGGCCTGCTCGCTGTCCTCGGGTGCGCGGCCGAGCTGCTGGCCCAGGGCCTCCTCGGCGGGGCGCATCTCCAGCAGCAGTTCCTGGGCCTGGCGGCGGGGCCGGATCTGCCAGCGCCGGTCGCGGAAATGCCGCTTTATCTCCCCGCTGATGCACGGCAGGGCGTAGGCGCCCAGGCTCTGCCCGTTGCGGGGGTCGAAGTTGCTCATGGCCTTGAGCAGGCCGACGTAGCCGACCTGCAGCAGGTCCTCGGCCGGCTCGGGGCTGTTGCGGTACGGCCGTACGCAGGACCAGACCAGCCCAGCGTAGCGGGACCAGGATCTCGCAGATCGCCTCGCGTTCGAGGCTGCCGGGCGGCAGCGGGCGCAGCCGGGCCAGCAGCACGGTATCGGACAGGGCTTGCAGCTCAGCGTGCGGCGACAATCTCATCTCCTCAAGACCGGGTTCTCGGTTCCAGCGCGGCAGGCCCGCTAGCGCGCCGCGCACCTGGACCCGGCCGACGTATGGCTGGCCACCACGGACGCCGACACGCTCGTTCCCGGCTGGTGACCGGACCAGTCGGCTATCCGGATCGTGCCTGCCACCGCGTCCCATGCCCGGACCGCGTCCTCGCCCAGCGCCGACCCGTGGGCGGCGCCGGTGTTCTGCTTGCCCGGGGCGGGCCAGCCGATGATCGTCCGCAGCACGATCAGCGACGGGCGGCGGGTTTCGGCCCGGGCGGCGGCCAGCGCGCGGTCGACCGCCGCCAGGTCCTCGCCGTCGTCGACGTGCTGCACGTGCCAGCCGTAGGCCGCATACCGTGCGCCGACGTACTCGGTGAACGCGATGCTGGTGTTGTCCTCGATCGAGATCCGGTTGGCGTCGTAGACCAAAACCAGGTTCCCCAGCTCCTGGGTGCCGGCCAGCGACGACGCCTCCCCGCTGACGCCTTCCTCGAGGTCGCCGTCGGAGGCGAACGCCCAGATCGTGTGGTCGAACACGCTCTCGCCCTCGGGGGCATCGGGGTCCAGCAGGCCTCGCTCCCGGCGGGCGGCCATCGCCATTCCGACGGCGTTGCCGACGCCCTGGCCCAGCGGGCCGGTCGTCGTCTCCACCCCCGGCGTGTGGTTGACCTCGGGATGGCCCGGCGTGCGGGACCCCCAGGTGCGCAGCGCCTCCAGGTCCGACAACTCCAGCCCGTAGCCGGACAGGAAGAGCTGTATGTACAGGGTGAGGCTGGAGTGCCCCATCGACAGGATGAAGCGGTCACGACCGATCCAGTTCGGGTCGCCCGGGTCGTGACGCAGCCACTTCTGGAACAGCAAGTAGGCCGTGGGAGCCATGCTCATCGCGGTGCCGGGGTGGCCGTTGCCGGCCTGCTGCACGGCGTCCATCGCCAGCACCCGCACGGTGTCGATGGCACGGCGGTCGAGCACGCCCATGCCCGCGGGCAGGGTGGGACGCGGTTGGGAAGGGTTGCCAGCGGGCGCCTCGCTCGCGGCCTCGGCTGACGCCTCGGGACGGGTGCTCCTCGTCCTCGAAGCCGAATCTGCCTGGTTAGCGGTCATGGGTTGCGCGCTCCCTCGGATTATGGCCACGGGCGCTTACGGCCCGCGGCCGGATTCGATGCCGATAGCCCGGCGGCGGCGTCAGGCGAGCGGCGTGTCGTCCAGTGCCTCGCGAGGTCGCCGGGGGTGTAGCTAGCCGGAGCCGGGAGAATCAGTCACGCCCGGCCGCTACCCGCCGCCCTCGTGCCCAACCCGTAGCATCAGCTCGCCCGCTACCCGGATGAAGAAGAACGAGCTACCGCAGATCAGGCGTAACCGGCCGAGCAGGCTCTGCGGCAGGGCGGCCAGCAGTTCGGCCGGGCCGGGGTAGACCTCGGCGGCCCCGGCTTCGGTGAGCTCGTCGCGGCTGGAGCCGCCGCTGAGTACCCCGATGCACGGGACCGAGGCCTTGCGGCAGGCCTGGGCGTCCCAGACCGTGTCGCCGACGAAGACCGCGTCCTCGGCTGGAACGCCGACCTTGTCCAGGGCCACCTTAACCAGGTCGGGCGCGGGCTTGCTGGCGTCGACTTCGCCGGAGAAGGTGGCCTCGTCGATCGCGTCCTCCGCGTCCAGGACCGAGCGCAGCATGCTGAATTCCCGCTCGTCGGCCGAGCTGGCCAGCACCACCGCCAGGCCGCGCTTCTTGCACGCGCGCAGCAGGCCGGCCGCACCGGGCAGCGGCCGCAGCCGGGACCAGTACTCGGCGTACAGGGCGGTGTGAGACGTGCGGATGTCCGCGTCGGCGCCGCGGTCCCGGTCGTCGGGCAGCAGCTTGTCGAGCATCAGGTCCGAGCCCATGCCGATCGTCCGGTGGACTACCGCCATCGGCACGTCATGCCCGGCCTGGCGGAAGGCTTCCCACCAGGTGACCGCGTTCAGGTAGTTCGTGTCGACCAGGGTGCCGTCGACGTCGAACAGCACGGCCGCCGGCCCTTTCCCGTCCTTGCCTGCCATCGTCGGGCTCCCTACTGGGTCCGGTAGCGTTCCGCGTCGGCGGTGCGCAGCGTGAGCCCGAGCCCGGGAGCGTCCGGGTCGGGCCTGATGGTTCCTCCGGCCGGGTCGAGGGCGCCGCCGAAGAACATGGTCTCGATCCGCACGTGGTCGTGGAACCACTCCAGGTGCCGGAGGTTGGGCACTGCGGTGGCGACGGCCGCGTGCAGGTGCGGGGCGCAGTGGCCGGAGATTTCCAGCCCGTGGGAGGCGGCGACGGCGGCGGCGCGGAGCCAGTCGGTGATGCCGCCGCAGCGGGAGACGTCAGCCTGCAGGCAGTCCACCGCCCCGGCGGCGCACATCCGGCGGAAGTAGGTCAGGTCGTAGCCGTACTCGCCGGCCGTGACGTCGGCCGCGACCGCGTCCCTGACCTCGCGCAGCCCGTCGAGGTCGTCGGAGGAGACCGGCTCTTCCAGCCAGCGCACGTCCAGGTCGGCCGCCGCGGCCATCACCCGGACGGCCTGCTTGCGGGTGTACCCGCCGTTGGCGTCGACGTACAGCTCGGTCCCGGGACCGATGACCTTGCGGGCCTGGGCCATCCGCTCGAGGTCCCGAACGGTGGCCGTGCCCCACGACTCCCCGACCTTGATCTTCACCCGGGGAATGCGCTGCTCCAGGGCCCAGCCCGCCAGCTGGTCGTGCAGTTGCCGCTCGCCGTAGGTGGTGAACCCGCCGCTGCCGTACACCGGAACCTCGGTCCGGACGGCGCCGAGCAGCCGAGGCAGGGACAGGTCGAGCAGCCGGGCCTTGAGGTCCCACAGGGCGACGTCGACCGCGGAGATCGCGTAACCGACGGCGCCCGGGCGGCCGTCGTTGCGGACCGCCCTGATCATCGCCTCCCAGGCGCCGGCGACGTCCATTGCGTCCCGCCCCCGGACGACGGCGGCCAGCGTGCCCGTGATGACGGGCGCGCACGCCGCCGAGCCGTAGGTCCAGCCGATCCCGTGGACACCGCCCGCCTGCACGCGGGCCAGCACCATGGTGGTGGAGTCCCAGGCCAGCGTCCCGTCGCCTTCCGGCGCGTCCGTGGGCACGGTGTAGACGGCCGCCTCCACCGACTCGACCGGAGTGCCGCCCATCAGTCCCCCGGATGCGGCAGGAATTCCTGCACCTTGGTCTTGATGCCTTCGACGATGACGCTGCGGGGGTTCTCGTCGCCGCCCAGCATCGCCTTGGCGGTGGCCTTGGCCTGCTCGAACGTCGCGTGCGGCGGAATCGGCGGGATGCTCGGGTCAACCCGGACGTCGAGCAGCGTCGGCCGGTCGGCGGACAGCGCCTGGTCCCAGGCGGCGCCCAGGTCACCGGGCTTGTCGACGTAGATGCCCTGCAGGCCGAGGCTGTTCGCGAACGCGGCGTAGTCGACGTCGGGCAGCGTTTGTGACTCGGCGAACTTGGGTGCGCCTTCCATGGCCCGCATTTCCCAGGTGACCTGGTTGAGGTCGTCGTTGTGCAGGACGGCGACAATCAGCCGGGGGTCGGCCCACTGCTCCCAGTAGTGCTTGATGGTGATCAGCTCGGCCAGGCCGTTCATCTGCATGGCGCCGTCGCCCTCGAAGACGATCACCGGCCGGTCCGGGTGACCGAATTTGGCCCCGATGCCGTAGGGGACGCCCGGGCCCATTGTGGCCAGGTTGCCGGACAGGGAGCCGCGGACCTGGCCGCGGAATTTCAGCTGGCGGGCGTACCAGTTTGCCGAGGAGCCGGAGTCTGCGGCGAGGATCGCGTTGTCCGGAAGGCGGGTTGACAGCTCGTGGAAGAGCCGCATCGGGTTGACCGGGTCGGCCTCGACCATGGCCTCCTGCTCCATGGTCTCCCACCAGCGGGTCACCTTGGCCTCGATGTCCTCGCGCCAGGTCCGGTCTTGCTTGCGGTCGAGCAGCGGGATCAGGGCGCGGAGCGTGGCCCGGGCGTCGCCGACGAGGTTGAGCTCGTAGGGGTAGCGCATCCCGACGTACCGGCCGTCGATGTCGATCTGCACCGCGCGGGCCTGGCCGAAGTCGGGCATGAACTGGGTGTAGGGGAAGCTGGAGCCGACGGTGAGCAGGGTGTCGCAGCCCTGCATCAGCTCGTAGCTGGGCCGGGTGCCGAGCAGCCCGATCGAGCCGGTGACGTAGGGCAGCTCGTCCGACAGGACGTCCTTGCCCAGCAGGGCCTTGGCCACCCCGGCGCCCAGGAGGTCGGCAACCTGCTCCACCTCGGCCCGGGCGCCCCGGGCGCCCTGGCCGACCAGGATCGCGACCTTGCTGCCCGCGTTGAGTATCTCGGCCGCGCGGGCGACCCCGGCGCTGTCCGGTGTAGCCGTCGCCCAGTCGATGCCGAGGCTGGAGGGGACCATCTTGAACGCGTGGGTCGGCGCCGAGTACTCCAGCTCCTGGACATCAGACGGGATGATAACCGCGGTCGGGGCGCGCTCGGCCAGCGCGACCCGGATGGCCCGGTCGATGACGCCAGGCAACTGCTCGGGCACGGTGACCATCTGAACGTACTCGCTGGCCACGTCCTTATAGAGGCTGAGCAGGTCGACTTCCTGCTGGTAGGAACCGCCCATGGCCGAGCGGCTGGTCTGCCCGACGATCGCCACGACCGGCACGTGGTCCAGCTTGGCGTCATACAGCCCGTTGAGCAGGTGGATCGCGCCGGGTCCCGAGGTGGCCATGCAGACGCCGACCTGGCCGGTGAACTTCGCGTAGCCGACCGCTTCGAAGGCGGCCATCTCCTCGTGCCGGGCCTGGATGAAGGTGGGCTCGTTGCCGGCCCGGCCCCAGGCGGCCAGGATGCCGTTGATGCCGTCGCCGGGGTAGGCGAAGACCTTGCTCACGTCCCAGGCGCGCAGCCGCTCGAGCAGGTAGTCGCCGACAGTGGGCTTAGCCATGATGATTCCCTTCCATGTGGTCAGCGGCCCGGGCGGCGACCGCCATGATCGTCAGCGCCGGGTTGGCGCTGCCCTGTGTGGGCAGCACGCTGCCGTCGGTGATGTACAGGTTGGGCACCGCGAACGTGCGGCAGGTGGCGTCCACCACGCCCCGCCGTTCGTCGGCGGCCATCCGGGCGCCGCCGACAAGGTGCGCGTAGCGGTCGATCGTGATGACCTCGTCGGCCCCGGCGGCGTGCAGGATCTGCTCCATGACGTCCTGGGCGGCCCGCATGAGCTGCTTGTCGTTGTCGCACTGGGAGTAGGAGAAGTTGGCGACGGGCAGCCCGTAGCGGTCCTTCTCCTCGGCCAGCGTGACCCGGTTGCCGGGCTGGGCGAGGAACTCGCACAGCGCGCCCAGGCAGGACCAGTGCACGTAGTCGCTCATGTACTGGCGCAGCCGGGCGCCCCAGTGGCCCTGGGCGGCGACGTGCTCGGCCCAGGTGATGGGCAGCGGCGAGACGTTCTGGATGGAGAAGCCGCGCTTGTACGGCTTGGCCGGGTCGGTCTCGTAGAACTGCTCGCTGCTGACCTCGGGCGGCGGCGACTTGTACATCCGCACCTCGGCGTCGAACCGGCCCGCCGTCTGCGGTGCGCCCTGCACCATCAGGTAGCGTCCGACCTGGTCGAAGTCGTTGCACAGGCCGTCCGGGAACCGCTTGGAGGCGGAGTTCAGCAGTAGCCGCGGCGTCTCGATCGAGTAGCCGGCCACTGCCACCGCGGCCGCCCGCTGGAACCGGGGCACGCCGGCCCGGATGTAGTGCACCCCGGTGGCCCGCCCGGTGCGCTCGTCGACTTCGATCCCGGTGACCATCGCGTTGGCCCGGATCTCGGCCCCGTGGGCCAGGGCGTCCGGGATGTGGGTGATCAGCGGGGACGCCTTGGCGTTTACCTTGCAGCCCTGCAAGCAGAACCCGCGGTAGATGCAGTGCGGGCGGTTACCGAACCGTCCGTTGGAGATGGCCACCGGCCCGACCTTGGCGGTGATCCCGGCCGCGAGGGCGCCGCGCAGGAAGATCTCCCCGTTGCCGCCGACGGGGTGCGGCCGCTGCGGGTAGGAGTGCGGGTCGCCCCAGGGCCAGTCCTCGCCCGCGACCGGCAGTTCCTCCTCGATCGCTTCGTAATAGGGCCGCAGGTCGCCGTAGCGAAGAGGCCAGTCGGCCCCGACCCCGTCGCCGGTCCAGGTGGCGAAATCGCTGGGGTGGAAGCGGGGCGTGTACCCGGCGTAGTGCACCATCGAGCCGCCCACGCCGCGCCCGGAGTTGTTCGAGCCCATCGGGACCGGGTCGGAGCCGCTGATCACCCGCGGCTCGGTCCAGTACAGGTGATGAGACCCGGCCTCATCGCTCACCCAGTCGGCGTCAGGATCCCAGAACGGCCCGGCATCCAGGCCGACCACCCGCCAGCCGGCCCGGGCCAGCCGCTGCAGCAGGGTCGAGCCGCCGGCCCCGCAGCCCACCACCACCAGGTCGACGGTGTCGCTGTCGGCGAAGCGGCGCATGTCCGCGCGTAGCCGGTGGTTGGTCCTGGTGCCGTCGTTGGGCAGCAGCCAGGCGGACTCGTTGCGCTCGCGTACCCCCGCCATCAGCGGCCCTCTCCGCGCGCCGGGTCCTTCGACGGGCGGGCGTCGGCGACCTCGAACGGCTCCCGCTTGCCCACGCCGGGGTTCTTGTAGCCGCGCGGGTAGGCCGGGCCGGGGAAGCCGATCTCGTTCCAGGCCGACGGGTGGGCGTAGAACGCAGTGCAGGCGTACCGCGTCCACAGGCTCCACACGTGCGCGGCGTTCAGGCCGTGCCACTCCTTGCCGCCCCGGTCCTGCACCGCCTGGAGGACGGCCTGCTGATCCTCCGCCGTGGCCTGCGCGAATGGAAGAGACCAGCCGTCCTGGCTGTCCTCGTCGAGGAACCGCAGCGTGTCTCGCCAGGCCTGCCCGTCCTCGGGCATGTCGTCGTAACGCCAGCCGTCGGTCTCCTGCTCGGCGAGCCGGGCGTCGATCATCGGAACGACCGCGACCTTCGGCTGGTTGTCCTGGCCGAGCAGCCGGTCGCACAGCGCGGTCGCGGCGGCCTCCTCGGCGGGAGTGAAGAACCTGATGTCGGGCGGCCGTCCCACCCGGTTGAGCACGACGCCCGCTGTGACGGGGTCCCAGTGGCGCGTCTGGTGGAGGACGTTGAACCCGGGGAAGCGGTTTCCGGTCGTCTGGCTGACCGATTCCGGGGCGCCCAGGTCGGGGTAGCCGGTCACTTCTCACGGCGCAAGATCGCGGCCAGCAGGCCCATCCCGCCGACCATGGTCACCAGCAGCGGGGCGAGCAGCGGCGGGCCCATCTCGAGGTTGTAGCGAGCGTTCGACCAGCCGCCCGGCTTCTGCGCGATCCCGCGGGCGTGCAGGTAAGTGCCCTGCAGCCCGTTCGCGACGATGGCGGCGGAGGCGACCGGCAGCGCGGTCATGGCCATCCGCTCGCTGAAGAACCCGGCTACGCCTGCGGCCGCGCCGACCGGCCCGAGGGCGACGGGAACCCACATCATCTTGTTGCCGAAGCTGGCGCTGTCGTGCTCGAAGTAGATCTCGGCCGCGGTGACCAGTGCGCCCGCGGCCGTCAGGGCGGACAGGCTGCGCTCGAACCGGCCGGTCTCGACGTTCGCGATCATCCGGTCGATCCCGTGGCGCTGCGCCGGCCCGCGGGCGGCGCTGAGACGTCCTAGCTTCATCTTCCGTCCCTTCGGCTGCCTCTCCCTGGCCCTGGCTGCTTTCCGCCGGGCCGCCTACCAACTGTCCGGCGCGGCCTGGGATAAACCTCCGCCTTGCTGCGCTGCGTTTCCGAAGCACGGCAATGAGCGGCTGTCCCTGGCGGTTACGGCCGGGGATCGAGCGCTGCCCGCCTACCTGCGGCGGCGGGCGGTGGTGATGAGCGGCCCCAAGGCGCGGGTGACCGCCGAGCTGGCGTCCTCGGCGCTTTTCGCGACCGTCGAGCCTGCTGTCTCCGAGGCCTCCGCAAGCCGGTCGTGGTTGCTGTGGTCGCGGGCACGGTCGTCAAACGTGCCGTGCGCGCCGTGGTCGGTGCCCGGGGCCTCGTCGAGCGGTTCCCACAGGTTTCCCGGCCTTCCGGGAGCCTCGGGCTGGCCCGTCTGCTGGGAGTTGTAGCCCGTCCGGCCGAGGTAGCGGTCGAGGACCGGTGCGGCGAACTTCTGCGCGAAGATCGTCGCCGCAGTCGATCCGCCGGCCCAGTATTCCTTGCGTCCGGGGTGCTCGGCGGCGAACACGACCGCCTCGGCGGCCACCTCGGGCTGGTAGATCGGCGGGACCGGCTGGGCCTGGCGCGGCAGCCGGGACAGCACCCAGGAAAACTGCGGCGTGTTGACGGCCGGCATCTGCACCACGGTGATGTTGACGTGACTGTGGTCGTGCAGCAGCTCGGTGCGGACCGACTCGGTGAACCCGTTGACCGCGTGCTTGGCCCCGCAGTAGGCCGACTGCAGCGGGATCGAGCGGTACCCGAGCGCGGACCCGACCTGCACGATCGTACCGCGGTCGCGCGGCTTCATCCGGCTCAGCGCGGCCATCGTGCCATGCACGTAGCCTAGGTAGCTCACCTCGGTGACCCGCCGGAACTCAGCCGGGGTGATCTGCGTGAACGGGGCGAACACCGAGGTGAAGGCCACGTTCACCCAAACGTCGACCGGCCCGAGTTCCGCCTCGGCCCGGCTGGCGGCGGCGTCGACCGCGTCGAAGTCGGCGACGTCGGCCGGCAGGACCAGCGCGGTGCCGCCGTTGCCCCGCACGGCCTCGGCCGCCCCCTGCAGGCCCGTCTCGCCCCGCGCGATCAGCGCCACCCGGGCGCCGCGGCGACCGAAAAGCTCGGCCGACGCCCGGCCAATTCCGGCGCTGGCCCCGGTGACGACGACGGTTTTTCCGGTCAGGTCCGCCTTGGCTGCGTCGCTCACGGTGACGCACCGCCTTCCTGTCGCTGCCGATGTGGTCCGCTCCTACTTCCTGGCCTACGCCCGCTCAAACGAAAACGGGCATAAGGCGACCCCAGCCAGGAAGCAGTAACCCATGAGGGAAAACGACACCGCCGATGACGTGCTGGCGCCACGGGTGCTGCGTGAGTACGCGCTCGTCGCCGACGGGGAGCGCGGCGCGCTGATCGGGCCGGACGGCAGCGTCGCGTGGCTGTGCGCGCCCCGCTGGGACAGCCCGGCCGCGTTCAGCGGGCTGCTCGGCGGCGCCGGCCGGTACACGGTCACGCCCGCCGACCCGTGGCACGTATGGGGCGGCTACTACGAGGACGGTACGCTGACCTGGCGCAGCCGCTGGGTCAGCGCCGGCTGGAAGACCGAGTGCCGGGAGGCGCTGGCGATGCCCGCCGACCCGCACCGCGTGGTGCTGCTGCGCCGGGTCGAGGCTCTGGACGGGCCCGCTCGCGTCACCGCCTTCCTCGACCTGCGGGCCGGATTCGGCCGCGGCCGGATGCACGACCTCAAGCAGGAAGACGGCGTGTGGACCGGGCGCAGCGGCGCGCTGCGCTTCCGGTGGACCGGGGCGGGCCGGGCCCGCCCGGCCGGCGCCGGCCTGACGCTCGCGGTCGAGCTGGCCGCAGGGGAGAAGCACGACCTCGTTCTGGAGATCTCTGACCAGGCCCTGCCGGGCGAGCTGCCCGACCCAGGGCGGCTGTGGGCCGCCACCGAGGCTGCCTGGGCCCAGGTCGCGCCAGACTGCCGCGACCTGATCGCGGTCGCCGACGCGCGGCACGCCTACGCGGTGCTGCGCGGGCTGACCTCGGCCAGCGGCGCTATGGTGGCCGCCGCGACGACGTCGCTGCCCGAGCGGCTCGAGGCCGGGCGCAACTACGACTACCGCTATGCCTGGATCAGGGACCAGTGCTACGCCGGACTGGCCTTCGCCGCCCACGGGCCGCACCCAATGCTGGCCGGGGCGGTCCGCTTCGTCACCGGGCGGTTGCACGCCGACGGGTCCGGGCTGATGCCCGGTTACACCGTCGGCGGCGAGCCGATCCAGCAGGAGCGGCCCGTGCCGCTGCCCGGCTTCCCCGGTGGCAAGCCGCGCACCGGGAACTGGGTCCGCAAGCAGTTCCAGCTCGACGCGTTCGGCGAGGCGCTGTCGCTGCTGGCCGCGGCGGCAGGCCGGGATATGCTCGGCGCGGACGAATGGCAGGCGGCCGAGATCGCCGCGGCCGCTATCGAGAAGCGCTGGCAGGAACCGGACGCCGGCATCTGGGAACTCGATGGCCGGCGCTGGGCGCACTCCCGGCTCGCCTGCGTGTCCGGGCTGCGCGCGATCGCCCGGGCGGCCGGAACGGTGAGCGCCGGATCGGTGCCGGGCGGCGGACACGGGCAGCAGGAGGCGGCCCGCTGGAGCTCGCTGGCCGACGGGATCACGGCCAGCCTGGCCGACTGCGTGCACCCGTCCGGCCGCTGGCAGCGGGCACCGGACGACGATCGGGTGGACGCCGCCCTGCTGCTGCCGGTCATCCGCGGCGGGATCGGACTGGACGATCCCCGCACCCAGGCCACCATCACGGCGGTGCGCGACGAGCTCGGGGCCGATGGCTTCGTCTACCGTTTCCGGCACGATGCCCGGCCGCTGCACCAGGCGGAGGGCGCGTTCCTGCTCTGCGGCCTGTGGATGGCGCAGGCCGAGCACGCCCGCGGGCGCCCGGTAGCCGCCGCGCACTGGTTCGAGCGCAACCGCTCCGCGGCCGGGCCCGCCGCCCTCTACACCGAGGAGTACGACGTGCGCCAGCGCCAGCAGCGGGGCAACCTGCCCCAGGCCTTCGTGCACGCGGCGGTGCTCGAGTGCGCGGTCACCCTGTCCCGCGACGTCCGGCTCGGCCCCGGCGGGTGAATCCCGTCAGCCTGCGGGTACCAGGGCGGGGCAGGAGGTGCGGGCGATGACTGTTCCCGATCCGCGTCAGGAGTCGGCGGCCGAGCGCGATGACCGTAACCTCTCCGAGCTGATCCAGGAGCTGCGGGTAGTCAGCCTCGGCGTCCAGGTGCTGTTCGGCTTCCTGCTCTCGCTTCCGTTCACCACCCGGTTTACCCGCCTCGGCGCCGGCCAGCGCGACCTTTACCTCGCGAGCCTGACCCTGTCTGCCGTCGCGACCGTGCTGCTGCTCGGGCCGGTGGCCTACCACCGGCTCGTCTTCCGCCAGGGACTCAAGGAGCCCCTGGTCAGATACGCCAACCGGATGGCGATCCTCGGCCTGGCCGCCGTCGGCGGGGCCGTGCTTACCGCCGTCCTGCTCGTGATCAGCTACGTCGTCGGCTGGCTGCCCGCGGCACTGATCGCCGGGCTGACCGCCTGCCTGCTGGTATGCCTGTGGTTGGCCGTGCCGCTGGCCCGGCACCGCGAGCGCTCCTGACACCGGCGGCCAACGGTGAGCCGTCTCCCGCCCCGCCGGTAGCCAGTTAAGCGGCGGGGCGGATGCCCGCGGGCATTAACGGATCCCCGGGCTGTTACCGTTCCGGTCGGGAGGAGCCTGCTCTCGCTTCTTCATCTCCGCCTCGGCCACATGCCGGTCGGAAAAGCCGAGCGAGGCCCGGGCGTGCTCCTCGGCGTCGCGGAACACGCTCCAGTAGCCGTCGTCGTACGACTCAACCAGCTGAAAGCTCCAGGAGCCGGAAATGACGTCCCTCCCGACCAGGACGCACTCAATGTCCATGGCAAGGTCGGCGTGCCCCGCGTCACGCAGTCGCGACACGGCTTCTTGCAAGGTCAGGTCCGCTGTGCCGCACAGTCGATGAAAGCCGTAGAGAAAGCCGCGGGCCTGTTCTGCCACTTCCAGTGCCTCGGACAGCTTCCCGAGAGCGTCGACCGTGGCGTCCGAGGCTCCCGGGGGACGCTGCCGTGCCACCGGCCTCTCCGGGTGGGCGGCGGCACCAAAGCGTTCCGTCAGCGGGCCGCTAGCCTGGGCGGGAGTCGTCATAGTCAAGACACCTTGCCTGCGGCCATGCCCTCCAAACACCTCGCGCGGCCGGCCAGGGCGCCCGGCATCCTTCGCGGCTTCGGGCATGCATCCGGCCGCCTGGCTTCACGCCAGGCCACACGGCAGGTGTCGTACCGAGGCGGTGCCCGACCTGACGGTGCCCGCCGAGACGGCGATCTCAGCCCAGGGACCGTAGCGGATCATGCGGCTGGCCGGCGAGGCCGACCTCACCAGCCGGCAGCTCACGGAAGCGCTCGACGCCGAGGTCGCCGCCCGGCCGGAGTCGCTGGTGGTGGACACGTCCCGCCGGTTCGTCGTCAGCAAAGCGCTCACCCTGCCCAGTACCGTCACCGCTCGGCCGACGCCCCTACGACCTGCGGCACGCGGCGGTGTCGCTCTGGCTGAACTCCGGGGTATCGGCGACCGAGGTCGCCCGCCGTGCCGGGCACGGCGTCGCGGTCCCGCTGAAGATCTACACCCACTGCATCGACGGTCAGCAGCGCATCGCCGAGGCCCTCGGCACCCAGTACGCCGAGAAAAACCCCCGGTGACGATGCGACGGCGACATGGGGGAGGCATCCTGAAATGGCAGGTCAGAGCGGGAATCCGGGTGAGAGCGGCCTGCGTAACCGCTCCCACCGGCCACGTCCGTGGCCGTTTCCGCCCCCGTCCGTGGGCTGGTCCGTGCTCGTCCGTGGCCGGTTCACCCACGGTCGGTGGACCGCTCGGACCCCGGAACCCGGCGCCCACGGACGCATAGCGGACGGCGGCCGTCCCAAATTCCGCCTCGGATCATATAACCGCAGGTTAGCGGCATAAGTCTCGAACAGGAGGAAAGGGCTGTAAAACCGTCGGCTCAGCCTACGTTGGTTCGAACCCAACACCTGCCACCACCTGCGAATATGGCCCGCTAGCTGCGGATTCTCGCGCTGGCGGGCCGTTTTCCTTTGTTCCGTCATGTGTCATCTTGTAGCGCTGTACGCCGTCATGTTGCGCTGTCCACGGACGCATAGCGGACGGGCGTCCGTGCCGCTAGGACGGTCAGTGAGCACAGTTCGGACGGTCGGCATGCACCGTCGGCGTTTCCACGGACGGCCACGGACGGGCCGCGATCGCGGTGTGGTTCTGGCTTGACGCGCGTCCCGGCCCGACCCGGCCAGCGAGCCAGCCGTCGTCATCCACTGGCTGGCCCTCGGCGCGCGAAATCCCGGGTGCTTGTGTCCGTCTTCCCGTAGGTGATGTGCAGACCCGTGCTGAAGATCACGGCGAAGGCACTCCACGCGCCGAGCCCGGTCGCTACGGCGGGGAGGCCAGCTAGCCAGCCCGCTACGCCGACGGCGACGGCGGCCAGTGCGGCGGCGGTGACCAGGACCAGGATGGCGATGGCGGTCGATACCGGCGACCCGTGCGGCTCGGACGAGCTCACGTCCAGTTCGCCCTTGACCGGCCCGGCCGAGCCCTTCACCCGGACGACCGAGTGACGCGCATCTGCCGACGCGGGCGTCTGCGGACTGCAGCGGCAGGCAGAAGCGCGGTGGGAATGAGGCGGTGTCATCGTGTCGTCCTCAGGGCACGCAGAGAAAGACACCGCGCTGTCCGGCCGGTGAGGACGCCCGTCCTCGCGGGGTGTCAGGTTACCGCGCCATGCCCTGAACCGGACTGGGTCCAGTCTAGGGCGCTGCACGGAGCGGTGCCGCGAGGCCTGTCGTTGCTTCACGCCCGGTTGTACTGCCCGAATGGGACATTGGGCGGAGCTGCTCGTGGACGAGCTGGTCGCCCGGTTCCCGGACGCAGAGCGTGACCGCCTGGCGGGCATCGCGCAGGCGGCGGGCACCGAGATCGAGACGCTCGCCGGCCAGAGCTTCGGCCCGGCGAAACAGAACTCGGTAACCGTCAACACCTGCGGGCTGCCGTTCGTCGAGCTGCCCGGCCTGCTGATCGGCAGCCAGGAGTGCCCCGCCGGTACGTGGCCGATCCCCAACCCAGTCGACCGGCAAAGAGCCACCGTCGTCCAGGTGGGACCCGTCCCGCAGCCGGTTACACGCGCGATGCCCGTCGCGTCCGCGCTGCGGGCCGCCGGCGGCCTGGTGCACGCGGCTGCTCAGGCCGGGATCTTGGCGCGTGAGTTCATGCTGGCCTGGCTGGGTCCTGTCCGCCGACGGCCACCAGATACCAGGCTGGGTGACCGCCCCCGACGTGCTGCGCGCCATCGGCCGCCAGCTCACCACCGCTCAGGCCCAGACCCAGCAGGCCCAGGTCAGCGCCGACTGGGACCACGCCGACCCGGGCGAGCTCCCGCAGCACCCGCCGACCCCGCTGCCCGGCTACCGGCTTACCGAGATCACCATCACCGCCGGCTCGCTTGCCGCCGGGCGCACGCTCGCCGACGTCAGCTGGCCCCCGGGCAGCACCCCGGTGACCGTCCTGCGTGGCCGCCAGCTCCGCGCGCCCCAGCCGGGGCTCACCCTGTCCCCCGGCGACCGCGTCAGCCTGCTCACCGCGGCGCCCGACGGCCCAGTAGAACGCCATCCCAGCAGCGACCGCAACGGCCACCCCACCGACGAGGACGAAACCACTCACCATTCGTGAAGCGCAAGCTACGGACCGTTGCCACGCCGGCCGCCATTTCGGCAGTTCAGCTGTCTGGTGTCGGTCATCTACATTCCTGCGCGCCACCACCGACGTGGTCTACGTGCGGCTGCACGGACCAGAC
>Ga0335076_10003304_pt1 | contig 16196 bp, 12 predicted proteins | sample Lox_Sample_25_FD_206717 | JGI IMG/M metagenome (GOLD analysis project Ga0335076, IMG submission 206717) | Soil microbial communities from Loxahatchee National Wildlife Refuge, Florida, United States - Lox_Sample_2.5 | ecosystem: Environmental > Terrestrial > Soil > Wetlands | place: USA...
TGGTCGGCAAGTACGTGAACTCGTACACCGACGCCGACGTCCACCACCGCATCCCGCCGGGCTGGGACGACTGGCAGGTGATGGACAGCGTCCCGATGGAGGAGTACTACAACTACACGGTCAACGACAACGGCCGTCTCGTCCAGTACGGGAAGAAGCCTTCCGACTACTCCACCAGCGTCCTGACGAACAAGGCCGTCCAGTTCATCAAGGGCGCCCGACACCCGTTCTTCCTCTACTTCGCGCCGGTGGCGCCGCACCTGCCGGCGATCCCGGCGCCCCGCGACCGGGGGAAGCTGGAGAACCTCGCTCCCATCAACTCGCCCGACTTCGATCAGCGGAACGTCGGGAAGGAGCCCTGGCGCTTCTGGCACAAGAAGATGCTGAGCGCAGCCGCGGAGCTCTACATCAACCACGTCCGCATCCGGCAGGAGGAGTCGCTGCTCGCCCTCGACCGCAGCGTTCGCAGCGTCGTGCAGGCGCTCAAGGCCCGGCACGAGCTGAACCACACGGTGATCCTCTACACGAGCGACAACGGCTTCCTCTGGGGCGAGCACCGTCTCGGCGGCAAGATCTGGCCGTACGAGGAGTCGACCCACGTGCCGCTGATCGTCCGCACACCCTGGACGCACCGGGCCCGCTACAACAGCCGACCCATGCTCAACATCGACCTCGCCCCCACGATCAGCGCGCTCGCGGGAGTCAAGCCCCGGCTGCCGGAGGACGGCCGCAGCTTCGTCCCCTTCCTCCACGGGAAGACTGTCCCATGGAGGCACAACTTCCTCGTCGAGTATCTCGGCAGGAGCAGGCTCCACGCCGGCGGTCCCCCGCCGTACGTCGCCGTCCAGACCAAGCGGCAGCTCTACGTCGAGTACAAGAACGGCTGGCGTGAGCTCTACAACCTGAAGAGAGATCCCTGGGAGCTGAACAACCTCGCCGGGGACCCGCGCACGAAGCCGCTCCAGAGGCAGCTCAACCGGATCCTGCAGCGGCTCTACAACGCTCGTTAGAAGACGAACGGCACGAGCATCTTCGTCGAGCGCTTGTACTCCGCGTAGCTGTCCGGGAACTGCTCGGCCAGGTAGCGCTCCTCGACGGTGGCGCTGTAGATGAAGTAGATCCCGGCGAGGGCAACGGCGGCCAGCCAGAACCAGCTCAGCGCCACGGCGGTGCCGATGCCGGCGACGAGGATGCCCGAGTAGATCGGGTGGCGGACGAAGTGGTACGGCCCGCTGGTCACCAGCTCCGGCTCCTCTTTCTGCGTCATCGGGGTGCCCCAGTTGCGCCCGATGTGAAGGCGGGCCCAGACCGCGAACAGGAGTCCCACGGCGAAAAGGGCGAGCCCGATGGCTGCGCGCCACGGATCGGTCGCGACGCCGTGGCCGCGAAAGACTCCGAGGCGGATCAAGACGATCACGACGACGATGATCACCGCCCTGATCCGTAGCTCCCGAGACCACGGGACGCGGCCTTTCTTCATCGAGAAGGCGGCCACGACCCAGTACAGCCAGAACGCCGCCCAGCAGACGGCGAAGACGAGCTCGACCGCTTTCATCGTGCTCCCATCTTCTCAGCCGCGAGAGCCGAGCAAGGGTCTCCGGCGCCTCGAAGGCGCCGAAGACCCTTTCAAGCCCTCAGCTAGCTGACGTTCAGCGCCGTGTCGTCGACGACGAACGACGTCTGGAGCGAGTTGTCCTCAACGCCCTTGAACGTGAGCGTCACCGTCTGGCCGGCGAAGCTCGACACGTTGAACGAGTGCTGCACGTAACCCGACGCCTTGTTCAGGTTCGAGTACGTGGCCAGCGTCGTCGAGCCGAGCGACACCGTCAGGTTGTCGTACGCGATGGTGGTCGTTGTCTCGGACGTGTTGATGTGCAGCCAGAACGACAGCGTGTACGTGCTGCACCCGCTCGGGATCGTGATCGACTGCGACACCGTGTCGGTGTGCGAGCGGCCGTAGCCGTCGAGCCACGCATCCCAGGTGCCGGAGTGCGCCGGCTCGTACGGGGCGTTCTGCCCGATCACCCCGGCGGTCGCCGACCAGCCGGTCGACCCGGACTCGAAGCCCGGATTCGTGATCTTCTGGGCCGCCGTACACGTGGTCGCCGCGGTCACGGTCAAGGCGAACGACGTGGTGTGCGTCGCCGACGCCGCCGCTCCGGTGATGGTCACCGTGTACGTCCCCGCCGGCGTCGAGCTCGCGGTCGAGATCGTCAGCGTGGACGACGACCCCGCCGTGACCGAGGACGGCGAGAACGACGCCGTCGCGCCGCTCGGCAGGCCGCTCGCGTTGAGCGAGACGGACTCCGCCGAGCCCGAAATGACCGCGGTGGACACGGTCGCGCCCGTCCCCGCTCCCGCGCTGACCGACGCGGAGGTCGGGCTGACCGACAGCGAGAAGTCGTTCGCCGCGGCGGCCGTCACGCTGAGCGTCAGCGTTGCCGTGTGCGAGCCCGTCGAGCCCGTCCCCGTGATCGTGATGCTGGAGTTGCCGACCGCGGCGGACGACGACGCGCTCAACGTCAGCGTCGAGGAAGAACCGGAGTTGACCGTCGACGGCGAGAACGATGCGGTCACACCGCTCGGCAGGCCGCTCGCGCTGAGCGAGACTGACTGCGAGCCGCCTGAGGTGACCGCCGTCGAGACCGTGGCGGTCGCGTTCGAGCCGGCGGCGACGCTGAGGTTCGTCGGATTGACCGAGACCGAGAAGTCGCTCGGGCCCGTCGATGCGGGGCCGAGAGCTGCGACGCCGTTCGGCGTCCCCAGCCCGGTCGGACCGTCATATCCAACCCCCGCCGTGCAGAGGTACGCAGGCGAGCAGGTTGCCGTGTGGCCGGTCGTCACGTCGTAGAGCGCACCCGGATTCGCATACGGGTACGAGTTCGGGTACGTGTTCGCGGCCGGTGGGCTGGCGAGCGCATACATCGCGCCGACGATCGGCGAGGCGACGCTCGTGCCGCCGAAGACCGTCCACCCACCCGAGCCGTACGAGTCGTACACCGCTACACCGGTCGCCGGGTCGGCGTCCGCAGAGACGTCCGCGACGGTGCGGCGTACGCAGCCGCTGTCGGTCTGGAAGGCCGGCTTCGCCTCGTATCTCGAGCAGCCGCTCCCCGCGCCCTCGGTCGCCGACGTCGACCAGACGGACTCCGTCCAGCCGCGTGCGTTGCTCGCGCGCGTCAAGCTGGTTCCGCCGACGGCTGTCACGTACGGCGAGCTCGCGGGATACTCGACGGTGTAGCCCTGGTCGCCGGACGAGGCGACGATCGCGACGCCGGGGTGCTTGTAGTACGAGTTGTCAAAGCTGCTCTCGTTCGAGGACTCGGAGCCGCCGTAGCTGTTCGAGACGGCGACCGCTCCCTGCGCGACGGCCGTGTTGACGGCCGTGCCGAGGTTCGCGGTGCTCGGACTGCTCGCTTCGACCAGGAGGATGTGACAGTTCGGACAGATCGCCGAGACCATCTCCATGTCGAGCATGATCTCCGACGACCAACCACGGTTCGCCACGGGGAGCGGACTCGCCGCTCCGTTCTGGTTGACCTTCTTGAAGCAGCCGTTGGCAGTGGTACACGCGGGCAGCCCGAAGTTGCTCCGGTAGGTGCTGAGGTCGCTCTCGGCGTTCGGGTCGTTGTACGCGTCGACGATCGCGACGGTCTTCCCCGAGCCGAGCGTCGTCGGCACGTTGTACGCACTGTCGAGGTCGGACGGCCCGTAGCCGCTGACCGCGACAGCCGGGTTGACCCCGCGCCTGACGTGCGCGACGACACCGGTGGTGCGGTGCATCGCGAAGCACGCCATCTGCCCCGGAGACGGAGCGGCGCACGTGCGTGCGAAGCCTGCCGGGATCCCGATCGCGGCGGTGGCGGGACGGGCACTTCCTCCGGCCAGCGATCCAGCCAGCGCGCAGAGCGCGAGAACGACGAGAACACACCGACCGCGCCTACCGCGGCGCGAGAGCTCTTTACTCATCCGACGGGCCCCTTCCCTTGTTGCGGAACGAAATGCGCCGCAGCATGTGATGACTAGTACAGCCGGCTGTGAATTGCAACCCCTGGAGGTAGCGGTTCTAGAGCAAGGAGCTCACCAGTCGGCGTTCCAGCTGGTGCCGCTATAGAGAGGCGGAAGAGTGGCGATTACTTCGGGTCGTCCCCCGGATGGAGACAGGAGTGCAATCTCTTCCGACCCCTGTGACGGGGCCAGCGTGACGAGGATCTTGGTTCCATCGGCGTTCCAGGTCGGATCGAGGACTGTCTGGTTCTCGTTCTTGTAGAGGATCCGCTGCCTTGCAGGATTCCCGGATAGCTCGCAGATCCCGTGGGGTTGCCCATCCTCGACGCCGAGGCACCTGTACAGGATCCGGGTGCCGTCCGGTGACCAGGTGGGGTCGTCCACTCCGCCTCCGAAAGTGAGTTCCCGCAAGCCGGTCCCGTCCGCCTTGACCACATAGATGCCGCTCTTGGCAAGGTCGGGGTGGGTGGGGCCGGTGACGTGCCCACAACCACCACTACCACCACTGCCGTTGAAGACGATGTATCTGCCGTCGGGGGAGAAGGAAGCCTCCGCAGCCCCCGACGTGTTGGGGACAGAGTGTGCGTCTGAGCCGTCGGCGTTCGCGATCGCGATGGCGTCTGCCGAGCAGCTCTGCGTGAAGACGATCTGTTTGCCGTCGGGTGACCAGTGAAAGTCGTAGTAGCCCCAGCCGCTGCGGCCGTCTCCCCAGCTCGAGCGCATGAGCGAAAGCCGATCGGTTCCGTCCGCGTTCATGACGTAGAGGTCGTTGCTGACCAATGCCTCGCTCTGAGGCGCAGCCGCGGTGTAGAGGATCTGCGCCGCGTTCGGTGACCAAACCGGGCCAGTCGCGTCAGAGGGGCCGACCTGATGCGCGTCCGACCCGTCGGGCTTCATCAACCAGACCCCGCCCGCCGGCGGGTCGTAGGCGATGAAGGGCGGAAGCCGACTCGGCACGATGGAGCCCAGACTCGGCACCGTCCTGGTTCTCGGCCCCTTACCCACGACCAGGACGACCCTCGCGCCCGCAGGCTTCGTGCGACCCCGCGCCGGATTCTGCTCGACGACGTGTCTCTCGCTCAGCAGTGTCGACGTCCGAAAGCGGACACCTCCGACCCGACAATCTGCGAGACGGAGTCTCCTCTCCGCAGCGCGCACCGACAGACCAATCATTCGCGGCACGGTGCAGTGGAAGGTCGCCGATGCCAATACCAGATTGACCTTCGCGCCGTGCTCGAGCCGGCTCCCCGCCTTGGGTCTTTGTGAGATGACACGAGGTGTTCGGAGCACGCTCGAGGTGACGCGCCTGACCGCGCCGACCGTGCAGGCCTTCGTCCTTATCGACCACGTAGCTGCTGCCAGCGTCTCTCGCGTGAGATTTGGCACTCGGCACGACTTCGGCTTCGGCTTCGGCTTCGGCGCGAGGTCGAACGTCGCGGTGATCGTGGTGTCGGCGTCGATCGTGACCGCGCACGTGGTGGTGGCGGTCGCCAGGCACCCGGACAAGCCGGCGAAGACGGACCCCGGGGCCGGCGCCGCGGTCAGGATGATCGGGGTTCCGGAGACGTAGGCATGCGAGCAGCCAGTACCACAGCTGAGTCCCGCCGGCGCGCTCGAGACGGTTCCAGTTCCGGTGCCCGTACCGGTCGAGATTGTCAGCCTCACCAGAGGCGAGGCACCGCCGATCAACAGCCCGAATTCACCGCCGGAGCTGACCCAGTAGCTGCCGACCCCGCCGCAATTGCCGGCCGAAGCGCACGAGACGGAGTTGACGCCGAAGGTGGCCTGGGAAGCATTCGCGGGCAGAGAGGGCTCGACACCGGTCGCCCAGCTACCGCCGGCCTCGGTCAACAGCAGCGGGGCGCCGCCGCCCGTGCTCACGCCGTAGGTCCCGACCGCGGCGCAGTTGCCGGCCGAGGCGCACGAGACCGAGGCAAGGTTGACTCCCTGTGGGCTCGCAGCAGCGTCCGCGGGCAGGGCCGCCTCGGCCCCTGTCGCCCACGTGCCTGCCGTCTGCGTGAGGAGCAGGCCCTGCGTGTTCCCGGAGTTGTCCGGGTAGCTGCCTACAGCAGTGCAGTTGCCGGGCGAGGAGCAGGACACCGAGCTGAGCGGCAACAGAGATCCCCCATAGAAGACATCTGACGACCCAAGCCCAGTCTTGGCGGAGTTTGCGGGCAACGCCGCCTCGACGCCGGTCGCCCAGCTACCTGCCGTCTCCGTCAACAGCAGCCCTTCCACCTTGTCGGAGTTGTCGCTGTAGACACCCACGGCGGTGCAGTCTCCCGGCGAACTACATGAGACCGAGTCGACATCACTCGAGGTGATGTCGGTGGAGGCGTTGGCGGGCAAGGGCGCCTCGACTCCCGCGGCCCAGGTGCCCGCCTTCTCGCTCACCAGCAAGCCTCGGGAGAGCGTGTAAATCGGTGATGGCGCGTCGTAGTAACCCACCGCCGTGCAGTTCCCAGCCGACGCGCACGAGACGGAATCGAGGAAGGCGTTGCCGGTGCCATGATTGTCTGCAGGCAGAGACACCTCGACTCCGGTGGCCCACGTGCCTGCCGTTTCACTCAGCAGCAACCCCTGAAAGCTGGGCGAACTGTCCGAATAGCTGCCGACGGCGCTGCAATCTCCGGCCGACGGGCATGAGACCGACGTGAGGTTGACGGATTGGTAAGAGCTGCGGGCGTTTGCGGGCAAGACCGCCTCGACCCCGGCCGCCCACGTACCGTGCGTCTCCGTCAGCAGGAGCCCCTGAAAGGTCCCGGCGTCCACGCGGTATTGACCGACAGCGGTGCAGTTTCCCGCCGAGGCGCACGAGATGGAGCTGAGCACAACCCCACCAGCTCCCGCGTCGACGGCACTCGCAGGCAGCTTCGCCTCGACGCCGGTCGACCACTTGCCGCCCGTTTCCGTAAGCAGCAGCCCATCCGTCCCACCCCCTGCGTCGGTGTAGCTGCCAACGGCGCCGCAGTTCCCTGGGGATGGGCAAGAAACCGAAGTGATCGAGACGTACTGGTTCGTCGCGGCGGCGTTGGCGGGCAAGGCCGCCACGATCCCCGAGCCCCAGTCAGAGCTCACCGCAGCCGACGGCGAAGGGGTACCGAACAACACGAGGAAGCCGGCGAACAACACGGAGCCGACGAGCACCCTCGGCCGGCGCACAACCTGGACAGGCCCGCCGCGACGCTTGTTCACGACCGGATTGTGGGTCATCGCCGGCCGATCTACAAGCTGCGCCGATTAAGACGCAGAGAGCGTATGCGACGGCAGGTGTTCGGATCCCTTTGAATACCGACGCCAGTCAAGCGTCAGGGTAGAAGAGGGAGGGGGAAGAACCACATGAGTCACCACAAGTCTCGGCTGCTTCGGCTCCTGGTCGTCGCGGCCGTCGTGACTGCTGCAGCGGTCACAGCGCTCGTCGGCGGAAGGGCGCAGTCGCACGCCGTTGCCGTCGCACGACCGTTGCTACCACAGCCGCCGACCGCCCACGCGGCCACGCAGCCACGTCCGACGTCGCAGTGCCTGACCGTCTACGGCATCCACTGCTATTCGCCTGCGCAGTTCGAGCAGGCATACGACCTCGCGAGCCTGCACAGCGCAGGTGTGACCGGAGCAGGACAGACGATCGCGATCGTGGACAGTTTCGGCTCGCCGACGATCGCCCAGGACCTGCACCAATTCGACCAGACCTTCGGCGTGTCCAACCCGTGGGGCGTCCCGATCGATCCGGCAATCGCGCAGGACCCGAACCTCACGGTCATCCACCCGGCCGGCGCTCCGCCACCATTCGACCCGACGGACGACGACATGGTCGGCTGGGCCGAGGAGACGACGCTGGACGTCGAGTGGGCGCACGTGTTCGCCCCGAGGGCGAACATCTTGCTCGTCGAGACGCCGGTCAGCGAGACCGAGGGCGTCCAGGGCTTCCCGGAGATGATGGCCGCCGAGAACTACGTGATCAACCACCACCTCGCCGGCGTCATCTCGCAGAGCTTCGGCGCGACCGAGAACACGTTCCCGAGCGTCCAGTCGCTGCTCCAACTCCGCTACGCGTTCCAGAACGCCGCGCGCAAGGGCGTCACGGTGCTGGGCGCGTCGGGCGACACGGGCTCAACGGACTACGAGTTGAACCTCGAGGACCTCTATCCGTTCCAGGTCAACAGCTGGCCCTCGAGCGACCCGCTGGTGACGAGCGTCGGCGGCACGCAGCTGACCCTCGACGACGCGGGGAACAGGCTCGCTCCGGACGTGGTCTGGAATGACGGCTACGGGGCCGGCGGCGGCGGCCCGAGCCACGTCTTCCCCCGGCCGGGCTTCCAGCGCCAAGTGGGGAGCGTCGTCAGGGGGGTACGCGGCACGCCCGACATCAGCATGAACGCGGCCGTCGACGGCGGCGTCTGGGTCTACTACACGTTCGTGAACCCGTCCTCGCCGTACCACGTCTTCGGCGGCACGAGCGCGGCAACGCCGGAGTTCTCGGGCATCGTCGCGATGGCCGACCAGCTCGCCGGGCGACCGCTCGGGTGGATCAACAACGCGCTCTACTCGATGTCCATCCCCAGCTGGCGCGGCTCCCACAATGGGGTAGTCGACGTGACGCAGGGAGACAACGACATCGGCCCGTTCACGAACAGCGACGGAAACACGTACCACGTGCCGGGCTACTCCGCAGGGCGCGGCTACGACCTCGCGAGCGGCCTCGGCACGGTCGACGCCGCCCGCTTCGTGCCTGCGCTCGTCGGCAGCGTGTGCGCCCAGGCCATCTGGCCTGGCAGCTTCGCCTGCCACCGGTAGCACTCGGCCCATCTGCCGGAGAGGGCCCGGAGCATCCGGGCCTTCTCCGGCGAGCTCGGGCTAGCTGTTCGCCGGATCCGGGCCTTGCATGGCCGAACCCGGCAACGGGAACGGCCGCGGGCGCGGCTGGCGCTCGCGCTTGGGCTCCGGCTGCGGCTCTGGCAGCTCCGGCTGCGCGGGCGCCTCGTCGGGGAAGACCGTGGCCTCGTCCTCACCTGCGAGCAGGCGCTCGAACTGATCCTTGTCGATCGTCTCACGCTCGATGAGGATCGCCGAGATCTTGTGCAGCTCGTCCATGTGCTCGCGCAGCACCGAGAGGGCGAGCTCGTGCGCCTCCTCGATCACGCGCCGGATCTCGTCGTCGATCTCGCGCGCGATCTCCTCGGAGTAGTCGGCCTCGGCGCCGTAGTCGCGGCCGAGGAACGGCTGGTCGTGCCCGCGGCCGAGCACGCGCGGGCCGAGCTTCTCGCTCATCCCGAACTTCATGATCATCTGCTTCGCCGTCTGCGTGACCTTCTCGAGGTCGTTCGCCGCGCCGGTCGTCACCTCGTGGAAGACGATCTCCTCGGCGGCGCGGCCGCCGAGCGTCATCCCCATCTGATGCATGAGCGCCGTGCGTGTCGTGAGGTACCTGTCCTCGGTCGGCAGCGAGATCGTGAGCCCGAGCGCCTGGCCGCGGGAAACGATCGTGATCTTGTGGACCGGGTCGGTGTGCTCGAGGAAGTGGCCGACGAGCGCATGGCCCATCTCGTGGTAGGCGGTGATCTTGCGCTCGTGCTCCGAGAGGAGCCGCGCCTTCTTCTCGGGGCCGGCCACGACGCGCATGATTCCCTCCTCCAGCTCCTCCTGCTCGATGATCTTCTTGCCGCGGCGCGCCGCGAGCAGCGCTGCCTCGTTGACGAGGTTCGAGAGGTCGGCACCGGTGAAGCCGGGCGTGCCGGACGCGAGTGTGTCGAGGTCGATCTCGGGCGCCAGCGGCTTGCCCTTGGTGTGCACCTCGAGGATCTTGCGGCGGCCGAGGCGATCGGGCCGGTCGACGACGATCTGGCGGTCGAAACGGCCGGGCCGTAGCAGCGCAGGGTCGAGGATGTCGGGCCGGTTCGTCGCCGCGATGAGGATGATGTTGTCCTTCATCTCGAAGCCGTCCATCTCGACGAGCAGCTGGTTCAGCGTCTGCTCGCGCTCGTCGTGGCCGCCGCCGAGACCGGCTCCGCGATGCCGTCCGACGGCGTCGATCTCGTCCATGAAGACGATGCACGGAGACGCCTGCTTCGCCTGCTCGAACAGGTCGCGCACGCGCGAGGCGCCGACGCCGACGAACATCTCGACGAAGTCGGAGCCCGAGATCGAGAAGAACGGGACGCCGGCCTCGCCCGCGACCGCGCGCGCCAGCAGCGTCTTACCAGTGCCGGGAGGCCCGTAGAGGAGAACGCCCTTCGGGATCCGCGCGCCAAGCGCCTGGAACTTCTTCGGGTTCTCGAGGAACTCCTTGATCTCCTGCAGCTCCTCGACCGCCTCGTCCACGCCGGCGACGTCCTTGAAGCCGATCTTCGGCGCGTCGGGCGTCATCCGCTTTGCGCGCGACTTGCCGAAGCTCATGACCTTCGAGCCGCCGCCCTGCACCTGGTTCATGAGGAAGATCCAGAAGCCGAACAGGAGCACGAACGGCAGCAGGCTGGTGAGGATCGACCACCACGGCGACGAGCCGACGCCCTTCGAGTTGAAGGTGATCTGTTGGGCCTTCATCGCCTGCTCGATCGCGAACTCCGACTGATCGGTCGCGTAGTGGACGGTCACCGGCTTGCCGTCGATCGTGCCGGTGAACGACTGCTTGTTCGGATCGATGGTGACGTCCGAGACCTTCCCCGCGTTGATCTCCTGGATGAACTTGGACGTCGTGGTGGGCGGCCCCGCCGAGCGGCCGTGGCCGAGCGTCTGGAGCGCGAGCCAGACGAGGGCCGCGATGATGACGAGTGGGAAGAGCGCGCTACGGAAGAAGCGATTCACGTGACCTCGTCACTGAGGGTACCAGCGGCATGCCCGGGTAAAGGGGTGGCGACACCCTTGGCTACGCGCCTTCCAGCACGAGGGATTCGTCGAGCACGCCCACGTACGGCAGGTTCCGGTAGCGCTCTGCAAAGTCGAGCCCATACCCGATGACGAAGCGATTCGGGATGTCGAAGCCCGTGTAACGCACGGGCACGTCGATCTCGCGCCGGTCGGGCTTCGTCAGGAGTGCGCAGACCTCGAGGCTCGCGGGCTCGCGCGCCTCCAGGTTGCGAACGAGATAGGAGAGCGTGAGACCCGAGTCGATGATGTCCTCCACGACGAGCACGTGACGGCCTTCGATGTTGATGTCGAGGTCCTTGAGGATTCGGACGACTCCGGAGGAGTCGGTCGACGCGCCGTAGCTCGAGATCGCCATGAAGTCGATCTCACACGGCACGGTCAGGTGGCGCATCAGGTCGGCGAGGAAGAAGACGGCGCCTTTGAGGACGCCGACGAGGAGCAGGTCGCGTCCCTCGTAGTCGGCCGAGACTTCGGCCCCGAGCTCGGCGATCCGCCGCTGGAGGTCGTCCTCCTCGATCAGCACCTCGCTGACCGCCTGCTCGAGCTCAGTCGCGGACAGCGTTCACCTCCGGATGCTCGACGATGCCGGGCACCGCGACCACCTCGTCGCCGCGCACGACGAGCGGCCACGCTTCGCGCTCCGAGCGCGGCACCTTCGCGTCGACGAACACGTCTTGGATCTTCCGCCTCCTACCCGCCAGCCGGTCGCCGGGCCTCCATCCGCGCACTCTAAGCCCCTGGAGCTCGGAGCGGATGATCCACTCGCCCCAGCGGATCTCGCCCGCCAGGTCGACCGGACCGTGCTCCAGCCAGAGCCTCTCGTGCTCGCGCACTGCCTGGAGCCCGCCGCCGAGGTCGACACGCTTCGACCCGACCGGCGCCGCGAGCAGCTCGGCGAGCGCCGGCGGCAGCGTGGCGCGGGAGTCGAGCGCACGCAGCAGGTTCTCATCGGCCGCAGGGTGGAGGCGACGGAGGAGCGGCAGGATCTCGTCACGGATCAAGCCTCGCTTCGTTTCGGCGTTCGAGGCGTCGACGCGGAAATCGAGCCCCGCCGCGCGACAGTAGTCCTCGGTCTCCTCGCGCCAGAGCGGCAGGAGCGGGTGAACCACGACGCCGTCCTCGCTCCCGGCATCGTCCCGGGGGGCAATGCCGGTCGCCGCGCCGCGCGAGACGAGCCGGTAGAGGATCGTCTCGACCTGGTCCGATGCGGTGTGACCGGTGGCGCGCAGTCGATCCCGGGCGGCGGAACGGCGCTGCTCACGCAAGGCGGCTTCCGAGAGGCCGCGACCGTCGAGCTCCACGACCTCCGCCCCGAGCACGTCGGCGCAATGGCGGGCGTCTTCGTCGGAGTCGGCGCCGCGCAGCTTGTGATTCACGTGAAGAGCCGAGACCCGATAGCCCAGCTCGCCGAGCAGCTGCCACAGGCACGTCGAGTCGGCGCCACCCGAGACAAGGCAGGTGACGTTCCCGCCGGACGGAATCAGCTCGTGCTCGCGGACGAAGCGCTCGACACGGTCGCGCAGCTCTTGCATCCGTCGATTGTGCCGTGTCCCACCTCAGAAGACGAGACTCCGATAGGTCAATTCGCGGGTCATCGCGATCGAGTCGTAGAGACGCAGTGCAGGCTCGTTCTCGGGGCGCACGAAGAGGCAGACGGCAGGCACGTGCCCGAGCAGCAGCCGGCAGAGGTCGGCCAGCGCCCGACGACCGTAGCCGCGCCGCCGCGCCTGGGGGTCGACCCAGACCTGCTGGAGCTGCACCGCCTCGGGCGTCCAGGCCGACGCCTCGGCCTTGAAACGGATCACGCCGTCCTCGATCCAGAGCCACGACCGCCCATCCTCGATCTGCTGCCGCGTCCGCCAGCGGAACCCCTCCGCGTCGCGCTTGAGCGGATCGACCCCGATCTCCTCGCGATGCGCCTCTGCGCAGGCGGGCACGAGCAGGTCGAGATCGAGCAGTCGCGCCGCTCGAAGTCGCGTCTCTCCCGGCTCGGGCGGGTCGCGGAGCACGTACACGGGCTGCCCTGGGCGATCGTCGCGTGGCCGTGGCATCCGCTTCCGTGCGGCCTCCCACAGCTCGCCCACCGCATGCTCCTCGCCGATCACCATGCGCGCACCGCTCGCCGCCGCTGCCCCCGCGAAGGCTGCGCACCGTCCTCCCGAGGGCACGACGTTGGCGCCGAGATGGCACAGAGCCTCGAGTCGCCCGTCCGAGCCGGCGACGGCCGAGAAGCGCCCGAGCCCGCGCCGCGCGATGTCCTCGAGGAAGACGCGCTCGACGGGCTCCTCGGCACAGAACGCGAGCACCTGATCGAGAGTCGGGGAGACGGTCTCCGCCACGGCGGTGATCATTCCAGCCTGCCGCGCTCTGTAGAGTCGCGCCCGTGCCGATCCACCTGCGAGCGGAGCCGGGAGACTACGCCGACGCCGTCCTGCTGCCGGGCGATCCGCTGCGCGCGAAGTACATCGCCGAGACGTACTTCGACGACGTGACGCAGGTGAACGACGAGCGCGGGCTGTTGGGCTACACGGGCACCTGGGAAGGGAAGCGAGTCTCGGTGCAGGGAACCGGGATGGGTTGCCCCGGGGCGACGATCGTGTTCGAGGAGCTCATCCAGCTCGGATGCACGCGGCTGATGCGCGTGGGCACCTGCGGTGGCCTCCAGTCGCACCACGCGCTCGGCGACCTGGTCGTCGCACTGAGCGCAGTCCCAGCCGACGCGACGGCGCGGCACCTCGTCGGCGAGGAGCCGCACTGCCCGACGGCGTCCTGGGAGCTTGTCCACGGCGCCGTCCACGCGGCGAAGGAGCTCGGACAGCCGATGCACGTCGGCCCGATCGTCACGAGCGACGTCTTCTACAACCCGGACGCGGGGCAGTACGAGCGGTGGTCGAGCCGCGGCGTCCTGGCGGTCGAGATGGAAGCAGCCGCGCTCTTCACCGTCACGGCGATCGGCGGGATCGGGAAGGTGCCGGGTGTGCACGGGGGCTGCCTGCTCACCGTGTCGGACATCGTGGTCGAGGGCGTGTTCACGCGGATCACCGACGAGGAGCTGCGCGCCGCGGTCGATCGAATGACGCGCGTCGCGCTCATGACCGTCACCGCCGATTAGCGAGAGCGTCCTCTTCCTCGTCAATCCGGCGTCCGGTAACGGCGCGACTGGACGGCGCTGGCCCGAGCTGAAGCGGCGCGCGGCCGAGCTGGGCCTGCAGGGCGAGGTGGCCCTCTCCGAGCACCCTTGGCAGCTCGCCGAAGAAGCAGCGCAAGCAGCGGACCGGCTTCTCATCGTGGTGGGAGGGGACGGGACCGTGAACGAGGTCGTCAACGGCGCCGCCGTCAGTGGAGCCGAGCTCGCGGTGCTCCCCTCGGGCACCGGACAAGACTTCGGCCGCAGCCATGGAATCCCAGTCGGCTTCGACGACGCCGTTCGGGTCGTGATGGAGGGCGAGACCCGGGCGATCGATCTCGGGCGGGTGGAGTGCGAAGGCGGCACGAGCCGCTTCTTCGCCAACGTCGGCTCGGCTGGCATGAGCGGGGCTGTCGCCCGTCGCGCGAACGCGATGTCGAAGGTGCTGGGCGGTCGCGTGACGTTCTACTACGCGCTCACACGAGAGTTCCTCGGCTGGCGGAACACCGATGTCGCCGTCGAGTTGGCCGACGGCGTCCGGCGCGAGGGCCGCATGCACGACGTGATCGTCGCCAACGGACGGTGGCACGGCGGGGGAATGCAGCTCGCGCCCGAGGCGAGCCAGGACGACGGCCTCTTCGACGTCGTGCTGATCGGCGACATCACGAAGCTCGACTTCGCCACGACGTCGCCGAAGCTGTACAGCGGCCGGTACCTCTCGCACCCGAAGGTCGAGCTCCTGCGGTCTTCCAGCGTGCGGATCGATGCCGCAGAGCCGCTGCTGCTCGAGGTCGACGGGGAACCGATCGGGACGACGCCGGCTCGGTTCGAGGTCGTTCCGTCGGCGCTGCTGCTGCGGGTGCCTGCTGCGTAGCGTCGCCACAGCGTCCGCTGTGGCATTCGCCACGCTGGCCGGCCTCGTCGCAGCGGGAACCGCGACGGGCCTCGACCGGTGGATGGCCGAGCACGCGATGCCGCTGGCCGGTCCGCCGGGGAAGGCTCCGACGCTGAGCGAGTCGTTGGTGCCGCTCCTCCACGCGGACTGGCATCCGGTCGGGGTCGCTGTCGCGCAGATTGTCACGTTGCCGGGGCAGGTCGTCATCTCGTTCGTGCTCGTTCTGCTCGCTTCGTCGAAGCTCCGCACACCGAACTGGATCGCGGTGTGGCTGCTCGCAGTTGCCGTCGAGCTCGTGTTCCGGCACACCCTGACGCGTCCGCCGATCTACCGGCACGGCGCGCACCTCGTCGGACTCGACATGTCCTGGCCCAGCGGGCATGCGCTTCGCTGCGCCATCGTCGCGGCAGCTCTCGCCGCCGCGTGGCCCCGCCTCCGCCTCGCGCTCGGGATCTGGCTCGTGACCGCGGTCGTGCTCCTCGAGCTCGCCGGCTTCCACACGGTGACGGACGTCGTCGGCGGTCTGCTCCTCGCGACCGTTGCGGTGGCGGCCGCAGTCGGGTTGGAGGGATCAGGCTTACTCGGGCTTCGACGGACGGGCTCGGGAAGCTGACGACTTGGGCTTCGCCAGCCCGTCGACGCGCTTCTCGAGCTTCGTCAGCCGCTTGTCGAGCTCCTCGAAGCCTCTCGTCCGCCGCTGCAGGTCGTCGACTCGGTCGCCAAGACTCTTGAGCGCCTGGAGGGCACGGTCGGCGCCCGGCGCCTCGGCGATCCGCTGGATGGCCCCCTCGCTGATGTCGGTCAGCCAGGCCATCAGGTCCTGCTTCTCCTGCTTCTCCTGCTTTTGATCAACCACGGTTCCTCCTCGGTCGGTCCGATTCGACCATATCGAGCGCGGCTGCCAGCACGCGCAAAGTCTCCCCCGCGCCGGCGTCGATCACAACCTCTGCCCGCGGGTCCCACCGCGTGCGCCCGTGGTTGACGATCGCGAGCGCACCACCTGCGGCGAGCGTCTCGCCAGGCAGATCCGCGACGGGATACACCTCGAGCGCGGAGCCGACGACGACAAGGAGACGCGCCTCCGCCGCGAGCTTCTGCGCCCGCGCGATCGCGTCGCCCGGCAGGAGCTCGCCGAACATCACGACGCCGGGCTTGAGGATCTCTCCGCACTCCGGGCAGGGAGGCAGGGGCAGCGACGCGAGCGCGTGCGCCATCGGAGTGCGCACTCCGCAGTGGACGCACTCGGCCTCGCGGAGCGAGCCGTGCACCTCGACGACCTCTCGGGAGCCCGCGCGCTGGTGC
>Ga0335076_10003307_pt1 | contig 16184 bp, 14 predicted proteins | sample Lox_Sample_25_FD_206717 | JGI IMG/M metagenome (GOLD analysis project Ga0335076, IMG submission 206717) | Soil microbial communities from Loxahatchee National Wildlife Refuge, Florida, United States - Lox_Sample_2.5 | ecosystem: Environmental > Terrestrial > Soil > Wetlands | place: USA...
ACTCGCCCCTCGTTCCCGCCGCGGAGATCCGCCGCTTAACACCCACAGTCGACAACTCTGTCGTCATGCCTGCTCCCGATGCAGATCGTCTCGAACGCCGCCGTGCTTCGCCGAATCTGCAGAGTTCCGTTGTTGCACCTCCGCCTGATGTGCATACTGGCAATACACACGCCGCTGTGCCGGGTCTGCAGCCTGACTTGATTGCGCCTCCGCCTGCGGTTGACAGTTCGTCAACGCGGCGGCTCGGAGATATCAACATTGCCCCGAGCAGTGTGATCGCGCCCGCTCCACAACTTCCGGTTGCAGCACAAAGAACGGCGCCGGGAGGCAATCTCACCGGCGCCATCTCTCCCCAAGTTGTGCCTCCGCCACCATCGGTATCTGGTTCAGCCTCTAGCGGAGCTTCCGCCGGCTCGCGCGGTAATCTCATCGCACTTAATTTGCATCCCGCCGTGACTGGTCCGCCGGATCCTCCAAGTGGCAATCGCCGAGGAACTTTCGCGGCCACTCCTGACGGACATGCCGGCGCATCGGGCAATCCAGGCTCTTCGGGGGCGAACGCGAACGTTACCGCCAATTCTCCCGGAGCCGGTACATCAACGGCGAATGCAGGAACTCTTCCGAAAGGACTGTACGTCGGAAGCCCATCGCCAAAAACGGCACCGATCGCGGGCGATCCCACACCATCCGCTCCCGCGAACACTGTTAATCCGAACCTGATCGCCAGCGTGCGCCCACCGCGTGTAAGTTCGGCACCGCCAATGCAGCCTGCCGATGCCACCAAGTTGACGGAGCCCGAGCGAGCGATTTTCGGCAATCGCAGGTTCTACTCCGTCAGCCTCAACATGCCGAACCTGAATTCCGGTGGAGGAAGCTGGGTCATCCGCTTCGCCGAACTGAAGCACGATGCCGGGCCTCATGACGTGGGAGCGGCTGCGGTCGATCTCTCGCAACCCATGGCAACTCGCAAAGTAGATCCGGCCTATCCCCTGCAACTTATGCGGGAAAACGTGCATGGCACGGTCATCCTATATGCAGTGATTCACGCCGACGGCAGCGTTGGAAATGTGAGGGTCTTGCGCAGTGTAGATGACCGCCTCGACCGGTACGCGAGCGAGGCTATCTCACAGTGGAAATTCGATCCTGCTACAAAGAACGGGTCGCCAGTGGATGTGGAAGCGACATTCCAGATACCCTTCCGGCCAACCCGGGTAGGGACAACGTTCTAATGGCTCGCGCCCTTCTTCTTATCCAGCGCGGCGTAGATAACCTGATCGGTGCAGACTTCGTAGTACGAACGATCGGTCCAGCCTTTAACTGAAAAGCCAGACGACTCGATTCGCGGGATACGGCTCTCCCGCACGACGATTTTTCGGAATATGTCGTGGTCGACCGGCACCATGGCGCTGAAAAGTTTGTACTCGCCCTTATCGGACGAGGCCAGCGAGGCAGGCAGCTTTACTTTCAGCGGCTCCAGCGTGATCTCTTGCTGCATTTTACGGAATGCCACCTCATTCATGCGGATTCCACCCAAATTGAAATTCAGGATCACATCCTCAGGATTGCCATCCTCATCGAGTTCCGCGGACTGAAACGCATACACGTGGAATGGTCCGGCCTGCGGCTCCATGATCTTGCGGACGCGCTTGTTGCAAGACGAAAGCCGGTCGCTCTCGTTCAGAGCTTCAGAAATCATGATCTGATGCTCTCCGTCCATGAGATAGAGCGGCGCCGATTCCTGCAGCGTAATGCCAAGGCCTAACTCAAGCTGAGGCATGCCAGAACGCTGCATCAATTCGTTGTATCCGCGTACGATCTCGATGATCTCGCGGGCAAGGACGCACATGCGGCTTACTGCCAGTCCCGGTTCACCTTCACGTTCGAGAATGGCAAGAATGATGGCGTCGCCTTCCAGAAAGACCTTCTGAGCCCCATATTTTTCCAGGAGCTTGTTCACGGGCTCATAGAAATTCAGGCTGAAATACGAAGCGGGGTTCAATCCTTTGTCCATCATCGTGCGCGTCAGGCGCGTGGAATCACGCACGTCCGCCTTCAAAACGACGTGACGCAGCACACGATCGGAACTGCTCTGATCTTGCTCTTCCGGAAGCAAGAACTGATAGAGCGTGCCATTCACGCGCGACAGTTCCTGCAATTTTTCGTTGCCAACCAGATTCACCGAATCGAGTGCCGCATTGAGCACTTCGAGCCGGCGCAAATCGCGGTGATAGTGGAAGAAATCCAGCAGGAATCGGGCTGCAACCTTCGCCCGTTCTGATCCGCGGCAACTCGCAACCTTCGAGACTGCAGCGTACAGGCTGTTCGGAGAAAGCTTGCCACCTTCCTGAATCATGCGCTCGACACGATCGCAATCCGTGCGGTCGATCAGCGCATTCTTGAGTTGCTGCGGATTAATCGTTGGCGCGTACTCGCTGAGCAGAGGCACCACGTAGTACGAAGCGATTACGTTCTCCATGACCCGCTCATCTTCGAGCAGGCGGACCCAGTTTGCCAGGCGCTCCTGCTGCGCCACGCCTTCGTCCGAATCCTCAGGAGTTCCCGTGCCGACCAGATCCCGTGCGTTCTCGGGAACATTCATCCAGGCGTCGACCGTCTCCGCAGTTGTCTCCTCGCCATACAGCGAACGAAGAAAGCCTGAGGCAATTTCACGGATGCGCCCATAGCGGTCCGGATCGCGATCCCAGTTCCCGAGCATCACGTAATGCTCGGCACAAAGATAGTCGTCGCGTCCATCGTCGGAGAACAGCAAGCGGTTCATGAACAGCGGATAAGTGAAATAGGCTCCGCCGGTGGTCTCTTCGCCGAATAGTGACCGGCGGGTGCGGGCCAGTGTGCTCTTCTCGACTTCGCGCAGTGTCTCGAAAATCTCCTGGCCGGTTTTGCGCAGAATGATCTTCTTCCGCACCTGGAATGCCGCGATCTTTTCGCGATATTCGTGCCCCTTGCCCATACGACTGTTGTCGTAATTCTTGAGCAGGACGCGGCCTCGCTCGACCACCTGCGCAAATTGCAGGTTCATCTGGCTACGGAGAAATTTTGTGACGGCAAGCCGCGCCAGCAGATCGACGGAGAGTTTGAATTCCTTCTTGGCGCGGTTCAATGAACCAACCAGCAACTCGGTCAGCGCCGATTTCCACTCCGCTGGATCGTGCTTCTGGCGTGCGGGCCTTCCAGCTTGTTGCCGCATCCAGGAAGGCGCCTGACTGCTTTGAGGCGCTTCCGCTCCTAAAAGGCCTTCGACTTCTCCATGCCGAGCAATCAGGCGCGCGACCTGTGCGCGTGCCAACTCCACGAACTTCGGACTCAGCACGACATCGTGCCGCAGGTTGTCAACACCCACCATCAGTCCATCGAGAGAAACAAACGGAGTGGAAGCGGACAGATTCGGATGCGCAGGCTTCTCCGGCGCACCGCCCAGACGGAAAATTGGGAGTCTCGGCATCTAAGGGCGTTCTGTTTGGAAGTTGCTGATTACAAAACTAAATATCGAGGCTAACAGGCGGGAAACAGAGGTGAAAGTTACCTAGGTTACTGCGGCTAAGTGGATGATTCTTTTCGGGCGGTAGCAGAAGGGACGTCAGCACTTTGCTCACTGGTTGGAGGCGCCAGATGGCAGAGGAAAAGGAAGAATCGGTTGGTTAGACAGCAACTTGTTCACCCAGGATATCAGCGGCCACTGAATTGGGGAGCCCCCATAGATACAGGCAGGAACGCCGAGGACGATATTCTCACGGATTTTGGGCACTGGCGCTTTTCCCAAAGGGAATGTCACCTCGATTGTGGTCACGATCTGGCTGTGGCCAATCGGCGGATGATACCGTCGTGCGCTCGCAAACCTGACAGCTTTCGTACGGAGCGGCCCTGTTCCTTGCCACACCTGGACGGTGCGAACTGCTCCTGATTTGGTGAGTTGCACATCCATTAGGAACGTTCTGCTCTCTGCGTCGCGTTCCTGTACTTTCGCGATCGCGGAGGCCTCATCGCATGCGAGAGCTCTATGGCCCAGAGCAAAGCCCATCAGTGCGATCAGAAAAAACCGCGGCCATACTGGGTCCGTATTCGTAGTCACACGGCCACCCGATTCGGCGGAGCGCGCGTTAACGGCTGCCTGTCCGCGCCGCCTCAAACTCATCGCCCTTCTGCCATTCAATCATCTTGGGAAGGCCGGCCGCTTCCCAGCCCAGAGCGAATCCAAAGCGCGCCATCGCTGAGTCACCAACAAAGTCCATCTCAGGACGGTACTCATCGCTCGGCTGATGGTAGTGCTTTTCAACGTAGTCGCTTTCCTGCTGGACTCCCCAGGAATCCGGGTGTCCTTTGAACTTGGTGCCCTCGTTGATAGAGAAAGATGGAACGCCCACGCGCGCCATGCTGAAGTGGTCGGAACGGTAGAAGTGTCCCGCTTCAGGCCGCGCATCCGGACGAATCGCCAGCCGGAAATCCTTCGCCATTGCCTGCACCACGGGATAAAAGTTAGTGCGCTCCGCCCCAGCGACTTGCACTTCCTCAGGCGCTCCCAGCGGCTTTACATCGTCGTAGTTGAGATCGAGAGTGATCTTGCTCGCCGGAATTGGAGGATGCTTCCCCAAATATTCCGAACCCAACAATCCCTGCTCTTCGGCCGTGACAGCGGCAAAAAGAATCGAGCGCCGCGGTTTGGCTGCACTGTTCCCGTATGCACGCGCGATCTCAAGCAGAATGCCGCAGCCCGTGGCGTTGTCGTCGGCACCGTTGAAAATGTTGTCGCCGGGCATGTCTGGACGGATGCCGAAGTGATCGTAATGCGCCGTATACAGCACGGCCTCATCGGCCATCTTGTGGTCGCCGCCAGGAAGGATTGCCAGAACGTTATTCGACTCGAAGTTCCGGACCTTGCTGACCATGTGCGCTTGCAGCCGCGCTCCCAGGTTCACGGGATGAAAATCGCGCGACTGCGCCGACGCGATCATCTTTTCCAAAGTCATTCCCGAGGCGGAGGCGAGACGCGTCGCGACATCCAAATGAATCCACGAAGCGACTTTCAGCGCAGTGCCCTCAGATTTCAAGAAAGATTTTTCGCCTGAGTTCGAGTTCCTCACAACTTCCCACGGATAACTCGCCATTTGCGCCTGATGAATCAGCAAAACGCCAGCCGCACCCTTGCGCAGGCCTTCTTCGTACTTGTAGGTCCAACGCCCGTAATAGGTAAGCGCCTTGCCTTTGAAGAATTTCGGATCATCCGACGTTGGCTCGTTCACGAGCATGAGCAGGATCTTGCCGCGCACGTCCACTCCCTTGTAGTCATCCCAGTTATATTCAGGCGCTTCGATTCCATATCCCACAAAGACGACATCAGCATCTATGTCGGACTGCGGCTGTTGCGTCTGGTCGTAGGCGACATATTCGTCCATAGGCTTCAAATTCATCGTCTCGCCTTTTTTCGGGATCAGCGAGAACTGCGTCTGCGGAAGAGTCGTGATCCCCACCAGCGGGACGCGCTGCATGTAGGTACCGTGATCTCCTGCCGGCTTCAGGCCGTACTCGGCAAACTGCGTCGCAATGTACTCGGCCGCCAGATCTCCGCCACGCTGGCCGGTGCCTCTGCCTTCCAGCAGATCGTGTGATAGAAAGCGGACATGCCACCGAATATGCTCGGGATTGATCGTCTCGAGCGCTGCAAAAGCCGCTCCTGGCAAGCGGACCGATGGCCCCTTGGAACCGCCCCCCCCGTCACCGCCGTCTGCCCAAACTAGCAGCCCGGCACATGCAATCAGACACACCAACGCAATCTTCCCGATTCCCTGCATGATTCGCTCTCCCCCAACGAAGCGGCGGGCCCGCGCTGGAAGGTATGATTTTTTGAAGTGCTAAAGAAAATTGTAAAGGAGCTTCAGCCGTGGAGATGCATGCGAAATTGGCGGTTACCCTGCACGAGAGTGCAACTACCGTTGGATTTCGGGCGACGTCGCCCGAGACAAGAGTACCTGCTGCGAGATTTTCCCTTGGCCCTTTGTGTTTCCTGTGGTGATGACTTTGGCTTTCAGTTTCAGCCACCGAACCGGCGGCTAGTTCTTTGCCCCTCAACCAGCGCGGAAATCGCGAACATCTTCACCCGCCATGAACACTACGGCGGGCGACGCTTTGCCGAGCTCCGCCATTTTGCGGTTAATCTGCTCGAAATCTGCCTTCACCCATCCCACGCTCGAGACCTCGATTTCGCTATCCTGATCGATCCAGAAGATCGTGGGAACATTCGTCAAACCGTAGGCATTCGAAACGGGATATTTCCTGGTGTCATCCAGCAGGATCGGGAACGTTACCCCGAACTCCTTGGCAAAGGCCGCCGTGTCCTTCAACTCGTTTTGCGAGACCCCGATCACCTTCACCCCTTTGCCCTGATAAGCCTTATGCAGGCGCTCCAGAAACGGAAAAGTGTATTGGCAGGTCGGGCATGAAACTTTGAAGAACGCCAGGACCACCGGCCCATTCGCCAACTCGTCCTGCAAAGAAAACTTCGTCCCATCAGATGTATGCAACTCGAAACTGGGAGCCTTCGCTCCTGTAGCCAATGCTGTCATAGTCGTCCTCGGACCTCTCTCGGCTGGAGACATTAGCCCCAGTCGAGCTATGTAATCTTAGATGATCGGAATTCAATTACGGATTTAGATTGGGATGCCGCCAGCCTGCCCTGAGCTCAGTCGAAGGGCCTGGCTGCCTTTGCGAGTCGTGGGAATCCAGACTCCGGCCTTTCGCAGTATTTTCCGCGTTAAACCGGTAAGAGGCAATCCTGCCAACTTTCGGGACGGTACCCACTTCCCGGAACCGCTCTGCGGAGCCGCGCCGTCCCACACCCGAACGGTGTAATGCGTAACTGTAATCGAGTGGCGCACGCTGAAAATCGGAGAGACTAAGTTCGAGTTGCGAGAATGGGGCTTCCGTCCCCTCGACACAGCCGTCGCCTCGATCTGCGGCAGCTCCCACATCCCAGCCATGAGCCGGGCATCCACTGGCCGCTGAACCAGAAAGACGCTGCCATTCCGATGATGCAGTGCTACATCAATCTCACGTCTTGTCTGGCGAGTCGCTACTTCTCCGAACTGCCGTTCACCACGAGTCGCGCACAAGCCGACCACTGGACAAGTCAGACAAGAAGGTGCCTTCGGAGTACAAACCGTGGCGCCCAACTCCATCATGGCCTGGTTAAAGTCCCCGGGCCTGTGTGGATCAAGCAAATTCGACGCGTGCTTCCAAAAGTCTTCTCCTAAGAACTGCGTCCCGTAAAGTCGCTGCAACACGCGTTCGACATTTCCGTCGACCACAGCCACTGCTTCACCGAGCGAAATGCTGGCGGTAGCTGCCGCCGTGTATCTCCCAATCCCGGGGAGATCCCGCCATTCAGCCGCCGTCTTTGGAAATTCTCCAGCTCGATCACGTGCGATAACTCTCGCCGCGGCATGCAGCATGCGCGCACGCCGGTAGTATCCCAACCCGCTCCAGGCGGCCAGTACCGAAGGTTCTCTCGCTGCTGCCAATTTCTCGACAGACGGAAAGCGGCGCAAGAATTCGTGATAATGCTCGATCACCGCCGCGACGCGCGTCTGTTGCAGCATGATCTCGGAAACCCACACGCGGTAAGGATCTATGTCCCTACGCCAGGGCAAATCGCGCGCGTGCGCGTCGTACCACGCGAGAAGCGATTGCCGGAAAGCGCCCGGCGGCACGAACGTCTCCGACTTGCTGGATGAACTCATCGGCAAATTTTGCATTCTACCGTAATCACGAAGACACCGGATCAATACACCATTGACCCGGTCTTCGCGGCAGGAAATAATAAGCGAGCCTGGCATCCCGCAGTACCGCGTGAGCCTACTCACGCCAAATCGCGAGGTTCACCGTGAACGACTTCAACCGCAAGGTCGAGGACGCATCGTCGCGCATCAGTCAGACCATCAACGATGCCGTCCAGCGTCTGGAAAAAGAGATTCCCGAGATCATCAAGTATCTGAACGACGAGGTTGTTCCGGCGGCGCGCACACACTCGACCGGCGCTCTGCGGGCCGCGTCCAAGAAACTCGCCGAGTTCGCCGATTACATGGAGCAGCACCCGAATCAACCGAAGTAGCCTGTTTCAGCCACGATTTTCATCAGGACCGGTTTGTCTCCATTGCCATGCTGCTGATCGTATTAATGGTGATTCTTTTTTTGAGCGGCTGCGGTCATCCGAAGCAGGCGCACGTGAGCGTGCCGCCGCCTCCGCCGCCGGAGACGGCTGAGAATACTCCCGAACCCACAGCTTCAATCCCGCCCTCAGGTGAAAGCGTTCCTCCACCGAAGCCTGCGGCTCCAGCCGAACTCTTGGAGCCAACAATTCCCGCCGACGCCAAACCACTCGCAACGGAAACCGGCATTGCAAGTTGGTATGGACCTCCGTATCACAACCGTCGCGGATCGAACGGCGAAGTCTATAACATGCACGCGATGACGGCAGCGCACCGCACGTTCCCGCTCGGATCGATCGTGCGCGTTACAAACCTCAAGACTGGACACACGGCGAATGTACGCATCACCGACCGCGGACCGTTCATACCCGGACGCATTGTCGATCTCTCGCTGGCAGCGGCGCAAAAAGTGGACGTGTGGCGGGCTGGCCTGGCGGAAGTGAAGGTCGAATTGATGCAATCACCCGCGATTCCCGGAACGGCGGGGAAATGGGCTGTACAGATTGGCGGATTCCCCAACGAGAAAAGTGCGACAAAGTTAGCGGACCACCTCACGCGTCGCTATCACACCGCGAAAGTGCTGAGCTTCCCCAGCCCAGCTGGAGATTGGTGGATTCGCATCCGCGTCCTCGATGACGATCACGAACGCGCACAGAAATTGGCGGCAGAGACCAAAACTCCCGACGGCGCCGTCTTCATCGTGCGCTTGGATTAGCTCGCACGCGTCCAGCAGTGATATCGTTCAGCAGTGGAGTTGAACGATGACTGATCCGAATTGCCTCTTCTGCCGCATCATCCGCGGCGAGATTCCTTCCAAGAAGATCCACGAAGACGAGCACGTATTCGCGTTTGAGGACATCAATCCGCAAGCGCCAACCCATGTGCTTATCATTCCGAAAAGGCATTTCGCAGGTTTAAAGGAAGCGGAAGCCGCCGATGCCGAGATCATTGGCCGCTGCCATCTCGCCGCTGCGCAAATTGCCCGGCAACGAAAGATTGAGCAGGGCTACCGGACCGTGCTAAACGTCGGCCCAGGAGCAGGACAATCGGTATTTCACCTCCATGTGCATCTTCTGGGTGGACGCCCCCTGACCTGGCCGCCGGGCTAGCTGCATAACAAAAAAGGGCAGACCGAAGTCCGCCCTCTGATCCAGAAAAGAACTCTTACCTACTGCACCATCGGCTCCCCTTCTTCCGGAGCACCGTGCCGGCGCAGCAGCTGCGGCAGGTTCTGCGAAAACGCCGAGCGCGGCAGCACCATGTCGCACCCCACTTCATGGGCTTTCTGCTTCAGATCGCCCTGCACGTGAGAAAGAAATCCGATGATCGATGTTTTTTTCAGCTTGCTCTTCAGCTTCGGAATCAGCGTCAGAGGCTTCACGTTCGCATTATTGAGGTCGAAGATAATGAGCGACGGCTTTTCTTCGCCATTCTGCTGCATCTTTTCCATCATGTCTTTGTCGGATTTCACGAACTCAACCTTGACGTTGAGTTTGCGCGCGGTTTCCTGAATTTTCGCCATGAAGAAAAGATCTTCAATGAATGCAAAAATGCGCGAGTTCGACTCGACGTTCGCGGGCAATGGCTCGGGCTCCGGCTGCGGAAATTGCGTGCCGAAGCCTGGCCGTGGCCGCTTATGTCCGTTATTGTTTCCACCCGCCAGCGCAGCCCGGTAGCTGTGATCCATCGGCGCCGTGTAGATGCCATCTTTGTTCTCGCGGCTCATGCCCGGTCCGGGCCGTTGACCACGCTGATTGTGTTGCCGGCGCCCTCTCCGCCGTCTTCTTCCGCCGCCACCGGAGTGTCTTCCTGGTCCTGCGTTCATAGTCCTCTCAAATACTCAACGTAACTGCAGAATTTTTCACAAACTTGCGAAAATCAATAGGCAAGCAACCGCCCTGCCGGGCGCAGGGGCCCTGCACACTCCATCCGAGTTTTGTGCCGTTGCGGGCTGCGACGGAACACACTATGGAACGAACCCCAAGTCTGAAACGAACCGCTCTTGTACGAAGAAATCTAATTCAGTTTCGATTTTCCGCTTAATCGGATCCGTAAGGCGCCGCCCTGGAATGGCTGGCGCAGAAGGCCTGCGCGGGAACGAGGCCTAATGAGAACATCTTTATGGTACTCGTGTTGGCTCAAGCGCGCAAGGCCTGCCGACAACCGCCTTTTGCACAGGAGGGCATGGACTTGGCGTACGCGAGTAACGCTCCTATGGAAAAATCTTGCACAACCCATTCCTAGCTATCCGACGAAAGTTCCCGCGCCCATTGCTGTGCCTGCCAGTAGTAGCCAGCGACATCCTCGGGGCTTAGATTCATTTCTTTGCTCAGGGATTCGGCCGCGGCCCACTCTCCGCTCTCATGTGCCAGGATCAGCCGGAACACTGGGCGCAGTTGGCTGGGCATTCCCAATAACACTGCCTTCGTCTCGTGATCGAGCGGAATCCTCTCGAGCACCGCATCCATTGGCATTTCCAGCATGGCATCAATCAGCGACAGCAGACCCATCAGGAACAAGTCCGACTCGCCGTGCCGGACGTGGGGCGCTAAAAGCTCTCCGAATCGTCCACGCACCAGCGCAGACAACACCAGATCGCTTGGTTTGTCATGGCCCGCTCCCACCGCCGCCACCAGCCGCACCCATCTCCGGATATCGTGTTCTCCCAGCAGTGAAAGAGCATGTTTCACCGAATGGATTTCTTTCTTGAATCCAAACACGGCGGAATTGAGATATCGCAGCAGCCGGTAGCATACGGACGCGTCCGCCTTGATGAGTCTCTCGAGCACATCCAGATCCAGCTCAGGCCGCGAGACCTCCTGAAGCATTCTCAGATAATTCACTCGGTTCGCCGGCAGTTCGCGCGTACTCAGCATCTCCGGACGGTGGAAGAAATAGCCTTGGAAATAGACGAAGCCTTGGGCCTGCGCTCGAACGAATTCCTCGTGACTTTCGACTTTTTCCGCCAGCATCCGGCAGTGCAATTGACCAAACCGCTTCATCAGCTCGGCCCTCTGCTCTTCTGTAGTCAACTGCATCTCGACTTTGACGATGTCGGCGAGCGGAACCAGTGGCTCGCGCGGATCGCCGCTCACAAAATCGTCGAGCGCGATCATGTATCCCTGCTCTTTCAAGCTGCGGCACGCCGCCACGACGTCTGGATCGACGGGAACCGATTCCAGTATCTCGACGACGGTCGATGTCGATGGCAGCAGGGTGATGAGACCTTTGATGAGAGTGTCGCGCGTGCAGTTCACAAATGCACGGCGGCCGTCACAGAGCACATCCAGTCCCATGACAAGCGAGCGGTCGAGGGTGGACCGCGCTGCCACATCCAGATCACCACTAAAACAGTTCTCGATTCCGTCCCGAAACAGCAATTCGTAGCCAAATACCTTCTGCTCCCGGTCGACAATCGGCTGCCTCGCCACATACCGCAGCGGCAGCAGTTCGCGCTCTCGAGCCAGAACCACTCCCTGGCCTTGCAGAATATTTCTCACTCACGTTCTATCGGCACGAAAAGAAAAGACTGAAGGGAAGGCGAGCCGACTGTGTGAAAAGGATGAGAATCGTCTCAGCTTTTCGGCGATGAATCGGACCGAAATGGGTGCCCCATTTCTGCCGCGTTCCTTGTGGTAACGGTGGGATTCTGACTCTGGTTTGTTGATCGTACTCTGGACTCTCTAGGCTCTCTGTACTCCGCCAAGCGAGGAAAGCGCTCCCACGATTTTCGCGGACCATTTTGCAAGTTCGTCGTCGCGGAGCGTCCGCTCGGTCGATTGAAACCTCACCCGCAACAAGATCGAATACTTGCCCGCCGGAACCGAACCACCCCGGAAAATTTCCGCAGGATCCACATCCTTCGCTTCAGGAATATCGAGATTTCGAACAGCCTTCTTCATGTCGACGAAGGAAATGTCATCCGCAAAGACGAACGAGAAATCGCGCTCGACCGCAGGATATTTCGCCAGCCGTTGGAATGCGATTGGACGCAGGCCCAGTTTGTAGAGGCGCTCAAGATCGATTTCCGCGATGAAGACATCCTGCCGAAGTTTGCGCGCGGCAACGATCTCCGGATGAATCTGTCCGAACTGCGCTACTTCGACTGCGTCAATTACAGCTCGCGCCGATCGTCCCGGGTGAAAGTAAGAAGCCGTCTTCCGATCGCACCTCAAGTGTGAAGCAAAATGCTCGAACAAGTTCTCGACGTCGCCCTTAAATCCGCGGAACGCTTCCGCGGCAACCGCCTGCTGTCCCTTGCTCACATCAAGCGCGCCGCCCACGGGAAGACTCGCGCGTACCGAAGACATTGTGGCGCCAAGACACATTCGCCGCGACTCAACCCGCTCACCGCTCGAGAGCTCATAAATGCTGCCGATCTCAAACAGCCGCGCGTCCGGCTTGTCACGATTCAAATTCCACGCGAGCATGTCGAGCATCCCCGACAGCAGCGAAGTCCGCATCACCGAAGCCTCTTCGCTGAGCGGATTCTCCAACTCCAGCACTTGTGAGCCGGACGAGAACCTTTCCGCATCCTCATGCGAGATGAACGACAGCGAAATCGCTTCGTTGTACCCGAGCGCCAGCGACCGCTCACGCAACTCAGCGTCAATCGGTGTATGAGGCAGCTCAACCACTGCGCCGCTGTAGGCGGGAAGCGTATTCGGAAACTTGTTATATCCGTGAATCCGAGCAATCTCTTCGATCACATCGATCTCGCGCTCCACATCAAGCCGCCAACTCGGAATCTGCACGCGGAACTGTGCATCCGCCTGTCCCTCAGGGATCAGGTCGAATCCCAGACGCTTCAGCAGACGGAAAATCAACCCTGCATCCAGGCCCGCACCGAGAATTCGACGAACCTCACTGACCCGTAGCAGTACGGGCGCTTGGTCCATTTTCTTCGACACTACATCGACAACGTCGCCGATAAGATCTCCGCCGCCGGAATTCAAAATCATCTGCGCTACTAAATCACACGACAGCGGGCAAGATTCGAAATCCGCACCCCGCTCGAAACGATGCGAAGCATCCGTGTGCAGCGCATGCCGCCGCGACATCTTTCGGACAATCCCCGGATCCCACCACGCCGACTCGATCACGATGTTGCGTGTCTTCTCAGTGATCATCGTGTCGTATCCGCCCATAACGCCAGCCAGTCCGACGGGCTTCTTCGCATCGCACACAACGAGATCTTCAGTGGTGAGCTTGCGCTCGACACCGTCGAGAGTCTTCAGCGTTTCTCCCACGCGAGCCTTTCGCACGATGATCCGATTTCCCTCAAGCAGGTCCGCATCGAAGACGTGAGTAGGCTTGCCGATCTCCCAGAGCACGTAGTTGGTAGCGTCGACAGCGTTCGAAATCGGCCGCTGATCGAGTAACTGCAAGCGATGCGCAACCTTCTCAGGCGACGGGATGATCCGAGTATTGCGAATGACGCGAGCCGAGAATCGAGGACAAAGCGAAGGCTCTTCGACGGTGATTGGAAAGTCACTTTCGATCACCGAACCCGTATCGAGTACCGTGGAAGAGCGGCCCTTCAGGGCCGCGTCACGAGACTTAGAAGGTGCGGCTTTAGCCGCTGTGGACCGACCGCCGAGAGCCGACAGCTGCTGGAGCGGCAAATCATATATCGCCGCCGCCTCCCGAGCCACGCCATAATGATTCATCGCGTCCGGACGGTTCGTCCCAATCTCAACTTCGTAGACGGTATCCTTCCCGGACCCGCTGGTCCCCTCCACGCCGATGCCGACATCAGTCAGATCAGACGCAAGCTGATTGTCGTCGACCGCAAGGTCAACGTAATCGCGAATCCAATTGGGAAGAAGTTTCATAGAAAGCTTCTAGCCTCTAGCTACTAGCTTCTAGCAAACCAGCTTTTGACAAGCTAGAAGCTAGGAGCCAACAACTAGAAGCTCTCACCCAAACTGCTCCAAAAACCGCACATCCCCCTGAAAGAACAACTGAATGTCATCGACGCCATACTTCAGCAGCGCGAGTCGATCCACGCCCATCCCGAACGCAAATCCCGAAACTTTCCTCGGGTCATACCCGCTGTCCTTCACAAATTCGAACACATTAGGATCGACCATGCCGCATCCCAGCACCTCAATCCATCCCGTCTGCTTGCACGGACGGCACGGGTCCACCCCGCGCTTCCCGCGGCCTCCGCAGATGAAGCAGGTAACGTAAAGTTCCGCGCTCGGCTCGGTAAACGGGAAGAATGACGGACGGAAATGCGTCTTCACCGACGATCCGAACAGCGCCTTCATCGCGTGGTCGAGCGTTCCCTTTAGATCTCCGAACGTGATGTTCGTATCGACCGCCAGTCCTTCGATCTGATGGAACATCGGCGAGTGGCTCGCGTCCGGAGGATCATTGCGGTGCACGGTCCCGGGAATGACGATCCGAATCGGCGGACGCATCTTCTCCATCGTTCGAATTTGTACAGGCGAAGTATGCGTCCGCAGCAGCAACCGTTCTCGCTGCGCCTTCGACTGCTGCCCCGCGATGAACAGTGTGTCCTGCGTATCGCGTGCCGGATGATTCGGCGGAAAATTCAGCGCCTCGAAGTTGTAGTAGTCCGTCTCGATAACAGGACCCTCAGCCACCGAGTATCCCAGCCGCTGAAAGACCGACACAATCTCATTTCGAGTCTTGATGACGGGATGTTCAGCACCAATGGCGCGCCTCACACCAGGCAAAGTGATGTCGACGCGCTCGGCCTCGAGAGAATCAACCCCAGCAGCAGAGACGTGCGCCGCTTCGACAATCTGAGTAATGCGCGACTTCAACTCATTCACACGCATTCCGGCTTCGCGCTTCGCTTCTTTCGGCGCACCCTTCAGCCACAGATCATTGATTTGCGTCAGGATGCCGTTCTTGCGTGCCATCCAGTGATCGCGAAATGCTTTCAGATCGGAATCGGAGCGCACTTCGGCGGCTTCGCTCGTGCACGCAGCAGCGCACTCGCCCGCAGCTCTCTCCAGCGCTGCCGCCGAGTAATCCGTCAGTTTGGGAACTGTGTATGCCATCACGCAGCTAAAACGATTGTCATCCTGAGCGTTTTTTACGCGAAGGACCTATGCACTCCCCGAGGATTGCACAGGTTCTTAGCTGGACTCAGATGACAGAGTTTGTTTGAAGAATGTGGGCGACACGACTGGGGCGTGCCCTTCCCGATTCGACTGAAAGCTGATCGCTGACGGCTGAAAGCTTCCTACGCCAGCGCCGTCTTCGCCTGGGACGCCAGCGAGGCAAACCCCGCGGCATCGTTTACCGCCAGGTCCGCGAGAATCTTGCGATCGAGTTCAATGCCAGCGACCTTTAGGCCGTGGATGAACTGGTTGTAGCTCATACCATTCAGTTTGGCAGCGGCGCCGATGCGCACGATCCACAGCGAGCGGAACTGCCGCTTGCGCTGTTTGCGTCCGGCATAGGCGAACTTCAGTCCGCGCTCAACCGACTCTTTCGCCGAACGGTACAGTTTCGATTTAGTGAGGAAATAACCGCTTGCGCGGTCTAATATTTTTTTGCGTTTCTGGCGGCGTTTGGTACCGCGCTTTACACGAGGCATGGGGTTCTCCTTTTTGTCTTTCGATTAACGGCGGCTGGAGGCAGGATGTCGATTGACGGCCTCTTCACACGCCTAAAATTGCCGATTGGGTCATTGCCGATTTTCGATTGCGAACCTCAATTCGTTTTCATTCGGCAATCGAAAATCCAGCGATCGGCAATGATTTCACTGATACGGGATCATCCGCAAAACTTTCTTCAGATCTCCGTCGCTCACCAATCCGGACTTTCTGTACTTCCGTTTGGTCTTCGTTTCCTTCGACGTCAGGATGTGGCGCAGTTTCGCATGTCCCCGCTTCACCTTTCCTGTTCCCGTCTTCTTGAAGCGCTTGGCAGCGCCCTTGTGCGTTTTCAATTTCGGCATAGAAATCCTCAAAAACAGCTGTCAGC
>Ga0335076_10003309_pt1 | contig 16183 bp, 11 predicted proteins | sample Lox_Sample_25_FD_206717 | JGI IMG/M metagenome (GOLD analysis project Ga0335076, IMG submission 206717) | Soil microbial communities from Loxahatchee National Wildlife Refuge, Florida, United States - Lox_Sample_2.5 | ecosystem: Environmental > Terrestrial > Soil > Wetlands | place: USA...
GCTCGGAGGGCGCGACGTCTTCGGCGAGCTCGTGGCCGGCTGCCGCAAGCTCGGAATGGTGGTGATCGCGCGCACCGACCCGCACGCGACCTACGACGACGTCGAGGCCGCGCACCCGGACTGGATCGCTGTGGACGCGGCCGGCGCGCCGCGCCGCCATTGGGCTTCGCCCGAGATGTGGGTGACGTGCGGGCTCGGCCCCTACAACTTCGAGTTCATGACCGACGTCACGAAGGAGATCGTCGCGCGCTACCGCGTGGACGGGATCTTCATCAACCGCTGGACCGGCTCGGGCATGTGCTACTGCCGGCACTGCGCTTCGAACTTCCACGCGGCCACCGGCCGAGAGCTGCCGCGCCTCGCGACTCCGGAGGCCTCGACGGGCCAGCCGGACTACCTGCTTTGGCGGCAGCAGCGGCTCTTCGAGCTGTGGCAGCTCTGGGACGCCGAGGTTCGGAAGATCAACCCCGACGCCTGCGTGATCCCGAACACGGGCGGCGGCGCCACGAGCCGCCTCGACATGAAGAGGGTCGGCGAGCGCGCCGCGATGATGGTGGCCGACCGCCAGGCGCGCAGCGGCCTCCAGCCTCCGTGGGCGATCGGGATGAACGCGAAGGAGTACCGCGCGGCCCTCGGCGACAAGCCCGTCGTCGGGCTCTTCGGCGTCGGCGTCGAGGAGGCCTACCGTTGGAAAGACTCGGTCCAGAGCGGGGACGAGATCCGGCTCTGGGTGGCCGACCTCGTCGCGAACGGCATGCGGCCGTGGTTCTCGAAGTTCGCGGGCCGGATCCACGACCCGCGCTGGCTGAAGCCGGTCGAGGAGCTCTTCGTCTGGTGCCACGGGGCCGAGCGCTATCTGCGCAACGAGCGGCCGCTGGCGCGCGTCGGGCTCCTCTACTCGCAGCAGACCGCGTGGTTCTACGGCGGCGAGCGCTCGCGCGAGCGGATCGAGGACCCCGCGCTCGGCTGGTACCAGGCGCTCGTCGAGGCGCGCCTCCCGTTCGAGATGGTCCACGACCAGAAGCTCGACGCCCTGTCCCTCGCGCCCTTCCGCACGCTCGTCCTGCCGAACATCGCCGCCCTCTCCGACGCCCAGTGCGACGAGCTCCGCGCGTTCGTGCGCGCGGGCGGCGGGCTGGTCGCGACCTGGGAGACCTCGCTCTGCGACGAGAAGGGCGCGATGCGGTCGGACTTCGGCCTGGCCGACCTCTTCGGCGCGTCCTTCGTCCGCCGCGTGCCCGGCCCGGTGCGAAACGGCTACCTGCGGCTCGAACACGAGGCGGCGCCCGGGCACGCGCTCCTCGCAGGCCTCGAGGACGCCCCGCGGATCATCAACGGCGCCTGGCTCCTCGACGTGAAGCCCACCCGGGCCTTCCCGAACCCGCCGGTCACCCTCATCCCCGCCTACCCGGACCTGCCGATGGAGAAGGTCTACGTCCGTCAGCCGAAGACCGACAACCCGCAGGTCTTCCTCCGCGAGGTCGGGGCCGGACGCGTCGCCTACTTCCCGTGGGACGTCGACCGCACGTTCTGGGAGGTGCTCGCGCCCGACCACTTCAAGCTCATGCGGAACGCCGTGACGTGGGCGACGCGCGAGGACCCGCCCGTGACCGTTGCGGGCCCTGGCGTCCTCGACGTCACGGTCTGGCGCCAGAAGCACTCGCTAACCGTCCACCTCGTGAACCTGACGAACCCGATGATGATGAAGGGCCCGCTGCGCGAGCTGCTGCCGATCGGCGAGCAGAAGCTTCGGCTGCGGATGCCGGAGGGCTCGCGCGCCAACGCCGTCCGCCTGCTCGTGGCTGGGACGACGCCGCCCGTGCGCGAGTCAGCGGGCTGGCTGGAGCTGACGGTGCCGTCCGTTCTCGCCCACGAGGTCGTGGCGGTCGACCTCTAGCGGGTTCAGCGCATCGGCACCACCGGCAGGTCCAGGAAGCTCGCCGCTCCGGCCGCGTGGTAGATCCCCGAACGTCCTGGAACACGCGGATGTGGCCGTCGGACACGAAGACCTCGTCGCCCTGCGGCAGCGTCGCGAGCATGTGCGGGGAGTGGCTGCGCCGTGTGCGCTCCGCCGCGTTGTAGGGAGTGCGGGTCCGGCGAGTCATCGGCAGAGTCCCTCCAGCTTCGCGAACGAGTCGTCCTCGAAGGCCGGCCCTTTCACGCCCTTGACCGCCGCCCACTGGTCGAGGAGCGTGGCACCCGAGTTCGACGCCCAGTCGGGGTCTTCCTTGTAGGCGGTGTCGCTCTGCGCCTGCGGCAGCGTCACGAGCTCGAAGCCGCGCAAGCCGAGAAGGTCGAGGAGCTGCGGCAGCATCACCGTCTCGAAGCCGCCGATGTGCAGCAGCATCACGTGGGCGATGTCGCGGCCGTAGAGCCGCTTCGCCGCCTCCTGGCTGGCCGCGATCGCGAGCCCGGCGCGGCGCAGGTAGCTCTGCTTCAGGAACTCGATCGACGCCGTGTCGCTCTTCGCGACGCAGCGAGCGTACGGGTCGTTGTAGGCGTAGTCGTCGAAGTTCATCGTGACCTGCGCGATCTCGTACCGGCGCTCGGCCAGGAAGCGCCGCACCGCGCGCCGCTTGTCGAGCGTCTCGCCCTCGCGCAGGAAGGGGTAGCGGAGCCAGCGCCAGCCGTCGTCTCCCATCTGGCTGCGCAGGGCCTCCTCGTTGGCCGCCGTGTCCCGCTCGAAAGCCTCGGCCGAGTTCGTGTTCAGGTTGATGTGCGAGTACGTGTGGTTGCCGAGCGGATGGCCGGCCGAGCGCCAGAGCCGCAGCACGTCGGCGGCGTCGGTCGCGTCGCTCAGGCCTTTGGCGTTCACGAAGCCGTAGGTCGGCGGGGCCTTCTTCGCCTGGAGCGCCGCCAGGATGCTCTTCGCCACGTCGGCGCGGCTCATGCCGAACGGCAAGGGACCGTGGACCGGCAGGTCGTCGAAGGTCAGCGCCACCTTCGGCGTCCACTCGACGCCCGGCGCCTTCACGTAGCGGTCGGCCCAGGCGAGGAACGTGGGCCAGTTCGGTCCGGCCGTGTGGCCGCCGCGGTGCTGGCGGAAGGCGATCTCGCCGCTCGTCAGCGCCGTCTCGATCGGCGGGAACTCCGTCGTGCCGAGGTCCTTCTTGCCGAGGAGGCGGTAGACCGGCCCCGCGCTGGCGGCGGCGAGGAACATCCCCTTCGCGTCCACCCAGCCGCCCTCGACCTCGAACGCACCGGCGCTCACGAAGACGGGCCGCGGCGCGCAGAGCGCGATGAGCTCGTGCTGGTCGACCGGCAGATCGTTGGCGGTGAGGGGCCCCGCGTACTTGAGGAAGTTGCCGTCCACCCAGTGGTAGGCGCCGCTGCCCGCTGCGTTTTCCACGAGCTCGCCGAAGCGGCGGCGGTGGAGCTTGGCGCCGCCCTGGCCCGACGACGCGACGAACGCGAGAGCGAAGCGCGGGTCGTAGGCCATCGTCACGAGCGCGGCCTTGCCGTAGCGCGACAGCCCCTCGATCCCGACGTGCTTGGCGTCCACGGCCTCGTCGGTCTCGAGGTAGTCGAGCGAGCGGCTCGCGCCCCAGGCCCAGGCGCGGAGCGCGCCCCAGTCGTCGAGCTTGCGGGGCTGCCCCTTGTTGACGAGGCCGATGATCCCCTTCGTCAGCCCCGCGCCGCCGTCTGCCTGGATGCTCGTCGGATAGAGGACCGCGTAGCCCCAGCCCTTCGACACGAGCTGCTCCTGCCAGCTCGGGCCGTCGGGGTGTGTCCCCTGCGGCCGCGGCGGGAAGCGGAAGCCCGGCGGGAAGCGGTAGCCGAACTCGATCATGACGGGTACGGGACCGAGCGCGCGCGCCGGCGTCGTCAGGCTCATCTCGATCTCGACTGCGATCGCCGGGTAAGCGGAGTTGTCGACGCGGCCCATCAGCCGCTTCGTGACGACCGGCACGCCGGCCACCGCGTCCCGCGTCGTGGCGGTGACGAACCAGTGCACGGCCGGCGTCGCCGCCGGCTGGCGTCCGTAGACCTCGCGGTCGAAGTCCTCGACGATCTCAGGCCGACGCTTCTCCCACCACGTCTTCGCGTCCGTCACCTTCTTGCCGTTCTTCAGCACGAGCGGGTCCGGCAGGCTCGTGTAGGGCGACGCCTTCGCCTCGTCGTAGTTCACCGGGTTCGTGGCCTGCGGGCTGCGGGCGTCGGCTCCCGGGCGTAGCGACGCGATCCCGAGCAGGTCGAGGAGCCGCCTGTGGTCCTGCTCCGCCGTCAGCTCGACGGGGGCCGGCACCGACGAGGCCGGCTCGCCGATGCGCATCGCCCACTTCGCCGCTTCGAGCCACATCTGGCGCATGTCGGGCCGCGCCCACTGGTCCTGGGGGTGGCCGAGGGCCGAGTAGAAGACGCGGCCGCGACCATAGCTGTGCGTCCACGCGAGCGGAAAGTCTCTGCCGTGGACACCCTTGGTCTCGAGGTCCACCGTCGCCGGGTCGAGGCTCATCAGCACGTGGGAGCGCGCGCGGTTCAGCTCCTTGATCTGGTAGTACTCCTCGAAGAGCGGCAGGCGCTCCGGGAAATGGCGCGTCGCCTGGAACTCCCGGTCTTCGACCCGCACGACGCCGTCGACCTTGTTCCACGGGTGGCTGTCGAAGGTCCCGCCAAGCAGCTCGATGTAGCGAGGCGACTGCATCAGGGTGGCGGTCGCGCTGTGGGCGCCGAGAAAGCCCTTCCCGTCGTCGCGGACGAAGGCGAGCAGCGCCTGCATCTGCTCCTCGTCGAGCGGGATGTCGCCGCAGGTCATGAAGAACACCGCGTCGTAGTCGTCGAGGTTGCGCGCGTTGCGCTCCGGCTTCTTCTTCGTGACGTAGGCGAGGTCGGTGCGGACCGTCGTCTCCCACAGGCCGGAGTCGCGTCCGACCTCGTAGATCGCGACGAGCGCGTCGGGAACCGACTCGTGCTCCCAGCCGGGCGAAGCGCCGATCGCGAGCACTCGCCTCGGGCGCTTCACCGGCTCGTCGGCATGGCTCGCCGCGAAGCCGAGCGACAGGCTGATCGTGGCCGCCACGGCTCCCGCGCGCGCGATAGAGAATGCCATGCTGCTCCCTCCTCTTGAGGCCGGCTCTGGCCGCGCGCCGGCGCTGCCGCCGCCTCCCGCCAAGGCTACGGCGTTTCGGGCTTGATCTTCAGGATCACGCGCCGATAGGACGTCAGGCTCGGCGTGCCGCCGTCCTCGACCACCAGGATCACGTGCGCGATGCCCGCGACCTTCGCCACGGCGGTGGCGCGCGGCGTCGCCGGGTTCTCGAGAACGAGCCGCGGCGGCGGCTCGCGCGGCCCGCCCGCCGGCGCCGAAGGGATCCCGCCCTGGCCGGGCGCGCCCGCGCCAGCCGGCGGACGCCGCCGCACGGCGAGCGGCTGGCCGGGAATCCCGCCCCCCGCCTCGGAATAGAAGAACCAGCCGAAGCGCAGCGTGTCGCCGTCGGGATCGGTCGTGCCGGCCGCGTCGAGCGTCACGGGCTTGCCCACCTCGGCCTCGATCTCGATCGGCCCGGTCCCCGCCTTGCCGTTCACGACGACGCGAGGGTTGTGGTTCGCGCTCTTCGCGTCCTTGATCGACCAGTCCATGCGCGCCGCGAAGTCGTTCTGGAAGGCCTGCCGCCAGCGCCAGATCGTCGCCTGGTCGGAGGTGTACGTGCGCCCGTCGCCCGCCACGACCGTGTCGCGCGAGTTCTCGCGGCCGGGGTAGGCGTCGCCGCCCTGCGTCCAGTAAGGACGCGTCTCGCCCGACGGCTGGCGCCAGACGTAGCGGCCGCCCCAGCCGCCGAACGCCGGGCTCATCGCGCTCGCGAGGCCGTTGTCGATCAGGCCCAGGAACGACGGCGTGTCGCCTTCGTGGATGCAGCACGGGAACGGGTAGAGCTTCCCGAGCGGGCCCTTGCCGCGCACGTTCGCGTTCACCCAGTCGTCGGTGAACGTCGTGAAGTCGGCGCCGGGGGCGTTCTTGTAGAAGCGGTCGCCGCTGATGCCGGTCCAGGTCGCGCGGGCGTACTCCTCGCCGTCCTGCGTGCTGGGAGACGCGATGTAGTGGAGAGACGCAAACTCGCGGCGGATCCAGGGGCCCGCGTCGTCCTGGTCGGAGATTGTGTAGACGCGCAGCTTCGCAAGGAGCGCTTCGAGCTCCTGCGGCGAGCGCGCGGCGCGCGCGTCCGAGAGCGCCTGCGCGAGCGTGTTGGTGCCGCCCCAGGCCAGCACCCAGAGCGGCCGCGGGTCGGCCTTCGCGGCGGCGCGCAGGATCAGCTCGGAGCCCGGCGAGGACTTGCCGGGGCCGACGGCCTCCATGCCGTAGGCCGGCTGTCCCGACACCACCACGGCGCGCAGCGCCGCCGCGGTCGGGAAGCCCGGCGCGTGCTTCAGCAGGTTCGGCTGCACCTGCTCGTACGCGCCGATCACCGACAGGATCACGTCGGGCCGGACCTTGCTCTTCATCCAGGTGGAGGTGCTGGCCACCAGGCCCTCGACGTCCCAGCCGTTCGAGTAGAGCAGGAAGCGAACCATCGACATCTGGTCGTCGGGCTCGTTCGCGATGTCCGTCATCACAACTATGCGCGGGCGCGCGACGAACGGGTCGGGCTGGGACGCGGCGGGCGGCGGCGCACCGCGAGCGCCGGCGACGAGCGCCAGGCTCGCCGCGAACGCGCCCACGATGGACCGGACGGCGCGGAAGCGCGTCATGGGCCGACGGGTCCCGTCACGGTCGCGAGTTTCTCCTCCGCTGCCTTCGTGAAGGTCGCCGTCTGCCGGATGTCCTCGGACGAGGCGCCGACCTTGACGGTATAGGTTCCCGCCTCCGCCACCCACGCGGACGAGGCCGCGTCGAACGAGGCGAGGTCGCGGGCGGTGAGCGTGACCCCAACGGTCTGCGACTCTCCGGGCTGCAGCAGCTTCGTCTTCGCGAAGCCCTTGAGCTCGAGCGCGGGCTTGGGCAGCGCCTTGCCTGGAGCCGAGAGGTAGACCTGGACGACCTCGCGACCCGCGGCCTTGCCCGTGTTCGTGATCTTGACCGACGCCTGGAGCTCCTTCTGGAACTCGCGGCCGCCGAGCTTCAGATCCGCGTATTGGAAGGTCGTGTAACCCAGACCGTAGCCGAATGGATAGGCCGTCTTGATGCCCTTGGTGGCGTAGTGCCTATAGCCCACGAAGATGTCGTCGTCGTAGCTCACCTCGGCAGCGCGAGCGGCGCCGGCCATGAAGCCGCGCGCGTTCGGGTCGGGCCCTTCGATCACCTTGCCCGGAAAGCCAGCCGACGACGGGACGTCCTCCCACTTCACGGGGAACGTCGTGGCCAGGCGGCCCGAGGGCGAAATGCGTCCCGTCAGCACGTCGCTGATCGCGTAGCCGGCTTCCTGACCCGGCTGCCAGGCGAGCAGGATCGCGTCGGGGACGTCGCGCCAGCTCACCGTCTCGAGCACACCGCCGACGTTCAGCACCACGACGAGCTTCTTCTGCCGCGCGTGGAACGCGGCCGCGAGGTCCTGGATCTGCGCCTTCTCGGCCGCGGTGAGCTCGAAGTCCTCGCGCGTGCGGTCTCGGAACTCGCCGGAGTTGCGCCCGATCGTGACGACGGCCGCGTCGGTCTCCTTGGCGAGCCGCGCGATGTCTTCCCTGGAGACCGCCATCTCGCCGATCAGCGCCGGCGCCTGGAATGGAGTGCGTGGGGGCGCCTTCTTGGCTTCGTCCTCGAGGTAGCGCGGATAGGCCTCCGCGAGCGCGCCGTCGATCGCGTGGCCGGCGTCCTGCAGGCCCTGCGCCAGCGAGATCGTGTACGCGCGGTTGACGTTGCCGCTGCCCGTGCCGCCGGGAACCGGGCTGTAGGAGGCGTTGCCCAGGAGCGCGACCTTCGCCGACGCCGCGAGCGGCAACGCACCCTGATTCTTGAGCAGCACCATGCCCGCGGACGCGGCCTCGCGCGCGACCGCCGCGTGGGCCCTGAGGTCCGGGGCATCGGAGTGTTTCGTCCCGAGGAAGGACGGCGACCGGCGCACGAGCTGCAGCACGCGCGCGACGTTGCGGTCGAGCACGTCCTCCTCGAGCTCGCCGCTCTCGAGCGCCGCCAGCAGCGCCGTGCGCTGAGCGGGCGTGCCGGGCATCAGCAGCTCGTTGCCGGCCTTCATCTGCGCGACGGCGTCCTTGCCGCCGAACCAGTCGGTCATCACGAGACCGTCGTAGCCCCAGTCCTTGCGCAGGACGCCCTGCAGCAGCGCCGGGCTCTCCGAGGTGTAGGTCCCGTTCACCTTGTTGTAGGAGGACATCACGGTCCACGGCTGGCCGTCGCGCACGGCGATCTCGAACGCGTGCAGGTAGATCTCGCGGAGGGCCCGCTGGCCGACCTTGACGTCGATCGTGTTGCGGTTCCACTCGTGGTCGTTCGCGACGAAGTGCTTCGCCGAGGTGCCGACGCCCTGCGACTGCACGCCCCGGATCATCGCAGCCGCCATCCGGCCCGCGACCAGCGGGTCCTCGGAGTAGTACTCGAAGTTCCGCCCGCCGAGCGGGTTCCGGTGCGTGTTCATCGCGGGCCCGAGCAGCACGTCGACGCCGTACTCCTTCACCTCGTTCCCCACCGCGCGGCCGACGCGCTCGACGAGCTCGGGGTCCCAGCTCGAGGCGAGCAGCGTCTCGATCGGGAAATGCGTGCAGTAGTACGTCTTCGACTTGTCGTCGCCGCGCGTCGCCTGGATGCGCAGGCCGGCCGGCCCGTCCGCGACGATCACGGCCGGGATGCCCAGGCGCGGGATCGCGAACGTGGTGCCGGCGGCGCCCGGGACGCCCCGCTGCGTGCTGCCGACGGCCGGAGCCTGCGCCGGGGGCGGCTGCCCGGGGATGCGCATGCCGGTGCCCGTCACCAGGTCGACCTTCTCCTCCCGGGTCATCGCCGCGATCACGTCCTTGTCGGGGCTCTTGCCGAGCTGCGGCGGATCGGCCGCGGACGCGAGAGCGGCCGCAGCCGCCAGAGACACGAGCGCCAGCGTCAGCGAGCGGGAATGTTCACGAGCCATCAGGTTCCTCCAATCGACAATCACTCGGCCGTCAGCCTTCCGCCGGGATCTCCCGGATCGCTCCGGCGATCTCGCGCGCGAGGTCCCTGAGCAGCTCGCTCATCGCCTCGACGCCCAGGCCGGGATCGGGCGACGGGCCCGCGAGCGGTCCGCGCCGCAGGCTGACGGGCTTGACCGCGAACGGCCTCTCGTCCCCCGCGGGCAGCAGGACGTAGCGGCCCTCGAGCCGCACCTCGCGGTCCGCCTGGGGCCCGAACTGCGTGAGGCCCACGCGCACGCGGCAACGCGGCTTCACGCCGGCGGCCCACGGCGCGCGGATCACGTGCGACTCGGGCAGCAGCAGATCGAGGTTCTCGGCCAGCGTGCGCGTGATCGCGGCGTCGAGCGGCTCCGCCCAGCGCAGGAACTCGTCGACCCGCAGCTCGCCGGGGCGCGTCCAGGTCACGAGCTGGGCGCGGTCCAGGTAGCCCGGGATCCTGACGAGCAGCATGCCCACGAGCCTGAACGCGGCGGGAGGCTGCGGCGCCGCCGGCGGCTCCGCCAGCGGACGCAGCACGAAGAAGCGCGCCTCGGGCGTGCGCTTGAGCGTGACGCAGCCCGTCCCGCCGGCGAGCGCGAGCCAGGCGCACGCGATCGCGACCGGCGCGAGCCGCCGTCCAAGCCTCTGGCGCATCACTTCTCCTTCCGCTCCTTGCCGAGCACGACCGCCTCCGGGTGCGTCTGCACGTAGTCCACGAGGTTGCGAAGCGCCTTCAGCGTGCGCTCGAGCTCTTCGATCGCCTCGGTGGCCGCGACGCGGGCCTCGTCGGCGCTGGCCGTGGTGCTGTCGATGCGCTCGAGCGTGCGGTCGGCGCGCTCGAGCGCGCGGCGCGCATCGGAGAGCGCGTCGCGAGCCGCGCCGGCCGTGGCGCTCGCCTCGGACGTGAGCGTGTCCATGTGCTTCTGGGCCTGCGCGAGCGTGGTGCGCGCGTCCTCGAGCGCCGGGCCGAGCACGCCCATGGCGTGGTCGGCCTTGCGAAGGGTTCCGCGCAGCTCGGGCGCCTCGAGCAGCTCGCGCAGGCTCTGGAGCGCCTGGCGCACGTCCTCGAGCATCCTGTCGAGCGGCAGGTCGGCGAGCGTGCCGACGAACTGCTCGAACTTGTCGCTCATCTTCTCCATGGCGGTCGGCGTCGTCGGCAGCTCGGGGTAGCGCGCGTCCAGGTGGGCGAAGCGCGCGGGCTCCTTCGGCAGGAAGTCGAAATCGACGTACTTCTGGCCCGTCAGCATGCTCTGGCTCTGCAGGCGGCCGCGCACGCCGAACTCGATGAGCTTCTTGGCGAGCGATGGCGCGTCCAGCGCTCGGTAGGGGCTCGGCACGCCCGGCGGGACCTCGACGACGGCCCGACGGAACTCGACCACGGCCTCGATCGCGATCAGCGGGTCCTGCTTGCCCGTCAGCACCGCCTTCACCTCGGAGACCTCGCCGATCTTGATCCCTCGGAACGTCACTGCCGCACCCTGGCTCAGGCCGCGCACCGAGCCCGGGAAGTAGACGCTGAACCGGGTCCTGGGCTGGAACCAGTCGCCCGAGCTCAGGAACAGCACGGCGGCGAGCGCGAGCAGCACCGCACCCAGCACGAAGGCGCCGACCAGCCGGGGGTGGACCTTGGCGCTCACAGCCGGCCTCGGTGCAGGAACGCGCGGACCTTCGGGTCCGGGCTCTCCTTGAGTTCCTCGGGCTTGCCTCGTGCGGTCATCGTCTTGCGCTCCGCGTCGAGAAAGACGGCGTTGTCGCCGAGCTCGAAGATGCTCGGCAGCTCGTGGGTCACGAGCACCACGGTCGTCCCCAGGCTGTCGCGCAGCTCGAGGATCAGGTCGTCGAGCCGCCGCGAGCTCAGCGGGTCGAGGCCGGCCGACGGCTCGTCGAAGTAGAGGATGTCGGGGTCGAGCGCCATCGCACGCGCGAGCCCGGCGCGCTTCTTCATCCCGCCGCTGATCTCGGACGGGTAGTGCTGCTCGAAGCCCGCGAGCCCGACGAGCGCGAGCTTGGTCGAGGCGACGCGGCGCGCGTCGGCGGCCGAAAGGCCCGCCTCGACGAGCGGCAGCGAGACGTTCTCCTCGAGCGTCATCGACGAGAAGAGCGCCGCGTACTGATACAGCACTCCGAAGCGGCGCTTCAGGCTCTCGCGCGCCTCGTCCTCCGCCGCCCAGTAGCCGACGCCTTCGTAGAAGACGTCCCCGGAGCGCGGACGGTTGAGGCCGATCATGTGGCGCATCAGCGTGCTCTTGCCGCAGCCGGAGTCTCCCATGATCACGAAGATCTCGCCTTTCGTGACGCTGAAGCTGATCCGCTCCTGGACCACGCGCTCGCCATAGCCCATCGTCAGCTCGCGAACCTCGATCGGATCCCGCTCTGCCAACGCCGCTCCTAGAGGCCCAATGCGTAGAGCGCGACCGTGAAGATCGCGTCCACGACCACCACCAGCACGATGCTCATCACCACGGCGCGCGTGGTGGCCGCGCCCACCGCCCCGGCGCTGCGGCCGCAGCGGATGCCGTAGTAGCAGCCCGTGATCGCGACGACGATGCCGAACGCCACGCTCTTGCCGAGGCCGATGAAGACGTGCCGAAGCGCCAGCGCGGACTGGGTCTGGCGCACGTACTCGGTCGTGCCGACGCCGAGCAGCGAGGTCGCGACGAACAGGCCGCCCAAGAGGCCCATCAGGTCGGCGTAGGCCACGAGCGCGGGCATCATCAGCGCCGTCGCCGTCACCCGAGGCAGCACCAGGAACTCGATCGGGCGCAGGCCCATGGTCTGGAGCGCGTCCACCTCCTCCCCCACCTGCATCGTCCCGAGAACCGCGGCGTAGGAAGCCCCGGTGCGGCCGGCCATCACGATCCCGGTCATCAGCGCTCCGAGCTCGCGCGCGACGCCGATCGCGACCAGGTCGGCCACGAAGATCGCCGCGCCGAACTGCTGCAGTTGGACGGCGCCGACGAACGCGAGCACCGCGCCGATCAGGAAATTGATGAGCGCCACGATGCCGAGCGCGCCCACGCCGCTGGTCTCGAAGGCGTACAGCAGGTCGACGCGCCGGAAGCCGGCTCGGCCCCGCAGCAGAGACGCCGCGGCGAGCGTGGTCTCCCCCAGGAACCCCAGGGCGTCGCCGATCGTGCCCCAGGCGTCGAGCGCCACCCTTCCCACGCGCGCGGTGAGCGCGTCGTCCTCGACCTGCTGCTCCCTCGGGCGCGGCTTCACGGCCAGCGCGAGGTCCACGAGCTTGCGCGCGCCCGCGGGAAGGCCGCTCGTGTCCACGCCGACGCCGCGCGCCACGGCAAGGGCCGCGAGCGAGTGCAGGTAGGTCACGAGCGAGCTGTCCCACTCGCCCAGGTCCTTCGCCTCGAAGCGCAGGCGGCGCGGAGCGGAGTCCGATTCGAGCGCGTGGACGACGTCCTCCGCGGGAGGAATCCCGTCTTCGAGCGCCCAGGCGCCGCGGATGACCACCTCCAACACGTCGCGGTCGGCGCGCGCGAGGCGGATGCGGTCGTCGAGGGCAACAGGAGTCAAGCTGCAGACCGTCGCGACTCTACGCCAGCCCCAGGAGAGCGGCAAGGGTCGGAGGGCGCGCTCTCTCGCGGGTCGCGCGGGAGCGCCGGCTCCGCGAGCCCGAACAAAGAGTAGACGCTCTTGAGTCGAAGGCCGATCGTTCGCACGCGACAGTGTGGTGTGCTATTAATCGAATCGTCGTCACATCGCGATCGTCACTCATGGGCAGTCAGGAGGCTCACTTTGCCGACACCGCGCCAGAGATCCGTAGGCGCCGAGATCCAGTCGATTAGAAGGTCGCTCACGGCCATCGTCCGTGCGCTCGGGCGCCTCGGCCCAGCCGTCGACGCCGGCCTTCGCTCCGCCGCGAAGGGCGCGGCGGCTCCGAGACGCAAGCTCAACCTCAGCCCCGCTCGCCGCGCACAGCTCGAGCTGCAAGGGCAGTACATCGGCCACATGCGCATGCTGCCGTCGCGGCAGCAGGCCGCCGTGAAGGCGCTCCGCGCCAAGAAGGGGATCCGGCCCGCGATCGCGCTCGCCAAGAGGCTCGGCAAGGGCTAGCCGCGGAAGGCCCCGCGGTGTGCGGACGCTTCAACCAGACGGCGTCGGGCGACGAGATCGCCGAAGCGTTCGAGCTCGAAACGAAGGCTGCGCTCGCCCCGCGCTACAACATCGCGCCGACGCAGCCGGTCCCCGTGGTCGTGCTCGACCCGGGCTCCGGGAGTCGTGCGCTCGTCGAGCGCCGCTGGGGGCTCGTGCCGCGCGGCGCCCTCGGCAAGGAGCGCGGCTTCATCAACGCCCGAGCCGAGAGCGCCGCCGACAAGACCGCCTTCAGCGAAGCGTTCGCCAGGCGGCGCTGCCTCGTCGTCGCCACCGGCTTCTACGAGTGGCAGCAGGTCGACGCGAAGAAGCGGCAGCCGTGGCTGTTCCAGCTCGCGGGCGGCGGGCCATTCGCGTTCGCGGGACTCTGGGAGCCTGCGGCAGCGTTCGAGGGCGCCGCCTCGACCTGCACGATCCTCACGACGCAGCCGAACGACGTCACGCGTCCCGTGCACGACCGCATGCCGGTGATCCTTCCCCCCGAGAGCTACGCCCGCTGGCTCGATCCGCGGCTCGGCACCCGCGACGAGCTGCATGACCTGCTCGTCCCTTTCCCGGCCGAAGCGATGACGGCCTACCCGGTCAGCACGCGCGTGAACAACGTCGCCTTCGACGATCCGGCCTGCCTGGCGCCCGCCTGAGGTAATCTCGTGTGATGCCCGCCCGATCCCCGCGGCCGCGCGCCCGGCCGCGCTCGCGCATCAAGACGCCGCCGCTCCTCTTCGAGAAGACCCAGGCGCTGTTCGAGCGGACGCAGAAGCAGGTCGAGGGGACCTTCATCTCGTACTGGACCTCGACGAGCGGCTCGGTCTGCGACAACGACGTGAGCGCGCTGCAGGCGATCCTCGAGCCGCTCGGCCGCCAGGACCGGATCGCGTTGCTCGTGAAGTCGGACGGGGGCAGCGGCATGGCGGCGCTGCGCCTCGTGCACCTACTGCGGCGCTACGCGAAGCGCCTGACCGTGATCGCGCCGCTCAACTGCGCGTCCGCTGCAACCATGCTCGCGCTCGGCGCCGACACGATCCAGATGGGGCCGCTCTCCTACCTGACGGCGGTCGACACCTCGCTCGAGCACGACCTCTCGCCGCTCGACCACACGAACCAGCTCGTGCCCGTGAGCAACGACGAGGTCGACCGCGTGATCCGGCTGTGGAAGGAGACGGTGGCCCGCCGCGGCGACGCCGTGAACCCCTACCAGGAGCTCTACAAGTACCTTCACCCGCTGGTGATCGGCGCGCTCGACCGCGCGAGCAGCCTGTCGCTGATGCTGTGCCGCGAGATCCTCGGCTACCACATGAAGGACGCGCGCAAGGCCGAGCGCATCGCCCGCCGGCTCAACTCCTCGTACCCCGCTCACCAGTATCCGATCACGAGCCGCGAAGCGCGCCGCCTCGGGCTCAAGGTTCAGGAGATCCCCGCCGAGCTCGACCACCTGCTGCAGCAGCTCAACCTGCTCTACTCCGAGATGGGCCAGCGGGCGATCACCGACTACGACGAGGAGAACCACCACGACAACGAGATCACGAACATCCTCGAGGGCCGCTCCGTGCAGGTCTTCTACCAGGTCGAGAAGGACTGGCACTACCGGAAGGAAGAGCGGCGCTGGGTCGCGATGAACGACGTCTCTTCGTGGTTCCGCTGCAGGAAGCGCGACGGCAAGACCGTCAAGGATCAGCTGCACATCCGCTAGTCCTTCTTCGCGTGCTGACGCGCGCTCTCACGCGACGAAGGACTCTCTGGCCATTTCGTCGTCCGTTGTCTTTTTCCGTCTCCGGCTCTCCAGCCGGCACATGGCCCCCCGTGGCGGCCCGCATCCGTTCGTCATTGCTCGTCGGCCTGACGAGTTCGTCTGTCAGGGTCCGAGGTCCAGCCCCTCGAACAGCAGGATCCGACTCTCGTGCCGGACGAGGCCGGCGCACCGCCCGAGCGCGACCCGGCCGCGCGCCTCAGTCGCCGGCTCGCGTCAGCCCTTCGGGATACGACCCCAGCACCCGCAGCTCTCGGCAGCTGCGGCCGAGCTCCTCGATCGCGGCGCCGGCATCCCCGCTCGGGGCGCCGAGCACGTCGAGGTAGAACGAGTGCTCCCACGGGTGGCCGCGCAGCGGGCGCGACTCGAGCTTGGAGAGGTCGATGTTGCGCGAGGCGAAGACGCCGAGTGCGCGGTAGAGCGACCCCGGCTTGTTGTCGAGCACGAACACGATCGAGGTCTTGTTCGCGGCCTCGATCGGCCCCGCCTCGCGCGCGAGCAGCAGGAAGCGCGTGTAGTTCTCGGGATCGTCTTCGATCCCCTCGAGCAGCACCTGCCCGCCGTAGAGCTCGGCCGCGAGGCGCGACGCGATCGCGCCCTGCGTCGCGAGCCCGCCCTTCATCAGGTCCTGCACCGCACCGGCGGTGTCGTAGGCCTGGACCGCCTCGATCTGCGGGCGCTCGGCGAAGAAGCGCCGGCACTGGTCGAGCGCCACGCGGTGCGAGGCGACCTTGCGGATCGACGCGACCGAGGAGCCCGGCCGGCCGATCAGGCACTGGCGGATCCGAAGCTGCGTCTCGCCCACGATGTGCAGCGGCCGGCTCTTGAGCCGGTCGTAGTTCTCGTGGATCGAGCCGTGGAGCGAGTTCTCGATCGGCACGAGCGCGCGGTCGGCCTTGCCCTCCACCACGGAGTCGAAGAGCTCGTCGAAGCTCGTGCGCGGCAGGATCTCGATCTCGGGCCCGAGTGCCCCGATCGCCGCCTGATGGCTGAACGCTCCGCGCTCGCCCTGTATCGCAACGACCAGCGCCCCCATCCGCCCTCCTCGAGAAGACCCTGCCGCGGCCCGTCCGGCAATGCGGAAGGAGGGACTCGAACCCCCATGCCCTTTCGGGCACACGCTCCTAAGGCGTGCGCGTCTGCCAGTTCCGCCACTCCCGCCCCGGCGCTGGTCAGTGTAACCGCACCCGGGCCGTTCACGGGGACCTGGCGGGCGAAGCCGCAATAGGCCGTCGTTCACGGGGGGTCTGGGGGGCGAAGCCAGGCGACAGGCAAGTCGTTCACGGGGGGTCTGGGGGG
>Ga0335076_10003311_pt1 | contig 16177 bp, 16 predicted proteins | sample Lox_Sample_25_FD_206717 | JGI IMG/M metagenome (GOLD analysis project Ga0335076, IMG submission 206717) | Soil microbial communities from Loxahatchee National Wildlife Refuge, Florida, United States - Lox_Sample_2.5 | ecosystem: Environmental > Terrestrial > Soil > Wetlands | place: USA...
GGGCAGAGCTTCGGCATGCGCGGCCCGCCTCCTGCCTGATTGCCTGCCCACGTCACGAGTAGCCGAACTTGCGCGGTCCTTCCGTATGATCCCGCCCCGGATGAGTCGACCCGCCAAGGTCCTCCTATTGGGCGCGTTGCTCGCATCGGCGGCCCTGTCGACCGCATGCGGGACACAGAAGATCGCGGTCCCGAAATCGCAGCCGGTGCTCCACCAGGGGGCGGTGCTGTTCAACCAGCGGTGCTCCGGCTGCCATACGCTCCAATACGCCGCCGCCCACGGATCCGCCCAGAATGTCCGCACTGCGGAGTTCAACAACGGCCCGAACTTCGATGTCCGGTGCGAGCGGCCGGTGGCCCGCGTCCTGTACGCGATCCAGAACGGGGGATTCTCGGGCGCGATCATGCCCCAGAACATCGTCGTAGGAGCCCAGGCGCTGGCGGTCGCGCAGTTCGTCGCGACCTATTCCGGGCGCTCAGCGCCGAAGATACCCGGGGTCGTGCCATGCGAGCAGGTCCCGATCGGGTCGATCTCGGCGGCGCTCGCCGGCTCGGCCGCACCGACTGGCTCGCCCGGCACCGTCACCGGGAACAGCACGGCGACCAGCCCGTCCTCCCCCTAGGGCGAGCGTGCTCGACATCCAGCTGATCCGTCGCGATCCGGAAGCCGTCCGCGCTGCGCTTCGGCGGCGTGGCGAGGAGGCGGCGGCCGCTGTCGACCGCGTGCTCGAACTCGACGGCCGGTGGCGGTCGATCCGGACGGCTCTCGAGGAGCTGCAGGCCGAGCAGAATCGCGCCAGCCGCGGTCGCAAGGGCCCGCCGACCCCGGAGGAACGCGAGCAGCTCGCCGAGCTCGCCGCCCGGGGACGGGAGCTGAGCGAGGAGGAGACGGCGGTGGCGTCACAGCGCGAGCGCGAGCTGGCCTCGCTGCCGAACCTGCCGGCGGACGACGCCCCGGACGAGGACACGGTCCTGTACGAGGTCGGGGAGGCCGGCGCCACCGGCAAGGACCACCTCGAGCTGGCCGGCGACCGGATCGACATGGAGCGGGGCGCGCGGTTGTCGGGCTCGCGCTTCGCCTACCTTCGTGGCGACCTCGTGATGCTCGAGTTCGCGCTGGTCCGCTACGCGCTCGAGAAGCTGCGTGGCAAGGGGTTCGAGCCCATCGTCCCGCCGGTTCTGGTGCGAGAGCGCGCTCTGTACGGGACCGGGTTTCTGCCCGACACCGAGCAGCAGATATACCGGCTCCCGGACGACGATCTTTACCTCGTCGGCACCTCCGAGGTCGCGCTGGCCTCGCTGCACGACGACGAGATCCTCGCCGAGGAGGACCTGCCGAGGCGCTACGCCGGCTTTTCGACTTGTTTCCGGCGCGAGGCCGGAGCCGCGGGCAAGGACACACGCGGGATCTTCCGCGTCCACCAGTTCGACAAGGTCGAGATGTTCAGCTTCGTGGCGCCGTCGGACGCGGCCGCCGAGCACGACCGGCTGCTGGCCATCGAGGAGTCGATCCTGTCCGAGCTCGAGATCCCGTATCGCGTCGTGTCGATCGCGGTCGACGACCTCGGCGCCTCAGCGGCGAAGAAATACGACTGCGAGGCGTGGCTGCCGGGGCAGGGCCGCTACCGCGAGCTCACGTCGACCTCGAATACGACCGACTACCAGGCCCGCCGGCTCGGCATCCGCTACCGCCCGGCCGCTGGCGGGAGGCCGGAACACGTTTGCACCCTCAACGGCACCGCGGTCGCGGTCGGACGGACGATCATCGCGATCCTCGAGAACGGGCAGCGGGCCGATGGATCGGTTCGCCTGCCGGGACCGTTGGTGGCGGCCGGCGCGCCGGAGCTCCTGCCCCCGGCGGTTAGCTGACGACGCGGAGGGGGCGCGCCTGCTGGTGCTCGAGGACGACCAGCGCGGCTCGCGGCGGGCCGCACGAAGCCACCCGCGCCCGGAGCCGCACGCCGAACGTGTTCCAGGGGCGAACGAACGCGCTCACGGGCTCGTCGGCGCCGGCGGCGGCCTCGACGAGAGCGGCGGCGAACCGGGCGGGGCGGCCGGCCTCAGCATCAGCGGGGACGAGAAGCTGCATGACGGGGCGGTTGACCGCGCTGTCCTCGGTCACGCCGAGCAGCGTCTCCGCCCGCCAGGACATCGCCTGGACGAGCAGCGAGCTATCGATCACCAGGAAGGCGTCGCGGTGGCTGGGCGCGATGTCCGCCCGCGTCTCGAGCATGACCCCGAGACCGCACGAACGGCACACCCGCGCCATCGGCGCCGGGGGCTGATCGCTCTGCGCGGGGGCGGCGCAGTGCCCGCAGAACCAGCTGAACTCGACCGGGTGAACGACAGCCGGTTGAACGAGTCTTAATGCTGGACGAGAATCTGTGTGTGTCCCCATTGCCCCTGAAACGGATGCTAACTCTGATTCTGACGGAACGGAAGCGCCCGCCAAACATTTGTGCAAGTTGTAAGGCCGGTCGACTCTTTTTCAGCCGACTGTGAGCGCAGCGTTCTCGTCTGGACGGATAGGCCGTCCTCAGAAGAGGCCGATGAGAATTCGACTGCGCGAAGTTGCGCATGCAAATTGCGGCAAATCCCTCTCCTCATGGTCCCTCGACTCCTCTTTTCCAAGCGATACCCACAGATCGAAGATATCTCTCCCTAAATTCCGTTTTGGCCCCCCCAGGTGGGGGGTTTCTCATTTTCAGCGGGCGGCGCGGGCGGCGTGGCCGGTTCGCTTCGCCCCGAGGAAGCATGCTCCGACTGCATGGGCAGCACCTATGCAGATCTTGGCATCGCCGAACAGCGGAGAGGGGGGGATTCGAACCCCCGAACGAGGTCAACCCCCGTTACGCGATTTCCAGTCGCGCCCGTTCAACCGCTCCGGCACCTCTCCGTGAAGGCCGGCCAAGGGTAGCGCGGCTACGGCGCCCGGGCCGCGCGCAAACGCAGCCGTTCAGATTTGCCAGACGCCGTTCCGGAGCAGCGGCACCTCGGCGCCACCGGGGGCGATGCCCGTGACCGCGACGTCGCTGGACCCGATCATGAAGTCGATGTGAAGCTCGCTTCGGTTGATCTGCTGCCGATCGTCGTCGTCGAGCACGGTGAAATCGAGCCCCTCGCCGAGCGCGATGTGGCTCGCGGCGTTCTCGTCCAGCAGCGTGTCGAAGAACACCGTGTCGAGGTTGCCGATCCGGCTCTCGCCGTCGACGAGCGCCACCTCACCGAGGCGCGCCGCGCCTGGATCCCGGTTGGATAGCGCCCGTAGCGTGTCCGCGCCCTGGTCGGCGTCGATCTCGACCGCAATCCCGCCCTCGAACTTCACCCGCAGGCCCGTGATCATCACCCCGGAGACGAACAGCGGCTTGGTCGAGCGGACATGGCCCTCGACGCGAGCCGGATCCGGCGTGGTGAACACCTCTTCGGTGGGGAGGTTGGGCGCGTGCACGACGCCGTCGACGGTGGTTATACGCGCGCACTGCCACTGGCTCGAAGGGAGCACGCCGACGAGGAGATCCGTGCCCGGACCCACGAAGTGGACCGACTCGAGGTGCAGCTCGTCGAGCCTGCCCGCGACCGCCGTTAGACGGTCCATTCGCTCCTCCCAGGCCGCCACCGGGTCGGCCTCGTCGACCCGGCACACGTGCGCGACGTCGTGCCAGAGGCGGTCGAGCGCATCGACAGTCGAAAGCTCCGGGCTGACGAGATTGGCCCAGGCCTCGGTCGGGCACGGCGCCGCCGTCCAATTCGTGGTCCGGTTGTTGACGATCTCGATCGACTCCCGCAGCTGCGGCAGCAGATCCTTGCCGAGCAGCGACGGGTCGACGCCGTCCATGACGCTGGGCGCGACGGGACCGGTGAGCGCAATCAGCGCGCCGCGCTGCTCTGCGAGTGCGCGCACCCGCTCGCCGTACCAGGTGGGCACGAACCCGAGTGTGTCCGGCGCTGCGTGCAGCGCCCGGGCGCGCTTGATGTAGATGTCGAACACGGACAGGTCGACGAACTTGGCACCGGCCTTGTACGCGGCCTCCGCGACGGCGCGGGCGAGTGGCTCCTTCCCCGGTTCGGAGCTGAGGGCGACGATCTGACCGGGTTGGACGTTCGCGCCGAAGCGAACGATCAGATCGGCCAGCACCTCGATCCTGTCGGTGGTGTCTGCACCCATGGCTTATGCGCAGGATGCCACCCCGCTGCCGTGCACGCATCGGCAACCATCCGCGCCCGCACCGGCAAGCGGCCGTGCACTCGGGGAGCGTAGAGTCGGGCCGGTGACGAGCGCCCTGCGCAATCTCGACGAGAGGCGCGCCGCCGTACTCGAGTCTCTGTGCGACACGATCGTGCCCGGCTCGAGTCGCGTCGGCCCGGTCGTCTATATCGACGCTGTCATGTCCAATATGCCTCCGCCCGCGCGCGCGGCCGTCGTCGACTCGATCGACGCTCTCGCCCACGCGGCGCCCGGTGGCGCCGAGGCGCTTGCGCCGCACGCACTCACGCCTCCGTTCCTGCTGATCCGCGCGCTCGCCGTCGAGGCGTTCTACAGCGACTTTGTCGCCCCGGGGGCGACCGGTCCGAGCGCGTACGAGGAGATCGACTTCCACTCGCCGCTCGCGATGCGGATCAAGAAGGATTGGTCGTATCTGGGGATCCCCGGATGACCTCGGAGCGATTCGAGGTCGTCGTGGTCGGCTCGGGCGCGGGCGGCGGCGTCGTCGCCGGCGAGCTCGCCGAGCGCGGCCGCTCGGTGCTGTTGCTCGAGGCCGGCGGCCACTACGTGGCTGCCGACTTCGTGCGCTGGGAGAGTTGGGCGGCAAACCAGTACTGGTGGCCGCTTAGCTTCGCGTTCCCGGCTGGCGATCCCGGCCTAGGCCCGGTGGTGATGATCAGCGGCTGCTGCGTCGGTGGCAGCACGGTGATCAACACGAAGGTCGCGATGCGCGCGACCCAGCGCGAGCTCGACAAGTGGTATGCCGCTACCGGCCTCTGCAACGACCGCGGCGAGCCGATTTCTCGCGCCGATCTCGATCCCTACTACGATCGCGTGGAGGCGTACCTCGGCGTGCGCGACCGCTCGAGCGACTGGGACCTGAAGCGGTGCGTTCAGACGGCCAAGCGCGGGTTCGAGGCGGTCGGTGCGACGCTCGAGCCGGTCCGCGCCTACACCGACGAGAACTGCGAGCAGTGCGGCTCGTGCCTGCAGGGCTGCCCCACCAACGCCGGGAAGTCGACGATGAACACGTACATCCAGCGCAACGTGCTTTCGGGCGCGATCGCGCTGCGGCCAAACTCGTTCGTGAACCGTGTCGTGATCGAGGATCGCGGTGTCGGCCCCGAGGCGACGGGCGTCGAATACACCGACGCCTATGGGGAAACGCGGCGCGTCGGGGCCGACGTCGTCGTGGTGGCAGCCGGCTCGCTCCGAACGCCTCAGGTGCTGATGCGCTCGCAGGTGCCGAATCCGAACGTCGGCAGGCACCTCGGCCTGCATCCGGCGCATTTCGTGTTCGGCCTGTTCGACGAGCCCCAGGACGCCCACATGGTCGCCCCGATCACCGGGCACTGCTACGACTTCGCCGCCGACGAGGACGGAGGCTTCGCGGTTGAGGCGGTGACCGTGCAGGACCCGATCGGGTTCGCCGCGGGCCTTTGCGACGAGAACGGGCCGATGTGGGGGGCGCCGCTCGTCGAGGCGGCCAAGAAGTACCGCCGCTGGATCGGGCTGCTGAACATGGCCAACGACGACAACAACGCAAGCGTGTCGCTGGACGAGAACGGCAACGAGCTGTTCCTGTGGGACTTCCAGCCCCACGAGCTCGAACGGATCAACAAGGCGCGCGAGTTCTCCAGCCGCGTGCTCGAGGCGGCCGGCGCCTCCCAGATTCTGTGGTCGGGACTCGCCACCACGCACATGCAGGGGAGCTGCCGGATGGGCGCCGGCCCGGCGAATTCGGTCGTCGACACCCACGGTCAGTCGCACGAGGTCAAGCGCCTGTACGTCGGCGACAGCTCGGCGCACCCGCAGACGCTGTCGGTGAACCCGTCGTTGACGATCATGATGCTCGCGGCGCGGCTCGCCGACTATCTGGACTCGGGCGCCGGCGGCCAGCTGACGGCGGGCCGAGAGCAGCTCGTGGCGTGACGGACCTGTTCGCCTCCCCCCGTCGCGTGGACGCGCTCGCCGACCTGCTCGCGAACGTGTGGCAGTTCGGCTACGTGACGACCGATCTCGACCGCGCGGTCGCGTTCATGTCCGAGCGGTTCGGGCTCGAGCATTGCCTGAAGCTCCCCGCCGGCGGCGCCACCTTCCTGGTCGGCGACGAGCCCGCGGAGTGGGATGCGAAGTTCGCGATGGGCGCCCGCGGTGGCCACATCGTCGAGCTGATCGAGCCGGTGGCCGGCCATGTCGAGTTCTACACGCGGGTGCTCCCGCCGGACGGGTCGTTCGCCGTGCGTCTGCACCACATCGCAACGTTCATCGACACCGGCGACGAGGAATGGGAGCGGGTCCGCGCGCTCCTAAGCGCCTCCGGCCTGACGGTCGACTACACCGTGCTCATCCAGAACCGGGTGCGGGCGGGGTACGTCGACACCACCGCCGAGCTGGGGCACTGGCTCGAGGTCTGCCAGCTCCAACGCGAGGACATCAACTTCTTCAACTCGCTGGTCTCGGACAGCGCGTAGTCGTCAGCTTGCCTGGGTAGGGCTGGAGGAGGCATCCTTTCGGAGGCGCGATGCACACCGGTAAGGAGGAGAGCATGAGCGAGCCGCTGCTGAATGGGCTGATGATGGACGACTACCCGCTGTCGCTGACCACGGCAGTCGAGCGAGCCGAGCAGCTCACCGGGGACCGCAAGGTCGTCTCCAGAAGGCCCGACGGGTCGATCCATCGCACGACGATGGGAGAGTGCGCGGGACGCGCCCGGCGGCTCGCTTCGGCGCTCGGGGAACTCGGCATCGGAGAGGGAGACCGGGTTGGGACGCTGCTCTGGAACCAGCCTGAGCACCTCGAGCTGTACTACGGCGTGCCGGCGATGGGGTCGGTCATCCACACGCTGAACCCGCGCCTGCATCCCGACGAGCTCGGGTTCATCGCCGGCGACGCCGGGGACCGGGCGATCGTCGTCGACGAGTCGCTCCTGCCGGCATTCGACGCGTTCCGCTCCGCGCACGACTTCGAGCACGTGATCGTCGTCTCCCACGGGGGCGAGGTACCAGACGGCGCGATCGATTACGAGTCGCTGATCGAGCGGGGGGACCCTATGGATTGGCCGGACCCGCACGAGCGACGGGCGGCGGCCATCTGCTACACGTCCGGCACCACCGGCCGGCCCAAGGGCGTCCTCTACTCGCACCGGGCGCTCGTCCTGCACTCGATGGGCGCGGCCCTGCCCGACGCGATGAACATCTCGACGCGCGACACGGTCCTGCCGGTCGTCCCGATGTTCCACGCCAACGCCTGGGGGATTCCGTACACGGCCACGATGATCGGGGCGGCGCTCGTCCTGCCGGGGCCGCGCCTGGACGCCGAGAGCGTGCTCGACCTGCTCGCCGACGAGCGCGTCACGCTCACCGCCGGCGTGCCGACCGTGTGGATGGCGATGCTGAAGGCGATGGAGGACGAGCCCGAGCGGTGGGATCTCAGCTCGCTGCGCCGGTTGCTCGTGGGCGGGTCGGCCGTCCCCAAGAGCATGATCGAGGGTTATCAACGGCACGACCTGTTCATCATCCAGGGGTGGGGAATGACCGAGACGTCCCCGCTTGCCAGCACCGCCGTCGTGCCCCCCGAGCTCGACGACGCCTCAGATGATGAGAAGTTCGAATACCGCGCGCGGCAGGGCACCCCGGCCCCGTTCGTCGACATCCGTGCCCGCGGCGACGACGGTGAACTGATCCCGTGGGACGACGAGGCGATGGGCGAGCTCGAGGTCCGCGGGCCGTGGGTCGCCGCCGCCTACTTCAAGGGGAGCGGTGCCGAGAAGTTCACCGACGACGGCTGGTTCCAGACCGGCGACGTGGTCCGGATTAACCGCCACGGCTGCATTCGAATCACCGACCGGACCAAGGACCTGGTCAAGTCGGGCGGCGAATGGATCTCCTCGGTCGACATGGAGAACCAGCTGATGGGCCATTCCGCGGTCGCGGAGGCGGCCGTGATCGCCATACCCGACGACCAGTGGGGAGAGCGGCCGATGGCGATCGTGGTGCTGCGCGACGGGGCCGAGGCGACCGCCGATGATCTGCGCGAGCACCTGTCGGGTGCATTTGCGAAATGGCAGCTCCCCGAGCGTGTCGAGTTCATCGACGAGATTCCGCGAACGGCGACGGGCAAGTTCAAGAAGATCGCGCTTCGTGAACAGTTCGTGAAAACGGCGGTCTGAGAACTTATTGGACCTCGTGAGAAAACCAATATTGGTCCTGTTGGGACACAACTGAAACACGTTTCAGGTGCTATACACCCACTTGTGCCGGCAGAGGAAACCGAAGTCGCCGCTTCGGTGGACACCGCCGTCGGCGGGGTCGTCGTTGAGGCGCGCGAGCTAGAGCGCCAATACGGCGAGGGAGAGACAGCGGTCCACGCGTTGCGCGGCGTGTCACTCGATGTGGAGCGCGGCCACCTGGTGGCGGTCATGGGACCGTCCGGCTCGGGCAAGTCGACGCTGATGCACATTCTCGCCGGGCTCGACAAGCCGACGGGCGGAACGGTCACGATCGCGGGCACGGAGATCACCCGCCTAGATGACGCCCAGATGACCCGCCTGCGGCGCGATCACATCGGGTTCGTCTTCCAGTTCTTCAACCTGTTGCCGATGCTGACCGCCGAGGAGAACGTACTGCTGCCGCTGTCGATCGCCGGCGAGAAGCCCGACAAGGCGTGGCTCGAGCAGCTGCTGACGAAGACGGGTCTGTCCGACCGGCGCAAGCATCGGCCCTCGGAGCTCTCGGGCGGTCAGCAGCAGCGGGTGGCGATCGCCCGCGCGCTGGTCACCAAGCCGACGATCCTGTTCGCCGACGAGCCGACGGGGAACCTCGATTCGAAGACCGGCGGCGAGATCCTCAACCTGCTGCGTGACTCCGCGCGTGACTACCACCAGACGATCGTGATGGTGACGCACGAAGCGCGTGCCGCCGCTATCGCGGATCGGATCCTCTTCCTCGCGGACGGACTGATCGTGAAGGAGCTCACCGACACGGACGCGGGCCAGGTGCTCGAAGTCATGAGCACGCTGCAGTCGTGACGCAGGTCGCACTCCGCGGCTTGCTCGGACGCAAGCTCCGCGCCGCGTTGACGGCGTTCGCAATCGTGATCGGCGTGGCGATGGTGAGCGGGACATTCGTTCTCACCGACACCATCAAGGCCGCGTTCAACACGGTGTTCACCACGGTGTACCAGAACACCGACGCAGTCATCACCGGCAAGAGCGCGATCTCGTCGAGTAACAACGGCAACGCGCCCACGACGCCCTCGCTGCCGGCTTCGCTCCTGACCCAGGTGCGCGGGTTGTCGTCGGTCGCCGACGCGTCTGGTGGGATCTCGGACACCGCCCAGCTGGTCGGCCGGAACGGCAAGGTGATCTCGAGCGGTGGCGCGCCCGGCCTGGCCTTCAGCTATTCGCCCGCCGGCCAGCACTTCAACCCGCTGACGCTGACCAGCGGCCACTTCCCGACCAGCCCGGACGAGATCGCGATCGACGCCTCGACCGCGAGCAAGCACAACTACAAGGTCGGCGACGAGATCGGGATCGTCGCGCGCGGTCCCGTCGAGAAGTTCCGGGTCGCCGGAACGGTCCAGATCGGCGGCGTCTCCTCGCTCGGGGGCGCGACGATCGCCGTGTTCACGCTGCCCAAGGCGCAGCAGCTGTTCAACAAGGTCGGCAAGTACGACTCGATCAGCGTCGCCGCAAAGCACGGGTACTCGCCCCAACAGGTCGTCAACCAGATCAAGCCGCTGCTCGGGCCGAGTTCGCAAGTGCGAACCGGACAGCAGCAGGCTACGCAGGCGTCCAAGGACACGAGCGGGTTCCTCAACATCTTCCAGGATTTCCTGCTCGCGTTCGGCGGCATCGCGCTGTTCGTCGGTAGCTTCGTGATCGCGAACACGCTGTCGATCACGATCGCGCAGCGCACGCGCGAGCTGGCCACTCTGCGCACGCTCGGCGCGAGCCGCCGTCAGGTTCTGCGCTCGGTGCTGGTCGAGGCGTTCGTGATCGGAACAATCGCGTCGATCGTGGGGCTGTTCCTCGGTCTGCTGCTGGCCAAGGCGCTCAACTCGCTGCTGGTCTCGTTCGGGATCGACCTCCCGCAGGCGGCCACCGTGTTCAAGACGCGGACGATCGTGGTCTCGCTGCTCGTCGGGATCGTCATCACCATGATCGCGGCGCTGCGACCGGCGCTCCGTGCGACGCGCGTCCCGCCGATCGCCGCCGCTCGCGAGGGCTCGCTGCTGCCGCCGTCGCGATGGGCCAAATACGGCCCCTATGCCGCGGGCGGCACGATCGTCGGAGCGGTCGTGCTGATGCTCGTCGGCCTGCTGGTCAGTGGGTTGTCGACGGGACTCCGGCTGTTGGCTCTGGGCGTCGGCGCGATCGCGCTGTTCGTCGGCTTCTCGATGCTCGCGCCGAAGCTCGTCCCGCCTTTTGTCAAGGTCCTCGGCTGGCCGGCGACGAAGATCGGCGGTTCGGCGGGCAAGCTCGCCGAGGGCAACTCGGCGCGCAATCCGGCCCGGACCGCCTCGACCGCCTCGGCACTGATGATCGGGCTCGCGCTGGTCACGCTCGTCGGCGTGCTCGCGGCGGGCCTCCGGACCGGATTCAAGGACAGCGTCAACAAGGCGTTCGTCGCCGACTACGCGATCACGGCCACGAACAACTTCTCGCCGATCAGCCTCTCCTCCGAGAAGGCCGCGCGCACCGTCCCCGGGGTGACCGGGGTCGTGGGCGTGAGGGCCGGAGACGCGGAGGCGTTCGGGTCCCACATCAACCTGACCGGCGTTCCCGCGAACGCCAGCGAGGCGATCAAGGTCGACTGGGAGGCGGGCAGCCCGAGCACTCCGGCGCAGCTCGGCAACGACGGCGCGTTCGTCGACAAGGCCTACGCCAAGGCCCAGCACATCCAGGTCGGCTCGCCGTTGTCGGTCGAGACCCCGACCGGCCGGTTCCTTCACCTCAAGCTGATCGGCATCACCAACCCGCCCAAGGGCGCGTCCCCGTACGGAGACGTCTCGATATCTCAGGCGCTGTTCGATCGCGAGTACCAGAACCCGCAGAACCTGTTCACGTTCGTGAACGTCCAGGGCGGCGTGACCCCGGGGAACACCGCAAAGCTGAACGCGGCGCTGGCCGGCTTCCCGGACGCCAAGCTCCAGACGAAGTCGCAGTTCATCGATAACCAGCTGCAGGGACTGACCCTGCTGCTCAACCTGCTGTACGTGCTGCTGTCGCTGTCGATCGTGGTCAGCCTGTTCGGGATCGTGAACACGCTGGTGCTTACGGTGTTCGAGCGGACCCGCGAGCTCGGGATGCTCCGGGCGGTGGGCATGAGCCGCCGTCAGGTGCGGCGCATGATCCGGCACGAGAGCGTCATCACAGCGCTGCTCGGCGCGGCGTTCGGGATCCCGCTGGGGATCCTGCTGGCGGCGCTGATCGGCGCCACGATCAACTTCGGCACGTTCACGATCCCGGTGGGCACCCTGATCGTGTTCGTGATCGCCGCCGTGATCGCGGGGCTGATCGCCGCGATCTGGCCGGCGCGGCGCGCGGGGCGGCTCAACGTGCTCGAAGCGCTGTCCTACGAATAGACGGGGTCGCACGCCGGCGTGGGGTCGAGCGTCGACTTCCTCGGGGGCGTTTCTCAGGGCCGGATCAGCGCGATCGAGCTGGTCGCGTGGCCCACGAGCTTGCCCTCGCCGCTACGGGCATGGGCCTCGGCGAATGCGACCCGCCGGCCGACCCGAAGCGTCTTTCCGATCACCTCGACCTCGCCCGTGTCGGCCCGCAGCACGCTCAGGAAGCTGACCTTGATATCGATCGTCGAGATGCCGGCACCTGCCGGCAGTGTCGACTGAACCGCGCAGCCGCACGCCGAGTCCAACAGCATGCACAGCAGCCCGCCGTGGACGATCCCACCGGGGTTATAGGTGGATTCGTCGGGGACGCAGCGAAACACAGCCCCGCCCGCGCTGACCGAGGCCAGGCTCGCGCCCGTCAGCTCCGCGATCGGCGGGGGCGGCAGCTCGCCGTCAACGATCGCCTGTAGGTACTCGAGGCCGGGTCGCTCGATCCCCGCGCTTGCCGAGATCGACGGGTCGTACCAGCTGACGGTTTTGCTTCGGGGTTGCCCCCAAGTGTCCACGACCGCGACTCCCCGGTCGCTCACGCGCTCGCCTCGACGTTCTGCAGCCTGACCTGACCGCGGGCGACCAGCTTGTGATCTTCGGGGCGTCGGAGCTCAACCTGCCAGAGCTGCTGGGTACGCCCCTGCTGGATCGGGATGGCCTCGACCTGGAGCCGCCCGCGCCTGTGCGGACGCAGGAAGTCGGTGTGATTCGAGACGCCCACGGCCTGCATGCCCTGATCCTTCACCGCCTCGAACGCGCCGGTCGTCGCGAACGTCTCGATCACGCTCGTGTAGAGCCCACCGTGGACGAGTCCCCACGGCTGGTGGTGGCGCTCATCGGCAGCCACCGAGCCGACGACGCGGGTCGGACCGCGTTCCTCGAACTCGATCTCGAACAGGCGCAGGAAGTCACTCGCGCCCGTCAATTGATCGGTCATCCCGGGGGAGTCCATCACAGATTGTCGCTGCCGGCGGCGACGAGTCCGGCCGTGGGGATCGCCGCTGGATCGGATGCGACGGCCGCCACCGGTCGACGCCGCGCGAGGAGCAGGAAACCGACGACGCCGCCGGCGAACGCGATCGCGGCGGTCACGGTCCAGCCGCGCTGGTATGCCGCGAGTACCTGCGCCGGCGAATGAGGCGAGCCAAGCACCGCGATCAGCACCGCCACGCCGATCGCGAGACCGACCTGACGGAGCATGTTGACCACGGCCGAGCCGGTCGCGAACGAGGTCGGCGGCAGCGACCCGGCGGCCGTGCCCATCATCGTCGGCAACGTCAGCCCGACACCGATTCCGGTGAGCAGGAGCCCGCCGAGCACCTCGCCGACGTAGTCGGGCGCCAGGCCGGCCGCGAGCGCCATCCACGCCATGCCCGCGGCGAAGACCGTCGACCCCACCGCGATCACCGCGCCGGCGCCGAACCGCGCGATCAGTGGGCCGGCGACCAGGAACGAGAAGAACGGCACCATGATCGGGCCGGGCACGATCGACACGCCGGTCTCGAGCGCCGACCAGTGCCACACGTCCTGAGCCCACAGGACCCGCGACAGGAGCATCGCGCCAAACGCGATCGAGAACAGCAACGCCACCGTGGAGGCGCCCGTGAACGGCCGCACGCGGAACAGCGCTCGGTCGATCAGCGGGTTGTCGTGGCGGGCGGTGCGAAGCGCGAACAGCGCGAGCAGAACGCACGCGAGCGCGAGCACGCCGATCGTCCGCGGGTCGCCCCAGCCCCAGTTCCCACCCTCGACCAGCCCGAGCGTCAGCGCGCCGACGCCGCCGGTAATCAGCACCGCGCTGATCCCGTCCGGCCACGGGATCGGGTGACCCGGGACCTTGGGCAGCCCGCGCCAGCCGGCGATCAGGGCGGCCACGCCGACCGGGAGGTTCACGAGGAACACCCATCGCCAGCTCGCGGCGACGAGCAGGCCGCCAACCGCCGGACCTAGCGCGGCCGCCAGGCCGCCGACGGCGGTCCAGGTGCGGACCGCGCTCTGCCGGCGCTCGGGCGGGAACGTGGCCAGGATCAGCCCCAGCGAGGTCGGCGTGAGCAGCGCGGCACCCGCCGCCTGAAGCACGCGGAACGCCACCAGCATCGGCAGGCTCGTCGCCGCGGCGCACGCCGCCGACGCCGCCACAAACACGGCGACGCCGACCAGGAAGCCGCTCTTGCGGTTGAAGCGGTCGGCGAGGCGGCCGAACAGCACGAGCAGCGACGCGTACACGATCGCGTAACCGTTCAGCACCCATGAGAGGCCGTCGAGGCCCGGGGCTCCGAAGCTCTGCGACATCTGCGGCAGTGCCACGTTGACGATGAACAGGTCGAGGCTCGCCAGCACGACGCCCGCGCAGACGATCAGAAGGACGAGGTTCGGGGAAACGGATCGAGTCGGGGGGCCCGGCGGGGCATGGGCGGGATCGACGTTCGCCGCCCCGAGCCGGGTGAGACGCTGACTTAGAGGAGGCATAGCCAGGCATCCTAGCAATGCTGACTTACAGAGTCAAAAGTCAGCTATGATGTGCCCATGTCCGCGCCAGCCGCCGTCCGACTGACCGGCGTCCTCGAACCCCGCGAGGGGTGGACGGCCGAGCGCTGCACGATCGCCAAGGCCGTCGAGGTCGTGAGCACGCGCTCGGCGATGCTGATCCTCCGCGAGGCCTTCTACGGCACCACCCGCTTCGACGAATTCGCCGAGCGGGTCGGCATCAGCGAGCCCGTGACCGCCGCGCGGCTACGGGAGCTCGTCGACGAGGGCCTGCTCGAGCGCGAGGACTACCGCGAGCCAGGCCAGCGGACCCGCCAGCAGTACCGGCTCACCGAGAAGGGCGCCGAGCTCTTCCCGGTCCTGGCGGCGCTGATGCAGTGGGGAGACCGCTGGCTCGACGAGCGCGGCGGACCGATCGAGCTGATCCATCGCGACTGCGGCGAGACGGTCGGCGTCGAGGTGCGCTGTGGCGCCGGACACCTGGTCGAGACCGGCGAGATTGACATCGCCCGCCGCCGGCGTCGCCACTCGGGCTCGCGCTAGTGCCCGTCGTCTGAGACGTCGGGCGGTGCCTGCGGCCCGCGGCTGCGCGAGAGTGCGTCCAGCACCGCGGCTTCGTCCACCCCCAGATCCGCCAGCACCGGCGCGATCTTCTCGTCACGCGTAAGCGCAAGCAGGACGTCGCGGGCCTCGATCTCCGACCGTCCGTCGTCGAGTGCGCGCCCAGCGGCGCGCACCAACAGCCGGCGCGCGCCCGCGCCGGGGCCCACCCGGATCCACTCGTCGAAGCCGGCCTGCGCCTGTTCTCGCCCTGGCTCTACGGGCTGCCCCGGCTCGGCAGGCGCACCCAGCGGCGGGCCGGCGCCGGATACCGTGCGGATGACCTCGCTGCGGATCGCGTCCGGGCTGACATTGAAGTCGCTCATGATCCGCGTCGCCGGGTCGTCGTTCACCGCGACCAGGCCGAGCAGGATGTGCTCGGTGCCGATGTAGTTCTGGCCGAGGCCGCGGGCCTGCTCCTGCGCGAGCTCGAGCGCCTTCCTGGCCGGCGTGGTGTACGGGAGCTGTCCCGCGGCCGCCGTCTGCCCCACGCCGACTGTGCGCACGACCTCTCCCCGCACCCGTTCGACCGTTATGTCGAACGACCGCAGGACGCGCGCGGCGGTGCCTTCCCGCTCGCGGACAAGTCCGAGCAGGATGTGCTCGGTACCGATGTGGTCGTGTTTGAACCCGTTCGCCTCTTCCTGAGCCAGGACCACGACCTGGCGGGCTCGTTCTGTGAACCGCTCGAACAGGGCCTAAAGGATCACACCGCCGGCGCGGGCGGGCAAGGAGCGGGCGCGGGCGCCCACGATCGCGCGTCCGCGCGTCCCGGCGGCCGGGGCGCGTCCGCGCGTCCCGGCGGCTGGCCGAGAGCCGGCCGCCGGGATCGTGCGAGGAGGCGTTACAGGCGGACCTTGAGCTTCGTATGCGGTCCGCCCACCACCGTCACCGTCAGCACGTACTTGCCGTGCAGGCGAGCGCGATGGTGCAGAGTGATCGAGTGACTGAGCCGCCCATCACCCCAGGCGACGATCCGCTTACCACGATTCAAGGACACCACGGCGCGCGAGTTGTACGAGAAGCCAACCGACACGCAGGTGACGCTGAGGATCTGGTTGTGGCGGATCTGGGCCGTGCAGATGACCTTGGGGGTCTTGCCCGGAGCGTACTGCGGCCCCGCCCTGCGGCCCGGCTGGTCCGGTCGCTCCTGCGGGTCCAGCCGGCCCCGCGGGTCCATTCGCCCCCGTCGGCCCCGCTGGTCCGGTCGGTCCGGCCGGTCCGGACGGACCCTGCGGCCCGGTCGGCCCCCGGAGGTCCT
>Ga0335076_10003313_pt1 | contig 16171 bp, 14 predicted proteins | sample Lox_Sample_25_FD_206717 | JGI IMG/M metagenome (GOLD analysis project Ga0335076, IMG submission 206717) | Soil microbial communities from Loxahatchee National Wildlife Refuge, Florida, United States - Lox_Sample_2.5 | ecosystem: Environmental > Terrestrial > Soil > Wetlands | place: USA...
GGGGAATGCCACGGTATGGTCACCGTCAGCCCGGGCGATCTCCCCTGCGAGAATGTATGCTCCAGCCATCGCCAACGCGGAGCCCTGACCGGCGAGCAATGACGGGCAGAAGCAGGCATCGCCGACGAGTGCCACGCGCCCTTCCGTCCAAGAGGACATGCGGATCTGGCTCACCGCATCGAAGTAGAGTTCCTCGCATTGTTCGAGTGCTTGCAGAATATCGCGGCATTCCCAGCCGAGCCCTTCAAATGTGCGGGTCAGAATCTCCTTCTGCCCTGGCAGATCATGCTGAGCTTCGGGCAGCATCGTGTCTGATGCGAAGGCAAAGAGAAACACCGTGTGGTCGTCACGCAGCGAATAGCGCGATACCTGCAGACCCGGCGCGGCGTAGGTCACGTAAGTATGGGGATCCCGTCGGCAGTAGCCCGTGATGCCGAAAGAAGCCACGTAGTAACCGAGGTACACCTCGAACCGTGCAGTCGGTCCGAATACCAGTCGGCGAACCGGAGAGTGCAACCCGCCAGCGCCGACGACCAAGTCGAAGCGTTCCGGAGGCGCGACGGCGAATGACACATCCACTCCGTCCTCGTCTTGGTGAATTTCGCTAATCGTGTCGCCGAAAATCGCCCGTGCGTGTCCGTCCAACGAATCAAAGATGAGTTTCGACAGGTCGCTCCGCAGGATGCTCAAGTACTGGCCATGCAGCGCATCTTGAAACACCCGCGCATTGAAACCGCCCGTCCTGCGGCCTTTCGCGTCCACGATGCGTACCTGATCGATCTGGTACCCGTCGCGACGCAGGGCCGGCAGTAGACCCATCTTGTCCGCGACCTCGAAGCCCAGACCCCAAAAATCGACGATGTAGCCACCGGTACGCAAGGCCGGTGCACGTTCAACCAGCACCGGCTCGAAGCCATATCGCAACAACCAGTGGGCGATACAGGGACCGGCAATGCCGGCACCGCAGACCAGGATTTTTCGGTTTCTCATGCTTGCGCGAACCTGACACTTCTCAGGCACTGCCGGTTGAGGCGTAGGGACGTGCGCTTTCGGCAACCGAGTCCGCAATGTGCTCCTTGGTCAGGATTCCGACCACATCGGACGCACGGGGAACACCCGTGCCCCGTACCACCACGATCATTGCACCCTTTCTGCGCCAGAAGCGCTGCAGCACATCGAACATGATGTCGCCCTCGTGTGCGATGGTGAACCGTTCGTTCGCGATACTTCCCAGTGTGACGCCCGTGTAGGCTCCCTCCAGGCCCTGGCGCAGCGCAGTGTTCACTCGCAGAGTGCCCACGATCCGGTCGCCGTCGGTCACCACAATGTGTTGCAGCGTTCCTTGCTTAGCGGGCATGCGCAGGAACTCGTCAAATCCTGTGGCTCTGGGCAGCAACTGGAAGTCCTTCTCCATTACCTCGGCCGCCCTGCGAATGAGAAACATATTGGCGTGCATGGCCTTGGGAATGAAGTGCTTCCGCCTGGCAAGTTTGATCGTGTAGATATTCTCCTCACTGAGCATTCGCCGGATACCGATGCTGACAGCGACTGCGATAATCATAGGCATGACAATGTCGTAGTCGCGGGTCATCTCGAAGATCATCACGATGGCGGTCATCGCCGCGCCAGTTCCGCCGCCCACCATGGCCGCCATACCTATCATCGCGAATGCCGGTACGGTGATGTTCTCCAGCGGTAGGTACATCCGAGCCGCGGCGCCAAAGGCCCCGCCCAGGGTCGCGCCCATGAAGAGCGACGGCGAGAAAATGCCTCCCGAGGCGCCAGAGCCCAGGCTAACGGACGTTGCGGTCAGCTTGCTGACGAACAGCAAAGCCATGAAAGGCGCCGCGACCAGGCCGCCGAGCAGGATCTCTTGAATCGTCGCGTATCCGACGCCATCGATCCGGTAGTGTCCCGAGCCGAGGAGAAATGCGTACATCATGAGGCCGATCGCGCCCATGCCGAGGCTGTGGCGCAGATACGGGTTTCGCAGGTGCTCAAACAGTCTTTCTGACGCGTGCAGACCGCGAATGAAAGCGGTGGCCGCGATGCCACACAACGCGCCCAGGAGCGCACACAGTAGCAGCGCTTTAAGCGATGTTGGTGCTGCCGTAAGGAAGAGCTCGTCGGGCACATCAAAGGCGGGGCGCACTCCAAGGAAATACCTGCCGACGAAGGTGGCCGTACCGGTCGCCAGAGCCACCGGAAGGAAAGTGCGGACACTCACCTCGGGCATCATCAGCTCGACGGCGAACATCACACCGCCGAGGGGGGTGTTGAACGTCGCCGCAATGCCGGCGCCGGCGCCTGCAGCGACCAGCGTAATGCGCTGCCAGACCTCCATGTGCACCAGCTGTCCGAGGGTCGAACCCAACGACGCCCCGATCTGGATGATGGGTCCTTCGCGTCCTACCGCCGCACCCGTTCCAATCGATAGCGCGGAGGCCAGTGATTTCACCGCGGCGACGACCGGCCGGATCCTGCCCTCGCGATAAAAGATCGCGTCCATGACCTCGGGAACGCCGTGGCCCCGAGCCTCGGGAGCGAACTTCGAGACCAAAAGTGTGACGAAAAGCCCGCCGACCACCGGCACGAGGATGATCCCAGCGCCCCACGGACTGGGTGATTCAAGGGCGTTGGCATCGAAGGCGACGGTCAGCTGTCCAAAGTACGCGGCGTTGTGGATCAGCCCGATCAGGGCGCGAAATGCGACCGCGCCAATGCCGGTGACGATGCCAACGCCCACCGCTAGCAGCGAGAGTGGAAACAGCCCCATCGCGCGTTCGCCGTGGCTGTCCTGCTGCATGCGCCTACCCCTTTGAACCGAATCGACCAAACTGAGCTATCAGACGACAGATCGGCGCGTGGCGGGAAAACGGATTGTCGAGTGATGAGTTATTTGTGAGGCGCCGCGATGCGCAGGACATACTCCACGACGTCCGATGCCATGCGACGAGTGATGAGCGCGTGCCCGAACAGTGCTCGATAGTAAAAAGGTCCGGTCAACATATCGAGCAACACTTCGATCTCCAGATCATCGCGGGCCTCGCCCCGAGCTTTAGCTCTGGCGAATGCAGCGCGCATAGACCTGCGACGCGCCTCGAGCACCTCTCTTCGAAAGGTCTCGGCCAGATCGACATCGTGCGCCATGTCGGCCACCAGGCCGGGAAGCGCCTGCCGGAGGGGTCCACCGAACGCCCGGAGCAAGGTTCCAACGGTAGCCTTCAGATCTCCGCGAAGCGTTCCGGTGTCGGCTGCGGGACTTGCACCCATTTCACTGAGCACGGTATAGGCGACCAGATGTCGCTTGCTCGGCCAGCGACGATAGAGACTCGTGCGCGCGCGCTTTATCTTGCGTGCGATGCCATCCAACGTGACCGCACTGTATCCGCCGTCGCGCAGCGTGGTGAGGATTGCGGCCACCACTTCCCGATCAATGCTCGGGTCGCGCGGGCGGCCACGAGAACTTTCGGTTTTCGCAGCGGACACGCCAAGAGTTGACCTCGTAGCGTCACGAGTCAGTGACGGCTGCGAGGCAATGCGTGCTCGGACTATCGGGAGGTTACTGCGCATGGGTCAACGGACTCTTCTCCGCCGTGATCGCGGTCTGATTCTGAGGGGTCGTCTCTTGGGGTTTCGAGTCTGGAGTCGAGGCGGGCGGCGACGAGGGCGGTGCCGCGGCCACGGTCGCTGTGAGCGGCTCGGAGCCGGAACCAGGTCCCAACGCAGGCCGAGCTCGCAGGTGCTCCGGTCCTGGCGAGGGAGGTCCCACTGAAACGAGTGGTGGTATTTTCACATTGAGGATCGCCAGGTCGATGACGGCTGGGTCATCCCGCAGCTTGAGGTAGAGCTTGCCATCCGCCGGATGCGGGATGCGCAGGACCGACTCCGTGAAGCCATCGGGGATGTGTGTGGCACGAGCGAAGTCTGCCTCGGCGGACACCGAATCGACAAGAAATAGGTCTACTCCTGTCAGCGAACACGCGACCTCAGGATCCGCCGGACAGTCCACACCCGTGAACTTTGGCAGGCGCACCAGGGTCGCGAGTGGTACCCAGCCGCCTGCAATGCCGTCCACTATGCGCCGGAATTGAAGCGGACCGAACGCGGACCCACCGAGTGCTTTCGAGGGATCGAGCGTGACGACTGCGACCTTCCGGCTCTGCAGCCTCACCTCTCCGGTGCCAACGCCAAGCACGGCCGAGATTGTCCCATCGGTCGTGGCGACCTCGAGTTTCTCATCGGACCTAAATCCCGCGGGCGATCGAGCACGGAGCGAGAAGGTGAGGCGCGCCTCGAGGGGCAGCTCGAAAGCGTTCGAGAGTTTGATGGTGTTATCGTCGGCCGAGCTCGCCCACTGTAGCGTCTTGCTGATCAATACCGCACTGGGGCGAGGTGAATTGATCGATACACTGACGTTAAAGATACGCCCGTCGTTAAGCGTGACCTCGGCTTGCCCAGGCTTGAGCGTGCGGGTGTCCGATCCGGTCTGCGCCAGCATGGGGAGCTCGTCATGCCCGTCGCGGGTCGTGAGCGTCCCGGGCGAAAAGGTAATCCCAAAAAGGGTCAGTCGCTTGACTTCATCTAGCCGATTGCCTCGCAGGATTCCCTCCGTATCGCCGGCGTGGAGTGTGAAGCTCTCGAGATGCCCTGCTTGCGCAAAGGCATGCAGGGCCAGGGTCTGCGGGTCTGTAAGGCCAAACTGCCTGACTCGCAAGGTCAGCTCTCCAGCCGCCACGTCCTGCAGCGGCAGGGTGAGTTCCACCTCGTTGGGGCGAGTTTTCTTCCACTCCACTTTGTGGGGCTGGGCTGCTGCGTCCGTGAGCGAAATGTCTTGCAGACAACTCACGCTGCCTGCGCGGAGGTGGAGGGTGTCAGAGCGACCAACGATGAGGTCTGGCGAATCGCCGGAAGCGAGACTCCACGCCTGCGCCTGCGGGTTCGTCAACTTGAAACTTGGGCCGTCGTAGCGCTCGAATCCCCATTTAGCGCGCAGCGAACCCGTGCCGCTGTCGGCGAGCGCCTTGGAAGTCCCGGGAGCCAATCCCACCGCGAACCCGCCGCGCGCCGGGTCGGCCCGCGCCGGCAGGTCGATCGACGATCCATCCTTTTGCGTGAGGTGCAGCACCGCATCATGTATGTACGCGGTCGAGAAGACCACCGGAGCCCCCTGCACAGGCAACACCACAGGATCCATGCTCGCGCAGAGGATTTCGTCTGGCTTGACCGCGTGTAGGGTAGGGAATTGGGGTGCCTCGACCGCAGGCAGCGCCACCACCAGGACCGACTTTGGATCGTGAAACGAGGGTGGCGCATTCAGGGTGAGGGCGACTTGCTGCCCTTGCTCGGAAGCTAAGGCCGGCAAGTACTGGAATTTCGCGGTGCGCAGGGAATCAAGGATCTTCGCAATGTCAAAAATCGAGCCGATAAAGGGCCCGTAATAACCAGACTTAAGCTGCGGGGTATTGCTCGCCTCCATCGCCAGGTCACTCGCGGGTCCGGAAGTCAACGCTTCGGCGAGAGAGGCGCTGTGCCCATCGTCCAGAATCAACGCTTCTCTCCCCTGCGCGAGGCACGGAGCCTGCAATACGGGAATCTTTTCAAGGCAGGCCTCGTCCACCTTAATGCCCAGGCTGCGCGAGAGAAGTGGAGCGGCTTCCTTCAGTTGCGAAGGATCCACCTCCCCGAGATGCCGGACGACCACCAGATAGGCGTCGAGCCGCGCGTGGTCCAGTGCGGCTTGATTGAGGTCCTGCGACGTGCGCACAAAAGCCCCCGGTCGACCCCGTACCGCATCGACCAGTGTCCTGAAGGCGCCGCCGGTCTGCGGCGCAAGAAATACCAGTAGTTGCTCGGCATTCCGGGGCACGGTGAGCGTCAGACCGTCGTTGGCGCATCGACGCGTCCACGTCTCGCAGGCGAAGAACCATTCCTCGGGCGGCGGATTCGCGGCGCCCCTGAGGAACGCCGCCACGATCAGGTAATGAGCCGACTCGCCAGGAGGGCGATCGGCCTTGATCCAAACCCGATCGCCGACGGCGAGATTGGGAACTTGAGCGGCGGGCAGCGTCAGGCCACCGCGCGTGACCGCGACCTCGAGGGTGGGACCCGCAAGATCGAAGGGAGCCGCGTGTGAGCCCGACGCCCCGAGTGCGAGCTGCAACATCAGGACGGTGGGCAATTTGGTGGCAACCCAGCGCATGCCGATCTATCGCGCGACAATGGTGCAGAATGTGACTCTTTCGCGACATACTGTAGCGCATGTGTATCTCGGGTGCCCGTGACCCCGCTCCCATTGCGCAAGCCTTCACCTGTAACTACTGCGTAGCGCGCCAGCAGGCTGCCATAAACCGGCCGAAGTGCCGGTCTAGCTCTATGAGACGTGAACTGTCACATCAGGCTACCCCCAAGGAGCTCCAATTCTCGGAGAACCCATGAAAGTCGTCCTCGGCGTCCTGATGTCGGTACTTCTGCTCTCGCCTGCCTTAGCTTCCGAGCTACCCTATCGCGCCGAGACGCTTGACCGATTGCTTGCCGAAGGCCAACCCGTCGTGGTCGACTTCCACGCGGACTGGTGCCCGATCTGTCGCGCGCAGGCACCGATCATCAAGGACCTCTTGTCCAAGCCGGAATTCAGGGACCTAACCGTGTTGATCGCCAACTACGACACGGAGCTCCCACTTCGCAAGGCTCTGAACGTCTCTCAGCAGAGCACGCTCGTTGTCTTCCATCACGGCAAGGAAGTGGCTCGCTCAACGGGGCAAACGAGTCCGGAGAAACTGGCTGCACTCTTGCGACAGGCGCTCTCCTGAGATCAGGAGCTGAGCTCGATGACCTTCGGTGTGGAAACCTATGGTCTCGCACTGGTGGCGGGATTGCTCACCACATTGTCCCCCTGTGTCTTGCCGCTCGTGCCGATCGTCATGAGTTCAGCGATCGTCGTGCATCGGCTGGGACCATGGGCACTCGCTCTCGGTGTAGCACTCTCTTATGCGGTGGTGGGTGGGTTACTGGCGAGCGTTGGCGCATCGCTTGCGCTTGCGGGGGCGATGTTTCGCGAAGTATCCGCGGCGCTGCTGATTATCTTCGGCAGCATTTTGCTTTCCGAGCGACTTCAGACGCTGTTCGCGCAGGCCACCGGCGGTTTGGCAAGTTCCGGGCAAAGGATGCTGTCAGGCTTTCGGTTCGAAGGACTGGGAGGGCAATTTGCTCTCGGTTTGCTCCTTGGAATGGTGTGGACTCCGTGTGTGGGTCCGACGCTGGGAGCCGCCACAACACTCGCCAGTCAGGGACGTGACCTCGCACAGATCTGTCTTCTCATGGCGGTCTTCGGTATCGGGGCAAGCGTTCCGATGCTCCTGGTCGGTTCGCTGTCGCGAGTCGCCTTGCAGCGAACGCGCGCCTCCCTCACTGCGGTGGGGCGAGGCGGCAAGCGGTTACTCGGTCTTGCGTTGGTGGTACTCGGTGCACTGATTCTCAGCGGCGTGGATCGGCAACTCGAGGCGTGGCTGCTCGATCATTCACCGACGTGGCTCATGGCGGTCACGACGCGATACTAAACTCGCTCGCCCGCGCAGCACGCCGCGCAGGAGGACTTCAATTCACGGTGTCTACTGGCGCACGACCTTGGCTTGCGACCTGCGCCGTCCCTTCCGGCGCTCCCCAGGCGAGCCACATCACCGCCCTCCGCTGCTTCAGACCTAGCTCAGTCGCCGCGCGGAGCCGCTCGTTCGCCGATTCCCAGTCCGCCAGGCGCATCAGGCAAGCTTGTACATAGGCGATCCGGGCATTGTAGTAGTCAAGATAGTACGCGTGTTCCCACAGATCGATGGCCAGCAACGGAACGTGGCCGTGCAGCAGAGGCGAATCCATCGGGCCGGTTGTGACGAGCTCGATTCTCCCCGCGCGCCACGTTACCCATGGCCACGCACTGCCGATAACGGCCGCGGCGGCACCCTTCGCCTCACGCACGAACGTTGAGAAGCTCCCAAAGCAACGCTCGATGCCTTGCGCGACGGGACCCCATGCAGTGCCACCGCAACCCGGCCGCAACGAACGCCAGTAGAGATCGTGGTTCCACGCCTCGGAGGCCAGCATGAAAAGCCGGCCGTGCCGCGCGTCCTTGCCAGCGACCCGCAACAGTGACTGGAGCGAAAGCGACTCAAACGTCGTCCCTCTAACCAACGCGGCTGTGCGCTCGTAACAGCGACGGTGGTGTTGGATGAAGTGGTACTGCACCGTCTCCCGAGAAAGAACGGGCTCGAGCGCGCTGAATCCATAGCGCAGTGTGGCGCTAAATGTGCTGAGCGGGTTCATGTCTTCTCGGACATATGCTTTGCAGTATGAGTTCCTGAACAGTGATCTTTCAAAAACTGCAACAGCGATGTCTTGGGTGGAACTCGCGGAGTGCATCGGAAGTCAACTTCACCGCCCTCGCGACGTTACGAACGATGTAGGAAAGACTCGAGTCACAGAGGCAACACAAAAAATGCTATCAAAGTTTAAGAGCGTGGCGCTGACCTCGGTACTCCTTCTCGCGCTGGCGTGGCTTCCAGTGTCGCAAGCCGTTACAAGAGATGCACCAACCAAACCTGCCACGCGGGTTGCACCTGAGGTGGTCGAGCCGCCCTTACCCTCGACTGAGTACGGTCGGATGTGCGAGCGGGGTTACGAAAATCAGCTCGGGGTGTGTGTCCCGGTCAAGGTTCCCCCGCATGCCTATCTCAACGCATTCGGCGATTACTGGGAATGCATGCGGGGCTACCGTGAGCTCAATCAGCGTTGCTTCCCGATCACGGTTCCTGGGCACGGACATCTGACGGACTTCGCCTTTGGGAAGGGCTGGGAATGCGACCCGGGATATCGAGATACGGGTGACGCCTGCGTCGCGGTGCTAGTGCCGGCGAATGCCTATCCATCCTACGACCCCTATGGACCGGGATGGCAGTGCAAACGCGGCTATGAGGCCCTGGAGAATATTTGTGTACCGATCAAGGTCCCAGCGCACGCCTTTCTCATCGCAGGCAATACCTGGCAGTGTGACCGCGGTTACTTCGATGACAATGAGATCTCCTGTTTGTCGGTCCTGGTCCCCCCGCATGGGTATCTCGGTGACTCGGGTCATGATTGGCAATGTGATCCGGGCTTTCGCAAGGGTGCTCACGCGTGCCTCGCGGTGCATGTGCCGGCGCATGCTTACCCGACGTACGAGTCATTCGGGGCCGGATGGCGATGCGAGCGCGGATACGCGCCTCAGGGAGGCTCCTGTGTTGCCATCAGTGTCCCACGGAATGCGTTCCTCGCCGCCGCGGGCGATGCTTGGCAATGTCAACGTGGCTTCAGCAAGGCAGGAAATCAGTGCGTTGCCATTCGCCTACCGTTCAACGCGCACCTTGACTATTCCGGCAACGCCTGGGAGTGCAATACGGGCTACGTAGTGCACGAGAACCGGTGTCTCTCTGAGAGTTATGCATGGGCGAAGTAGCCAGGACGCTGGGACCGCGAGGAGACCGCGTGATGCGCGATGCACTTACGCTACCGATTGGCCCACCGGATTCGCACAGCCTTTCGCGAGATCTGCTCTACTGAGCGGGCCGCGGCCCGAAATCCGATTTTGCGCGGCGCGTGTAGCGTTGCTCGAGCGCATTCGAGCACTTCCCAGGTAAGCTCCGAGGCCGTGTAACCAGCCCCTCGTATCGCCGATGGATGGCAGTTGAGCGCTTGCTGCAGTCGGCCGCTTTATATTCACGGCCACGGAGAGACCACCTGCGGCGATCGCATATTCGAATGCTGCTTCATCGCACGAGTTGTCTCCCAGACATATAGGGTGCCGCCCTCTGAAGGGGCGCTCAAGCATCAACGTATCATTCGCACTTGCCTTACTCACTCCACTCGGCCGGATCTCAACGATCGGCCGCCGGTGCCGGATCTCGATATCGGTCCCATGTTGCGCGCCGACCGTTGGGAGGCGACTGCCGTTCAGGAGTTGCGCGAGTGTGCGGTACACCTCTCGGTCGGCCTTCTTGCCCCACTCGACGCAACACGACCGCCGGGCTCTCTCCGTTTAGCGTGCGACGCGACGCGCGCGCTTTGAGACAGTACCTCCTGGGACTTGTGACCTCTCGTATGCTGCGCACTGCATTAGGCACCGCGAGTCAGCGGTAAGAGTCAACGGTTGAGGCTGCATAGTCGTGCGAATGCTAAACGAGGCTCGCCTATCAAGCGCGGCCAGCGCAGTCTCACCTTTCGCGTTTACTGCGCTGCACGTTGCTTGCAACGCCGCAGAAGAGAGTGCAGGCACGCGTGCAATCTGGGACTTGTCAGATCGTTGATCGTTGTCGTCCAGAATTCGGCATGGCTAGATAATGCGACGTCGGTGCTTACGCGCCGATCGACTAGGAGTGTAAATTCAAAGCCTGGATCGGAACCGATACGCCTCGAGGAGCCGGAGCTAGCACGACGCCGCGGGGCGAGCGGCAACGTGCTTCAGACGTCAGACATGACGGCGTCAGCTTCTCTCTTCGGCTGCTCGAGCACGGTGTCCGATGAGAGAATTCCACGCGCGCGGTAGCGCTCACCGAGAAACTCGACGAACACACGTACCTTGTTTGGTGGCGGCCCACGCGTAGGAAATACTGCATAAACTGGGGTGCGTGCCGCCTCGTATTCCGTCAGGACGCGCTGCAGGGTTCCGCTTTCGAGATCATCCCTGACGAGCCACGCCGGCAGAACCGCCACACCTGCTCCGGCAACTACCGCATCGACTAGGGCCTCCTGGTTATTGGTGCGCATTCGCCCGCTTACGCGCACTGTGATTCTCCTGCCACTCTCATGGAAGGTCCATTCGTCGGCGCGAAGATAGTGCGTGAAGTGCAGGCAGTTGTGCTGCGATAAGTCGGCCGGGTGTTTTGGCGGCGGATGCTTGGCGAAATACTCCCGTGATCCCACGACTACACGCTGCACGTAGCCGAGGCGGCGAGCCGCGACCCCCTGATCACGCACTTCGGCGATCCTGATCGCGAGGTCCAGGCGCTGCTCAGCGAGAGATTCACAGTGATCGCTGAGCAAGAGGTAAAATGACAAGCGAGGAAAGCGTTCGAGAAACTCCGCCACTGATGGCGAGACATGATAGCGGCCGAACGTGACGGGAGCCGTGACCCGCAGCTCCCCGGTGGGCACTCGCGAGTGACTCTGTACCGCAGCCTCGGCCTCCCGAACCCGTTCCAGGATTGCGCTACACTGCCGATAGTACAAGCGCCCGGCGTCGGTCTGCGTAAGGCCATGGGTCGTTCGCGCGATCAAACGGGCGCCCAGCTCCCGCTCGAGTGCCGCCAGCGTGCGGCTCACAGTCGGTAAAGATATCCCGAGCGTCGCGACAGCCGCCGACAAACTACCCCGGTCCACTACAGTCACGAACACGCGCATCGCCTGGAGCCGGTCCATGAGGCAGTCCTCGATCTCAGACTCTCAAACACATGTTATGCGCGTGGCGCTATGCCAGCCAGAGCTTGCGATGTTCCGATGGCAACTCGCAAGTCGAGATACCGTAGTCCGGGTACAAAGAGTGACTAGGTAACGCACTCACCGCCCGGTGCCGTACGAGATCGCGAACCTTGGGGCACCCAATGCGGTCGCAGTAATGGTTTGGGTTATCCGCAAACCGAGGTACTGACCCACTATATCCGCTCGCTTATTGTCAGCCTGGGGCCGTCCGCGCTTGCCGCACTCCGACCTGCCGCGGCGGGCGTACTCGACTCGCCCGCGAGAGTGCGGCTTGTATCCTCCCGCCCGATTGAACAACACGGATTCGGAGTGGTCCCCGCAGCGTGCATCGCTCGCTTGCAGTCTGCCGTTTGGACCCGCCGCAACTGTGATCTCTGCGAATGAGTTCTTCCCGACAACGACGCTGCGGGACAGCAGTTCGGCAAGCCCTTAGACGAAGTGGAAATAGACGTGCGTGCGCCGCGTCGTGCCCGAATCGCGTCTCCAGGCCCAGATACCCCCGGTTTGATATTTCACAAAGCGAAAGATACCTTTCAAGAGTTCAATCGTGAATACAAGCTGTTAGGCCAAACTGTTGCGAGCCTACACTGCTAACCGTGTTTACCGAAACCAGCGAAGATGACAGAGATTTCATAAAAATCGTCTTGTCCTCGAATTAGCTCTCCTCCCCCAAGCCTCACGACGTCGAAACGCCAGGGCTTGCGCGACTCGACATCAATCTTCTGGTTTACGGTACATTTTGTATCGTATATACTGCGCCGCGGTTGGTTGGCATTCGATCAGCGGGAAGACCCATGAGATCGTTCTGGCGGCCTCCATTGTTCGCATGGTGTACTGCAGCGCTCTTAGGAGTTGCGGGATGTGGTCACCGTTCCACGGCGCCCAAGCACACAATGCAAGTGCCCTCCGCAAACGTAGCCAAAGAGGAACTGAAGAAGCCCGCGGCGCCACCGCCCTTCGGTACCACGACGGCAGCGCCACAATTTTCTTCCCCGTCAGCGATGCCGTCGTCTCCACCGGCGGCGACACAGTCCGCCACGTTGGATGAGCGTCTTGTGGTCGCGCTCAAACATCTCGGCTCGCAGCAAGATCCCCGGGGCGAAGTTCTGCATCTATCAGACCTGAGCTTCGCTCCAGGTCAGGCTCAGTTCAAATCCAGCAGCGACACCGATATGGCCCAAGTGGTCGCGCTGTTACGTGACTACCCAAGTGTCCTGCTCATAATTGATGGCTACACCGATAATCGCGGCAGCGAGCAGCTCAACGACAGGCTGTCGTTGCAACGCGCCAAGGCGGTGGAGGAGGCGTTGGTAGCAGATGGCCTGAAGGCGACACGTGCTCGGACGCGGGGTCTAGGGTCTGCTGACCCCATCGCCGATAACGGCACGCGAGACGGTCGCGACAAGAATCGTCGCGTCGAGCTGGTGTTTTCCAACTCAGCCGGCACGTTCGCTTCGGCGGGCGATCAGATCACCGCCGGTTAACGGGCAACGCCAGCTTGTCAGATTCTCGTGCGGGAGGGATCGGAATCGATGCCGATGCCGGTGTACAAGGTAGCGACATCGCGGCCGGTGCGCTCAGCAATGAGCCGGCAGGCACGACAAGGACGTTGCCTCTCCCGCACGAGTTCGGAGTCGGGCACATGCGGATTTGAACCAACGCGCCGAAACGACGCGGTGCAGACGTCATCGAGAAACATTGAGGTTGTCCCGCGTGTTCGGGCGGCAAGGGATGCGCGACTGTGACCGGTGCCGACATTCGTGTCAGCCCGTGGCTGCACGAAGTTTTTTTGTTTCGAGCGATTGAGTGGCCGTGGCGCGAATGCCAGGACGGTTGCATCAAAAGACCACTCAACGAGGAGGTCACAATGAAGAAGCTAACTATTTGGTTGCTGGCAACGCTGGCAGCTGGAGCGCTCGTGGGCTGTGCGAACCAAAAGGCACCGGCCGAACAGGCGGTCGCGTCCGCGGAGACATCGCTGGGCGCGATCCGCGACATGGCGCAGAAGTACGTGCCCGATCAACTGCAAACCATCGAGGACCAGCTCAAGGCGATGAAGGATAACCTTGCCAACCGCGACTACCGGGCCGTGCTGATTTCGGCACCAATTCTGACTTCCGGCATCGCTAGCTTGAAGGACGCGGCGGAAGCCAGGAAAGTGCACGCCGAAACGGCGCTTGCGAAGGCGAAGGACGATTGGGGCCCCTTGACCACGGAGGTGCCTAAGATCGTGGGACCGATTCGGAGCCGCGTCGACGCCTTGGCCAGATCTCGTCATCTGCCCAAGGGTGTCACCAAGGAGAGCCTCGCGTCGGCAAGGTCGGGCTTGGATTCCATCAGGGTGACGTGGGTCGAGGCCCAGAACGCGGCCGCCATGGGTGATTTCGTCACCGCCGTGGGCAAGGCTCAGGAACTGAAGGTTGACGCGGCCGACATCGTGAGGTCCCTCGGTGTGACTGCAACTGAGAGCCGCGACCGGACCGCCGGCAGCTGACCAAGCGGGTTTGCGCCCTCGTGCGCACCAGCGCTGGCGCGCAGGCTGCTGCAAGCATAATTGACCGGCCGGCGACCGCAGCATGACAGGCGCTCGGACAATTTTGCAGTTGGGACAGTGCGCCCTCACACGGCAGGGAATTTCGGACGATTCCCTAAGGCCGGATGGCAACGGCGACGCACACTGGGTCTGCTTCGCGCGCTTGCTCGCACTTCAACGCCAGAATCGCCACCAAGGTTGCTGCCCAACGACTAACGTGTTGGCTATCAGCTTTCTTGCGCGATGATTCAGATATCCACCGCGCATCAGGGCTCCAATCACGAACCATTCGCGTGAGCCACCACAGAAACCGGGATCGGCCATCTCGCGACGCCACGCGGCTTCAGCTTGCGCAATCGAAGCGACAGCCGTGGCTCGGTCCTCTTGACCATCCTTCGAGAGGCACCTTTCCTGGTACAGCCTCTCGTAAATGTCGACGACCGTCTTGCAGCCCCGAAGCGCCGCAGTCAGTTTGTTGGGAACCTCTACCATGATTTACGATCGTCGCGTGCGGTTAATGCACAGCAGATAACCCGGCACAGCCGCGGCTTACCCCGCTGTGTCTGCCAAACTGCCACGGGCTCGCGTCCCCACGGCCGAACGCCGGCCGGCAATGCCACCAGGTTTCCTAATGCGGAAGGTGCGCGGATCAGATAGATGATTGGGCACCCCCGTAATGCCTGAGCATCTCTGTGTCGCCCGCAACGCAGCACGGTTGCACCAGTTGCCTTCCACGGATCAAACGCCGCTGCCGACGCTCGAGCGCAAATCGATTGATTTATAATTAGGAAGCGAGCACCAAGGGAGAAACGCCTCCATGATGCGTCTCGCCGCCATTCGGACTGCCCTTCTCGTGATGGTATCCCTCAGCGCCTGCAAGAAGGCTTCTCCTCCCGACAACGTCTGCAACTACGGGCCGTTGCCAGCCAGTTCCGCAGTCCCGGCCGGGCAAGGCGGCGCCATGACGCAGGCGGTCACGGACACCTACTTTTACGTACTAGACGCAGCCGGGAAACAGGTCGGGAGCGCGCACGTTAACGCCCTGCTTCCGCTCAAGCCCGGCCAATATCAGCTGGAGGTCAACAACTCGCTACATACGGCGGCTGTCGAGTCAGCCACGCTCACAAAGTGTCCGACGGGCGGCGTATTGGTCAAGGGATCGACCGATGAGTATTACTACGTGTTCGACGAAGCGGGCAAGCAACTGGCATCGGCGCACATCGGCGCGGGTCTATCACTATTTCAAGGTAGCTACCAGATCCGCCTCAACAATTCCACGAGCGCCGTCCGGGTGCAATCCGGTACAACGGCCAACCTGACAACCGGCACAGTCAGCGTCGACGCTCCCACCGACGAATATTATTATGTTTTCGATTCAGCCGGCACCCAACTTGCCAGTAGCCACTTGGGAAAACCGGTCGGATTGTTTGCTGGCACGTATACCGTAAAGGTCAACAATACTGAGTCGAAGGCCGATGTGCACGCGGATGAAGCTTCCAACATCCCGGCAGGTACGCTAGTGCTTGAAGGTGCGACGGACGAGTACTACCAGGTCTTCAACACCGCCGGCACGCAGCTTGCCTCACCCCACCTCGGACGGCCACTCGCCCTATTGCCGGGCTCGTACAACGTCAAGCTCAACAACTCGCCTGGCACCACGAGCGTAGGCAGCAGTCCGGTCACCATCGGCTCAGGCTCGTTGACGCTGCAAGGCTCGACCGATGAGTACTACTACGTTTTCGATCGGGCAGGAACGCAGCTCGCATCCGCTCACCTTGGGCGGCCCCTCTCGTTTTTGCCTGGTGACTACATTGCTAAACTCAACAACGTTTCTATGCCAGTCCACGTGGAGGCGGGTCGCGCGAATGATCAACAGACCGGGAGTTTGACGGTGAAAATGTCCGCTTCCGGGGAGTATTCGGTGTTCGACTCCGCTGGAACACAACTCGCTTCGAAGCAGCTTAACCAACCGGTCTCTCTGCCCGCCGGAGAGTATTCGGTGAAAGTGGGAACAAATACACGGACCGTTGCGGTCAGCGCAGGCCAGGCGTCGGCGGTCAATCTTTGACCGGTTTGCTGTCGCTTTGGTCCGTCGAGCCGCCCGCGGTATTTGCCCGGTTGTCGGTGGGACAATTA
>Ga0335076_10003314_pt1 | contig 16170 bp, 12 predicted proteins | sample Lox_Sample_25_FD_206717 | JGI IMG/M metagenome (GOLD analysis project Ga0335076, IMG submission 206717) | Soil microbial communities from Loxahatchee National Wildlife Refuge, Florida, United States - Lox_Sample_2.5 | ecosystem: Environmental > Terrestrial > Soil > Wetlands | place: USA...
CGCGCGGTCGGTGTCCAGTAGACCAGGCGCTCATCGGCGTCCGTGTCGGCGGTGGCATCGACGAACTCGAGCGTCCCCGAATCGAGGTGCTCGGTGGTGCGGATGCCGAGATAACGCAGCACCGTGTCGGCGGTGCCGCCGGGCAGGCGCGACACCCGCCCGTCCCACAGCGCGAGCAGCAGGCTGCTGCGGCGGATGAGGGTGTCGGTGAGATTTGCGTACATGGCATCGCGCTGCGCCGGCGAATGGGGCGCCGTCGCCGCCGGGATCCCCGCAGGCGCCAACAGCTCGACGCAGCGCACGTTCGGGTGACGCAGCAGCTCCTTCAGGCAGCCGAGGGTTCCCGGATCGAAGTCAGCGGCGTACTGCGCGAGCGGCATCGGCAGCACTGCCTCGACGCCGACGCCGAGCGCGAGTGCGGTCTCCGCGACCAGCAGATCCGCTCCCTCGGCCATGCCGACGATCATCCGCAGGTCGGTGTCGGGCAGGTGCTCCTTCAGTTGCCGCACGAAGCCCGTCACCGCCTCGCGCAGGCGCGGCAGATCGGCCGGGTCGAGATCGCGGTGACCCGATACCCCGACCATGAAGGGTGAATTCGCGAGCGCTGCGCTGTTGGATGAATCCACGATGCCACTTCAGCACGCTGACGGCGGCATTGTGCGGGCGGCGGTGCCTCGGCCACAATGGCCACACCCGTGCGCCGGCGGCTGCCTCGCAGGGCCGCAAATGGTTTTGCCGGCGGGGGTCGGATGAGCCTGCTGCTTCGAGTCAATCTCGCATTGATCGTGGTGTTCGCCCTCGGCGCGACGCTCACCGGCCTCGCTTGCCGCGCGCTGCTCGAGCGCAATGCCGAGCACGAGATCCGTGCGGAGGCGGAGCTCATGATGGACAGCGCGCTCGCGGCGCGCGACTACACCGCGAGCGAGATCGCGCCGCTGCTGCACGCGCAGATGCAGTCGCAGTTCCTGCCGCAAAGCGTGCCGGCGTACGCCGCCACCGAGCATTTTCTGCGCCTGCACGCCAACCGTCCCGACTACGCCTACCAGGAGGCGACGCTCAACCCGACCAATCTGCGTGATCGCGCCACCGACTGGCAGGCCGACATCATTCAGCGCTTCCGCGACAAGGCGGGCGAGCACGAGATCAGCGGCGAGCGTGACACTCCGCTGGGACGCTCGATGTACCTCGCCAAGCCGATCCGCGCCGAAGAGCCGTGCCTCGAGTGTCACAGCACCGCCGCGGTCGCCCCGCCCACCGTCATTGCACGCTACGGCAGCAACAACGGCTTCGGCTGGCAGCTCGGCGACGTCGTCGGCGCGCAGGTCGTCTCGGTGCCAATCGCGAGCGCCGAGGCGCGGGCGAGCCGCGCCTTCCGTGCGTTTCTCGCTTCGCTGATCGCAGTGTTCGTCGCCTTGCTGATCGTCGTGAACCTCGTGCTGTACCTGCTCGTGGTGCAGCCGGTGCGGCGCATGGCGCAGATTGCCGACCGGGTCAGTGTGGGCGATGCAAGTGCGCCCGAATTCGCGGCCCGCGGCGGCGCGGAGGTCGCCGCGCTCGGAGCCGCCTTCAACCGCATGCGCCGGAGCCTCGACAAGGCGCTGAAACTCCTCGAGGCGCGGCCGTGACGCGCGCGGTGTTCGTCAGCTACTCACAGGCCGATCGCGACACGGCGGCGGCCCTGGTGGCGCACGTCGAAGGCGCGGGACTGCCGTGCTGGGTGGCCCCGCGCGACGTCACACCCGGCACCGACTGGGCCGAGGCGATCGTCGACGCCATCGCCGCTTCGCGCGTCATGGTGCTGGTGTTCTCGGCGAGCACCAACAGCTCGCCGCAGGTGCGTCGCGAGGTCGAGCGGGCGGTGCATCGCGGCGTCACCGTGCTGCCGTTTCGCGTCGCGGACGTGCTGCCCGCGCGCAGCCTCGAGTACTTCCTCAGCACTCAGCACTGGCTCGACGCCTTTCCGCCGCCGATGGAGCGTCACTACGAGCGCTTGTGCGCTTATCTCAAGCCGATCCTGGTGGGCGGCTCGCCCGCCACCGACTTCCCGGCGACTGCCGCTGCGCCACGGCCGTTGACGGGCGGCGAGACTCTTCCCGGCAGCGCGCCGCGCGCCGCCCTCGGCGCCGCGGCGCTTGCAAGTCCGGAGACGCTGCAGCGCCTCGAGGCCGAGCTTGCGCGCTACATCGGTCCGGTGGCGCGTCACCTCGTCAACCGTGCGGCACTGCACAGCGTGGGTCTCGAGGCGCTGATTCTCGAGCTCGGGGGCGAGATCGATTCGGAGGCGGACCGGCGGCGGTTCGTCGAGGCGAGCCGCCGATCATTGCAGAAGTGACCACTAAAATTGTCGCACTTTAGCAAATAAAATCAAAAAGATGAGAGAGAATCATCAAGTGGTTCCTTCTGGCCAGTCGGCCGCAACCAGGCGACGATTTCGCGTCGACGAGACGCTCATCGAGGCATTCCAGGCCGACGGCGCCGTGGTCTTGCGTGGATTGCTCGGCCCGGGCGAGCTCGAGCTCCTCGGGAAAGGCATCGACGAGAACCTTGCGCGGCCGAGCCCGCGCGCCAAGGTTGCGAGCACGCCCGACGACCCCGGCTTCTTTGTCGAGGACTTCTGTTGTTGGCAGGAGAACGAGGCGTACCGGCGCGTGATCTTCGAGTCCGCGCTCGGCGAGGTCGGCGGACGGCTGATGCGCAGCACGACGGCGCGGCTCTTTCACGATCACATGCTGACCAAGGAGCCCGGCACGCGGGCGCGCACGCCATGGCACCAGGATCAGCCTTACTACAACATCAGCGGGCGGCAGAACTGCAGCTTCTGGATTCCTGTCGATGCGGTGAGTCGCCCCGCAACGCTCGAGTTCGTCGCCGGCTCGCACCTCGGTCCCTGGCTCATGCCGCGCTCGTTCATGGACGCGCAGGCGAGATGGTTTCCGCAGGGCAGCCTCGCCGATCTGCCGGATATCGATGGCGCCCGCGAGCGCTACCGGATCCTCGGCTGGGAGCTCGAGCCGGGAGATGCGGTGTGCTTTCACATGCTGACGCTGCACGCGTCCGCGGGGGTCGGCGGCGGCCGGCGTCGGCGCGTCTTCTCGGTGCGGCTGCTCGGCGACGACGTTCGCCACGCGCCGCGCCGCTGGACAACTTCGCCCGAGTTTCCTGGACTGCGTGAGTCACTGCCCGCCGGGGCGCCGATGGAGCACCCGCTCTTCCCGCTGCTCTGGCGGAACTGACCGTACTATCCGGGGTGATTTTGCGCTGTGTGTTGTGTGGGGCCGAGCACCCGCACAGTTTGTCCGGCGGCGAGCCGCTCGCCGCCGCGGATCACCAGGCGGTCGCCGGGCGAGAGCGGACCGCTCACCTCGACCGAGTCGGCCATGCCCGCACCCGGGGTGACGTCGAGCTGCTCGACGGTGTTGGCGCGCGTTACCCGCAGCACGTACGAGTGGTTCTGGCGTATGACGAGGGCATCGCGCGGCACGGTGACTGCGGTGCGCTGGGCGGTGGAGGGCAGGCTCACCTCGACGGGAGTGCCGACCAGCCACGCGGGGTTCGCGAGCGTCACGCGTACCTCGAATTGGCGCGAGCGATCGTCGCCGACGGGCACCACGGTACGCACGTGCCCGCGGCTCTCGATGCCGTGGTCGCGCACCAGGACGGCCTGTCCCGGATGCACGTTGGCGGCGAGATCGAGGGCGGCGGTGGCGCGCGCCTCGATGTCGCCGGTGTTGACCAGCCGTACGGTCGGCGCACCGAGCTGCAGGTACTCGCCGCGCTGGATGAAGCGCTCGGTAACGACGCCGGGGAAGGGCGCGCGGATCACCGACTGGGCGATGTCGTATTGCGCCTCGCGCAGCTGCGCCTCGGCGCGGGCCAGATCGTCGCTCGACATCTCATGCTGCGCCCGTGCGTCCTCGAGCTGACTGGCGCTGAGCGCCTGCGTGGCTGCAAGGCGGTTGAAGCGCTCGAGCTGCGAGCTGCTGACATCGTGCTGCGCGCGTGCGCGGGCCACCTGGGCGCGCAGGTCTTCGAGGCGCAATCGCGGCAGCGTGTCATCGAGCCGCGCGATGGGCTCACCCTGTCTGACGAGGGTACCGACATCGGCAATCCACACCACCTGGCCGGCGATGATCGTGGCGATGCGCGCATCGGCACGGCTGACGATCGAGCCGGGTATCCAGCTGTCGACGCTGACCTCGCGCACGCTCACCGTGCCAACCTCGACCACCGGGCGCTCGGCCGGGGCGGGATCGGCGGCTGAGGCCTGCGCGCAGGCGAGCGCCGCGCCAATGCCGGCGGCAAGGAGCGCGGTGCGCAGCGCGAAAGAGACCGCGTCGCTCATGGTGCGACTAGCGTGGCCGCCGCGGGCGCTGGCGCCGGGGCTGGCGTTGGCGCGGGCACTGACGCAGGCGCGGTGGCTGCACGGGCGCGACTCGCGAGCAGCCGCATGAGGGCCGGGATCAGTACCAGGCTGAAGGCGAGGCTGATCACCACGCCGCCGATGTTGACCGCTGCAAGGCCACGATAGATGACGCTGCCGGGACCCGGATTGACGGCCATGGGCAGCGCCCCGAGGGCGCCGGTGAGCGTGCTGGCAAGAATCGCGCGCAACCGCTGCTGCAGGCCCGCGCGGATGCCTTCCTCGAGCGTCGCACCCTCACGCTCGACGCTGCGCACGGCGGCGACGAGCAGTATCGCGTGATTGATGATGACCCCGATCATCATCACGAAGCCGATCATCGACAGCAGGTCGAGCGCCTGGAACTTCACGACGTCGAGCAGGCGCAGCCCGAGCACCCCGCCGACCAGCGCGAGCGGCACCGTGAGCAGCACGATGACGCTGTCGCGCAGCGAGCGGAACAGCACGGTCATGAGCAGCAGCAGCACCACGAGCGCCATGGCGAACACCCGGCTCATGGTGGAGAGCGTCTCGCTCAGGTTGTCGGCGCTTCCAGCCAGGCGTATCGAACCGTCCGCGGGCAAGTGGGCGCGCACCGCCGGCAGCACCTGCGTATCGATCGTCTTCAGCACCTGCTCCAGGGAAAGGGTCGGCGGCGGGTCGACGGTGAGCGTCACGGTGCGACGGTGATTGAGGCGACGAATCGACGGCGGGCCGAGCACGGTGGTCAGCTGCACCAGGTCCCCGAGTCGCACCACGAGTCCCGAGGGCGTTACCAGCGGCGCGTTCGTTAGCTCCTCGGGGGTGGTGCCCTCGGTCGAGCGCAGGATGATCGGCAGCCGTGACTTGCCGTCGAAATACTCGCCGAGCCAGGCACCTTCCCCGACCGTGCGCACCACGGTACCGAGCGTCGCGCGGTCCCAGCCGACCTCCGCAATGCGGCGGTCGTCCGGGTCGGCGTGCAGCTCGAGGGCTGCCTCTTCGGGGTTCGGGAAACTGAGTACGGTGGCCCCGGGAAATGCCTTCTCGAGGAGCGTGCGCCCCTCGAGCGCCACGCGGTTGAGCGCGGCCGTGTCCTCGCTCTGCAGATGAATGCCGACCGAGCGCACCGAGCCGCCGATGCCGCCGAAGAGATCCCCCTCGGCCGTGAAGACGCGGGTGTCGGGCAGACCCACGGTGATCTTGTCGCGCACCAGCCTCTCGAGCTCGCCGATGCGGCTCTCGTCGATGACGCGCGCGCCGATCGTGCCACCGCCCGGCCAGCTCTGGACGTACCAGTTCTTGAGGCGCGGCTGCAGGCGGCCTTCCATGTAGGGACGCATGCGCCCGAGCAGCGTCGGAATCAGCTCGCGATTTACCGTCTCGGGGCTCATGCCCGGGGGAAACTCGAAGAACGAGTCGATCGCCGCGCGCTTCACCGGCGGCAGGTAATCGAGCGGCGGCAGCAGCGACCAGGCAAGCAGCAGTGGCAGCACCAGGAGTCCCGCGATCCAGGCGATCTGCTTCGGGCGTGAATCGGTCGTGCGCAGCACCCACTCGGTGAGCTTCGGCCATCCCCGCCCGTAGCCGCTCGGGCGCAGCGGCCGGTTGAGGACGAAGCCGAGCGCCACCGGCAGCAGTGTCAGGGCCGCGACCACCGAGATGGCCACCGCGATGGAAATCGTGAGCGCGAGATCGCCGAACAGCTGTCCCTCGACGTCCTTGAGGAACAGCACCGGCACGAACACCGCGATCGTGGTCGCGGTGGAGGCGAGCAGGGCGCCGGCGACCTGCCGCGCGCCTTTCTGACAGGCTTCCTCGAGCGGCATCCCTGCTTCGCGCAGTCGCACTACGTTGCCCGAGACCACGATCGCGCCTTCCACCACCATGCCTACAGCGAAGGCGAGCCCGGCGAGAGAGATGACGTTCAGGCTGCGGCCGAAGAGATCGAGGGCCACGAACGTGGCACACAGGCACACCGGGATGGTGGCGGCGATCAGCAGTGTCACGCGCCACTCGCGCATGAACCACCACACGACGATGAGCGCCAGCAGCGCGCCGAGAATCAGGTTCTCGGTGAGCAACCGCACCGCGCGACGGATGAAGAGCGAGGCATCGAAGGACTGCTCGATGCCGAGGCCGTGGGCCTTGAGCGGTCCGGCGCGCAGCTCGGCCACTGCCGCCTTGACCGCATCGAGCGTGGCCAGCACGTTCGCCCCGCTCGCACGAAACACCTGGATGCCGATCGCCGGGTTGCCGTTCTGGTAGGCGAAGAAGGTGCGCGGTGGCGGTCCGACGTCAATGGTGGCGATGTCCGCGAGGTGCACCGGGCGGCCGTCGCGCCAGGTGAGCACCAATGCGCCAAGCTGCTCCGGCGAGAAACGCCCGGTGAAGCGCAACGTGTACTGGCGGCGTCCCACCTCGAGCAGTCCGCCGGAGACATTGGTGGCGCTCGCGGCGCGGTTGGCGATGTCGGGGATGCTGATGCCGAGCGCGGCGGTGCGGGCCAGGTCGAGCGTGATGCGCACATCGTCCGGCGGCCCATCGTTCACGTCGACGGCCGCGACGCCGGGAATCGACTCGAGGCGCGAGCGTATGGTGTCCTCGATGAAGCGCCGGTGGGCCTCGATCGGACCAGGGGTGGCAGGCAGCAGCTGCACGAAGAACCAGGTCAACGTCTCGTTGGCATTGTCGTTGCCGCCGAGCGAGACGCTCGGGCGATCGGCGTCGCGCGGCAGCGGGGGCAGACGGTTTATCCGCCCGATCACCTCGACCAGTGCGTTCTTCATGTCGGTGCCGATGGCGAAGCGCATGTTGAGGTTGGCTCCCTCGGCCCGCGCGTTGCCCTCGATCTGCTCGACGCCCGGGATGCCCTGCATCACGTTCTCGAGCGGCTCGAGGAGCTCCGATTCGACCTCTTCGGGTGATGCGGTGCGCCAGCCCGCCTGGATGGAAAGCTCGGGCTTCTTTACGTCGGGGAACAGCTGCAGCGGCAAGCGGCTGAGGCTCAGCAGCCCAAGCAGCCCGAGGAACACGGCGATCACGATTACGCCGATGGGGCTGCGGCTCGACCAGTTGAGGGTTTCCATGGTTCAAGCCCGTTGCAGTAGCGGGGGACCCACTCCTCCAAGCTTGGATGCTACCGCGCGCGTTCGGGTTTGAACCCGAGGTCCGCGACGGGCCGTGGAGCGCATGCGACCAGGGTTGGCAGCGGGAACGCGCCGGTCGATCGGACACTTTCGGACTTCGATCTCACCGTTCGAGGTCCGAAAACGTCCGCGGCGGAAGCACCGGTCGCTCTAGATTCGCGTCTGGGGAACGGCTGAGACGGGCCGCGGGAGACAAACATGAAACGCAGCGACGGACTCGGGCAGAGACGGCCGTCCACGATCCGAGCTGCGTCGCGCCCCAGGTGCTGCAGTTCGAGGCGGTGCTCTGGGGTCCGGCGAGCGCTGCGAAGCGCGTGCTGCCGCCATCCGCCGGCGACTCGACGTCCGCCGCCACCGCCATCAACGATGCCGGCGAAGTCGTCGGGATCTCCGGCGCCTGCGACGTGGCGGTCGGTGCCTTCAGCGCGCGGCATGCGCTGCTGTGGGTCACTTCGTGGCCATCGTTGCACCTGGGGCGCGCGATCCTGCCCCAGTGGCCAGGGGCAGTGCACTCCTCAGCGCGCGCCCGCTGCTGCCGCCGTCACTGCGTGAACGGCTGATGGCGCATCATCGGCTCGGACGCCTGCAGGCCGAGCGAGTGCCGGCAGAGTAGTGACGCGGGCCGCCTCGTGCACGGGTCCGGCCCGCCGCGATTGCCCGCCAAAGCTGCCCGCGGCCAACGGCTTTGGCTAGAATCCGCCCCGCAACCCACGCCTGGGTGGCGAAACTGGTAGACGCAAGGGACTTGAGAAATTGAGCACCCGGCTCGGAAACGGCCGGTGTGAATGGGGTCAAAGTCGGTGGAACAGCAGCACGTCAGGGTGGCTGCAATACCGAGCTAAGCCCCGGTGCGGGACTCCTCGCGGGTGCACAGTCGTCACGCGAGCCGCATCGGGGAAAGTGTAGAGACTTGATGGCTCCTGCCTAATCCGCGCTCGCGCCGAGCGCGGGACGGCAAAGGTAAAGTCCAGACCACAAATGCATGGCCCGGGCCATGCAGCAGTGAAAGCTGCAGTGGTACGAAAATCCCTTGGGGGAAACCCCGTGCCGGTTCGAGTCCGGCCCCAGGCACCAGCGCGAACAGCGCAGGACGCTGCGCTCCTTGAGATCTCGGCCAGAGCTGAAGGACTCCTCCTAAAGCGGCAGATCGTCGGTTCAGCCCGGCCGGGGGCGCCAGACTCCTCAAATCATTGCTGAACAGGTACTGACGGATTGCGATGCATGTTGGCCGCTCACACACCGAACAGCGAAGCGGCCTTCTGCAGGGCGATGTACGGCCCGATCAGGAACGGGGTCCAAGCCGACAAACTGGGCTCGACGCTGGGGCTCAGGTTGATTAGACGTGCAGCCGAACTGCAATAATCAGACTGTCTTAGACTCCACGTACTCCAATCCGATTTGGCGCGCCATCACGATAAGCTGTAATGCCGAAGTCGCTCCCAGTTTTTGTTTAATGGTGGTCTGCAGGTTGGCGACTGTCTTTGCGCTCACGCCTAGCTGTTCGCCGATCTCATTCAAGTCATGACCCTGCGCCAGTAACCGTAACACTTCGTGTTCGCGGATGGACAACGAGTGTGCGAGCTCATTAGTGCGCGTGGATAGCGCGGATATGGATCGACGGAGGTCTGGACTGATGTACTGCAGACCGTCAGCGACCGCGCGCACGCCTTCAACGAGGAGCTCCGGTGCGCTCGCCTTGCTGACATAGCCAAGCGCGCCGGCGGTCAAGGCTCGGGCGGCGTAGATCGCGTCATCATACATGCTGAACATCAGCACATGCGCTGCCGGGCGTCTGATCAGGATGCGCCGCAGCGTCTCGATCCCGCTGACCCCGGGCAGTGCGATGTCAAGCACGATCACATTGGGGCTGAGCGCCCGGTCGCAGCTCAGGGCTTCGAGGGAACTCGCGGCTTCTCCGACCACAGTCACATAGGGATCGCTCTCCAGGAAGCGCCGGTAGCCGGCGCGCACCACCGCATGGTCGTCGACCAGCAGTACCGTTACTCGTCGGCCAGAGCGCGCCTTCGTCACGGCGTTGCCTTTATAGGCACTTGCGCACGCAGGGTAAATCCGCCCCGGCCAGCGTCGTTGACGAGCAGCGATCCACCGACCGCCTCCATTCGCTCCCGCATGCCAATCAGGCCGAGCCCGGTTGCCGAGTGGCGCGTAGCGCAACCCACCCCGTTATCCTCGACACAAACGACTATTTGCGACGCGCAACCCAACTGCGCGTCTGCGCGCGTGATGCCTATTTCAACCTGCGTCGCGTCTGAGTGACGTGCGACGTTGGTAAGGGCTTCCTGCACCAGTCGGTAAATGGCAAGGCGGCGCATCTCGTCAAGTCCTTCGTCGAGGTGTTCCATCATCGTCAAGCCGATTGAAGTCTGTGGCAGCCGCCGTCGCCATTCATCGACGCAGTGCTCGAGCGCGGCGGCGAGACCCAGGTCATCGAGACCCACCGGGCGCAGTTGCCGAATCAGACCCATGACGGCGTTTTGCACGTGATTGATATTGCGAATCATCTGACAAGCGATGTCGTGGCCGACAGGGTCGGGCGATGCAAGGCGATCTCGCATCGAGACCGCATCAATCTTGACCGCGTTGAGGTATTGACCGAGCTCGTCATGCAGATCGCGGGCGAGCGCTCTGCGTTCGGACTCCTGAATCTGGAGGTACTGTTGAGCGAGACGGCGATTTTCGCGCACCGCCGCGGCCAGATGCGTCTCGGCGCGACGGCGGTGAACAATCTCGCGCCGAGCCTCGAGGTAGCGCCGCAGCGAGAACCAGATCAGGCAGACCGCCAACACCAACAACACACCGGGGAGTTCATCGAGCTGTAGACGCTCGTGCGGGCGTGCCCAGCTCAGTAGCGCCTCGCTGAAGTTGAGTCGTACGGATAGGACAGCCGCAGCGGCTGTCACGAATAGAACGACCGCAAAGTCGCGTCGGGCCGCGAACCATCGACTCGATTTCGACGGTGACGCTTCGCCAGTAGTCAGCATGGTGTCCATCGGCCAGCTATACCGAATTCCAGACTTCGAAACTAGTCCGCGTCGTGCGGCCAAAATCGGGAGAATCTCCCTTGCCTGCATGCGTAGCCCCCACCATGCTGTAGCCCCGATTGCCATCACCAAGAAGTTCGGCGCACACCGAGCGTCGGACAGGGGATTCGTATTACCAAAAAGAAGCTGGGTCGGCCGCTGCGCCTGGAACAAGCGATCCAATTCCGCGACGACCACCTCGATGAGCCCGTGGACAGCCAGTCCATGCACGGCGAACGGAGCGTCTGAGCTGCATAGTCTCGATCGCTCGAAGAGGTACGGGTCATCCGCAGCATCCCAGTCCCCGGGGACGGCGAACGACATCGACGAACCAAGAGGGGACTTCGTATGCACAGGCCTATGCAGAGAGCGCGAGCAGGATGGCATCTCACCGGCTGTCTGCTTGCGGCCACCGTACCGCTTTCCCTGCAGGCGCAGCAGAGCCCCCCGGGCGAGCCTCCGCTCAACAACCCCGCAACCGCACAGGAGCTGCCGACCGTGCTGGTCATCGCCAATGCGCCATTGCCGGGGCTCGGGCTTCCGCTCAATCAGGTTCCCAGCAACGTCCAGACGAGCGACAGTCATGCGCTCAAGCGGCAGCAGACACTCGACCTCGCAGATTTTCTCAACAACAACTTCAGCGGCGTGAGCATCAGCGAGAGCCAGGACAACCCGCTGCAGGCCGACATCAATTACCACGGCTTTACCGCCTCACCCCTGCTGGGGACACCGGAGGGATTGTCGGTGTATGTCGACGGCGTCCGGGTGAATGAGTCATTCGGCGACACGGTGAACTGGGATCTGATTCCCGAGGCGGCAATCTCCACCATCACGCTGATGTCGGGATCCAATCCGGTGTTCGGACTGAATACCCTCGGTGGTGCGCTAGCCGTGCAGACCAAGAGCGGCCATGACAATCCCGGCACCGAGCTAGAAGGCTACGCCGGATCCTGGGGTAGGACCATAGTCGAGGGATCTACAGGCGGATCAGCGGGAGGGTTCGACTGGTTCGTCACCGCCGACGATCTCGACGAAGACGGCTGGCGTGATCTCTCGCCGACCCACGCCCGACGGGCGTTTGGCAAGGTGGGTTGGCAGGATGACCGGACCGATCTCGATCTGAGCTACACCTGGGCCGACAACAGCATGATCGGCAATGGAACGACGCCCGAGAGCATGCTGGCGTATCGCTACTCTGCCATCTACAGTGCCCCCGACTACACCCACAATCATCTGAACTTCGTCAACCTGACCGGCACCCAATTCCTCGCGGCGCACTGGCTGCTGAGCGGTAATGTCTATTATCGAGACCTGGCGACAGACAGCAACAATGGAGACGTCAACGACGACAACTACCTGTCGGATGACTACAGCGGGCCGCCGATTGACTGCGGCGTGCTGCCGACGAGTCATGTCGCTAACGCGTACTGTAACAACGGCATAAACCGCTCTTCGCGCCTGGTGCAAAAGACCGCCGGTGCCGGCGTGCAGCTCACCAACTCGGCGGACCTTCTTAGCGGCAAGAACCAGCTGATCATCGGCGCCGACTACTCGCACGCAGACGATACCTACGAGCAACGCTTCATTTACGGAACGCTGACGGCAGACCGTACCGTGGTCTCGAACGACAATCCGTACAACGCGGACCAGGTCGTTAATTCCCTCTCGGGTACGAACGAGATCTGGGGCGTGTATCTGACCGACACCTGGTCTCCCAACGATCTGTTCCACCTCACAGTCTCAGCGCGCTATAACCACAGTACCGAGATTCTGAGCGGCTATAGCGTGGACACCGATGTCGGGGACTATCCGGGCGGGTTTGATTCGGCCAATCCCCTCACCGGCGACCATTCGTTCAACCGTTTGAACCCGGCCATCGGGTTCACCATCACGCCGACACCGACGCTGACTCTGTATGCCAATTTTTCGGAATCCAGTCGCGCACCGACCGTCATCGAGCTGGGCTGCGCCGACCCCAACACGCCCTGCGGTCTGCCCAACGACTTCGCCAGCGATCCGGACCTGAAGCAGGTTGTCTCCAAGTCGTTTGAAGTCGGGGTACGAGGAAGCCTTGAGAACCAGCTCCTCAACTGGAACTTCGATCTCTTCCACACAATTAACAACAACGACATTCAGTTCGTTGCGACGACCGTGAGTGAGGGATACTTCGCCAACGTCGGCAACACGCGCCGGCAAGGCCTCGACGTCGCGCTGGCCGGTAAGCTCGGAAGCCTTTCCTGGCATCTTGTCTACAGTTTCGTGGATGCGACCTACCAGTCGACCTTCACCGTCAACGCCGAATCGAATAGCACTGCTGATGACAACGGCGATATCGTCGTTAATCCCGGTGCGCGGATTCCACTGATCCCGCGACATAGCGGGCGATTAGTCCTGGACTATGACATCACCAGCAGTTGGGACATCGGCGGCAATGTAGTGGTCGCCTCGGGAGCCTACCTGCACGGCAACGAGAACAATGCCAATCAGCTCGGTGACACCAACGGCGAAGGCGCATACGTCAGCGGAACCGGCACGATCGGCGGCTACACGGTGGTGAACCTATTCAGCACCGTGCACATCACGCGAATACTCGATTTCCTGGTGCGCGTGAACAATGTGTTCGACAAGCGCTACGTGACCGCGGGCTTCTTGACCAGCAACTCGTTCAATCCCAACGGTTCCTTCCGTGCCGACCCGGATGACTGGACGAACGAGAATTCGGTCTCTCCCGCAGCCCCACGCGGCGCCTGGGCTGGGCTACGCCTGCACTGGGAGTGAAACTCACAGTGCGGTCGGCGGTCCGCCGTCGCAAGTCGACTTGGTCCAGGTCACGGCCTGGGTAGTGCCATTGGTGTAGGTGACGGAGCCAAGGATCACTCCGCACCCGGTCACCTCGTCGGCATAGCTGTTCGCGATGCCCGCGGGTACGGGCAGAGTCTGCTCTGCGGTGCCACCTGGTGGCACCGTCCAGGCGCGCAGCGTCTGGTAGTCATACCCCACCTTACGGCCCGTCGTGCTGATCTCGTAAACAAGGGAATAGGGTGTGGGTGTGATCGATTGCTGCTGATTGTTGGGGAGGCTCCAGGAATAGTCGTTGCCATAGATGGTCCCATTCTCCATCACTTTGTTGGCATAGTTGTTGTACGCGGCGATTCCGTACTGATCGTTGGGGGGATACCAGCGCGTGGCATTCGCTCCTGCACCAAAGTCAGACAGGCCGGCAACATAACCACTCTCGGAAATGTCGAATGCCTGCGACCAGACCGACCCCGGCGGGCCAATGGAGCGAATTCCGCCCGAGATCGACCAGATGAACGCCTTGCTCGCGGTATAACCGACGGCGACCCCCTGCGAATTGATCGCCTGAGGGTACGTAGCTGCGTCCAGTGCTCCCATGTCGATGGGGGCATTGGTATAGCTCGCCCAGAAAAGGCCGCGAATGTAGTTGCCGCTGGTGGCAAATCCAACGATGTAGCCGTTGGATGAAACGGCGGTCGGTGTGATCTTGGTGTAACCCGCCTTGCCGATCAGGGGCATGACCTGCCCGTTGATGTACTCAACGGCAGCACCCTTGGCGGTCCCGACGATGATCTGGCCGGCCGGGTCCATGCCCGAAGCCGTGTCGAGCGGCAGAAGGTGCACACTGTATCCCAGCTGAACTACCGTCACCGGCGGTGACGGCAGCACCACAGCGGAGCAATCGCCGATTCCGGCAAGTGACAGCGCGACGGACTGAACAACCGCACTCATCAGGGTGAGAGTAGTTACGAGCCTTTTCATAGCGACAGCCTTGTGTGAGATTTCTTTGCGTCGCTCACGACGCGATACCAGGGACAGTCTGTGGTGGTGAGTGTCCGCAACAGTGCCTGCGTCGGGTAGTGACTAAGGTCAGCGGACCACCCAAGGCCCGCGAAAGCGCGGGCCGCAAGCGCTCTCGCGACGCGCACCGGCCGTCTCCACTGACGCGTGCAAGAGACACTTTCAGTTCTGGCGATAAGCCACTGAATTTGCGAGACTTGTCTCATTCGTTCGCCGCGACCATCGGCGGCTGGTGGACCACAGCACGCCGTGACCTCTTCAGATGGTGTTAACTGTCGCCGCTCTTCAGGACCCAGGGCCCGTAATGCTGGACGAGAGACTCGAGGTCGAGAACCTGCATCTGTGGCGCGGCGAGCGTCACGTCCTGCGCGGCGTGCGCTTCGCGCTCGGCCGCGCTGGCTGTCTCGAGGTCACAGGTCCCAACGGCTCGGGCAAGACCAGCCTGCTGCGCACGCTCTGCGGGCTCATCTACCCGGAAGAGGGCACGGTGCTGTGGAAGGGTGAGAACGTGCGCCGCGATCTGCCGGCCTTCCACGCCGCGCTCGCTTATCTCGGTCACGAGCCGCCGCTCAAGGCGGACCTCAGCGCACGCGAGAACCTGCGCTACTGGATCGGTATCCGGCGGCGTGTCGCCACGAGCGCCCTTGACGCGGCGCTCGAGCGCGTCGGTGCCAGCGGCTGGTGCGACCGTCTGGTGCGGACGCTGTCGGCGGGCCAACGGCGGCGCGTCGCGCTCGCCGGCCTGGCGCTGCTCGTCGTGCCGCTGTGGATACTCGACGAGCCAACCACCAACCTCGATGCCGAGGGCCAGCAGCTCGTCGGCAGCCTCATCGCCGAGCAGCTGGCGCGCGGTGGACTCGTCATCGCCGCCGTGCACCAGGGGCTGCCCGCTGCAGTACGCGACGTGCGCCGCCTGGAGCTGCCGCCATGAGCATGCCGGGTGCGCCGGCCGCAGCAACGCTCGCGAGCGCCGCGACAGCCGACGACGGCGCCGGCGCGACGTCCGTGGCGGGCGCCATCGAGGCAGCGCGGCTCGCGCTGCTGCGCGACCTGAAGCTCGCCTTCCGCAAGCGCGGACAGCTGGTGCAGCCGCTCGCCTTCTTCGCGCTCGTGACCATGCTCTTCCCGCTCGCCGTCTCCCCCGAGCTCTCGCGGCTGCGCGAGATGGCCCCGGGCGTCATCTGGGTGGCGGCGCTGCTGGCATCGTTGCTCGCGCTTGAGTTTCTGTTCCGCGACGACGCCTACGACGGCACGCTCGAGCAGTACGCGCTCTCGGGCCAGTCGCTTACCGGGCTCATGTTTGCCAAGACCGCGGCGCACTGGCTGCTGACAGGGTTACCGCTCGCGCTCATGGCTCCGCTCGCCGCGCTCTCCCTCGGCGCACCGTTGGCCTCGCTTGCCGGCATCGTCGGGTCGGTGACGGTAGGTAGCATCGCCCTGAGCCTGATCGGCTCGATCGGCGCGGCACTCACGCTCGGCATGAAACGCAGCGGCGCCCTCCTATCGCTGCTCACGTTGCCGCTGTCGCTGCCGGTTCTGATCTACGGAGCGCGCGCCACGCAGCTGGCGATCAGCGGCGGGCCACTGCTCGCCCCCCTCGAGCTGCTCGGCGCGCTCGCCGTGCTCGGGGTCACCCTGGCGCCGCTCGCCGCCGCGACGGCGGTGCGGATCAGCCTGGAGTAGGGGTCGCGGGAGTCCGACATGACGTGGACCTGGTTTCATCGCCTGGCATCGCCACCCTATGTGTACGCGCTCGCGGCGCGGCTCACGCCATGGTTCGCAT